>WNGJ01002963.1_pt1 | contig 17990 bp, 15 predicted proteins | sample 5400611 | NCBI WGS metagenome assembly WNGJ01 (sample SAMN13153375, study PRJNA577476) | soil metagenome | isolation source: 40 cm soil or saprolite under Garry oak tree replicate 1 | place: USA:California | collected 2016-06-15 | reverse complement strand
ACCTCGGAGTGTTCGAGCAGCACGCGTTCGACTTCCGCCGGATAGATGTTTTCGCCACCGGAGATGATCAGGTTCTTCTTGCGGTCGTGGACCCAGAAATAGCCGTCGGTATCGCGGTGACCGAGATCTCCGGTGCGGTACCAGCCGTCGCGTAGGGCCTCGCGCGTGGCTTCCTCATTGCGCCAATATTCGTAGAACACGTTGGGACCGCGCACTGCGATCTCTCCCGGCATCTCCGGCGGCAATTCTCTGCCCGCGTCGTCGATAATGGCCGCCTCGCAGCACAGGCCGGGAAGGCCGGTCGATCCCTGACGAGACAGATCGCCGCCAAGCCGCGTATAGATCGCGATCGGACAGGTTTCGGTCGAGCCATAAACCTGCAGCACCGGCACGCCGCGCGCGACGAAGCGGTCGATCAGGTGCTGCGGGACGATCGTCGATCCCGTGGAAATCGCTTTCAGAGAAGATAAATCGGTGGTCGCCCAGCCGGGATGATCGGACACGGCCTGGATGATCGCCGGAACCAGCACCGTCAGGGTCGGGCGGCCGTGCGCGATTGCGGCGAGGGTCGCGTCCGGCGTGAAGCGCGAATGGATCGTGACGGTCGCGCCAAGATGCAACGCCGGGGTGGTCTGGATGTTGAGGCCGCCCACATGAAAAAAAGGCAGCACGGTCAGCACATGATCGTCCGCAGTGAGGCCGTGCATGTGCTGGCTCATGACGGTGTTCCACAGCAAGGCTTCCTGGCGAAGCACCGCGCCCTTCGGCCTTCCGGTCGTGCCTGAGGTGTAGACGATCAGCAGCGGGCAGGAGAGATCGGTATGGGGATTGCGGCTGTCGCCATGCGCTTGCGTCAGCAGAGCGTCGAACGCACCTCCGGCGGGCGGCACGAAGTCGACCCCAATGATGGCAGTCTCAGGCAGTCTTTCCCTCAGCACGGGCACAATCGCCGCAAAAGCTCGTTCCAGCACCAAAACCTTGGCCGCAGCATCGCACAGAATAAAGAGTTGCTCGGCGACCGCGAGCCGCCAGTTCAGCGGCACCAGCATCGCCCCAAGCCGGGCGCAGGCGTAGAGCAGCACGAGGTAATCGGGCCGGTTCAGGCTGAGGATCGCAACACGATCGCCGCGGCCAATACCGAGTTCGGACTTCAACGCGCGCGCCGTCTGCTCGATACGGCCATTGAACGCCGCGTAGCTCAGCGTCTCGCCCTCGAAATGGACGGCAGCCTTATCAGGCGCAAAAGCCGCGTTGCGTTCGATCAGACTGCAGAGATCCACCGTCAGTCGTCCGTTTCGCCGGTCTCGTAGAGTGCCTCGCGGCCGATACGGTCAAGGCAGAGCTCGGCGGTCCAAGGCAGCATCAGCGAGCCACAGCGGCTGTCGCGATAGATCCGCTCCAGCGGCAGCGATTTCAGCATCGCCTGACCGCCGCAGGTACGGATCGCCAAGGTCGCGATCTCATTGGCGCCTTCCATGACGGAGTATTGCGCGGCATAGGCGCGCAGCACCTGCTCCTTGCTCGGATTGGCGCGGGCTTCGCTGACAGCTTGAAACCAGATCCCTTTGATCTGTTCGAGCTTGACCTGCATTTGCGCGACCGCGATCTGCTTGGTCGGATACATGCGCCGCTTGACCGGCGGCATACCCGGCACCTCACCGCGCAGATAGCGGACAGTGAAATCGTAAGCGGCCTGGGCGAGCCCCATATAGGTCGGCGACAGCGTCAAGAACATGTGGGGCCACCGCATCGCCGCCTGGAAATAGACTCCGCGCGGCATCAGTGCCGCGTTCTCGTCCACGAATACGTCCTTGAACAACAGCGTGCGCGAGACCGTGCCGCGCATGCCGAGCGGATCCCAATCGCCGACCACGGAAACTCCGTCGGCCTTGGCGGGGATCGCAAGATAAAGCGTATTGCGGCGCGAGGCCTTTTCGCCTTCTGCGATCTCGGTGCAAAGCACGCCGTAGTAATCCGCATGTCCGGACAACGACGCAAAAATTTTCTTGCCGTTGATGATCCAGCCGCCTTTGGTCGGCTTCGCCTCAGTGCCGAATGCGGCGCCACCGGCCGCGGCCGCGCCGCCTTCGGAAAACGGCTGGGAGTAGATCGCGCCGTTTTCGACGATACGCTTGTAATGGGCGGCCCGGCGGCGCTCATGCTCCGCGCGGGTCGCGGCGTCCATATCGAGATCATCCGCCAGCGGACCGGACCACAATGTCGAGCAGACATGCATGTTCCAGGTCAGCGCGGTCGCACCGCAGTAGCGCCCGATCTCAGCGGCCGCGAGCGCATAGGTCTGATAGTCGGCGCCAAGGCCGCCATGTTTCTTGGGAATCGAGATGCCGAGCAGGCCGGCCCGATGCAGATCCCGATAGTTCTCGGTCGGGAACATTGCGTCGCGATCATAGGCGGCGGCGCGGCCTGCGAATACCGTCTGGCCGAGCTCGCGTGCCTGCGCGATGATCGTCGCCTGTTCGTTGTTCAGCCGGAAGGCATCGGGATCGAAGATCGGCGCATCGAGGGCAATCTTGTCAGTCACACTGGTGCTTTTGCCGACTTGAACTGTCATCTATGCCTTCACCGTTGCCAGGAATTGATCAAGCGCTGCATTAAAGGCCGCGGGGCGTTCCAGATTGACGAGATGGCCGACATTTTCCAGCTCGACATAGCTCGCCGATGGAATGAAGCTTGCCATCTTCGCCATCATCGGCGCGGGTGCATTCTTGTCCTTTGAACCCGAAAGCACCAGTGTGGGAACTTTGATATCCTTGAGCGCCTGGCGCTGGTCGAAACCCAATAACGCCAGCATGCTGGCGCGATAGGAGGCCTCGGGAACATTGGCCATGCAATCGCGGGCAAGCACCAAACCGTTCGCATCGGGATCGTCACCGACCAACTCCCTTACCAATGTCGGCGCCAGCGAGACCATGGTCTCACCGCGATCGAGTGGGCCGAGCCGGGCCTCGATGAAGGATTTCTGCCAATCGCCGTCGGCCTTGCCGAAGGCCGGACTGGTCTGTGCGAGAACCACAGCTGCGGCGACGGTGGGATATTTCGCCAGCCATTGCTGGACGATCATGCCGCCGATCGAATGCCCGACGAGAACGGGCTTGATCGCGTCAAGCTGATCCAGGAAATTCTGCAGCGCGTCGGCAAGTGTTGCAATGCTGACGGTCGGAAGGGGTGGCGATCCGCCATAGCCCGGCATATCCCAGGCGATCGCACGGTAGCCATCGCCAAAGGCGTTGAGCTGACCGCGCCAGGCCCGCGCCGCGCCGCCAATGCCGTGCAGGAACACCAGTGGCCGCTTGCCGGAATCGCCCGAGGCCTCATAGCCGAAGCGGCCGTCTCTGGTTTTTGCGGGTGTCGTCATGGGCGCCGAAGCTGCCTCCGATGTCGCTGTATTGGCGCGATGCTAACAGCCTAGCCGGTTTCTTGCAAAAGTTTGAAGTATAAAATATATGCAAAATCCAGACGCTCGTGAAACTGCATCGGGGAGCCTGCGCATGTCCGGACTGTCGCGTTCCCCGCATGCGCTGGTTACCGGCGGCGGCCGCGGTATCGGCCGCGAAATCGCATCTGCGCTCACGCGCGCGGGCGCGACGGTGACGGTATTGGGCCGCCATCGCGCCACGCTGGATGACGCAATTGCCGCTGGCGCCGCGCATTTCGCAGGCGTTGCCGACGTCGCGGATCAGGCCGCGATCACCGCCGCAATCGCGGAAGCCGCGGCCCGGCAGCCGATCGATATTTTGGTCGCGAATGCTGGCATCGCGGAATCCGCGCCGTTCGCAAAATCCGATACTGCGCTGTTCCGCCGCATGATGGACGTCAACTTCATGGGCGTGGTTCATGCGATTCAAGCTGCATTGCCGTCGATGAAGGAGCGCCCTTATGGCCGCATTGTCGCGGTCGCGTCGACCGCGGGCCTCAAGGGTTATGCCTATGTCAGTGCCTATAGCGCTGCAAAGCACGCGGTCGTCGGCCTTGTGCGCTCGCTCGCGCTGGAGCTCGCGCATACACAAGTCACCGTGAACGCGGTGTGCCCGGGTTTCACCGACACGGCTCTCGTCGCTGGAAGCATCGACACCATCATGAAGAAGACCAGCCGCAGCCGCGAACAGGCGATAGCGGAACTCTCCAAGCACAATCCGCAAGGCCGCCTGGTGACCCCGGCCGAAGTCGCCGATACCGTGCTTTGGCTATGCGGTGAAGGCGCGGGCGCGATGACCGGACAGGCTATTGCGGTCGCTGGCGGCGAGATTTGAGCGCCTCGAAATAGAAAACAATGGATGAAGGGAGATTCCATGGGTAAGCCGGCCAATCCCGTTACTGTACCGTTGGCAGAGTATTCGCCAGAGCACTTTCTGCTGTCGATGGCGGACGGCGTAGCGTCGGTGACACTGAATCGCCCGGAAAGAAAGAATCCGCTGACCTTCGAAAGTTATCGCGAACTCACGGATTTCTTCCGGGCCTGCGCGTTTGACGATGCGGTCAAAGCCGTGGTGGTCACGGGCGCCGGAGGCAATTTCTCGTCCGGCGGCGATGTATTCGAGATCATCGGCCCATTGGTCAAGATGGATACCAAAGGCCTCACTGCCTTCACCCGGATGACCGGCGATCTGGTCAAGGCGATGCGGGCCTGCCCGCAGCCGATTGTCGCGGCGGTCGAGGGCATCTGCGCAGGCGCGGGTGCAATTGTCGCGATGGCGTCCGACCTGCGGCTCGCCGCTATGGGGGCCAAGGTCGCATTCCTGTTCAACAAGGTTGGACTCGCTGGCTGCGACATGGGCGCCTGCGCGATCCTGCCGCGCATCATCGGCCAATCCCGCGCTTCGGAGTTGCTCTATACCGGCCGCTTCATGACCGCGGAGGAGGGAGTAAGTTGGGGCTTCTTCAGCCGGATCGTCACGCCGGAGCAGGTGCTTCCGCAGGCGCAATCGCTTGCTCGCGAGATCGCCCAAGGCCCGACCTTCGCCAATACCATGACCAAGCGCATGCTGGCTATGGAATGGGCGATGTCGGTCGAGGAGGCGATCGAGGCGGAAGCAGTGGCGCAGGCTCTATGCATGACCACGGCCGATTTCGAGCGTGCTTTCGAGGCGTTTGCGAACAAGGCAAGACCGGTGTTTCAGGGCAACTGAGCGTTATTTCCGAAGGCGGTTAGGGGGACTTGCGCAAAAATGTTTTAGGTTTAAAATAATTCTCATGACCCGGTAGTCGGAGGCTGTCATGAAGATCGCGATCATCGGCGGTGGGCCGGCCGGGCTCTATGCCGCGATCCTGCTCAGGAAGCAGCGGCCCAACGCCGAAATCGGCGTCTATGAGCGCAACCGCGCCGACGATACGTTCGGGTTTGGCGTGGTGTTCTCCGATGCAACGTTGGACAATTTCGAGAAATACGATCCGCCGAGCTATCGCCGCATCACCCAGGAATTTGCCTATTGGGACGATATCGCCGTGCATTTCCGCGGCGCGGTGCATCGGGTCGGCGGTAACGGCTTCTGCGGCTGCTCGCGGCGCAAGCTGCTCTTGATCCTGCAGGAGCGGGCACGCGAGCTTGGCGTCGCCTTGCACTTCGAGACTGACATCGACGACGAGACCCGCTTCGCCGACGCGGACCTCATCATCCTGGCCGACGGCATCAACAGCCGCTTTCGCGAGAAGCATATTGATCACTTCGAGCCTGAGGTCGACGTCCGCGCCAACATGTTCGCCTGGATGGGCTCGACCCGGCCGCTCGACGCCTTCACCTTCATCTTTCAGGAGACCGAGTGGGGCCCTTTTATCGCGCATGCCTATCAATATGAAGCCGGGCGCTCGACCTGGATTTTCGAGACCGATCCGGAAACGTTCGCGCGCGCTGGGCTCGTCGGCCTCGACGAAAAGCAGTCAGCCGAACGCATGGCGAAGATTTTCGGCTGGTTTCTGGAAGGACATCCGCTCCTCACCAATCGCTCGATGTGGCGCAATTTTCCGATGATCCGCAGCAAGCGCTGGGTCAAGGACAACATGGTGCTATTGGGGGACGCCAAGGCGACCGCGCATTTCTCGATCGGTTCCGGCACCAAGCTTGCCATGGAAGACGCGATTGCGCTCGCCGATGCCATGCAAGACACGGCGACGATTGGCGCAGCGCTTGCGCAATATGAGCAGGGCCGACGCGAGGAGGTCGAAAAGACCCAGCATGCCGCCGACGTCTCGCTGGTCTGGTTCGAGCACGTCGACCGCTTCTGGGATTTCGACCCGGTCCAGTTTGCCTTCGGCGTGATGACGCGCGCGAAGGCGATCACCTACGACAATCTGACCCTGCGGGCGCCCGATTTCATCGCCGAGGTCGACAAGGCATTTGCGCGGCAGGTTCGCGCAAGGGGATTTGACGTCGACATTGAAAAACCGGCCGCGCCGATGTTCCAGCCGCTGCGGCTGCGCGAGATGGAAATTTCAAATCGCGCGGTGGTGTCGCCGATGTGCATGTACTCGGCGAAGGAAGGCGTACCGGGTGATTTTCACCTGGTGCACTATGGATCGCGCGCCATCGGCGGTGCCGGCTTGATCTTCACCGAGATGGCCTGCGTTGGTCGCGACGCGCGCATCACGCCGGGCTGTGCGGGCCTCTGGAATGACGAACAGGAAACTGCCTGGCGCCGCATCGTCGATTTCGTCCACGCCAATTCGGCCGCGAAGTTCGCGCTCCAACTTGGTCACGCCGGCCGCAAAGGCGCGACCAAGCTGATGTGGGACGGCATGGACCGTCCGCTGGAGGAAGGCGGCTGGGACGTCGTGTCGGCTTCTCCGATCCCCTATTTCCCCGATAGCCAGGTGCCGCGCGAGATGGATCGTGCCGCGATGGAGGCGGTGAAGGCATCGTTTGTGGCCGCGGCCGAACGGGGCGAACGCTGCGGCTTCGACATGCTGGAACTGCATTGCGCCCACGGCTATCTGCTCGCGAGCTTCATTTCTCCGCTCACCAACAAGCGCACCGATGCTTACGGCGGCTCGCTCGAAAATCGCCTGCGCTTTCCACTGGAAGTCTTCGAGGCGATGCGCGCGGCATGGCCGGCGCGCAAGCCGGTGTCCGTGCGCATCTCCGCGACCGACTGGGCCGAAGGCGGTATCACCGGCGATGACGCCGTTCTGATCGCGCGGGCCTTTGCCGAGGCCGGTGTCGACATGATCGACGTGTCGACCGGCCAGACCGTGCGCGACGCGCAGCCAGTCTATGGCCGCATGTTCCAGACGCCGTTCTCCGATCAGGTCCGCAACGAGGCTCGCGTCGCCACCATGTGCGTCGGAAACATCACGACGGCCGACCAGGTCAATACCATCTTGGCCGCCGGCCGCGCTGACCTCGTGGCGCTTGGCCGCCCGCATCTGGTCGATCCCGCGTTCACGATGAAGGCCGCCGCCTGGTACGGTGCGGAAGGCGTGTTCTGCCCGCCGCAATATCTGCCTGGAAAAGACCAGATATTCCGCAACAGCGTGCGCGACCGGCAGGATTTCGAGGACCTCAAAATTAAGGCTAAGCCGAAGACCCGAGCCGAACTAAAGGCGGAGGCGACAAAGCCGCTTGCGGCGGAATGACCGCCCATGCGACGCTAACGGGCATTCAGCCAGCGTCTGGTCTCGAGTGGAGTTGAAGGCGATGAAGGCGATTGTCGTCGGCTGCGGTATCGGAGGCCTTACCACTGCGCTGATGTTGCGGGCCCGCGGCATCGATTGCGAAGTGTTCGAACAGGCCGACAGCATTCGCGAACTCGGGGTGGGCATCAACACGCTTCCGCATGCGATCCGCGAACTTGCGGGGATCGGCCTGTTGGATCGCCTTGATGACGTCGCGATCCGGACCGCCGAATTATTTTATTTGACGCGCCATGGGCAGCAGGTCTGGCACGAAAAGCGCGGGCTCGATGCCGGCCATGACGTCCCGCAGTTTTCCATTCACCGGGGGCGCCTGCAGGGCGTCATTCATCAGGCCGTGATCGAGCGGCTGGGCGCCGACGCCATCCGGACCGGCTGCCGGCTTGGCTCAGTCACCCAGGATGAGGGTGGGGTGACCGCCTATTTCTTCGACCGTGGCGGCGCACATGTGCACACGGTCCGCGGCGACATCCTGATCGGCGCGGACGGCATCCATTCCAAGGTCCGGCAAACATTGTTTCCCGAGGAAGGCCCGCCCTGCTGGAACGGGCTGATGCTGTGGCGCGGCGCGGCCGATTGGCCGGTCTTCCTGACCGGGCAGTCGATGATCATCGCGGGCGGCCTGAACGCCAAGGCGGTGGTCTATCCGATCGCCGAGGGTTCGAGCCCGGCAAGCCGCCTGACGAACTGGGCGGTGTTGGTCAGGGTCGGTGACGGCACCGCGCCGCCGGCGCGTCGGGAGGACTGGTCACGGCTCGGTAGACCGGAAGAGCTGATGCCCTATGTTTCCGGCTTCTCGATCCCGCAGGTTGACTTCGCGGCCCTGGTCCGCGCCACGCCGGAGTTTTGGGAATATCCTTGCTGCGACCGCGATCCGCTGCCCCATTGGTCGAGCGGCCGGGTGACGCTGCTTGGCGATGCCGCGCATCCGATGTATCCGGTCGGATCGAATGGCGCGTCTCAGGCCATTCTTGACGCACGGTGTCTCGCTGATGCGCTCGCACGCTCAGAGCATCCACGCCAGGGGCTTGCGGCCTATGAGCGGCAGCGTTTGCCGATGACGGCCGAAATCGTCGCGTCGAACCGCCGCGGCGGTCCGGAAGGCGTGATTGATGCGGTCGAGCAGCTCGCGCCGCAGGGCTTTACCGATATCGACAGCATCCTGAACTACGAAGCGCGCGAAGCCATTGTGCGCGGTTATGCCACGCGAGCCGGATTTGCCGCGCGCGTGGTCGCGCGGCAATCCTGATGCCGCGGGGACCCGCTATGCCGGTGGGGGCGGTAGGAAGTGGATGTTGTGCTCCGCCGCGAGCTTGACCACGTCGTCCGGGTTTTGCTGCTTCATGTTGTGAATGGCCCAGAACAGATCATAGAGCCGTCGGGTCGGGGACACCCAGAACAGCGTCTTCGCGTTTTGCTGTGACTTGTTGAAGATGCCGTGCGGCTTGCCCATCGGCAGGCGCACGGTGTCTCCGGGGGTCGCGAACTCGTCAGCGCCATCCAGCATGAATTCGAGCCGGCCCTCGAGGACGTAGAGATATTCGTCCTGATCGGGATGAATATGTGGCGGCACGAAGGTGCCGGGTGGGAACGTCGCATGCCACGAAAAGCTATGCTCGGTGCGATTCTTCGGCACATAGGTCTGGCCGAGAATGTTCCAGCTAATTCCCTGAATGCCTTCGTTGGCGCGCGTGATGCCGGCGACCTCGGTTTTCATATGGTGGTTTCCTTCCTCTTAAGTCTGCCGGATGCGCTTCTTCGTGCGAACCGGTACCCGCTTCGCTTGCAAATGCTCTGTTCACTTGCTCGGCGCGCAGTCCTTGGCGTAACGGTCGCCGTAATTCTCGAACACTTTTTGGACGATCTCAGTCTGGAATTTCCCATCCGGACGTTTCGCGACCTTGGTCAGATAAAAGTCCTGGATCGGGTAGCCGTTGCCGTTGAACTTGAAGCCGCCGCGTAGCGAGGTGAAGTCGGCCTTTTTCAGCGCCGTCGCGACTGCATCCTTGTCGCTGAGATCGCCTTTGACCGCCTTCACCGCGCTGTCGATCAGCATGGCTGTGTCATAGCCCTGCATGGCATAAGTGCCTGGCACGCCGCGATAGGCGGCCTCAAAGCTCGTGACGAATGTCTTGTTCTGGGGATTGTCGAGATTGGGCGCCCAGTTCGCACCGCCGAACATGCCGACCGCGGCATCCTGCTGCGCCGGCAGCGTCGATTCATCGACGGTGAAAGCCGACAGCACCGGAATGCTGTCGGCAAGGCCGGCCTGCCGGTACTGCTTGACCAGGTTCACGCCCATGCCGCCCGGCATGAAAGTGAACACCGCGTCCGGCTTGAGCGAAGCGATCTTAGAGAGTTCCGGCTGGAAGTCGAGCGTGCCCAGCGGCATGTAAGATTCTTCGACGATCTCGCCCTTGTAGTCGAGCTTGAATCCCGCAGCGGAATCCCGTCCCGCCTGATAATTTGGCACGAGGAGGTAGACGCGCTTGTAGCCGCGATCCTGGGCAACCTTGCCGAGGATTTCGTGGACCTGATCGTTCTGGTAGGAGGTCACATAGAAGAACGGGCTGCATTCCTTGCCGGCGTAGCTGGAGGGGCCGGCGTTCGGACTGATCAGAAAGGTTTTGGTGTCGATGACCGGCTTGTGAATCGCCAGCAAGATGTTGGAGAAGATCGGGCCGACCACGAAATCGACCTTGTCGCGCTCCAAGAGGCCCTTTACCTTGGTGACCGCCGCATCGGGCTTGAGCTCATCGTCGACCACGGTGACCTCGACATCCCTGCCGCTCATCTTGCCGCCGAGATCTTTCACCGCGAGCGCAAAACCATCGCGCGCCTGCTGGCCGAGCCCCGCGGCGGGCCCCGACAAGGTGACGATCACGCCGACCTTGATCTTGTCCTGCCCGAACGCCGGTTGGACTGCAACGCTTAGCAAAACCGCCAGTCCAGCCAACTTCCACTGCTGCTTCATGACAACTCCCCCTGGTCGGCGGCACAGGTGCAGCCGGAGCTGCGACCACCTTGTCCCCGATGACAAGCTTATTCCGACGAAGGCGGCCGCCGCAAGCAAAGTAGTCGCACGCCCGCGCCTCACGCGAGAGCAGCATGCAAGCCGCGCGCCATTTGCTTTAAGCCTAAAGAAATCTTACCACGCCGACGTCATTTTGACTTGCGGGTGGCTCCGAATTATTTGAAGGTCAAAACGATCGGCCGTGATCCGGCGCGCGGCGCGGCCGGATGGCTCCAGGCAGTTATGATTGCATCATGATCCTTGATTCCGAGACCAAGGCCGTCGAACTCCCGGAAGATCATGCCGATGAGCTTCGGCTCTGGCTGCGTCTGTTGACCTGCACGACGCTGATCGAGGGCGAGGTGCGTAGCCGGCTGCGCGCGCGCTTCGACGTCACGCTGCCGCGCTTCGACCTGATGGCGCAACTCGACAAGGCGCCTGACGGCATGACGCTGTCGGATGTCTCCAAGCGCATGATGGTGTCGAACGGCAATGTGACGGGGCTGGTCGAGCGTCTCGTCGAATCCGGCCATCTCGACCGGCGTACATCGGACTCCGACCGCCGTGTGCAGGTGATCCGCCTGACGAAGATCGGCCGCGCGGAGTTTCGCAAGATGGCGGCCGAGCACGAGACCTGGATCGCCGACATCTTTTCCGATCTGAGCCCAAAGGATGTCCGCGAATTGATGCGGCTGCTGGCGAAGACCAAAGGCTCGGCGCAGAAGGCCGCAAGCCGGCGGGCGCCGTAAGCCGGTGGCGGAGATCGACTACGAGGTCGAATACAATAATCGGGCGCGAGTTCCCGAGAACCCGGTGCTGATGGCAGGTTGGGCCCGGGATGCAGCGGCCTATCGCGAACAGCATGCCTCACGCGCGATGGCCTATGGGGCTGGCGCTCGCAACACGATCGATTTCTTTCCCGGCGACGATCAAGGGCCGATCGTCGTCTTCATTCATGGCGGTTACTGGCAGGCGCTGGACGGTTCCTCATTCAGCCACTGCGCGCGGGGGCTGAACGTCCATGGCGTCGGCGTCGCCATTCCGACCTACGATCTTTGCCCGCAAGTCACGGTTGACGCCATCATCCAGCAGATGCGCGCGGCGGCGCGGGAACTGGCGCGGCTCGGCCGTTCGCTTGTGATCAGCGGCCATTCCGCCGGGGGCCATCTCGCCGCCTGCATGCTGGCAACGGACTGGCCGGCTTATGACGCTTCGCTGCCCAAGGACCTCGTCATCGCGGCCTACGGCATTTCCGGCCTGTTCGACCTGGTGCCGCTGGTCGGGACCTCGATCAACAAGGCGTTGCGCCTCGATGAGACGGCGGCAAGGGTCGCGAGCCCTTTGCTCTGGAAAGCGCCTGCGGGTGGAAGTCTCGACGCGGTGGTCGGCGGCAACGAAAGCGCGGAATATTTTCGTCAGAGCCGAACCATGGTCGAGCGTTGGGGCGCGGCCGGCGTGCCCACCCGGTTCGGCGTCGTTTCCGATGCCAACCATTTCACTGCGATTGCGCCGCTCGCCGATCCCACTTCGCCGATGGTCCAGCGATTGAAGGAACTAGCAGGGCGCTGAAAGCTTCGGCAGCCCAAACAAAGCGCTGAATTGCCCAGATTTGAGCTATTGCGCCTAATTATTTTAAGTATAAAATGTTTAGGAGTAAAGCGCTGCCGGGCGTCCGCGAATTGGTCTCAAGCCTTTCATGAGGGAAAGCGAGGGGCGATGGAAATGTCAGGTAGAACCGAAAACCTTGGCCCATCGGGTCACGTCGATGATTTTGCACGGCGAAATCTTCCGCCGGCTAGCCTGTGGCCGGAATTGCGGCTGGATCGGCCGGAGTTTCAATATCCCGAATATCTCAACGCCGGGGTCGAACTGACCGACCGGATCGTCGCGCAGGGGCTCGGCGATCGCATCGCGCTGATCGGCAACGGTCGCCAGCGGACCTACAAGGAACTGGCGGATTGGTCGAACCGCCTCGCGCATGCCCTGGTGGAGAACTACGGCGTCAAGCCCGGCAACCGGGTGCTGATCCGCTCGGGCAACAATCCGGCGCTGGTCGCCGCATGGCTTGCGGCCACGAAAGCGGGCGCCGTCGTCGTCAACACCATGCCGATGCTTCGTGCCGGCGAATTGACTAAGATCATCGACAAGGCGGAGATCGCGCTGGCGCTGACCGACAGCCGCATCGCAGACGAACTGGTCGCGTGCGCAAAGACCAGCCGCTTTCTCAAGCAGGTGGTGAATTTCGACGGCACCTCGAACCATGATGCCGAACTCGATCGGGTGGCGCTGAACAAGCCGGTGCGGTTCGATGCAGTGAAAACCGGCCGGGACGATGTCGCCTTGCTGGGCTTTACGTCGGGCACGACTGGCGAACCAAAGGCAACGATGCATTTTCATCGCGATCTCCTGATGATCGCGGATGGTTATGCCAGCGAAGTCCTCAAGGTCACTCCGGACGATGTGTTCGTGGGATCGCCGCCGCTTGCCTTCACGTTTGGGCTCGGCGGTCTTGCGATCTTTCCATTACGGTTCGGCGCGACTGCTACACTCCTGGAGAATGCGGCGCCCAGCGAGATGGTCAAGATCATCGAAACCCACAAGGCCACGATCTGCTTCACTTCGCCGACGGCCTACCGGGCGATGATAGCCGCGATGGACAAGGGCGCCGATCTGTCGTCGCTGCGTCTTGCGGTTTCGGCCGGCGAGACCTTGCCGGCGCCGGTTTTCGAAAGCTGGACCCGCAAGACGGGCAAGCCGATCCTCGACGGGATCGGCAGCACGGAGATGCTGCATATCTTCATCACCAATCGGGTCGGCGACGCCGTCGCCGGAACGACGGGGCACCCGGTGACCGGTTATGAGGCCAAGATCGTCGACGCTGACATGAACGAACTGCCGCCGGGCACTGTCGGCAAGCTCGCGGTTCGCGGACCGACCGGATGCCGCTATCTTACGGACGCGCGGCAGTCGAACTATGTGCGGGACGGCTGGAATCTGACGGGCGACGCATTCGTTCGCGACGAGAACGGCCGCTTCTCGTTCGTCGCCCGCGCCGACGACATGATCATTTCCTCCGGTTACAACATCGCCGGTCCCGAGGTCGAAGTGGCCTTGCTGTCCCACCCGGCGGTCGCCGAATGCGGCGTCGTCGGCGCTCCCGATGAGGCGCGCGGCATGATCGTCAAGGCCTATGTGGTGCTCGCTGCGGGTGTAACCGCCGACGACGCGCTAGCCACAGCCTTGCAGGATCACGTCAAGCGCGAGATCGCGCCTTACAAATATCCGCGTGCGATCGACTTCGTTGCGCAACTGCCGAAGACGGAGACCGGCAAGCTACAGCGGTTTGCCCTACGGCAGATGGCGCAAGCTGGTGCGGCTTCGGCCGGCATGGCCGCGGAATGAATGCCTGACAATGGAGACTTGTTCGTGAGCACGCCAAAAGGGCCCACGCTTGCGGTGCTGCCCGGTTCAAAGGACGAAACCTCGGGAGCCGCGCAGATTCTGCAGCCGAGCGGCTGGCCCGCGCCGAAAGGCTACGCCAACGGCATGGCCGCCGACGGCCGCATCGTGGTGACGGGCGGCGTGATCGGCTGGAACGGCGAGGGGCATCTGGCGGAAGGTTTTGTCGCGCAAGTCCGTCAGACGCTTCGCAACATCTCGGCCATCCTCGCCGAAGGCGACGCGCGGCCGGAACACCTCGTGCGGCTGACCTGGTATGTCGTCGATATGGATGAATATCTGGCGAGCCTGAGAGAACTCGGCCAGATCTATCGAGAGACATTCGGCGCGCACTATCCTGCGATGGCGCTGGTGCAGGTCGTGCGTCTCGTCGAAAAAGCAGCGCGGGTCGAGATCGAGGCGACTGCGGTGGTGCCGCGTTAGAGCATGATCCGGAAAAGTGGGTACCGGTTTTCCGAAAAGATCATGCTCAAACAAAAAGATAGAGCGAGATGACGATTCGAAGAAAAGTCATCACGCTCTAAGCGGTACCGTCGGCTGCCCCTTAATTCCGATACGAGCTATCGACGCGATCCAGCTTGCGCAGCAGCGCCGGCCAGGCGAGATCGCCATTGCGGTTCGGCTTGTTTGCGCGCGGCCTCACCTTGTCAAAGGTCTTTTCCAGGATGTCGCTGGAGGGGATCGTCAGCTTGGTGTTGCAGGATAGCGCCATCACCTGGACCTCGCAGGCGCGCTCCAAACGAAACAGCGCGTTGAACGCCGCTGGGATGGTGCGTCCGACCACCAGGAGGCCGTGGTTGCGCAGGATCATCGCCTCGTGATCGCCAAGGTCGGCGACCAGCCGCTCGCGCTCGCCGACGTCGTCGGCAATGCCTTCAAAATCATGATAGGCGATGTGGACGAACCGCATCGAGGTCTGCGCCAGCGGCAACAGCCCGCATTCCATGGCCGAAACGGCCATGCCAGCCGGCGTGTGGGTGTGCGCCACGCAGTCGACATCATGCTTGGCCATGTGAATGGCGCTATGGATGACGAAGCCCGCGGCGTTGACGCCATAGTCCGAGGCGTTGAAGACGGTGTTGCCGTCGTGATCGACCTTGATCAGGCTGGACGCGTCGATCTCTTCATAGAGCATCCCGTAAGGGTTGATCAGGAAATTATGGGGCTCTCCCGGAACGCGGCACGAGATGTGGTTGGCGATCATTTCGGTCATGCCGTACATCGCGGTCAGCCGGTAGCAGGCGGCGAGATCGACGCGCGCTTGCCACTCCTCGGCACTGACCTGTTCGCGGACCGATTTGACGATCTTGATCGCAGGAGCATTGACGGGCGGGTTCATGGTGTTTCTCCGTTGAAACGGGCTTCTTTTGTGGCCTCTGTCGCAGCCTGAGCGGCAGGAATTCAGGATACCTGCAACAGCGGTTGCATCGCAAGGCATAGGTAATGGGACGCTCCCCAGCTTTGTTGCACGGCAAAACCCTGCGTCGCAAATCCTTCATGTGCGGCCTATACTTGGTGCCCCCATTGCAGCCTTCCCCCGAAATCCGGAGCTTGTTTCATGAGGACCGTCCGTTTTGCCCTGATTTTGCTTGCGCTGTGCGTCCTGGCGCCAGTCCTGGCACCCTGGCAATCCGCCAAAGCGGCCGACGTCATCTGCTACAATTGCCCGCCGGAATGGGCGGACTGGGCCTCGATGCTTAAGGCCATCAAGGCCGACCTCCACTACGATATTCCGCACGACAACAAGAATTCCGGCCAGGCCCTGGCGCAGATCCTGGCCGAGAAGAGCAATCCGGTCGGCGATATCGGCTATTTCGGCGTCACCTTCGGCATGAAGGCGAAGACCCAGGACGCGCTTGAGCCCTATAAGCCGGCCAATTGGGACCAGGTCCCCGCCGGCCTGAAGGACCCCGACGGCTACTGGACGACGATTCATTCCGGCACGCTCGGGCTGTTCGTGAACAAGGATGCGCTCGGCGGCAAACCGGTGCCGGCCTGCTGGAAGGATCTCTTGAAGCCCGATTATAAGGGCATGGTCGGCTATCTCGATCCGAGCTCCGCCGCGGTCGGCTATGTCGGCGCGGTCGCAGTCAACCTCGCGCTCGGCGGTTCGGCGTCCAACTTCGATCCCGCGATCACCTTCTTCAAGGAGTTGCGCAAGAACGACCCGATCGTGCCCAAGCAGACATCCTACGCGCGCGTGGTCTCGGGCGAGATGCCGATCCTGTTCGACTATGACTTCAACGCCTATCGCGCGAAATATTCGGAGAAGGGCAACTTCGAGTTTGTGATCCCCTGCGAGGGCTCGGTGGTGTTTCCCTATGTCGTCGGCCTCGTCAAGAATGCGCCGGACAAGGAGAAGGCCAAGAAGGTCATGGACTATCTGCTCTCCGACAAGGGACAGGCGATCTGGACAAATGCCTACCTGCGCCCGGCACGTCCCATCGAATTGCCCGAGGCGGTCAAGAGCAAGTTCCTGCCGGACTCCGACTACGCGCGCGCCAAGAGCGTCGACTGGGGCGAGATGGAAAACGTGCAAAAAGGCTTTGTCGACCGCTATCTCGCCGAGGTCCGCTGATGCAGTATGGTGCCCCGGCGTAAGGGGCAGGGGCACCATCGCTTGATGTCGCATCGAACCTTTGTCTGGCTGTGTTTGCTGCCGCTTGCGGCGGTGACGGCCGCGTTCTTCCTGTTGCCGATGGCACGGTTGGTCGTGACCGGCGCCGAGGGCCCGCGCGGGCTCGCCGGTTATCTCGCCATTCTTGTCGAGCCGCGCTATCGGGCGACGCTGATCAACACCGTGCTGCTCGCGGCCGCGAGCACCTTGGTGACGCTGATCGTCGCGACGATCGCCGGAATGTTCCTGCAGCGGCATCGCTTCCCTGGCCGCGCGGTGCTGATTGCGATGCTGACCTTCCCGCTGGCGTTTCCTGGCGTCGTCGTCGGCTTCATGATCATCCTGCTCGCGGGGCGCCAGGGTTTGTCCTGGCTTTTCATCCTGGTCGGTCATGTCGTCTTCACCATGCCGTTCATGGTGCGCTCGGTGATGGCGGTGTTCTCAACCCTCGACATCAGGACGCTCGATGAGGGCGCGGCATCGCTCGGGGCATCGCCATGGCGGCGCTTTCGCGACGTGATCGTGCCCAACGCGGTGCCGGGCATCCTAGCCGGCTCGCTGATGGTGGTGACGCTTTCGCTCGGCGCAAGCCCCTGGGCGGTGCAGCGCGATGTGGTGCTGCCGGCGCTGGCGCCGGCCTTTGTCGCCTCCGGCGCCATTGCCTTTGCGACCGCGATGGGGGCGTTCGGCACGGCGTTTACGCTTGCGACCAATATCGACGTCTTGCCGATGCTGATCTATACCGAGTTCACACTGGCCGCGAACTTCGCGACATCCGCCGCATTGTCGGTCGGGCTCGGCATCATCACCTGGTTTATCCTGGCGCTTGCCCGCTCGTTCTCGGGCAGCGCGGTGGCGGCGGCCGGATGAGGCCATGCGCGATCGCCTGATCTTCACCGGCCAACTCGTCTTTACGCTCCTTGTCGCCGCGTTCCTGGTGGTGCCGGCGGCGCTGTCGATCATGGCCGGCGTCACCGTCAACTACTTTCGCGGCATCCAGTCGGGCGTCACCCTGCAATGGGTCGCCCAGGTGTGGGAGCTCTATGCCGATACGATTCTGCTGTCGTTTTTGATCGCATTTGCAACGCTTGGGGTGACGCTCGCCGCCGGCGTTCCCGCCGCTTACGCGCTGCATGTGCAGGGCGGGCGGTTGTCCCGCGTCGTCGAGGAAATCATCACGCTGCCGCTCGCGATTCCCGGCCTCGCCATCGCGCTGGCGCTGCTGTCGACCTACGGCGGCTTCAGCGATTTTCGCCG
>WNGJ01002742.1_pt1 | contig 17992 bp, 17 predicted proteins | sample 5400611 | NCBI WGS metagenome assembly WNGJ01 (sample SAMN13153375, study PRJNA577476) | soil metagenome | isolation source: 40 cm soil or saprolite under Garry oak tree replicate 1 | place: USA:California | collected 2016-06-15 | reverse complement strand
GTCAGCCCGATCGCTTCATCAATCAGCCGCGAACGAAATTGCTCAGCATCGACGTCGAGAGCAAGGTCCGCAGAGCCATGAATGGCAGGCCGATGTTGGTTCGGGCCCTGCCGCAAATGGATAATCCGGACCATTCCAAGTATCAGAAGCTGACCCATGCGTGGTTCCAGCCGCGTCACATCCGGACGCTGGCGGATCGCATGAACGCCTTGGCGAAGGAGAGTGTCGATCGGCTCTGCGCGGCCGGCGGCGCGTGCGATTTCTACAACGAGATTGCGATCTACTATCCCTTGCGCGTCCTGATGACGATCCTTGGTCTGCCGCGCGAGGACGAAGCGCACCTATTGAAGATCACCCAGGCCTATTCGGCGGCGGCGATCCGGAGATGCAGCAAGGCGCCGATCTGATCGACGCGACCATGGCCTATGTCGAATATTTCAAGGACGTTGCGAAGGAGCGGCGACAGAATCCGAAGGACGATGTGGCGACCGTCATTGCTCTATCCGAAATCGACGGCAAGCCGATCGGCGATTTCGAGGCCTATTCCTATTATATCGCGCTCGCGAGCGCGGGGCATGACACCACGAGCGCCACGCTGGCCGGAGGGCTGCTCGCCCTGATCGAGAATCCTGCGGCGGTGGACCATCTGAAGAACGATTCTGATGCGTTGCCGGACGCGGCCGAGGAGATGGTGCGCTGGGTCTCGCCGGTCAAGCATTTCTTCCGGACGGCAGCCGCCGATTACGCCATTCGCGGCAAGACGATCAAGGTCGGGGACAATCTGTTCATCAGCTAATCCATCCGGCAATCGCGACGAGGAAGCGTTCGATCGCCCCTTCGAATTCATTCCGGACCGCTCGCCGAACCGGCATCTCGGCTATGGCTTCGGCATTCACGCGTGCATCGGCAGGCACCTGGCGAAGGCCGAAATCGTGGCGTTTTTTCGCGAGCTGCTCGGACGGATCGATCGGATCGAACTGGCCGGCGATCCGGCGTGGACCGAAACCTCTTTCCTGGGTGGGTTGAAGCGGCTGCCGGTGCGATATCGGGCGCGATAGAGCATGATCCGGAAAAGTGTGTAGCGGTTTTCCCTCGCGACAAACGCGATGCGTTTGCGCGGAGGTCATGTTCAAACAATTGCACGTCGAACTGCGCTCAATCTGACGGTGAGGGAGCGTCCGGTTGCGAAGCTTTGGCGATCGCCAGCATGCATTTGAGAAAATGTGCGCGATCTTCCTTGCGCAACGGCGCCAGCATGAGGTTTTGCAGCTCGGCGGCAGCCGGGATAACAGCCAAAAGGGCTTCCTCTCCTTTGGCCGTGATCTGAACCTGGATCGAGCGGCGATCTTCCGAATTGTTCTTCTTCGAAATCAGCTTGCGCGCCGCCATTCGCTTGAGCATTTCGCTCAGCGTATTGCGGTCGCAGCTGATACGTTCCGCAAGAACCGAAGGCGTCAGGGGACCTTGCTGGTACAAGGCGGTGAGTACGCCGAACTGCCGCGGGGTGATGTCGTTCTGGCGGGTTAGATTCTGATAGAGCACGTCGTAGCGCGCTTCGAGCAGCCGGAGCAGAAAGCCAATGCCGCCCTCCAGCTGCCAGTTGCGGGCGATATCGGCGGCCGAACCCGTTTTCATTGCCTTGTCGGCTAACATGCTCGTCAACCTCAGCCATCGTCTGACGCGAAAAACGCCCGGTAGCGGTTAGCAGCTTGGCCATTGGCTCTCAACCCCGGCCCAAAAAGCCAATGAGCCCTCTGGGTCCGCCGGCGAACGGCTTGCCCTTGCCAAGCGATTGGCCATATAGTACGTATACGTAATAAATAAGCAACCGTGCTGGGCGAGAACCGAAATCTCGCTTGCCCGGGGGAGGATCGCTTGGACCTGCGCGAGCTTTTGTCCGTTCCATACCTCCTGGAGGCCGAGGCCGTCGAAACCGAGCCTGGCCAATGGCTCGTGCGGCTCGCTTATCCCGAATTGCCGGGCTGCACGGCAGAAGACGCACTCAGGGAATTGGAGCGGCGGCGGATCGAGATGATCGTGAGCCTAGTGGAAGCGGGCAAGGAACCGCCGATTCCCCGAAAGCCGCTGCTCGCGTCCGACCCGCTATGGACCGTTCACGATCTGGGTTTGTCCGCCCGCGTCGCCGCTCTTTTGCAAGACGTGGCGGAATAGCCTCGGGGATGCCGCTCTGGATTTGATGGAGAAAGCTCATGCTCTCGCGCGAAGACAATGAAAGACTGGTGAGGGTCGGCAAGGGCACGCCGCTTGGAGACCTCTTCCGGCTCTATTGGATTCCCTTTTTGCCCTCGGCCGATCTCGTAAAGGACGGGCAGCCGAAACGCATCCGGCTATTGGGAGAAGACCTGGTGGCCTTCCGGGATTCCGAGGGCCGGGCCGGGCTGGTCGACCAGGCGTGCCCTCATCGCGGCGCTCCGTTGATCTTCGGACGAAACGAAGATTGCGGATTGCGATGTGTCTATCACGGCTGGAAGTTCGACGTGACCGGCGCGGTCACCGATATGCCGGCGGAGCCGGCTCGCAGCCGCCTGAAGGAGCATGTTCGGATCAAGGCCTATCCCTGCCAGGAACGTAGTGGGATGCTTTGGACCTACATGGGCCCTGACGCCACCAGTCCTTCGCCGCTGCCGAACCTGGAGTGGAATTTGGTCCCGGCCGAGCAAGTGCACATTTCCGTGCGGGTGCAGGAATGTAATTGGCTGCAGGCCGTCGAAGGCGAGATCGACTCGGCTCATGCGCCGTTGCTGCACGGCCGATTGGACGCGCAGGGCACCACGAGCGCGTGGATACAGAAGCGCGACCTCCGCCCCACCTTCGAATGCATCAAGCAGGATTTCGGGATGAGCATCGCCGCCCGGCGGAACTACGACGAGAACACGCTGTACTGGCGCGTCAATCAGTTCCTCATGCCCTTCTATACGCTGGTGCCACCCTTGTCCCCGTTTCCCGATCTGAGCGGACATGCCTGGGTACCGATCGACGACGAGAACACGCTCTGCATTATGTTTTCGTATCACCCTTCGCAGCCGTTGCTGCCGAAGACGCGCCAGGTGTTCGAAGAGGGACACAAGGGCCGGGAGAGCGGGCATGCCAGCCGCCATGCTCTCGTGCAACATCCGGTAACGGTTCCCTATGCGGACTATTGGACGAAATACAACCCGCAAAACGGCTTCCAGTTCGATTACCAGTCGCAGCAGACCACCTGGTTTTCAGGGTTGCCGGGACTGTGGGTCCAGGATGGCGCCTGCCAAAGCGGCGTTTCGCCGATCTTCGATCGCACCAAGGAGAACCTGTGCTCGAGCGATACCGGTATCGCCATGACCCGCCAGCTGCTGCTCGAGACGCTGGGAGCGTATCGCGACCATGGCACCAAGCCGAAGGGCATGACGGATCCCGATGTCTTCATGGTGCGGGCCGTGTCGCTGCGATTGCGACCGGAGGAATCCTGGGTCGATGTCGGCGCCCCCTTCATGCGCGCACAGCTCGGGACCGATTTCGGCTACGAGCTGTGAGCGTATCATGGCGGACGGCATGATGCAGGTGCGGGTCAAGCGGATCAGCTTTGAGGCTGAAAACATCAATTCATATGAATTGGTGGCTGTTGCAGGCGGCGATCTCGCGCCCTTCACGGCCGGCAGTCACATCGACCTCCATTTGCCAAATGGAATGATCCGCAGCTACTCGCTCGTGAATGATCAGAGTGAACGGAACCGCTATGTCGTCGCGGTCAGCAAGGATGCCGCAAGTCGCGGCGGCTCGCATTTCGTCCATGAGATGGTCCGCCCGGGAGACGTCCTCACGATCTCGAATCCCAAGAACAATTTTGTGCTGCAGGAGAGCGCGGCTCATTCGGTGCTGATCGCGGGCGGAATCGGAATCACGCCGCTGCTCTCGATGATCCGAAGGCTCGAGGCGCTCGGTCGCTCCTGGGAGCTTTTTTATACCGCGCGGACGCGCTCGGCTGCGGCCTTCCTCGACGAGTTGAATGCCCTTCGGCCCCACGTTCACGCGAACATCCATCTGAATTTTGACCAGGAGCCGTCGGGTCGCCTGTTGGACCTCCCGGTAATCGTCAAGGATGCGCCCAAAGATGCGCATCTTTATTGTTGCGGCCCCGTGTCGATGCTTGAGGCGTTCGAAGCGGCGGCGGCCGATCGGCCGGATGACCATGTGCATGTGGAGTACTTCAAGGCAAAGGAGAAGCCGGCGGTCGTCGGCTGCTTCGAGGTGAAGCTCGCGCGCAGCAATCGAACGATTGCGGTTCAGGCCAGCCAATCGATTTTGGACGCGCTCCTCGATGCGGGGGTGGCTGTAAACTACGCCTGCACGGAGGGCGTCTGCGGCACCTGCGAAACCCCTGTCATCGAAGGCATGCCGGATCATCGGGACCTGTTTCTCAGCAAGGAAGAGCAGGCGGCCAACAAGACGATGATGATCTGCTGCTCAGGCTCGAAATCGCCCACGCTCGTTCTGGATCTCTGAACTCACGGTCATCAACGATTTGGAAAACGAATGAAAAGCCTTTCACCTATACTGGGAATATCGCTTCTCGCATTTTGTGTATCGAGCTCTGCCTTTGCCGAGTCGCGATCCATCAAGATCGGCGTGCTCAACGACGCCTCCGGTCCTTATTCCGACAATGCCGGCGAGGGATCGGTCACGGCAGCGAAAATGGCGGCCGAGGACTTCATGCAGAAACACCCCGATTTCAAGGTCGAGATCATCGCCGCGGATCATCAGAACAAGGCGGATGTCGGGGTTGGGATCGCGCGCCGATGGATCGATCGGGAAAACGTCGATGCGATTGCCGACGTGCCGAACTCGGCCGTGGGTCTCGCGGTGAACGAAGTCGTGCGCGGGACCAAAGCGGGGCTGATCGCCTCAAGCGCGGCCTCGTCCGATCTCACGGGTAAGCACTGCTCGCCCAATACGATCCAGTGGACGTTCGACACTTGGGCCACTTCGCATACGATCGGCGACTATCTCATGCATCATGGCGGCAAGAAGTGGTACTTCATCGCTACCGACAATGCGCTCGGCAAATCGATGGTCCGCGACGGAACCTCGGTGATCAAGTCCAGCGGCGGGACCGTGATCGGCTCGGTCAATGTTCCCATCAACAACGCCGACTATGCCTCCTTTATCCTGCAGGCCGACAGCTCCGGGGCCGATGTGATTGCCTTCGCCACGGCCGGCGGTGATACGATCAACCTGATCAAGCAATCGTCGGAGTTCGGGCTCAAGCAGAACGGACGCACCTTTGCAGCTCTGCTGACCACAACCAACGACGTGGAGTCGAGTGGTCTCGCCGTGGCACAGGGGCTCATCATCACCCAGCCGTTCTACTGGGATCTGAATGAGGCGAGCCGCGCCTGGTCGGCCCGGTTCAGCGAACGGCAACATCAGCAGTCGCCCACGGCGTTCCATGCCGGTGTGTATTCCTCGGTACGGGCCTATCTGGAAGCGGCGCTGGCTGCAGGAACCAACGACGCTCAATCGGTCATCCGGAAGCTGAAGGAGAAGCCGATCGATGATGACTTGCTCGGGCCGGTTGTCGTCCGCCCCGATGGGCGCCTATTCACAATATGTACATCCTGAAAGTGAAGGCACCGACCGCTTCGAGGGGGAAATGGGATCTTCTGGAGCAGGTCGGTGAGCTGACCGGGTCTGAGGCGTTTCGGCTGCTTGAAGAGGGCGGATGCTCGCTGGTCGAGCCATCGAAGAACAACTGACAGTGGATATCAAAATGCTGGATCAGCTTGAAGCGGACTTTCCTGAACGTACGCCCCGTCCCACCAACGCGCCAAAGGCCCTGGAGGGAATAAGGGTCGTCGACTTCACGCATTTCATCGCGGGGCCGCTGGCGACGATGATCCTCGCCGACATGGGCGCGGAAATTATCAAGATCGAAGCGCCGGGCCGGGGCGACGATCTTCGCCGATATCCGCCACTGCACCCGGATCTCATGCACGGCGCGCCGTTTCTCTGGACCAACCGCAACAAACGCAGTGTCGCCATCGACCTCAAATCGCCGGAGGGCCTGCAGGTTGTGCGCGAAATGATCGCCAAGGCGGATGTGGTCGTCGAGAACTTTTCGACCGGGGTCATGGAACGATTGGGACTCGACTACGAGAGCTGCCGCAAGATCAGGCCGGAGGTCATCTACTGCTCGGTCTCGGCCTATGGCCGCGACGGTGCGTTCGCCGATCGGCTGGGTTTCGACCCGATCGCGCAGGTCGAAAGCGGGTTCGTTTCCATGAACGGCTATGCTGACCGTGAGGGCGTGCGTGCGTTGTCGCCGGTCATGGATATCAGCACGGCCATGATGGCCTGCAACGCGATCCTCGGTGCGCTGGTCGCACGTGAACGCGGCGGGCTCGGTCAGGCCATCGAGGTTTCGTTGTTTGACAACGCGGTGCTGATGACCGGCTACGCCACGTTGCAACATCTCTTCAGCGGAGCCGACCCTCAGCGATTTGGCAACACCAGTCCCGACACGTGCCCGTCGGGCGTGTTCCAGGCGCAGGATTGCGCGTTCTATATCAACTGCGGGAACGACAAGATCTTTCAGCGGCTGATGTCGCAGGTCATTGGTCGCCCGGACCTAGCTGCGGCGGAGATCTACGCGACCGGGCCTGACCGAATTCGCCGACGCGACGAATTGTTCGCCATCCTGGGCGAAGCTTTCACGCAACAACCGTGGTTGTATTGGCAGTCGAAGATGCGTGCGGCAGGCGTGCCGTGCGGGCAGGTGCGCACCGTCGGCGAGGCCATTCGCTCGCCGGAGGCGAGAGAGCGTGAGCTCGTGACCCGGATCCCGCATCCGAAAGTTGGATGGGTGCCGAATGTGCGGCTTCCGATCCGTTATTCGCGCACGCCGATGGTCGATCCCGTGGCCGCGCCAGCGGTCGGCCAGCATACCAAAGAGGTGCTTGGCGATTGGCTCGGCTATGACGAGGACCGCCTGGCCCAGCTTGCGCGGGCGGGCGCGTTGGGCACTCATCACAAGGCGCCGGAATCGGCGGAAAGCTAGACAAGTGGCTGAGAGAGATCGCACGCTTCGGGGCCGCGTGGCTGTCGTCGGGATCGGCGAGACCAAGTATTACCGGGACGGCGCCTCGCCGGACGCGGAATTCAAGCTCGCGCTCAAGGCGATCCTGGCAGCGTGCCATGACGCGGGGCTCGACCCGCGCGACACTGACGGCTTCGCCTCCTATAGCGATGATCGCAGCGATGCCTCCCGACTGGCCGCCGCGCTGGGGACGCACAGGCTACGTGCCGCCACGATGCAGTGGGGTGGAGGCGGCGGCGGTTGCTGCGCGGCCGTTGCCAATGCCGCGGCTTCGATCGTCGCCGGTCTCGCGGATTGCGTGGTGGTGTTTCGTTCACTGGCTCAGGGCCAGTATGGTCGCTTCGGGCAAACCACCGGTATCGACACCATCTCGGGCGAAAAAGCCTATCTGATGCCTTACGGCGTGCTTGCGCCGCCGCAACACTTTGCCATGCGGGTGCAGCGTTACATGCATGAGCACGGCGTCCGACAGGAAGCCCTGCGCGCGATTGCGCTGGCGTCCTACCACCATGCTCATCAGATGCCGCTCCATCTTCTTCACGGCAGCATCCGCATTCCCCGCTTCGAAATACTGCATAAATCGCTCTCGCGACGGCAGGATATAATCTTCATCGCGGATGGTGGACTCTTGCTCGATTAATTCAGGACTACGGATGTGGCCCTAATTTCGGTGGCAGACACAGTGGGTAGCTGTGATCGTTATATTAGCATAGATGCGAACGAGGCGAAACCCTGCGCCTCCGAGCACTTTAAATTCGAAAACCGCAAGCCTGATGGTCAGCAACAAGGTCGAGGGCACGACCGTGTGACGGGCTCGACGGGCAGACGATCGGTCGATCGAGCGCGTCATGATCGACAAGATCAGCGGCAAGGTGGTCTACGCGGTCCTCAGCAACTAAGCGCGTCGCGCCCAGGTCGCCAGATTGGCAGCCGACTCTCGTTGTTCGCCGAACGGTGATGACCCATGGTGCGCGGGCGCGCGCCCTGATAAACGTATGTCTTCAATAACAACCTAGGCTGCGAAGGCCGGCGTTTCCGAGGAGCTCCTATGCAAAACCCCAGAACAGGCGTGCGGTGGATGGTTGCCGCGATCACGTCGATCAGCATCACGGCCTTCGCGCCCGGCCACGCGGCGTAAAGCTGCGTGAAAGATGAGGGCAGCTCCCTCGGGATCGGCTTGCAGGAGCAGGTCTCAAACCACTCCAAGCTGCTGCGGTAAAGAGCCGTGGTGGTGAGCGTTGGAACAAAAGCTCAAGGCAAGACCTCGAGCAGGTGTGCATCCGAAAGACGAACGAAAGTGAACCCACCGAAGACGCGTCGTTAAGAAGCTTGGCGTCGTCAAAACCAGAAGCGTGAATCCCTTCTGGGACAAGTCTGTCAGGCGCCTGATGACTGGGCAGACGGCGACCGGCGTAGAGGGGGCGTGAGTCGGATGCTGGCTTTTGCGCGGAACTGCAGGAACCAGTGCTCTGATGGCAAGGGAGAAGCACAAGCGACGAATGAGGCGAGAGTACCGAAGCGGAGCATCGGGACGGACCGATCCGTATTAGTGATGAAGGCCCTGTAATGGGACCGGAGCAAAGGGATCGGGTCAGGCGGTCGTGTGGTCGAAACAACTGGAAGCAGGAAGATGCAGATTCATACGACAGACAAGCCGTTCAATATTACAAAGAAGCAAGTGTACGAGGCTTACAAAGCGGTCAAATCCAATGCGGGTTCGGCCGGCGTGGATGGACAGACGATCGAGCAGTTCGATTCTGACTTGCGGAACAATCTCTACAAGCTTTGGAACCGGATGAGTTCGGGAAGCTACTTTCCACCACCGGTGCGCGCCGTCTCCATTCCCAAAAAGACTGCAGGCCAGCGGATTTTAGGCGTGCCTACCGTAGCGGATCGCGTGGCCCAGATGGTTGTCAAACAACTCATTGAGCCGGACCTGGACCCAATATTTTTGGCAGACTCCTATGGCTATCGGCCGAGAAAATCGGCGCACGATGCTATCGGCGTTACGCACAAGCGGTGCTGGAAATACGACTGGGTTCTAGAGTTCGACATCAAAGGACTGTTCGACAACATCGACCACGAACTTTTGCTTCGGGCTGTCCGGAGGCACGTGACGTGCAAATGGGCGGCGCTGCTCTACATCGAAAGATGGCTGACGGCGCCAATGGAACACGCTGAAGGTTTGAAGGCTGAGCGAACCCGTGGGACTCCTGAAAGGGGCGTTGTCAGCCCGATTCTGGCAAACCTGTTCCTGCATTACACGTTTGATCTCTGGATGACACGGACGCACCCAGACCTTCCGTGGTGTCGGTATGCAGACGATGGGTTGGTCCACTGCCGGAACGAGCAGGAAGCTCAGGCTCTCAAGGCGGAGCTTCAGGCACGGCTGGCAGAGTGCCGCCTGGAGATGCATCCGCCTCGGTCGCTTCCGTCTTCAGGTGTGAAGGCGTGGCGGCGGGTCCTGCTACGGCGAAGCCAACGGCCGAAGCTGTCGTGGGAGCGGTTCAACGCGATCCTGAAGGTCTATCCGATACCGATCGGGCATGTACGCGACTGGCGTTACCAAGTGGACCAGATCAAGTGACCCGTCAGAGGAGCCGGATGCGGGAAAGCTGCACGTCCGGATCTGTGAGGGGGGCGTCGACCGATCGACGCCTCTACTCGACCCTTACTCCGAGAGAACTCCAGAGGGCTATGGATCGCGCACGAACGGCGGCTCTTGGCGAACTATCAAGACGCGGTCTCGCGAGTTGGGCCGCCCCCGTCCGATACGAAAACAAGGCTCCTGCAATAGTGGGTATCGCGGTGTAGCGGACCCCCGCTACCAATCGTACGATTTTGTCCGCCTTCGTACGATTTTCTGCGATCGCCTACACCATCTGATAGCGCTCGGCGTTTTAAAGTCACGTTGCTTCACTCCGCCGCGTCAGGTAGTCGAGTAGGTTCATCGGCAGTGGAAAGACCACGGTCGAGGACCGCTCGCCCGCGATGTCATGGAGCGCCGCGAAATAGCGTAGCTGCATCGCCTGCGGCTCTTGCGCAAGGGTTCGGCCGGCCTCGACGAGCTTCTCGGCGGCCTGCTGCTCGCCCATCGCGTTGATCACTTTGGCGCGCCGCAGTCGCTCCGCCTCGGCTTGCTTGGCGATCGCGCGCACCATGGTTTCGTTGAGATCGATATCCTTGATCTCGATCGTGGTGACCTTGATGCCCCAGACGTCAGTTTGCTTGTCGAGGATCTCCTGGATGTCAGCATTGAGTCTGTCCCGCTCTGCGAGCATCTCGTCCAGTTCGTGCTTGCCGAGCACCGAGCGCAGCGTGGTCTGTGCGAGTTGGCTGGTCGCAGCCATGTAATCCCCGACCTTGATGATCGCACGCTCGGGATCGACGATGCGGAAGTAGAGGACAGCGTTGACCTTGACCGAGACGTTGTCGCGTGAAATCACGTCCTGAGGTGGCACGACCTGTACCATCACCCTGAGATCGACCTTCACTATCTGTTGCACGACCGGGATCAGGATGATGAGGCCCGGGCCCTTCACGCCGGTGAAGCGGCCGAGCGTGAATATGACGCCGCGCTCGTATTCCCGCAGGATGCGGATGGCCTGGGATAGAAATATAATGACGAGCAACGCAATCGCTGCATAGGTCAAATAATCAAGCATCATAACTTACCTCCTTCGCCGGTCAGCGCTGGCCGGCGCCGTACCACCAGCGTCAAATCGATGATGTTGGCCACCTCGACCACCTCTCCCGGCTTGAAGGTTTCGGTGCCGCGCGCCTGCCAGCGTTCACCGTGGGCGAAGACGTGACCTTCATTCTCGGACCAGTCGAGGACCTCGGCAGACAGGCCTCGCATGGCTTGCGCGCCGACCCGTACCGGGCCTTTGCGGGCGCGGCGAAGCGAGCCGAGCACGACAAGAACAAGGCCGACGAACGCCGCGGCTACGATGCCGATGACCCACCATGACAGCCGGTAGCCGGGCGCTTCGACCCTGAAGAGCATCAAGGCTCCCAGCACAAAGGCGATGACGCCTCCGATGCCGATAACCACGGTCGGGTTGAAGGCCTCGATGGTGAGAAGTGCGATCCCGACCAGCATCAAGGCGACGCCGGCGTAGTTGATCGGCAGCAGATTGAGGGCATAGAGGCCCACCAACAGGCAGATCGTGCCGACAACCCCCGGGGCGATGGCACCGGGAGACCAGAACTCGAAGATCAGGCCGTAGATGCCGACCATCAGGAGAATAAACGCGACGTTGGGATCGGTGATGACCGCCAGGAATCGCGAGATCCATCCGGGATCGATGGCTTGGAGGACGGCATCCTTCGTCGCTAGGTGTCGCGTCTTGCCACCTGCAACTTCCACCACACGACCATCGACCTGCCTGAGCAATTCGGCCGGATCGCGTGCGATGAGGTCGATGACGTTTGTGTGCAACGCGCCGTTGGCGGAGAGGGTGGCGGCCTCGCGGACGGCCTTTTCAGCCCAGTCGGCATTGTGGCCGCGCAGCTCGGCGAGGCTGCGGATGAAGGCGACGGCATCATTCGTCACCTTTGCCGTCATGGCATCCTTCGACTCGGGCTGGCGGTCGCCTTCCTTCTTGTCTTTGCCGTCCTTGTCCGGGGTGATGCTCGGCAGACCCGGTACCGGCCCGCCGATCTGCACCGGCGTCGCGGCACCGATGTTGGTGCCGGGCGCCATGGCCGCGATATGGGTCGCATAAAGAATATAGGTCCCGGCGCTGGCCGCATGGGCTCCAGAGGGAGCGACGTAACCGATCACAGGAATGGGCGAGGCAAGCACATCTGCGATGATCTCGCGCATGCTAGTGTTGAGACCGCCCGGTGTATTCAGACGCAGAACAACAACCTCGGCGCCTCGTTCGCTCGCCCTGACCAAAGCGTCCTTCACGTAACTGGCCGACGCCGGTCCGATCGCTCCGTCGATCGAAAGGGTCAGTGCAAGACTGCTGTTCTCCTCCGTTAAGCCAGGAAGGAGGGAGACAACCAGAGCGACGACGACGACAGTCGCCGCAACGAAGGTCGCCTTTACAATCTGCACGGCAAGGACTCCCTTGTCGAAGATATGGGATTGCGTTCCGCAACCTCAATGCCCGTGGATCGGCATCAGGGACCATGTTTGCGCATGCGGTTGTGCAGTGCGATGATTTGAGCCGGCAGAGAGCGGGCGCTTCGAGCGCGTTGCGAGCAGATGGTTCAAGAAATCCGCTCAAGATCCGACTTGAGTGCGACCACGAAGCGGGCGGCCTCGCCGCCCGTCACGACGCGATGGTCAAAGGTGAGCGACAACGGCAGCACGCGCCTCACCGCGGGCTGGCCGCGATGTGCGACCAACCGCTCCGAGATCCGGCCGGCGCCTACGATTGCCGCCTGCGGCGGCACGATGACCAGATTGGCAAACCGACCCCCGATCATTCCGAAATTCGACAACGTGATCGTGGCGCCGCGCAGCTCTTCTGGAGGGATCGAGCGCGCGATTGCGTCAGCCCGCAGGCGGTCGAGCCCGGCCCGCAAGTCCGATACGTCGCGGCCTGCGACATTGCGCAACACGGGAACGATGAGGCCGCCCTCGGTATCGACGGCGATGCCGAGGTCGACGCGCTCCATCAGACGCCGTTCTCCCATGCCGGAATCATGCCAGGCATTGAGCGCAGGCTCAGCCTTGCAGGCGGCAGCGATGGCCCGCACCAGCCGGATTGTCACCTCCGCGCCCTGGATCCTGTCCCCTTCCCGAGCCTGAAACGCTCGACGCCGCAAGGCCTGCTCGCCCAGTGGTTCGAAACTTATCGCGCCACCGGCTGGCCGCATCCGGTGTTCGAGCTTGCCTTTCGCTGGCTAGGCCAACACTGCCCGCCGCCGCCTACAAAGCCACGTCTGGTCCATGGCGACTTCAGAAACGGCAATCTGATGTTCGGTCATGCTCGATCATTTCGGTTCCGGGATCAGCTGTGACCAAAACGTGCAAGTGGGGTATCGAGCGGGATACTTATGCACCACAATTACTGAACAGCAAACAATGAACACTTAGTGGAGTCGCCATTCCGACAAAGAGAAATTCCGTAGTGATCCCAATCGCCCAAAAGCTGCAAAATGTCGGAATGGCCCTTGCACGGATTGCGAGATTTTGCGACTTCCGAGCTGAATACATGGGCTCGGTCCCTCCGCTTGCGTTGGCGCAGCCGGCGCAAAAGAGCTGCCATCCGGTTCTCAACAGCGAGTGGACCATTCCGTCCTGGTTCAGGTGACTGCCTCGAATAGCAATTTGAGATGGTTGCGTGTCCCCGCAACCACTTTTGTTATAACTCACTCACCGTCCCGGTCTAACCGCTGGGACGGACCTGGCTTTTCCGGGGAACGCGGAGGCCGGCAATAAAAGGTCCGGCCGCGTGCAGCGCTACCAAGTCCATCCAGAATGACGGGCGGAAATCGCCTCGTTTGAGGCGATAGGTTGCATTGCGCGGGTAGTGCCGCCTCGCTACCAAGCTTACGATTTTGCCCTCCTTTCCACTGCGGCGGGACCTTTCCTCCCTGCGTCCGTTCAATGAGTTCCCAGATCAAGGCGATGTAGGTAGCATCACCAGGAAGAAGACGCCTGCGTAGAACGCGACCGGCCGCGGCGCGAGTCGCTCACCGCCATCCAGGCGGTGGAGAGCGGAAGCAGCGACATCGAAAACGAATGCGCGAAGTTGAACCACAATAGACGAGGCGTCGCCTCGTCTGCGTAGCGCGTCAGGTAGTGATGATTGGCCCAGACAATGGCGATGAAAGGATGGCTCACCGCGTAGCTCAGCCAGGTCGGCCACAGCGCCATCAGCGCGTCGAAGTTAGGTCGTTCGGGGGGCGCAGCTCCAAGATCAGCACCGTTATCAGAACGGCGAACACGCCATCTGAGAACGCGCTCAGTCGCTCCGGTGTCCTCTGCGCAGCACGGTCCTGTCCCCTATTTTGCAAGGTTAGCGTCTGATGCCCCGTCACGGCCATGATTACATGAGGCGTTGCGCCGGCATCTGCAAGCGCTGTTGATGTAGCCTTGCGCACGGCGTGAGCCGAGCAATGCGGAAGATGGGCTTGGCAGCACCAATCCTTGAACTTGTTCCCAAGTCCGTTCGCGGTGAACGGCTTGCCATACTCGGTAATCAAGAACGTCATATTGCCGACTTTCGTCGCCGCGATGGTCGCTGCGAGTGCAGGGTGCAACGGAATGTCGATGTCGATCGGATTGCGGTGCTCATTCTTGGCTTCCTGGAGGCGGATGCGGCCGCCCCGGATGTGTTGCCGGCCCGTGGCGCGTCTTCGCCGGCCGCTCGTGTATCGGATAATGTCTAACGCGAGCCGCGCCTGTGTCCCAATCGGGTGCCGCTGGTTGAATTGCTCAATCTCTTCTGCCGTCCAGGTATGATGACCTTTCGAGGCGCATTTAAGCTTTTTAACTCCGAGCGTCGGGTGGACCGTCGTTTCCTCGGCTTCGTTCGCCCATGAGAACATCGCGCGGAGCGCTTTCAGCCATTGATTGGCGGCGGCGAGCGTATGGTGCTTTTCGTCGCGTATTTTGCGAACTTGCGACCTTTAAGGAACGCAACTCGGGCTTGACCAAGTTGCGGTGATCCACGTCCTTCTTTCTGTCTGCTGAAACGTCCTCAAGACGCGGACGCCATGGCAGCTCGGGCAAACGCCTGTTGATTCCCGCGTCAGATTCGCGAGCTCTGCCGGTAGAACGGCTCGTGTTTCGCGGGATCGACATAGCCGGTGTAGAACTTCTTCACATGCGGCAGCAGCGCCTTGGAGAGATTGCGCCGTTCGACCTCATCATCGCTCAGCGCGTGCTGCAGTTCGTCATGCAGTGTCTTGAGCGCGTTCTCGCGATCGACCCGCGTGAAGCGGCCATTGTCGTAGATCACTTCGCCGTTGCACATGACGGTACGCACGCCGTCGGTCTTGGCGCGCTGAATCACCGCGTCGAGCATCGGCATCTCCTCATCGAGATACGGATAGGAAATCTGCTTCCAGTCGATGAGGGAGAGATCGGCGGCTTTGCCTTCCGCGATCGTCCCGATCTGTTCACCAAATCCGGTGGTCCTCGCGCCGCCGATGCTCGCCATCCGGAACACCTGCGCCATGGTGGGGACCTCGTCGCCGATGCCGGGCACACGATGGGCGCGCAGCACCAGCCGCATTTCCTGCAGCATGTCGCGGTCGTCGTTAATGCCGGCTTCGTCGAGACCGATCGCGGTGTTGATCCCCTTGGCCTCGAAGTGGTTGAGCGCCGCGATGCCGGAGCGAAGCCGGAAATTGGAGGAGCAGTTGTGACACACGCAGGCGCCGGCCTCTGCCATGCGCGCGATGTCCTTTTCGCTGAGCCAGACGCCGTGGCCCAGCGTCATGTGCGGACCGAGCATATCAAAGCGGTCGATGTATTCGACCGCGGTGCATCCGCCGCGCCGCCAGGCATATTCCTTCTGCATTGAGGTCTCGAGTAGGTGCATGTGCATCGGCACCTGGTATTTTTTCGAGGTCTGCGACAGCACGGTCAGCGCCTTGTCGGAGCACCAGTGCAGGTTCGCGGGCGCGAGCTGGATCTTCACCCGCGGCTTATTATTGTGGCGGGCGTGCATCGATTCGAACATGCCCATCGTGTCGTCGAGACCGAGCTTGAAACGCTCGAACCAGCGCTTCATCGGCCCCTGCAGCTCCTTCGGCAGACTCGCGACAAACGCATCGTCGGCCTGATAGACTAACCGGTTCTGATCGCGCACCGCGTAGCAGTAGGACACCCGCATGCCGATATCCTCGTAGGCGCGGATGACCTGTTCGGCCTTGGCTTCCACCTCACTAAACGTGCCCGGCATCCAGCCGTGGATGTGCTGCACCGTGGTGATGCCGGACGCGATCATCTCGAACGCCGAATAGAGCGTGTCGAGATAGATGTTGAGATTGCGCGTCACCATGCGGGTGATGAACCACAATTCCAGCGGCATGTCGGGCGAGCCGAGCTGCACCGGGGTCAGTCCGACGTGATGGTGGCCATTGACGAAGCCCGGCAGCATGATCTCGTTGCCGCTGCCGATCACGGCCGTGTTCGGATAGCGCTTGCGCAGGTCCGCGTAGGTGCCCACGGCGGCGATGACGCCGTCCTCCTGCAGCACGGCGCCGTCGTCGATCTGTTGCCAGGTCTGGCGATCCAGTGCCTGGGCGATGATGGCACGGCTGCGAATGAGGGAGGTGGACATGGCGGTGCTCCGGATTTGGCGCGGACGACGTGCGGGGTGGGACTTTGTCAGGTCGTCTTGGTCAGGCGGTGGCGGCAAGCGCTTCCTGCTCGGCGAAGGCGCGATCGACCTCGTCGCGCATCAGCTCGGTCAGTTGCCGGCGCAGCAGTTCGGCTTCGGGGGAAAACGGATCGCGCGGGCGGGGAATATCGACCGGCACGATCGTCTTGATGCGGCCCGGACGTGACGTGAACACCACGACCCGATCCGCGAGCGCCACCGCCTCATCGATGTGATGGGTGACGAACAGAACCGACGCGCCGCTGTCGCGCCAGACGTCGAGCAGGAAATCCTGCATCTTGGCCCGCGTCTGCACGTCGAGCGCCGCAAACGGCTCATCCATCAAGAGCACCTTGGGCCGCATCGCCAGCGCGCGTGCGACGGCCACGCGCTGGCGCATGCCGCCGGACAGTTCGTCGGGCCGCTTGTCGATCGCCTCGGTCAGGCCGACGCGGGCGAGCACCTCGCACGCTGCGGTCCTGCGGGCCCCGGCGCTTTCGCCGCGGATAGAGAGGCCGAAGCTCGCATTCTGCCCCACGGTGAGCCATGGAAACAGCGAGGTTTCCTGGAAAATCAGGCTGCGCTCGGGCGACGGACCGGCGACGCGATCCCCGAACGACCAGACCTCGCCGCCAGATTCCCGTTCCAGGCCGGCGATCAGATAGAGCAGAGTGCTCTTGCCGCAGCCGGAGGGACCCAGCAGCACGATGAACTCGCCGGGCGTGACGTCGAGGTCCACGTCGCGCAATGCAACATGCGCCCGCTTGGTGCCTTCCGCCCACACCTTGCTGATGTTGCGGCAGACCACGGCGTCCTGCGATGAGTTCGGCTTGAACGGTTTAGAGACCACGCAGCACCCCCGTCGTCTCGGGCACCCAATACAGGATCTTTCGTTGCAGCAGCCGCATCAGCCAGTCGGAGCAGAAACCGAGCAGGCCGATGAGCGCGATGGTGAAGAACACCAGTGAGGGATTGAAGGTGTTGCGCGCCAGCATGATCACCTGCCCGAGGCCATATCCGACGCCCGTGGATTCGGCGACCAGCACCACCATCCAGGCACCGAACATATTGAGACGGAGAACCATCAGCAGGCCCGGCAGGATCGCCGGCACGATGACCCGGGTGTAGATCTGCCATTTCGACGCGCCCATGGTGCGCGCGACATTGATCAGGTTGCGATTGACGCCGTCGATCTGGCTGACGGTGGCCAGCACCATGTGGAAGAACAGCGCGACCACGACCATGAAGATGGCCGGCGCGTTGCCGATGCCGAACACGAAAATCGCGACCGGAAGCCAAGCGATCGGCGACACCGGCGACAGCAGCGTGATGGTCGGCAGGGCGAGCTTCTCCACCACGAGAAAATACCGCACCGCCACGCCGATGCTGATCGACAGGACCGACGCGATCAGCAATCCCGCGAACACCCGCGCCGCCGATGCCAGCACGGTGATCACGAGCGCCATGCCGGCGGATGGACCGGTGTTGAGGCCGACGCCGATCTGCCAGCGTTGCGCCGTATTGAAGAACTTGGCCTGCTCGGGGAAGTTGCCGAGAAAGATGTGAGGCGGCGGCAGCAGTTTCGGGTCCGTCACCCCGCAGAACCAGAGCA
>WNGJ01003882.1_pt1 | contig 17993 bp, 16 predicted proteins | sample 5400611 | NCBI WGS metagenome assembly WNGJ01 (sample SAMN13153375, study PRJNA577476) | soil metagenome | isolation source: 40 cm soil or saprolite under Garry oak tree replicate 1 | place: USA:California | collected 2016-06-15 | reverse complement strand
TGGCTTTCGCACAAGGCGATCAAGAAATACATCGCCGGTGCCGGCGGTCGGGTGGTCGGCGAAGAGTTCGTTCCGATGGGCGAGCACGATCACGGCGCGCACATCGCCCGAATTCGCGCCGCCAAGCCGGACGTGGTTCTGATCTCGCTGATCGGAACCGACAGCATCGTCTTTAACCGCGCCTTTGCCGAACACGGACTGGCCTCCAGGATGCTGCGGCTTGGCGGTGCCATGGACGAGACGGTGCTGCTGGGGATTGGCGCCGACAATTCCGAAAACCTGTTCTGTGCATCGGGCTATTTCGTCGAAACCAGGACGCGCGAGAACGACCTGTTCCGAACCAGCTGTGAGGCTTCTTACGGGCGCAACGCGCCTCCGATGGGATCGATCGCGCAATCGAATTATGAAGGCTTGCGATTCCTGGAAACCGTCGCGTCGCGCGCAAAATCTCTCGCGATCAAGCCGTTATTATCCGCGGCGGCCGACGTGGAATATGAAGGGGCGAGGGGCAAGATCGGGGTTCGCAGCGGCAAGGCAGGGATGCCGATCTATTTCGCGGAAGCCGACGGCCTTGATTTTCGCCTGATTGCGAAGTTTTGACGCCGCAACGATTGCATCGCAAAATAATACTTGAAAAGGAAAAGATTTCCGTTTCTATTAATGCGCGGGGACGGCGGCTTGCTCGAATTCGGCGGGGCCGCGGCATTCGTTCGCCCGCGTGATGGAAATCAGGAGGTCATTGTTGTCGGTTGCAGTATCTCTTCCAACTCCGGAGCAACTCCGTGATGTCGCCGAGCATTGCGGATTGTCGTTGACGGAGGAGGACGTTGTTTCCTTCCGCGCCCTGATGCAGGGCTCGGTCGATGCCTACAATGCCGTCGCGGCCATGCCCGACGAAATTCCACCCGTCAAATATCCGCGCACGCCCGGCTACCGGCCGGCACCGGAAGAAAATCCGCGCAACGCCTGGTATCGCAAATCGACCGTCAAGGGTGCTGCAAGCGGCAAGCTGAAGGGCAAAGTCGTCGCGCTGAAGGACAACATCATGCTGGCAGGGGTGCCGATGATGAACGGTTCCTCGACACTGGAGGGCTTCGTTCCGGATTTCGATGCGACCATCGTCACGCGCATGCTGGATGCCGGCGCCGAGATCGCCGGCAAGACCCATTGTGAATCATTTTGCATGTCCGGAGGCAGTCACACCAATTCGACTGGCCCCGTGCACAATCCGCACAAAATGGGCTACTCCGCGGGTGGCTCATCGTCAGGCAGCGCCGTCGTGGTTGCGCTCGGCGAAGTCGACATGGCGATCGGCGGCGATCAGGGCGGGTCGATCCGAATGCCCTCATCATTTAGCGGCATCTACGGAATGAAGCCGACATGGGGGCTCGTGCCCTATACCGGCATCATGCCAATCGAGATTTTCGTCGATCACACCGGCCCGATGACCGCCAACGTTGCCGATAATGCGCTGCTTCTGGAGGTGCTGGCGGGCGACGACGGCTACGATCCCAGGATCAAGGCGCCGAAGGTGCAGGACTACACCAGGGCGCTCGGCGGCGGCATCAAGGGGATGAAGATCGGCATCGTCAAGCAAGGTTTTGAGCAGATCGGCGCCGAGGCCGCCGTCAACGAGAGTGTCAAGGAGGCGGCGAAACGCCTCGCCGGTCTCGGCGCGACGCTCGAAGAGATTTCTATCCCGATGCATTTGACGGCATCGGCGGTCTGGATGCCGATTGGAACCGAAGGCATGACCCAGACCATGATGTTCGGCGACGGCTATGGGCTGAGCCGTTCGGATCTTTACTCGACGGCGCTGATGGCGGCGCATCGAGGCTGGCGCGACCAGGCCGACTCGCTGTCCGAAACCACCAAGATGCTGCTGATGTTCGGCACCTACGTGAACAACAATTTCGGCCCGCGCTACTACGGCAAGGCACTGAACATCACGCGCCGGGTCACCGCCGCCTACGACAAGGCGCTTGCGACCTATGACCTGCTGCTGATGCCGACAACGCCGATGAAGGCGACACCGCTGCCGGCGTCGAACGCGCCGCGCGAGGAAATCATCGGGCGCGCTTTCGAGATGATTTCCAATACGGCGCCGTTCGATATCAGTCATCACCCGGCGATGTCGCTGCCATGCGGGATGGTGGACGGCCTTCCCATCGGCCTGATGCTGATCGGCCGGCATTTCGACGAGCCGACCATCTATCGCGCCGCCCACGCGTTCGAGCAATCAGGCGACTGGGCCAGGATGTAGGGATTGGCAACGAGATGCTGGCTGGCCCATGGCTAATCTGATCGTCGCACTGTTCGAGATATTGAGTTTCGGCGCGATCGTGGTTCTCGTCGTTCTCGGGCTCGGCGTCATCGCCAGCATGATGGGTATCTTCAATTTCGCGCAAGGCGAGTTTGTCCTGCTCGGCGCTTACGTCACCTACATCGTGCACAGCGCGGGATTGCCGGTCTGGCTCGGCATGGTGGCGGCGCCGTTTATCGTCGAACGCTGATCGGCGGTCTCTATCGGTCGGTTCCCGAGCCGATCGCCGGATCGCTCGACGTCGGCACCATGCATTTCTCCTCGTGGCGGCTTGCGATCGTGATCATCACCGCGCTGGTGATGGCCGGAAGCTATTTCCTGCTGTCGCATACGAATTTCGGCCTGCGGATTCGCGCCTCGCTGGAGAATCCGGCACTCGCCCGCGCGTCCGGCATTTCCACCAGCGCGATCTATGGCGCGACTTTCGCGTTCGGTGCCGCGCTCGCCGGCCTTGCCGGCGCGCTGATCGTGCCGGTGTTCTCGCTATTCGCCGATCTCGGCATTCGCTTTCTGATCCAGGGATTTGTCGCGGTCATGGTCGGCGGCGTCGGTTCGTTTGCCGGACCGGTTGCCGGCGCCGGCGTGATCGGGACGCTGAGCGCGGCGTTGCCGTGGGTGATCTCTCCAGTCGTCGCCGACGTCCTGGTGTTTGTTCTTGCCATCACTTTCATCAAGTTCCGGCCGCAAGGTCTCGTCTCAGGAAAAGGGGTTTAGCCGCGATGTCCATAGAGAACAGTAATTTGAGCAGGCGTCGCTTTCTCGGCAATTTTGCCTTTGCCTCCACCGCGATTGCCGCCGGCGCCGGAAGCTGGGTGGTCCGCCCCGACTGGGCCAACGCGGCAGAGGCCCCCATCAAGGTCGGTATCGCGACCGATCTCACCGGTCCGATCGGATATGCGGGGAATGCCGACGCCAATGTCGCCAGGATGGTCGTCAAGGAGATCAACGATGCCGGCGGTCTGTTGGGACGGCCGCTGGAACTGTTCATCGAAGACACCGCGTCGAACGAATCCGTCGCGGTCGGCAATGTCCGCAAGCTCATCCAGCGCGACAAGGTTGATCTCGTGCTGGGCGGTATCACGAGCTCGATGCGCAACGCAATCAAGGACGTCATCGTCGCGCGAGGCAAGACCTTATACATTTATCCGCAGCTGTATGAAGGCAAGGAATGTACTCCCTATTTGTTCTGCACCGGGCCGACCCCGGCCCAGCAATGCGACGAGTTCATCCCGTGGCTGATCAAGAACGGCGGCAAGCGGTTCGCGCTTCCCAGCGCCAATTATGTCTGGCCGCATACGCTCAATGTCTACGCGCGCAAGGTGATCGAGGCCAATGGCGGCGAAGTCATTTTCGAGGAATACTACCCGCTCGATCAGATCGATTTCAGTTCCACGGTCAACCGCGTCATCTCGAACAAGGTCGATGTAGTGTTCAACACCGTGATTCCGCCCGGCGTCGGTCCGTTCTTCAAGCAACTTTCCGAAGCAGGGTTCCTGAAGAACGGAGGACGGCTCTCCTGCGTGTACTACGATGAGAACACGCTCAGCATCAATCAACCGGCGGAAATCGAAGGCCTTGCCAGCTGCCTCGATTATTTCAAGGCGCTGACGCCGGAAGATCCGGTCAGCGCCAAGATCCAGGCGGCTTACGAAAAGCAGTTTCCAGGCACCTTCCTGTTTTCGGCTGGCAGTGCCGCCACCGGAACCTATCGGGGGCTGAAGCTGTGGGAAGCCGCGGTCAAGGAAGCCGGCAAGGTCGACCGCGATGCCGTTGCCGCCGCGTTCGATCATGCGAAAATCGCCGAAGGTCCCGGCGGCCCGGCGGAAATGGTCCCGGGGCAGCGTCACTGCAAGATGAAGATGTATACCGCCGTCGCGAAAGGCGGAAACTACGAAATCGTGGCCCGCAGCGCCGGTCTTGTTGACCCAAAGGAATGTTGAGAATCACAACGCATCGGAGTCCGGCACGTGTGGGTTCCGGGTAGGGCGGCTTGATGACCGAGATGACACCCATAGCCTCCCTGTCGGTGCCGCGTCAGTCGCGGGCCTCCTTTGGTTGGCAAAAGTTGCCGATGATGGAATTGACGCTGCTGTCGATCGCAGCGTTGTTGCCGTTCGTACTTGCGGACTATCTGACCGTCTATGCCACCCGCGTCCTGATCCTTTGCCTGTTCGCGCTCTCGTTCGACCTGGTTTGGGGTTACGCGGGCATCATGAGTTTTGGCCAGGCGGTTTTCTTCGGCTCGGCGGGATATGGCGTCGCGCTGATCTCGCGCGATCTCGGCATCACCTCGATCTTCCTGGTGCTGCCGGCCGGGGTCCTGATCGGATTTACCTTTGCGCTTCTGCTCGGCGGCTTTCTGTTGCTGGGGCGGCATCCCTCGAGCGTCATCTTCGTGTCATTGGGCACGCTGACCGGCTCGTACGCCGTCGATCGGCTGGCGCGCGGCTGGTATTATCTCGGCGGCCAGAACGGAATCCCGTCGTTCTCGACCATGACGATGGGCGCTTACGAATTCACCGAAGGACCGGTGTTCTATTATCTTGCTTTGGGTTTTCTGATTCTGGTCTATCTGGCCTGCCGCTTTCTGACGCGCTCGCAATTCGGTCTCGCGCTTGCCGGGTTGCGGGAAAACGAACAGCGCATCTCGTTCTTTGGCTACAAAGTCCAGCACCTCAAGGCGATTGTCTTTTCGCTGAGCGGCGCCATCGCCGGGCTTGCCGGAAGCCTGTATGCGTTTCACGAAGGCTTTGTCTGGCCCAACATGCTTGGCGTCGTGATGTCGACCCAGGTCGTGCTTTACGTTCTGTTTGGCGGTGCGGGAACATTGATCGGCGCTGTGATCGGGACCGTCGTGATCGAAGCGGTCAGCTTCTGGCTTTCGAACAATTATCAGGACATCTGGCCGATCATTCTGGGCGTGCTGTTGCTGCTGGTGATCCTGTTTCGCCCCGCAGGGCTGATCAGTCTGGTCCTGAGCGAGCGCGAACGCGTCGGCGACTTTGGCCGGCCACCGAAGAAGGGCGGCCATGGCGCTCCTTGAAGCACGGGGACTGGTCAAGATCTTCGGCAAGCTGACGGCGTTGAGCGCGGCCGAGCTGACGGTCGCCGAGAACGAATTTCACGGCCTGATCGGACCGAACGGGTCCGGCAAGAGCACCCTGATGAAATGCGTGGCGGGCGCCGAAATCCCGACCGCCGGCTCGGTCTGTTTTGGCGGACGCGACATCACGCAGGCCTCTCCGGCGGAACGGGCGCGTGCCGGCATGAGTCTCAAATTCCAGATCACCAGCGTTCTTCCGGCGCTGACCCTCTACGACAACGTTCTGCTGGCGTTGCAGGCCCAGATGTCATTGTCCAGCCTGGTGCTTTCGCGCACCCGCGGCGTATTGCACGATCGCGTCATGGCCATGCTCGAGCAGTTCCGGCTCGCCGATCGCGCGGCCGATCCCGCCGCGGCCCTTTCGCACGGGCAACAGCAATGGCTCGAGATCGCAATGGCCTTGGCGCCCGAACCCAAATTGCTGCTGCTGGATGAGCCGACCGGCGGCATGAGCCTGGAAGAGCGAAGAGTGACGGGCGAGTTGTTGCAGCCGATCAAGAAGAAATGCTCGCTGGTCATCGTCGAGCACGATCTCGATTTTATTCGCGATATCTGCGATCGCCTGACGGTGCTGGACCAGGGCAGTGTGCTCGATTGCGGCTCCGTCCGCGAAATTCAATCCAGCGCCAAGGTTCAGGAGGTCTATCTCCGCCGTGCCTGAGGATAAATATCTCGATATCAGCGGTCTCGATGCCGGCTACGGCCGTAGTCAGGTGCTTTTCGGCGTGACACTAAATGTGCCATGGCGCGGGGGTGTTGCCATCCTCGGCCGCAATGGCGCCGGCAAGACCACGCTGATGAAGGCCATCGTGGGCGAGTTGCCGCTGCTCGGCGGATCGATCACGCTGGACATGCGCGAGGTCGGACAATTGCCGACCGAGCAGCGGATCCGGCTGGGTGTCGGATACGTCCCGCAGGAGCATTCGATATTCGCCCGGCTGTCGGTGCGTGACAACCTTGCGGTCGGCGCGATGACCAACCGCGATAGCCGGGCGGTCAACCGCATCCTCGAGATATTTCCAAAGCTCGGTCAGCGCATGGACCAGGTGGCAGGCACGCTGTCGGGCGGCGAGAGAAAAATGCTGGCGATCGGCCGGGCGCTGTTGTCCGATCCGCGGCTACTATTGCTCGACGAGCCGACGGAGGGCGTCTGGATCGGCGTGATCGAGGAGATTACCGAGCGCCTCGTCCTGCTGGCCAAGGAAATTGCGGTTGTGATCGTCGAGCAGCATCTCGATCTTGCCTTGCAGGTCGCGAGCCGGGCCTATGTGCTCGACCGCGGACGCGTGGCGCTCACGGGATCCGCGGCGGAGGTCCGCCATGATCCCAGACTGCTGCAATTTTTGGCCCCCTGAGAACCAGGGTAACGGGGCTCGTCATCGTCCGTCGTACTCGTCCGGCTCCATCGCCCACAGCCATTGGTCATGGCCGAAGGCGTAGTTGCGGTTGGTCTGTGCCGGATTGCGGTTGATTAGCGGCCGCAGATACATCGGGTGGGTGGCGCTGCGCACCTCGTGCTCGATCGTGAACAGGGGTGTGCCGCCCGCAGGATCGATGATGTCGCGAAAGCGGTACTGATATTGGTTGTCCTCGCTGTAGATCAGGCCGCGCTCCGATAACCGGCGGTGGGGACCGGAGAAGTCGGTGACGTACATTTGCACATGGTGACCGTCGTAATCCGGCTGCGGCCGATCGGTCTCGCGGAATTGCAGATGCTGGTCCCTGCCCATCTTCACGCGCGCGACGGTGCCGTCGCCGTTCCCAAGTTCGGCGGGCATCCCCATGATCTCGGGATAGAAGGCGCAAATGCCTTGCGCGGTCCCGACCGGTACCTCGAACTCGACATAGGGGATGCCGAGCGTGATGCGCCCGAAGCGCGCAGCGTCCGGCTCATAGCAGCGCACGCGATTGCCCCAAGGACACGTCGCCTCGACATAGTCGTTGTGTTCGCCGAACGCGAATGCGGTGCCTTCGAGCTTCTTGGCGACGGACGCCAGCCTGTCAAGCAGCGCGTTGCGGCCCGAGATGACGATCCCGACGTGGCCACGCAATATCTGCGCCTTGCCGCTTGGCAGATGAAACTGGCTTCTGCCGACATTGATCCACATATTGGTGTCGGATACCAGCAGATACGGGTCGCGGGTGAGCCCTAGTCCGGCGACATAAAATAATGTGGCCAGACGCTGGTCAGGCACCTGCACGTTGACGTGTTCGAGATGGATCGAGTTGCCGAGGTCCTCGGCGGTGCGATCGAATGGCTGACGCATGGACACTGTCCCGGATGTTGCCGGCACACCATAGTCCAGCGTGATGCGCTAATCCACCGGGCGTCGTTTCGGCATGGGCCGAAGGGTCAGTGTCGGCTTTCGGCCCTTGTTACGGTCTGCCTGACCTCGTCGCCGCAGGCGGAGCACTCATAGACGAAGTCGATCTTCGACATGCTCCAATGTGGCTCGATCTCTCTAACGTACATGGGCAGCAATCCCAAGCAGTTCGGGCAGACAATTGCGGCTTTCTCGCCTTCGTGGTGATGGACGTAGGCTGGCATGTCGGCTCTCCCTCGCAGCGGAAGCACGGGTAAATTTCAACCCAGGCGTTAACTTAACCTCTGCGGCCGATGTCCTTCATGAATTCTCACGAATATACATGGAACCATTCAACAATCATCGCGTGTGTGGCTCTTCCGTGACATTTTGGTCTGCAAGGCTGTCCCATCCAGCAGGTATTTGTGGAGTCTGGCAAATCGAAGTCGCGAGCCTTTTCAAGCAGATCCCGTCGGTCTTATTCAGATCGGCGACGTTCGAATGATGCCATGATGCGGCGCGCCTGCGCGTGGTGCGGCGCATCCAGCATGACGCCATCGATCTGCACCACGCCGGTGGCGCTGGCATCGAACGCCGTGAGTACCCGTTCCGCCCAGCGGCGCTCGGCATCGGTCGGCGTAAAGCGCTGGTTGATGATGTTGACCTGCGAGGGATGGATCGCGGCCTTGGCGGAGAATCCATCGCGGCGGGCGGCGTCGGTCTCGCGGGCCAGACCCTCGCCGTCGCGAAAATCCGTGAAGACGGCGTCGATCGGCACGACTTCGGCAGCGCGCGCCGCGAGCAGACAGAGGCTGCGGGCGAGCGCGAACGGTGCGGTATACCGGCCTTGCTCGTCGCGGTTGGTGGTGGCGCCGACCGCCGCCGACAGATCCTCGGCGCCCCATAACAATCCGGCGAGGCGCGGGTGCGCCCACGATCTGGCGGCCAGCGAGAGCGTGGCAGCTGGCGTTTCGCTGCAGACCGGAATGATCCTGGTCCGGCCGCGCTGCGCCAGAGGCTCCCAGCGCTCGATCAGATCGCTGAGGCGGAGCAGGTCTTCCGGCCCCCTGAGTTTCGGCAGCATGATGCCGTCGGGACGCGCCGGAACGACCGCTTCGAGATCGGCCACACACCACGCGCTGTCGAGCGCATTGACCCGAACATAGCGCGCAGGGCCGCCCGCCGCACCATCGGCGAGTTTCTCCACCACCAATTGCCGCGCCGCCGGCTTGGCGTCGGGGTGCACGGCATCCTCCAGATCGAAGATCAGGACATCGGCGCCGCTCGAAGCGGCCTTGGCCATCATCTTCGCGGAATTGCCGGGAACGAACAGCAGCGAGCGCATCAGGCGGTGCCGGTGGGGCGTTTGCGCATCAAGGCGGCGCGTTCGCAGGTCGCCACGACCACACCGTCCTGATTCATCATCTCATGGAAGAAATTCACGATGCCCTCGTTCGGCCGCGACCTGCTTTCGCGCTTGGAGCGGACGGTGGTGCGCACCTTGACCGAATCGCCGTGAAACAGCGGCTTCGGAAACTGCACGTCGGACATGCCGAGATTGGCGAGCGTGGTCCCCAAGGTCGTGTCATTGACGGACATGCCGATCATCAGTCCGAGCGTGAACAGGCTGTTCACCAGCGGCTTGCCCCACTCCGTCTTCGCCGCGTAGTGCGCGTCGATATGCAGTGGCTGCACGTTCATGGTCAGCAGCGAGAACCACATGTTGTCGGTCTCGGTGATGGTGCGTGACCATTCATGATTGAACACCATCCCGTCCTTGAACTCTTCGAACCATAGACCCGCCATCGGGTTTCTCCCGAAACTTTTAGCCGGTGTGATTTTCGCCCCCGCCCGGGATGGCCGGCCGGCTGGCAACGGCTCCCGGTTTCGGACAAGAGGCTTGGGGGAACGATCGCTGAATTTTCAGACATGCACCGCGGTACGCACCCGGCCGGCATTGCCGAACACCCGCAGGTAACGCTCGACTTCGGACTCGATGCCGGTGGCCTTTTCCGGGTTGTCCGAGAGTTTGACGGCCGGGCGGCCGTCGACCGAAGTCACCTTGCACACGATCGAGATCGGATCGAGATCGACCGAACCGTCCGGTGCGCAGCCGACAAAATCATTGGTCAGGTTGGTGCCCCAGCCGAAACTGATCCGGACGCGGCCGGCGAAGTGACGGTAGGTTTCCTCGATCGATCCGACATCCATGCCGTCGGAAAAAACCAGAAGCTTTTCCTTGGGATCGCGGCCCTTCTGCCTCCACCACTTGATGATTTCCTCGCCCGCCGCGATCGGTGGCGCGCTGTCGGGGCGAAAGCCGGTCCAGTCCGCCACCCATTCCGGCGCATCGCGCAGGAACGGCTTGGTGCCGAAGGCGTCGGGCAGGGCGATCAGAAGATTGCCGCCATAGGTATGGCGCCACTGATCGAGGATCCGATATGGCGCCCAGCGCAATTCCGTATCGTCGTTGGCCAAGGCAGCGGCGACCATCGGCAATTCATGCGCATTGGTGCCGATCGCTTCCAGATCATTGTCCATTGCCAGCAACACGTTGGAGGTGCCGGTGAAGGACGGGCCCAAGCCTTCCTTGACCGCTTCGACGCACCAGCGTTGCCACAGGAAGCCGTGGCGTCGACGCGTGCCGAAGTCGGAAAGCCGCAAGCCCTCCAGTTTGCGCAGGCGCTCGACCTTGGACCACAGCTTGGCCTTGGCGCGGGCATAGAGCACATCGAGCGCAAACCGGCCCTGGCCCTTCATCACCTGGCGCGAGCGCAATTCGTTGAGAATGGCGAGCGCCGGAATCTCCCACATGGTGGTGTGCGTCCACGGCCCGTGGAAATGCAGCTCATACTGGCCGTCCACCTTGTCCAGCTCATATTCGGGAAGACGGAACGCCGCTAACCAGTTGATGAAATCAGGCGAAAACATCTGGGTCTTGCCGTAGAACGTATTACCGGCGAGCCAGATCAGCTCCTTCTTGGAAAAGCGGATGGTGCGGGCGTGATCGAGCTGGGCTCGCAGCTCGCCTTCGTCGATGACCTCGGCGAGCCGGACCTGCCGGCTGCGGTTGATGACCGAAAAGGTGACGCGCTGCTCCGGATAAAATTCCCGGATCATCTGCAGCATCAAGAGCTTGTAGAAATCGGTATCGAGCAGGCTGCGCACGATCGGGTCGAGCCGCCAGCCGTGATTATAGGTTCGGGACGCAATATCTGTAACCGCCATATGGGAACTCTATCCCGCCGGAAGCCGGCCAACCAGTGGCTTGACAGAAGGGCATGGCAGGTCAGCGCGAGGCCATTTGCCTGATCCGGTGGATGGTTGCCGGTACACCGTTCCAGGGCGGCTTATCCGGGGCGAACTGCCGCCGCAGATAGGTCACGAGTTCCGCAAGCTGACCATCGCTCATGCTGTCCTTGAAGCCCGGCATGTAGCCGAGATCGCTCGCGGCAGGCGTTGCAATGCCGTGGAGGATAATTTGGATCAGATTGTCGGGCATGGCGCTGTGCAAATTGCTGTTCAGCGCCAGCGACGGCCGGCTGCCGAACAAGGGTGCGCCGCCGACTGCATGGCAAACGGCGCAGGCGCCCTCATAAATCCGGGCGCCGATGGGCGATGCTGAGGCCGGCCGGATGTTGGTTTCCAGTTTGGCGGCGAGCGCGTCTTGCGCCGGTTTGCCGATCACGGTTTCATTGAACGAGCCGAGATAAACCGCCATGGCGCGAATGTCTTCATCCGGCAGGCTTGCAAGCTCCTTCACCACCGGAGCCATAGGGCCAGCGGCAACACCGTGAAAGCGGGATTCGCCTGATCGTAGATAGGCGTACAATTCATCCTCGCTCCAGGGGATCGGCGCTTGCGACAGCGAGGTCAGCGGCGGCGCTTCCCACCCCTCGGCGAAACCGCCGGCCAGATAGGCATTGGCCTTTTCCGCGCCGAGCGCATTGCGCGGCGAATGGCACGCGCTGCAATGGCCGAGACCCTCGACCAGATAGGCGCCGCGATTCCACGTCGGGGATTTTGTCGGGTCGGCTTCGAATACTTTGGTCTGATGAAACAGCGCGTTCCAGCCCGCCATCAGCGGGCGCCAGTTGAATGGAAACGCCAGCTTGTTGCTTGGGACGTCAGTCCGCACCGCCGGCTGCGCCATTAGATAAGCATAGAGCGCCTGCAGGTCGGCATCGTCGGCCTTGGCGAAATGCGGATAGGGAAACGCCGGATAAAGGTGCCGGCCATCACGATGAATGCCCTCACGCATGGCGCGCTCGAAGGCGGGATAGGACCACGCGCCGAGTCCGGACTCGATGTCGGGCGTGATGTTGGTCGAATAGATCGTACCGAACGGCGTCTCGATGGCGCCGCCCCCGGCATTGACGATGCCATGAGGGGCCGTGTGGCACACGGCGCAGTCGCCAAGCGCCGCCAATTGCCGGCCACGCTCGATGGTCGCGGCCGAAAACACCGAGGCATCCGGCCGCGCGATCGGCGCGATCGACCGCCACGGCAGCACGGCCGCCGCAATGCCGATTGCCGCGGCGATCAAGGCCGCGATACCCGCAACCGCGCCCCGGCGCGCGGCAAACGGATTGTGCCAACGATCGCTCGAGGCCTTGGGCTCGCGCGCTGGCAACGGCAATACGCCTGGCGCTGGACCTTGTTTGCCGCGCAACCCCGCCAGAATCCGTTCCGGCGTCAACGGCAATTCGCGAAAGCGCACCCCGGTCGCGTCAAAAATGGCGTTGGCGATCGCCGCGGCGCTGGGAACCGAGGCAGACTCGCCGACACCGAGCGGCGGCTGATCCTGCCGCCGCAGCATCAGGACGTCGATCTTGGGCACATCGGGGAATTTGATGATGGGGTAGGCGCCCCATTCGCGGCTTGTCACTGAATTGCGGTCGAACGAAACCTCTTCCATCAGCGCGCGGCTGGTGGACTGGATGACGTTGCCGTGGATCTGATGGCGCACACCCTCGGGATTGATCATCAACCCGGAGTCCTGGCCGGCCACCACGCGGGTGACGCTGACATCGCCGGTCGCTTTGTTGACCGCGACGTCCGCGATCCAGGCTGACCACGCCGCGCCATAGCCGGGAAATTGGCTGTGGACATAGAGCGCATAGGCAAAACCCCGCCCGCGCACGATGCCGCCCTCGGCGGGCGGTTCCTGCCAGACCGGGCGAGGGGTCCAGCCGGCGCGCTCGGCAACCGCGTTGACGAGATCGATCGCGCGCGGATCCCTGAGATAGCGCAGGCGGTATTCGATCGGATCGGCGCCGGCTTCGGTGGCGAGCTCGTCGATGTAGGATTCATGGGCAAAGGTATTGGGCAACGCCGAGACGCCCCGAAACCAGGAGGCGCGCACGATCGGCGGCATATCATGCGCGACCACGCGCAGTGCGTCGTAGTCATAGGGCGGGATTGCGGTGCGGTCGCCCATCTCGAATACCTCAGCGGCCGGCGCGATCGCGCCCGTCAGCAGCAGCGCCAGGGTCGGCGCGCCGTTGGAGGGATAGCGCGTCGCGAAGTCATAGGCTGCGACGCTGCCATCAGCGTTTAGGCCGCCCTTGACGTCCATTAGCTGCGCGGTGCCCTTTGGCTCCCAAACATGCTCCTGCTCGCGGGTGAGCTGCACCCGGACGGGACGGCGGACCGCGCGCGACAGCAACAGCGCATCGGCGGTCACGTCGTCGGCACAATTGCGGCCGTAGCAGCCGGCGGCTTCCAGCCGGATCAGATCGATCTCTTCCTCTGGACACTTCAGAAGCAACGCGAGGTCGGCGCGCAGGACGTGGGGATTTTGCGTGCCGGACCAGACTTGTATGTTGCCTTCCTGATAATCTGCGACAGCGCAGGACGGGCCGATCGAAGCGTGCATCTGATACGGCCAGATATACGTCCGCGCCATCGGCTTGGCGGCGGCGGCGATCGCCGCATCGACGTCGCCCTTGTCGATCAGGGTGCGCGGCACTGAGGGATTGGCGCGCAGCGCGGTCTCGATATCCTTGAGATCCGGCAGCGTCGGAGTCGACTTCCACGTCACTTGAAGCTGCGCCGCCGCCTTGACTGCGTTTTCCTCGCGCTCGGCAACGACGCCGACGAAATCGCCGATCCGGACTACCGCCACTAATCCCGGAATACCCACCACCGAGGCCTCGTCGACCGCGATCAGGCTGGTGCCGACAAAGTCGCCGGCATCGACGCCGGCATAGGGCGGCCGCACCACGCGGCCATGCAGCATGCCGGGCACGCGCACGTCGTGGACGTAAACCAGTTCGCCGGTCGCTTTGGCCGGAAGGTCGGTGCGCGGCACCGACTGGCCGACAATGGTGTAGGCGTCGACGGCTTTGACCTGAACGTTGTCAGCCAGTTCGAGGCGGATGCTATCGCCGGCAATCAATTCGCCGTAGCTGATGCTGCGGTTGTCGCGGCCGCGGATCAGGCCGTCTTCTATTGCGAGCTCTTCAACCGGCAGCTCAAGCCGTTCCGCCGCGCGCGCGACCAGGAATTGCCGCGCCTGGGCCGCCGCGTTGCGCAAGGGCACCGCCGTGATCTGTATGGTCTCGCTGGCGATGGTCGCGCCCTGATTGGGCACCCGCGAGGTATCGCCGAGTACCACGACGACGCGGGCAAAGGACACGTCGAGCTCCTCGGCGACGATCTGTCCGAGCGCGGTGCGGATGCCAGTGCCGAGGTCGACATGGCCGTTGAAGGCGGTGACCGAACCGTCTGCCGTGATTTTGATGAAGGTCTCGAACGCGGCTTCCGCGCCCGACCCGGCCGGGCGAACGACCGACAACGTGCCGGGTAAAAGTTCGCGATGGTCAGGGGTATCCAGCTCCGCCATCAATCCTGCGCCTCTGCGACAAGCCCCGCCGCCCGCATCGCCGCGCGCATGATTTCGATGTGCGCGCCGCACCGGCATAGATTATATCTGAGCGCCTCGAGCACCTCGGCCTCGGAAGGGTGAGGGTTGCGCGTCAACAACGCCTTGGTGGTCATGATCATGCCGTTGAGGCAGTAGCCGCATTGCGCGGCCTGCTCCTTGATGAAAGCGTCCTGCACCGGATCGGGATGATCGCGCGAGCCGAGACCTTCGAGCGTCACGATGTCGCGCTCGAGGCAGCCGTCGATCGGGATGACGCAGGAACGCGCCGCCACGCCGTCGATCAGCACGGTGCAGGTTCCGCATTCGCCGAGCCCGCAGCCATATTTCGGTCCGTTCAATTCAAGATCGTTGCGCAGCACATAAAGCAGCGCGGTATCGGGAGCGGCGTCGATGTCGTGGATCCTGCCGTTGACCATCAGGCGGATCGTGGGCTGCGTCATGCTGAGTGTTCCGGCCCGGTGGTTGCGCAAGATATCGCGGTTCAAACCCGTGGAAAGGATACCGTTTGTATACAAACGTGCAAGCGCGCCGTCTCGCGGGCGGAAGCCGCTGCCCGGTTTCTGAACAGGGAGGCCAGGCAACCTGCGGGTTTATTCGGCAGCGGCGTTTTCCGCGCCCAACGGCGCTTGACAGTTTTATGCCACGCGAGCAACATCATTCGTATACGAACAAATGGCCGGCGGCGAGTGACACATTGTTATAGATTGTAGCGATTATGGCGCGCCGCCTGAACTTCGATGCGAGGCGTCGTTACCGATTTGGCTTTTCCGACCGTTTGATGCTGGCTTGTGAGCTTGTTCATGCCGACTGATGCGACGGCTGCCGCTGACGACAAGATCCGTTGCGATGCCTGTCCGGTGATGTGCTACATCAAGCCGGGGATGGCAGGCGCCTGCGATCGCTACGCCAATCACAATGGCGAGTTGGTGCGGGTCGATCCGCATATCGTGCTGGAGCAAACGGTATCCCATGGCGGACGGCTGGTGCCGTTCCAGGCCGGTGGCGACTGGGACGGCAAGATCGTTCACGAGCCCGGCATGTTCGTCACTGCCATTGGCGCCGGCACCACCTATCCCGACTACAAACCGGCGCCCTTCATCGTTTCCTCGGAGATCGACGGCGTCGATATGGTCACCGTGGTGACCGAAGGCATCTTCAGCTATTGCGGCGTCAAGGTGAAGATCGACACCGACCGCTATCTTGGCCCCGAAGCGGCAACGGTTCGCGTGCAGGGCGAGGCGGTCGGCCACGTCACAACAGGTGAATACGGTTCGCAGATGCTGTCGCTGGGCGGTGTGCATCATCTGACCGGCGGCTCGAAGAAAGAAGGCCGCGTCACCTGCGACGCGCTGATGGATTTGAGCAACTGCAAGCCGGTCGAACTCACCATCGATGGCGGCGCCACCGTGGTGGTGCAGGCCGGCTATCCGCCTGTTGTCAACGGCGTCGCCGAGGAACGCATGCGGGTCGGTTGCGGCTCGGCGACCATCGGCATGTTTGCCAAGCAATGGCATGGCAAAGTCGACGAAGTCGTGGTGGTCGACGACCACATCACCGGCGTCCTCAGCGAGCATCAGGCCGGAAAACTGCTCGATATTCCCGACACCGGGATCAAGATGAAGGGACGACGCTCGACGCCGGGCCGTTATTTCCAGGTGGCTGAGCCCGGCACCGGCTGGGGCGGCACCAAGATTTCCGATCCGCTGTCGGTGCTCGGCCCGTTCGATCCGAAGACCGCGCGGCCGGGCACGACCATGCTGATGGTCTCTACAACAGGCGAACACGCGGCTTATTATGAGCTCGATGAAGCGCTGAAGCCGATCGAGAAGCCAATGCCGGCCGATCTGAAACTGTCAGTCGAGCGCATCCAGGAAAATTGCGAACCGGCGTTGTGCACGGTGCTGTTCATGGGCGGGGCGGGCGGATCGTTGCGGGCGGGGGTTACCGACAATCCGGTGCGGCTGACGCGGTCGGTCAAGGACGCGCTGACGCGGGTCACCAGTGGCGGCGCGCCCGTTTATGTCTGGCCGGGTGGTGGCATCACCTTCATGGTCGATGTCACGCGCTTGCCGGCCGGCGCCTTCGGCTATGTTCCGACGCCCGCGCTGGTGGCGCCGATCGAGTTTACGCTAAAGCTGTCCGACTATGCCGCGCTCGGCGGCCATATGGATTATGTGCGTCCGCTTTCATCGCTGAAGGACAACACTGAAATCCGTCAGATGCCGCCGCTACAGTTTCCTCCGGGACGGCGCACATGAGGCGGGTTCCGCAGATCGCGTTTCTTTCGGGCGGCAGGCGGCTGCATCTGCAGGACGGTCCAATCGACCTGATCGTCGAAGCCTGCGGCAGCGAGACGGATGTTCGCGCAGCCTATGTCGCCGCGGCGCGGCACTTTGACGGCCTGCTCGATGAGCTCTGCGACGAATTGCCGACGCTGCGCGCCGCCGCCGATCCAGCACGGTGCTTGCTAAAAGGCTCGGTCGCGCGACGTATGCATGCCGCGGTGGCGCCATTCGCCGCCGATCACTTTATCACGCCGATGGCGGCGGTCGCGGGCGCCGTCGCGGAAGAGATTCTCGGCGCGATGCTGCGTGAAGCGCGGCTTCATCGCGCTTATGTCAACAACGGCGGCGACATCGCGCTGCATCTTGCCGGTGAAGAGCAATTCACCGTTGGCCTGATGGACCGGCCGGACCGGCGCGGCCTGATGCAAACCATGATCATCGATGCCGACGATCCCTCACGCGGGGTAGCGACCAGCGGACGCCATGGCCGCAGCTTTTCGCTCGGCATCGCTGACGCCGTGACCGTGCTGGCGCGGACCGCTTCAAAGGCCGATGCCGCCGCCACCATCATTGCCAATGCGGTCGATTTGCCCGGGCATCCCGGCATCGCCCGCTGTCCGGCGCAGGACCTGCAGCCCGACAGCGATCTCGGCGCGCGCCTGGTTACGCGAGACGTCGGCGAATTGTCGGCCGACGAGATCGACGACGCACTTGAAGCGGGCGCGGCTTGCGCGCGGCAATTGCTCGCTACGGGTTTGATCGACGGCGCGGCCTTGCGTTTGCAGGGGGAGACTGTTGTTGTGGCGTCGAGAGCGATCGAGACGCCCCGACGGAAAACAGCTTTCAACAGCGACACAAAGGAAGACGTGATGCATGCTTGATCTAGACATCACGAACATTCGGGAACGAGGCACAAAACGATGAGCGCCATCATTCGCAAAATCGTCACGGTGGTCGAAGAGACGCGGCTGGAGATGGAACAGGCGGTCTCGCCGCCGACGCGGCGCGCGGCAGCCATTGCCGTGATCGAAAATCCCTTCGCCGGCCGGTACGTCGAAGACCTCTCTCTGCTGGTCGCGATCGGCGAGGA
>WNGJ01018932.1_pt1 | contig 17994 bp, 17 predicted proteins | sample 5400611 | NCBI WGS metagenome assembly WNGJ01 (sample SAMN13153375, study PRJNA577476) | soil metagenome | isolation source: 40 cm soil or saprolite under Garry oak tree replicate 1 | place: USA:California | collected 2016-06-15 | reverse complement strand
GCTTGTCCAGATGGTACAACGCGAGGGTTGGGCTTGAGAAACTCAAGGCTCTCTGAGCCTCACGAACACCGACCGTCTGATTCGACGCGTTCATCACGAACCAGTACACCCTCAATGTATTGCCTTTGAGCTCGCTCGCTATCCTGTCAGCGCTGACCTCTGTCGAGCCCGAAGACATAGAATGCCGCTCCGTTTCTCGGTAGGGACCTGGTGTGGTAGTTAAGGGTAGGCGAGCCCAACGCATCAGGACGCTTCGTGGAAATATTCTGCTGCCTCCGTAAGCGTCCCATATGGTAAGATGCATCCGTAATGACATTCATGGCTGGCGCGCTCTCGAGTCGCGGAAAAATACGAAAGGCCCACGCTTCTCTAGGCTGCTTAATCATCGACGTTGTATATGATAGAGGGCCAGCGATTATCTTCATTTCTCGGCGGACTGTTACCGTTGCGCGGAAAAATAGAAGGAGGTTTTCTAGGGCAGGTCGAAGCTGAACGTCAATGCGTTCGGGGACATCGCTTCAAAGCGGACGGTGCTAGGAATCGTGCTCTGAATCATGGACGACACATATTCCTTCGTGAAGATCGAGAAGTTGAGGTTGACATCATGGTGGACTGTGTAGAAATGTGTCTTCCCATCATAATGATGCTTACATGCGTCAAAGTGGCTCGACCAGACCTCCATGTACTCAAGGACAGTTCGAGGACTAATCTGTTGAAATAGAAATAGAATCTCTTCTCGCCCAGTGGTCTCGCCGAGCTTCCTGGCGATTTCGGCGATCTTGTCCTTTGGCATCGACTGAAACACCTCTCTTAGAAGGTCTTTGTTGACAGGGAGGAGCTTCAGTCTACCCGCAAATTGTCCCCAGCTCGCGTAGCGGGTGAATATCTGCGTTACGAGGGTATTGAGAGCGACACCGGTCTTCCGGGCTTCACTTTCAAGAATCAGCCGGAGATTGCTAGGGACCCTGAACGACACTGTTTCAGTCTTGGTCCTTGGTCTGGAAGACCGAGTATGACTCACAGGATCTGCTCCCGGCTAAGAGAGTGCAAGTCTGCAGCAAGTCTCATTCTCCCTTCCACGGAATAAAACCTTTCTCTCAAGAAAAAGGTAAAATCATTCTTTGGACGATTTTGGATACCCTTTGATATACCGACGACCTCTAGCTTTGTTCAATCTGATTATAGCCTCCAGAGAAGCTACGGAGAACAGGGATATCTACGCTCTCGCGCCTTGCGAGAGCGTAATCGCAGTGTCGATGAAGAGAAATTCTCGTTATTCCGCACAGCTGAGGCTCGCCGCGCGTACATGGCCGGCTCGTGATGAGCCCGTGTAAATCTTGGAACACTTCTTCTGTGCCATGCTAAGGTTCTCGAGAACAAAAAGAAAAAGGGAAGAGGAGGCGCGTAGTGCGCGCCTGTTCTAGCTTGTCTGTATGGTGAAGATGTATGTTGTTGGGCTTCCCGAGACTGTATGCGTAATGCTGTTTACGTCGGTGAACATCGCATTGATGGTTGCTTGTACATTTTGTCCAGAGGTGCCGCTGTACGTGCAGGTCAGGCTGAATGTTGCGTCCATGCCTGCTGGCAGGGAACCTTGCAAGGCCAGGGAGTTGCCGCCGGTGCATGCGATGGAGTTAGCTGTTCCGGAGACTGTGAGCGAGCCGCTAAGTGTCACAGGAGCTCCATAGTTGTGTATTTTGAACGTGTATACAACCGTCCCGCTGCCGAGCGTAGGATCATCGTTGGTTGGCGTGTTGGTGAAATCGAATGCCGTTATTTTCGGGATGCTCAAGACGAGCAGAGTCTCGTTGGCGTCGCCGCAGCCGGTTGAGACGGTGTTACCGTTCCGCGGGCCTGATGGGTTGTAGGTTGCAGTCCAGGCATAGTAGCCTGTAGCCGACGGAGTGAAGGGCCCGGAAGTGGCCATCTGTGGAGATGCGCCTGGACCAATACTCACAGTATTGGGGCTGAACGGCGTGACGAGACTGCTGGAAGTGCAGGATGCAGACGTTGGAGGCGAGCTGAATGGACCGTAGACGTTGAAGGTCACAGTGCCACTGACAGTCGAAGCTGTAGTCAACGTCACTGTTGCAGTGTCAGTCGCGGAACCACCGAAGGGTATGGGTGAGGGTGAAACGTTTGTCGATATCGTTGCTGTTGGGCAAGTTGCGAGGGCACCTTCAGCGTAATCCATCAGAGTAGCTGTGAGTGAAGGGGAGGTCCTAGTGTCGAAGATGAACCTGTTGATGCAGGGTGCGTTTTGGCCGAGCAGTCCGGTGAGGTCTATTCCTACTTCGAAGAACTCCGCTGTGGCCAGTGTGTTCGGAGCTGAAGTCTTGTCCTGGGTAGACCATGGGGTTGAGATGGGGCCGGTGTTCGACCTAGCGCAGACATTGGCCGTGACTGGAGCGACTGTACAATCAGCACCGCCTGTAGCGGTAATGTTCATCAATCCAAGTGGATTAGCTTTGCTAACGCCGACCCATTCGAATAGGTTGAGTGTGGTAACAGATCCGCCCGTGGAGAACTCGCCCACAGCGAGAATGTCACCTACTACGTGTACGCCAGTAAAGCTTACAGCTCCTTTGCTGCTGGAACACGACACCGTCGGGTCTTGTAGCAGCCAGAGGCCTAAATCGCCGGCGCCATTGTTCGCAAAGCGTTCGAATCCTCCGTAGACCAGCAAGTGGCCGGTCCTACTACCAGACTGTGGTACTATCGCGAAGCTGTAGGCATGCAAGATGTCATCCTTAGGAGTAATATTGTTCGACGGGGTACACGCCCAGTTGGCGCTAATGTCAAGAGTGTCTTTGCTTCCTGTCGTGTAGGTTGTGGTGTCGCTGTCAGAGTGTGGTCCATCATTTACCCAGTGAGCGTCTAATCCTCCTGGCGGCAGAGGATTTGTTGTGCCAGTAGAGGAGAAGAGCCCTGTTCCGCCAGGGCCGTTGCCCCAGTCCGTCGGAAGGGCCGTGGTTGCATCTTTGACAATGTTTCCGTCCAGCTCGAAGACTCCCGCGTTACCCACATCAGATAGCGCGAACGCCCTTGTGAAGAGTGGTACCGCGATCGCCAGTGTCATCAGCGTTACTATGATGGCAGCTTGTATGTACCGTTTTGAAACTAGCCATTTTGTTGTTTGTGAAATATCTCCAATTGTTGACAAAGATTTTCTGTTCGAGGTAGAACCAGAGGCGTTAAAGAATGCGAGCAATTGAGTGCATGAAAGATCCCATTTCTGAACACAACGCAAGCAATTGCATTTTTCCCGATCTATCTACGGCAACATAGTTACAGATTCAGAAAGATTGAGCCTCTAGCGGATGTATGGGAAGATGTTCGGATTACGCTAGAGAGCCTATAACTTGCGCATCCTTTCCTCTCATTTGTTTTGGGTGCATCTCGCAGCTGGCCTCTTCGGCACTCGGGACGAGGCGTGCCTAGAGGATACCTCTTTCGCAAAGACCGGATAGCGTTCCCTTGGAACGCATTTTTGAACCATCAGCAAGCAAGTGCAAGAAAACGGAGTCGCTGAGTGAAAACGTATACAACATTCTAGTTCCATTCAGGGGGTTTGCCAACTGTAATCACGAGGGGCCCACGACTGCCGGCCGCTTTGTTTCGCAGGACTGAAGTCGATTCTCTTGGTTTCAGATAAACCGCGGAGCTTAAAGCGCGAGATCACTTCTGCAAATGTTGAGCGTAGTTGAAGGCCGTGCGGTTTCACGAGTTCGGCGGGCTTGAGAAGTTGCGATTCGAAGAAGCCCCCGAACCGCATATCAGCCCGACAGAAGCTCTAGTAAGAGTCAGAGCTTGTGCACTGAACCATCTGGACATTTGGGCAAGGGGGGGGACAAGGAGCGAGAGGATTCCCCTGCCTCATATATCGGGCTCAGACATCTCTGGAGAGATTGCCGAGCTCGGCAATCTTGTCAGCGGACATTCTAAGGGCGAGAAGGTTTTGATTGTCCCAGGAATCAGCTGTGGGATCTGTGATTACTGCAGCAACGGCTGGGACAGCCTATGCGATTCATACAAGATTGTCGGTTACGAGACCCAGGGTGGCTATGCTGAGTTTGTTGCCGTTCCTGGAGCGAATGTTCTTCCTATTCCTGACAAGTTCAGTTTCGAACAGGCTGCCGCTGTCCCCCTTGTCTTCTTGACTGCTTGGCATATGCTTGTGACCCGAGCACACTTGACGCCTGGAGAGACGGTTCTCGTGTGGGCAGTAGGAAGTGGAGTTGGAAGTGCCGCAGTGCAAGTTGCTAAACTCTTAGGCGCGAAAGTGATTGCTACCGTTGGGAGTGACGTGAAGAAGGAGAAGGCTCAGAAGCTTGGAGCAGATTTCGTTCTCAACCATCATACTCAGGACATACCCAGCGAAGTCAAACGCCTAACTAATGGACGAAAGGTCAATGTTGTTTTCGACCACATCGGAGAGGCAACATGGGAGAAGAGTATGAAGTCCATGGCTCCCGCAGGACGGTTAGTCAACTGTGGGGTCACCAGCGGCGGGAAGGCTGAGATCGACATCCGATACGTTTTCGTCAAGCAGTTTTCCCTCATGGGATCCTTTATGGGGGGACGAGGAGAGCTCCTCAAAGTCCTCAGCTTCTTCGAAGATGGAAAACTCAAGCCGGTGCTCGACTCAATCTTTCCGCTCATGGAAGCCGCGAAGGCTCAGGAACGAATGGAAAAGAAGCCCACTCAGGGTCTTTCTTGGCCTGGAACGGTCGAACCTCAACCGCCCCCAGAACAGGCACTAGGCCTATCATCTATTGTAAGCCTCTCTCACACCCGTAAGCCTTCTTCCAGGTCAATAGACCATTCACAGGCTTCTTACACAGGCGCTCATACACGACGACGCACCACCATACTCCCTCTGCAAAATAATAGTTTGAGGCCCGTGAAAGTACGATCCAGCGAAGAGTTAACAGAGCTCATAACGGTAAAGTGCAATGCGGCCCGGGTGTTAGAGACCGAGAAAGGCTGACACCATGAAGACAAACCCATTGACCGATGTTTCCGCGGAAAAATCCATCGCACGTGAGCTGGCAAAGCGCCGAGCCTTCATTGTCCTGTTTATCGTGTTGATCGAGATTGTTGGAGCCTTCATAGGCTTAGAAGGCGACATGCTCGCTCATGCGCTAGACGATTACGCGATTCTAGCAATATCGGTCGTAGCACTCGTAGTGATTGGGGCCATGTGGAAGAAGCAGTCGCTTGCTGGTCTAAGGAAGCAGCACAACATTTTGCTCGCCCTCCTTATCGTCGCATTAGTATTCCAGATCTACGCATTTGTCGCAGAGGCCAACGATCCTACTGATCTTGGGAATGAGTATCCTTCCTTGACCATTCTGGTCTTAATGGTAATCAACAAGTTCATCTGACGGGCGACGCGAATCGTATGATGAACGAGGAATCGTCTGATAGGTCGATAGTGTTGATCTGGTTGCGGCCTACTCTGGTACTGAGGTTGTAATGAGTTTTCCATCGACGACTTTGACGAATAGGTAGCGGTTGTCTCTGAGAATGACGGTCACTTCATTCTCCCCCTCTTCAATCTCCAAGATTTCTTGTCCTCTGATCCCGTCATATTTTGCCAAAGTGAGATTCGCCTGCTTCATCATTCCGATGATCTGGCCACATAAAGATGACGGCTGTCATTTTGCGGTGAAATCGGAAAAACTCAGGCGATCTGAATTTTCAGAGGAAGCGATTTCCCAGAAGCTTCTCCTCGCTCTGTGAAAACGTGCTTGCCCCACTTGGCGCTAACGTTGGCTCCTAGAGTGTGATTGCCCTTCCCAAGTGAGCTTGCTGGGAGCTCGAAGCTCCGCGTCACGTTGAACATCATCTCTCTCGCTTCCTCCTCAGTTTTCGGATAGAGAATCGTCTCGAATTCTGTTGCCACAGTCATCCAGACTCGATGAGGAAGCTCGGGGTTTCGCGTCCAGAAGAAAACTGCCCTCCGAACGAATTTCTCTTCTTTCAATGGCTTAGGAAGCAAGCGAAGCCTAGATTTGCGGAGTTCAGCCTTGAAGGCCATCCGCAGCCCACCGTCATGCTGGTCGTAGGCAGCTTCCCAGAATTTCTGATGAAAGTTTCGGCGGACGACGCCGTCAAGCCGGAAACCCACAGTGAAGGCAAGATTATCGTCAACCTTCGCGTTAGACGGCGAGCACTTGACTGTAACATTCTCGATACGCGCCCAGCTACCCGCGTCCTGCTTCACAACAGATTTCTGCAATTTTTTTCTCACTAGGCCCGAGGATGGCGGTCTTGCGCTTCCACGCTGAAAAACCTTGGCATCAGCACTCGACTCTCTGAAGCGATTATAAGAACAGCCCGTAACGGACATCTGAGATAGCCATGTCATCAAACCGTCCGAGATATGGTTTCGATCGATACTCTAGCGTACGCATAGCCTATGGACCAAGCTTCGCGCCTGATGGTCAGCATATCTCGTTCATCAGTGACATTACCGGAGTCCCACAAGCCTGGATTCTAGACCTTGCAACAAGTCGAATAGACCAGTTGACACTGTTCAACGAGCGCGTTTCTTCGGCCGTCTTTTCGCCGACCGGCCAAAACCTAGGACTCTCGATGGACCCTGGAGGCGGCGAGAAGCACCAAGTATGGACTTTGGACATGGAGAATCTCGCGGCGAAGAAATTGACCGTTGGAGACGATTGGATCCGCGTCCTCGGCTCCTTCTCTCCTAGCGGTGAGTCGGTGTGCTATGCGTCAAACGAGAGAGATGAGAAATTCTTCGACATCTACACAAGCGTTCTTGTGAGCGGAGAGAAGAATCTCGTCTACCAGAACGACGCTACGAACTATCCCTTGGACTGGGTAGACAAAGATCGAATTCTCTTCACAAAGGCAAACACCAACCTAGACAATGATCTCTATCTGCTCTGGCCTGAAACGGGGGAGATAGCTCACCTCACAAAGCACTCCGGTGAAGCAAGCTTTGACTATGCTGGCCATGCCAAAGACATGAGCACGTTGTATGTTCTGACAAGCAAAGATCGGGAATTCCTCCAGCCCGCTACTATCGATGTTGGAACCGGACACTTGGATTATCTGATCGAAGAGGACTGGGACGCGATAGGTGGGAGTGTCTCCCATGATACTCGCTTGCTAGCGTACTTCCGGAACGTCGACGGGGCTAGCAGATTGCATATTTACGACCTGGAGAAGAAACAGGATTCTGTGGTTGATGGTCTTCCTCTAGGGGCTTTTGAGTCGCCTGTAGTTTCGGGCCGCAACCTAATGGATTGGAGCCCTGATTCCAAACGTCTCGTGTTCAGCTTCCAGGGCCCGAAGCACAACCTGAACCTCTGGCTCTACGATGTTGAAGACAATTTGGTTAGGCAAGTCACGTTTGCCCCGACCGGGGCCATTCCAACTTCAAATCTCGTCGAGCCCGAAGGTTTGAGATTTCCCAGTTTCGACGACCTCGTCATTCCTGTGTGGGCCTACCGGCCGGCTAGTCGTCGAGAATCGCTGCCAACGGTTGTCTTTGTCCACGGGGGCCCGGAAAGCCAAGAGACTGCCCGGTTCAACGTCATCATCCAATACCTGGTCAACCGCGGCTTCCTGGTCCTGGCCCCGAACGTGCGTGGTAGCACAGGCTATGGCAAGAAAGGCGTCCATCTGGATGATGTCGATAAGCGCCTCGACTCTGTTCGGGACCTAGAATATCTAGTAAAGTGGGCGGTTGGAAAAGGCCTCGCAAAGCAAGACAGAGTAGGAATCGTAGGCGGCAGCTACGGCGGCTTCATGGTTCTGTCGGCAATAACAGAATACCCGGACATATGGGCAGCTGGAGTTGATCTCGTAGGCATCGCGAATTTTGAGACGTTTCTGGAAAACACGGCGCGCTGGAGACGACACTTGAGAGAGGCAGAATACGGTAGCCTCGAAAACGACAGGGAACTTTTCAAACGGATCTCACCAATCCACAAGGTGGACAAGATCCAGGCGCCCCTGCTGGTAATCCATGGGGCCAACGATCCCAGAGTCCCAGTAGGGGAAGCGGAGCAGATAGTGGAGAGATTGAAAGAACTTGGAAGACACGTCGAATTTTTGAGATTCGAAGACGAGGGACATGGGATCGCGAAGATCCCGAACAGGATCAAAGCCTACACTGCGATCGGCGACTTTCTAGAACGGACCTTGCTTGCTGCAGACAAACCGTCGCCGAATATGTAGATCCTCTCTGTCCAATCGTTCTTACCCAAACTAGAATGGGAAAGAGCGGGATAGAGACTCCCGTAGCTCTTCGATTTCCAAGCAAAAATGCTTGGGAAGCTGTTTTTCCGGGTTTAGGTGCCGGTTATGGGTTCGATGTGTACGGCGCTGCAGCCGCATCCGTCGGCGTGCTTTCCGCGTCTTAGCTGTCCGCGGTAGAGTCGTGATTCGAGTTTCTCGCCATTCTTCTTCTCCCACTCTTCCACGCTGATACCGTACTTCTTCTGTATGCGGTCACGGTACCATTCGGGGATGACGTTGAAGCTGCAGAACGGAATGATCCTCATGTCTGGTGTGAGGTAGTGTATGTCGCATCGCTGTAGTCGCTCTTCGTCCTGGTTGTACTTGTCTTGGAAGTGCATCATGCCGAGGAACATGCTTCGGACGTGGAACTGCCCCACTGAGCTGTAGTCGTGTTTCAGCAATGCCCCTACGAGCAGCTTGCTGAGGTTGAGTCCTGCTGGTTGCTTGTCTTTCTCGATGAAGCTGTTCAGCTTGGTAATGAATTTTGCAGCGACCAAGTATTTGTTTGTGCCCGAGTTCAGCTCGTCTGTCTTCTCGTCAAGGTACTCGAATAGTCCTTTGAGATCGACGAAGGAGGTGATTGGGACCATCTTCCTGGTGTCTTTGTCCTCGAACACGTATGTTCCAGCGCCGCACGCGAAGTGTATCGACAGCTCGTACTGGGGTCGCTTCGTGAATGCTTCCACGAAGTGGGTTACTGGTGAGCAGCTTGGGACTGGGAACCACGCGTCTCGTGGAATCTCTCCGTTGGTCTGCTCTTCGATCCTCTCGATGCAGTCTGGAATGGTAATTCGGTACTTTTCCCTCTCTTGCTTTTTCATTCGTCCCGTTAGAGACACTGGCTGGTAGCTGATTGCTCGGACGATGTCGATGTTTCTCTGGGCGAAGCGGAGTATGCCGCCTAGCTCGTGATCATTGATCGACTTGATGACTGTCGGGACGAGCACTACTCCGAGGTTTGCCTTTCGGCAACTCTCGATTGTATAGGGTGCTTCCCAGTGGTTCTTCGGGTTGGTCTTCGGACTGACTCCGTCGAAGCTCATGTAGAGGTTGCTGAGCCCGTTATCGCGTAGGATATGGGCTAGGTTGGGGTTGAGTGCGAGGTTGATTCCGTTCGTATTGAGCTGGATGTGGTCTACGCCCTCTTCTTTGATGATCTTGACGATCTCTGGAAGCTCGGGTCGTAGGGTCGGTTCTCCTCCAGTTATCTGGAGCGAGTTTCCTGGGACCGGCCTCTCAGCTTTGAGAGCTCGGACCATTTCCTTGACCTGGTCGAGGCTTGGCTCGTATACGTACGCTCCTTCGAGGCCCTTTTTGACATAGAAGAAACAGTACCAGCAGGTCAAATCGCAACGGTTAGTAACGATGATATTCGCAAGACCGGTATGGCTGAGGTGATTAGAGCACAAGCCGCAGTTCGCGGGGCATGCGCAACTCTCAATCGGGACGTTCGGTGCATGAGTTCCTTTGCCGTCAGACCAGTAGGTCGCGAATTTCTGATACATGTCGTACGAGCCGAAGTAGAGCTCTTCTGTCTCACCGTGTTCCGGGCAGGTCTTAGTCATGAAGACCTTGCCTTCCCGCTCGAAGACGGTGCTTGGCAGAATGCGGTTGCACTCTGGGCAGATGCTTTGCGTTCGGCGAATGAATTGTCCTATTTGCTTCTGCGGCGACTGTAGTTCCGCCGGTAGTTCAATTTCTAATAGTGCCATCATATACCACTCTGAGTAGTAAATACGCGTAGCGGCACCAGTATTAATGCTTTTGACACCAGTCACAAGATGAAATAGGGTACAACCCTGAGGGGTGTTTCATGCCTGTTCCGGGCTCTCTCAAGCGCCAACCAGTAAACAAGAGCGAGATCGCTCAGCTTCTGGAACACCAATTCAATCTCCCAGCAATGGAAACGCTTGCCTATCTTCAGATGCTCGAACGAGACAGCGTTGGAGTAGATGAGCTCGCTGAAACTCTCGCCCTCTCAAAAGAGGAGACAAGCGACCTTCTTCAAGCAATGATTAGCAGAGGTCTCATCATACGGGCACCAAGATCAAAAGATGCCTTCAGCGCACTTCATCCAAGGATGACAATGACCAACATCTTCAAGATCTACGAGAAGGACCTTGTTCAGTCTCTCAGGGACCGTAGAGCTACAGTTGACAGAGTGGTCAACCTCTTGACACCTATCTATGAGGAAAAGAAACCGGATTTGAACTAGGCTTCTTCAGAGGCTTGAGGGGGAAGCGGATTAGGACTGTACCGTTTTTTGTCCTTGTTCTCCTGTAGAATATCCGCAAACGGCTCGCCCTCTTCTTCAGACTCAGCCTTTTCGTCAGCTTCCTGAGACTGGGTGCTCTCCTCAGCTGAAGAGTCCTCTGCGGCTAGGTTCGTTTCGTCCATGGATTCCGTTGGAGATGGGTTCGCTTCAACCGGCACAGTAGGAGGAACGTCCGGAGCCGGGTGTGCCAGTGTCTCTGCTAAAGGGGTCTCGGGAACGACCGCGATTGCAGTGGACTCCTCGGCAGAGGCCTCAAGCGACGGCTCCTCCGGCTCGTCAGACGGAGCCGTGACGTGTTCTCTTTCCCGAGGGATTATCGCTCGGGGGTCCTTGACACCATAGAACCGGTCTGTGAAGTAAGAATAGACATCTATCGTCTGAGCAGCGGGATGAGCAGGAAAATCGTCTTTGAGCTGGCAGAGAGCGCAGAGGACCGTTGCGTGTCCAGTCTGCTTGTCAATCGTTACCCTAACAGCTTCTTCGCCGCATCGTGGGCATGTGAAGACGGTTGGTAGTTTCTTCTTGACGATTCTAACTACTCGGCGTCTTCTTCTCCCCAACCCAAACGACTCTTGTCATCCAAGAGGGATGGAGTCAATATTTACCTTTGGTCGGTGGTTCTTCCCTCGAAAAACTAGCTACAAGCATGGGTCAATGGAAACATCAGTTGCATAGGCGAAACCCCTACTAGTGCCTTTGAAACGGCGGATCCACTTCGTTCTCGGACAAAGGGATACGGAACGGTTAATCCGCTAAGAATCCCACTGGAATTCTCATGAGAAACGGAGACCTAGCAAGTATCGGGAAAATACTGGCGCTTGCTGGTTTTTTCTCGGTGATGTTTGGGTTTTCTCTATTCGCTACTGATTCGGGAGGCCTGTGTGGCGACATACTCCGACCAAGCAATGGGCCAGGTTGCACAACTAACTACAGTCCCCTAGTTCTGCCCACAATCATCGGAGGAGCGTTGATAGCGGCAGGCGCTTGGCTATTCTTCGTGTTCAAGCCACAGAGCATGATGCCATCGAGTCCAATCTAACTACCGGCGGAGTGAACCGCGACACCAGCCTCCTCGAATTGGATTTGCATCGGACGGAAGCTATTTGCTGTCAACACGGGAAAGGATACCCTAGAACGGGCACTCAAGGTGGCCTGTGAAACTATGGAAGTACGATCTGAAAGTGCCCTCTTTCTGAGAAAGGTTCCAAAAATCGGGTTCCCGATCAGTATCTGAATCAACTATTCAGAAAGAATTTCTGAAACCTCTTTCGAAACTTGGTTGTTGAAACGACCTCTCTGAACCACTATTTGAAACGGGTCCCGGAATCCCTTCCTGGAAACCGTAACCGTGAATTTTCCGGGCCCCGGACGCCCTACTCAATTCTCGCCCGCGACAGCGAGGGAACGAAATTCAACTGGGAGCCCTTCCGCCTCAAGCCCACTCAGGGTCTTTCTTGGCCTGGAACGGTCGAACCTCAACCGCCCCCAGAACAGGCACTAGGCCTATCATCTATTGTAAGCCTCTCTCACACCCGTAAGCCTTCTTCCAGGTCAATAGACTATTCACAGGCTTCTTGCACAGGCGCTCATACACGACGACGCACCACCATACTCCCTCTGGAAAATAATAGTTTGAGGCCGGTGAAAGTATGATCCAGCGAAGAGTTAACAGAGCCAAGTATAGCAAGCGCTTATTACACGCGATTTTCCGCCAGTTCAACCGGTAACTATGCCCGGTAAAGTAGTACATTTCGAGCTACCGGCCGACAACGTCGAACGCGCAAAGACCTTCTATGTGAAAGCCTTTGGATGGGAGATCAACCAGTACCCAGGAATGCAATACCACATGGTAGGCACCACACCATCAAACCAGCAGGGAATGCCCACAGAGCCCGGCGCCATCAACGGCGGAATGACCAAACGCCAAGACCCAAACAAGAACATCGTCATCACCATCGACGTCCCCGACATCGAAGCCTCACTCAAGAGCATCGAGAAACTAGGCGGCAAGACAGTCAAGAAGAAAGAAGCAGTCGCAGACATGGGCTTCACAGCCTACTTCAAGGACACCGAAGGAAACATCGTCGGACTCTGGCAGAGCTCTCGTCGGATGTAGAAACGAGATCCAGTATGTCGGCCCCCATTCTTTTTTTCGTCCAAGTTCAGCGAGCCAACACTACTCCGCCCTTCCTATCGTTGAGCTAGCGCGAGGATTAACAGGTCCGATAGCTGGGAAGTGCGAGGCCTGAAATAACCGTTTAAAACCATTCTCGACAACTTCTAGAAGGGATCGATTGATACCGCGTTGAAAGCGCAGCCAGCCGAGAGACACAAGCACATCCGCGCTAGAGGCTACATCGGAAGCTCGGCACTTGGAATATCGGACGGGCTTGTCACCAACCTCGCATTTCTGAGCGGATTTGCCGGAGCTACCGACAAACTACCGCTGATTCGTTTCGCCGGAATAGCCTCCATGCTCGCCGGGGCCATCTCCATGTTTTTTGGAGGTTTCCTGGCCGAACGTTCTGAATACGAACTTTACGAGGCTGACGCCAAACGGGAAGCAGGCGAGATAGAACAGGAGCCTGAAGAGGAGAAGAGCGAGCTGAAAAATTTCTACGTCGCAAAGGGTCTCAGTCAGGACGAAGCGGGAAAAGTGGTTGAGAAAATAGCTTCTGACAAAGAGAAATTCTTGGAAGACATATTGATCCACGAGCTACACGAGCACAGGACAAGGCTGGAAAACCCGTTCAAGATGGGCGGAGTGATAGGCCTCTCATTCCTAGTCGGGGCCCTGATACCCTTGGTTCCTTTCCTTCTTCTCGATTCGAGAGATAGCTCGATCCTTGCCGCAGCACTGATCTCCCCGTTGTTTCTATTTGCGGTCGGAGTGTGGAAGGGTCGGATTGTCGGCAGAAAATTATGGAAGAGCGGTCTGGAAACATTGTTCATAGGAGTTATTGCATCGGGGATCGTATACCTGATCGGAACCGGTCTTGGTTTCGTCTAAATGAGACCAAACAACGCCGACAAAGACGTTTCTGATGGTAAAGGAGGTTACCGGTGTTGTGGAATCTCTCGCTGTCCATTCATGTAACTTTGCAGAACATGAGGTAACTCGATCGTTCCGTCACGTGTCTGGTTGTTTTCCATTATCGCCACAATGGCGCGCTCAGTGGCAACTAGAGTGCTGTTCAAGGTATGTGCGTATTTGGTGGGAAGGCTGGGCTTTTCCCTGAAACGAACCTTTGACCTGACAGCCTGGTAAGAGGTACAGTTACTGCACGACACTATCTCCCGATACTTTCCTTGTCCAGGCAACCACGCCTCAAGATCGTATTTTTTCGCGGCGACAGTCCCAAGGTCCCCTGTGCACACATTGACGACCCTGTGCGGGATCTTGAGATTTTGGAAGAACTCCTCAACGTTCCGCAACAACTCCTCATGAAGTTTCCAAGAATCCTCTGGTGTTGAGAAAATGAACATCTCGACTTTTTCGAACTGGTGGACTCGGAATATGCCCTTGGTGTCCCTCCCATGCGCTCCGGCCTCTTTTCGAAAGCATGGACTGATAGCGGCGTAGCGCAATGGCAGCGTCGATTGATCGATAATATCGTCATTATGAAGTGCCAGAAGAGCATGTTCAGCTGTCGGTATCAAGTATAGATCTTCCCCCTCGATCTTGTAGATCACATCCTCGAAATCGGTGAGGGGAACCGCTCCAGCTATGATGTCGCGTCGGAGGAAGTATGGAGGCTGGTAGAGCTCAAACCCTTTCTTCTTAACGAAATCTAGTCCGTACTGGATGAGTGCGTGGTTCAGCCGGACGAGATCTTGTCTCAGATAATAGAACCGTGCCCCAGCAACACGGCTGGCTTTCTCAATATCGATGAGCCCATGTTTGAGTCCCAGATCGATGTGGTCGAGAGTCTTGAAATCAAACTTTGGAATAGTGCCCCATTTTCTCAATTCTACATTGTCGTCTTCGTCTTTTCCAAAGGGCACGCTATCGTGGATGATGTTGGGAAGGTTCAAGAGAATATTATCGATCTTCTCTCTTTCCGCATCGATTCTTGCTTCGAGACTTTTGATCTTCTCCGGGACTGCCTCGGCTTCTCTCATTAGTTCCGTGGCATCGTGTTTCTTTTTTCTCGCCTCCGCGATTGCCGCGGTGACCTCGTTCCGTCTCTTCCTCAGCTGATCGGCCTCGGCCTGAGCCTGCCGCCATTCAGCGTCCAGCTTCAGCAACAAGTCCACCTGGCCCAGCTTCTCGGTCAAGCCTCTCTTTCGCAGGCTCTCTTTCACCACCTCCGGGCTCTCTCTCACGAGCTTGATGTCCAGCAAAACAGGTTCGCGTCAAGAATCATCCAGTCGGTAAAAAACCAATGTTCCCCTTCGACGTGCCAAGACTTTTCAAGGCCCAAGACCCTCTCGGAGACTCCAGTCTTGGAGTTACACCAGCACGACGTAGTCTATTTCGGAGTAGTCAACCTCATCGATAACGGCAACGTCATGGGCACGATCGACGTCTGGAAATGCAGATCATGCCCACAGACATTCTGCGAAGACAAACGTTTCGGCATGATCGACCTTGCCCCAGAAGTTGGACTCCCAAAAATAGAACCTGGCTCAAAATGGGCCGCCCTAATCTGCACGAGAAACACCGGCTCGAACTGGACCCTTATCCAGACAAGACCTGGCGCAATAGTCCAGCACTCTTGCACGCCTGACACAAAACTCGAACTCACCGTTGGACCCGATTATTCGATAGAAGCCGGTCCCGCCTCTGGCATAGGCCAGCACAGAATAATCCTGGTGGAAAACTTCGTCAACGCACCAGTCGACGTGATAACGGGGAAGAAGCATCTTGGAACAACCAACGCCAACCAAGCACTCGGAAAACCATTCTCTTTCACACCTCCATTGTCCGCAGCTGTGATCTCGCCATCTAGATACAATGTTCTCAACCTAACAAGCGTATTGTTCATGATCTCAGCAGTCTGGCTTGGGTTGATCGCTTCGCTCAACCTCCGCACCCCTGCAATTTCTGGCCTCTTCGCAATCCTCGCCCTGGCAACCGTTGTGGCAGGGGTCTTTCTCCGTAAGCCCAAACTCTGGCCCGCTACCTTGGGTTTAGCCGCAGTTGCAATCGCGTTCGTTACTCAACTATCAATCCAGTTTGGCAGCGGGCTCACCGCGAGCGCGACAGCGTTGGACATCTTTCTGGTCACGTCCTTTATCACCGGCTGGTTGTCGTGGTCACGCGTTAGGGGTCTGAGAGCAAAACAGTGGCACCCGCTAGACATGCCAGCATACGGCTGATCACAAATGAACGCTCAGAATCCGTTCCGGAAAGCCGAGGAAGCCCAGCTACAATATGAAATCGACGTGTTCATCGACGAGATGGGCGACGCGAGCGGCGTCGGCGGCGGAGTCGCCAACTTCCTAACAGGCTACGCGATATACAAAGGCGAAAAATTCCCCTTCGAAGCCGTCGCCTACGGACGCATAGGCGGACAAAACGTCAGCCCCATCCTTCAACCAGAAGCCATCAAGAGACTCGAAGAGCTCGGGGTGGACCTCGAACTTTTCACGGCACGATTACAGAGAAAAATGGTTGAAGGAGAGATGACATTGAACATTCCCGAGGGAACGTCTTCACCATAATAGACACCTGTAGGTATGTCAGACCCACCATCTGGCGAGCCTGTTTGATGGAACGCACTAGGAATTGATCGTTACTAGCTTCTCGCCGAAATAGTACGCCTTCAGATTACAGAACTCGCACCAAGCGCCAACCCTATTGTCAGTCTGGTCCGAGAAGTAAACGTTCAACCGCGCACGTCCACAGCGTGGACATTCATTGCTCACAACCTTCTCCAAACACTATTACCGTGAGTCTACAGCCTCCGGCATGTATTATCCAGGAGATGACGCCAAAAGTGAAACTGGGAAGCATCCCGATGGCTTTTCGGTCTTGACCCTCGTCAAGTGCTAAGCTCAGCAAAACCCAGGGTTATCGAGAGGAAGATTCGGGGGAAACCTGTGTTCCCTATTTAAAGCGGGTGTTACCAGAGTGTTCCGGGATTGGTTACAACCGGCGGATTACTCCTTCACGCAATCTTCTTCCTGACGGTTGGACGAATGAGCCAGTGCATCGTAATCTGTCCCTCCTGCGAGCGAGAAATATTGAGCGATAACCAGGTCCGGAGAACCCCAAGAGGGAGGGTCATCTGTGAACAGTGCGCCCTAGACACCTACCTGGACGTTCCGTTAGCGTGAGGAGAAGAACGAAACCATGCACCCTGTTATCTTCAAGAACCTTGGCAGGCAAGTGGGCAGCAGTCTTGCAGGGCTGATGGCGGTTTTTCGAGTCAGACATCAGACTCCAAAAACAATGCCGATGCTCGCGGTACGAAAACCAAGAAAGGCATCGCCAGCCCGTCGTCGAAGAAGTTCAACTCGTCCCAGTAGAAGACGGAACAATATCGGTTTAACTCGAACGCCTCGAAAGGCAAAGATGAAAACGCCTCGCGCAGCACCCGAACCAATCCAGACCCCCGACACTCCCGCGGCACAGGTGGCGCCTTTCAATACTTGTCCGTCTTGCGGACTGCAGGCTCCGGAATCATTACTGGCGGAGCACTTTATGGGCAGCCCCTCTCACAAGAGTGGCCCTCCGAAAATTGTCGAGGCTGACCCCGTTGAGGTTGAGGCGGGCGAGGAAACCAAGGAGGACGATTCAAGGCAGTCGTTGAGAAACCTGTTGCAGATGCTAGTTCCCCCAAGAGCGTTTGGCCGTCGTCATGCTCACAGATCGATGGGCCCAATCTCCTCGATTGTCAAAGACTTGGGCCTGCCGCACAGGCGCCTTCCATAACCACAACACCCCTATCCTTCTTGGAGGAGGTATGACCCAGAATAAGCCCCCAATGGCGAATCCGGGATCATGGATCCAAACCTGCCTGAGAATCGTTGGAGACTGGCTCTAGACCTACCGTCTTTTCGCCATCACGTCCAAGGCCATACTGACTCCTGAATCGCAAGATTCCCCCATTATAGTTGTGACAGAAGATTCTCCCTAGAAAAAGAAGGTGGGGATAAGAGCACAGCATCTTCCATGCTGGAAACATGGATAATCGCTGATCGATCTAAGCCCAGATTGTGCTTTTGATCCTTGTCTCGCCCATTTTCAGTGCCAGACAGGAAATGTTCCAGGAAAAATAAGGGGTCTTAGCGACCGAGTCTCGCGCCGCATGGGTGCTTTCTCCGCTTCTTTCAGGCTGGACGAATTCTTGAAGCGCGGATTTCCTAGTGTGGAATCTCGAGAGGTACCAGAGTTGGCTCCGGCTTTGGAAAAGCAGTCTGATGCCTCAGATAGGCAGATGGATCCCGTAGCCGTTTCTTCTCACACAGTTTCTCGAGGAACTTTATCCCTTTAC
>WNGJ01041502.1_pt1 | contig 17995 bp, 19 predicted proteins | sample 5400611 | NCBI WGS metagenome assembly WNGJ01 (sample SAMN13153375, study PRJNA577476) | soil metagenome | isolation source: 40 cm soil or saprolite under Garry oak tree replicate 1 | place: USA:California | collected 2016-06-15 | reverse complement strand
GTGAATTCCGATCCATCAGCGCTTTGTTGAATATCGATCGCGCGAATAGTTCCGTCTTTTGTGCCGGCGAAAATCACGCGGGCGCGGCTACGCCCGGCAATGCCCTTGCTGAAAGGATCGTCTGCATTCAAAATCACTGTTCCTTCCGCACCGACAGCTTCGGCCAGCGCGCCTTTTTCTTTCGCGATCGCTTCCCGCGTTCCCATGAACTCAATGTGGGCAATGCCAATGTTGGTGATGATGGCGGCGTCAGGCGCCGCAATCTTTGCGAGTGCCGCGACTTCGCCCGGATGGTTCATCCCAATTTCCCAGACCGCGACTTCATCCCGCGCTGTCGCTTCCAGAATTGTGCGCGGCAATCCGACGTGATTGTTGAAGTTGCCTTGCGTTTTCGTGACGCGAAATTTTCGACCTAGCACCGACGCACTAAAATCTTTCGTGCTCGTTTTTCCATTGCTGCCGGTGATGGCTAGAACTTTGATCGGCAGCGATTTCCGATAATTCGCGGCGAGATTTTGATAGGCGAGCAAACTGTCCTGGGCCCGAATGATGGCGAACTTCTTTGGAACTTTTCCTTTCCATTTAAGATCGACAATCGCGCCGGCGGCCCTGCCCTTTGCCGTCGCCCCGACAAATTTGTGGCCATCGAAATTTTCGCCGCGGAGCGCTACGAAAAGCTCGCCCTTTTTAATGGTTCGTGAATCGGTGCTGATTCTTTCGACCGCTTTTTTTCCGTCGCCCTGTTCGAGCTTCGCGCCGGAAAGATCGACAATCTGTAAGATTGACACCGGATTCATTTAAATTCTACCGGATGATTTTCGAGCGCCCGACGCGCCACTTGAATGTCTTCAAACGGCACGGTGTGATCGGAGAACTGCTGGTAATTTTCGTGACCTTTGCCCGCGATCAAGACGATGTCACGCGGTTGCGCGATTTCGATTGCGCGTGAAATCGCGGATGCGCGGTCGGTGATTTTTTCAAAATGATTACCGCGAAATCCTTTTTCGATTTCGGCGACGATTTTGTCCGGATCTTCTTTGCGCGGATTATCAGAGGTGATGACGGCGTAATCAGCATTGTGATCGACAACCTGACCCATGAGCGGCCGTTTCTCACGGTCGCGATTGCCGCCGCAACCAAAGACGACAATCAAGCGCCGCGGGCCAAGTTCGCGCAAAGTTTTTAGAACATTAAGCAACGCGTCGGGCGTGTGCGCGTAATCAACGAAAACTTGGAACTGTCGTTTCGCCGGAACCATCTCGAGACGACCGGGAACTTGCGGCGATTTAGCGAGACTGAGCACGGCCTCGCGCAAGCCGACTCCGAGCGCCTTGGCGGCGGCGAGCGCAGCCAACGAGTTCGCAACGTTGAACCGGCCGATCAATGGCACGCGGATGAGATAACTTTTGCCGCGCGCATCGAGCTGATACGAGGTTCCTCCAAATTCCATTCGATAATTGGATGCCCGGAAATCGGCGAGCGCTCCCATTCCGAAAGTTACCACCGAAACTTTTTTGTCGATCTTCTCGAGCAACCGCCGTCCATAACGATCGTCGATGTTGATGATCGCGACCGGTTTCTTTTTTTTCCCCTGCAACGGGAGTTGTTTGAACAACTTCGCTTTCGCTTCGAAATAATTTTCCATCGTCCCGTGATAATCGAGATGATCCTGCGTCAGATTGGTGAAGACCGCGACGTCCCATTCGATGCCGCGCGTGCGCTCTTGAGCGAGCGCATGCGAGGAAACTTCCATGGCGGCGGCGCGGCAACCAGCGTTCGCGATTTGGGCAAGCAATTCCTGAAGATCGAGCGATTCGGGTGTCGTACGGGCCGCGGGCAAAACGCGCTCACCGATTTCATAGCGCACCGTGCCAAGCAAACCGCAACGCGTTCCGGCTTTCTCGCAGATGTATTTGATCAGGAAAGTGGTCGTCGTTTTCCCGTTGGTGCCGGTAACGGCGGCGAGTTTTAATTTCCGGGTGGGAAAATTGAAAAATCTCGCCGAGAGATCCGCGAGCGCACGGCGTGTATTTTCGACAACGACGCAGGTGGCGCGTGGATGTTTCTCAGCGCGCTCGGCAACGATCACCGTGGCGCCTTTTTCAACGGCCTGGCCGATGAAGTCGTGGCCATCGCTTTTTTCACCGCGCAATGCCACGAATAGCCCATCCCTCTGCACACGGCGCGAGTCATACGCGATGCTTTCCACCGCGCGACCAACTGGGCCGATGATTTCACGAACGGGAATCGCGGCGAGAAGAGTTTTGAGCTGCATGAGGATTGACCATTCTTATGCCAGGGACTCAATGGCGCGGGGCATTGGTTAAGGCAACTCGCTCGACTGGGATGGCTTTGCGAATTTCCTCATGCGGCTCAAGATCGAGATAACGGGCGGCCCTTTCGGCGATGCGGGAAAAAATTGGGCCGGCAACAAGGCCACCGTAATTCAGCTCAGGTTTCGTCTGTGCGTCGTCCAAGACAACGAGTCCGACAAATTCCGGATGGTCAGCCGGCAAATAACCGCAGAACGAAACGACATACTGTCCTTTTTCGTAGCCGCCGTGTGGATCGACTTTTTGAGCGGTGCCGGTCTTTCCGGCGATGATGAAACCCGGAACAGCGGCGGCCGCGGCGGTGCCACGATCACTGACTACACCGCGGAGTGCGCTCCCAATCTGGCTGGCGGTCTGCTGCGATATAACCTCACGTAAGACAATCGGCGAAAGCGTGCTGATTGTCTTCCCATCACTGGTGGTGATCGATTTTACGATGCGCGGCGTCATTAATTTGCCGCCGTTGGCAATCGCGGCCATGGCCGCAGTCATTTGGAGCGCAGTAACTCCAATCTCATGGCCCATTGGAATGTGAGTGATCGAAATTTTGCTCCACGATTGCGGCGGACGGATTAGTCCTGGAATTTCGCCCGGAAGCTCCACGCCGGTCCGCTCGCCGAAACCAAAGCGCCGGATGTATTCGTAAAATTTCTGGTCGCCGACACTGACAGCCAATTTGGCTGCACCGATGTTGCTCGATTTAACGAGAATGTCTTTGACGCTCAGGTCGGTAAAAGCGGCGTGATCGTGCAGCGCGGTGCCGCCATAGTTCCAAATTCCGTTTTCGCAAAAGATGTAGGAATCAAGGCGGAACTTGTGCTCGTTGAGCGCGGCCGCAGCGGTGACAATCTTAAACGTCGAGCCAGGCTCCATCATGTCGCTGATGGCACGATTTTTCATTTGCTCCGGTTTCGCCTCGGAGCGGTGATTGAGATCGAACGCGGGCCGATTGGCCATCGCCAGAATTTCGCCGGTCTGCGGCCGCATCAAAATGATGGTCGCTTTTTTCGGCGAATACTCGCGCATGGCGGCGTCGAGTTCGTTCTCCACGATGTTCTGTAAATTTAGATCGACGGTCAGGTGGACCTGATAGCCATTGCGCGGCGCGCGCTCCTGACCGCGATAAAGCACGAGCTCCTGGCCGGCGCGGTTATGCTCAATGTAACGATAGCCATCCTGTCCGCGCAGATATTCATCGAGCGAACCTTCCACGCCCTGGATGCCGTGATGCTCGAAGTCGGTGAATCCGATCACGTGGCAAAGCATCAAGCCGTTGGGATAAATACGGGTCGCGTCTCGTTCGAAATAAATGCCGCGTAAATTTTGGGCGCGCAGTTTTTGGCGGAGCGAATCGCTGATTGCTTTCGGCACTTCGCGTTTCAGCACGATGTAACGGCGGTCGCCGTGAAGCTTCTCCGAAACTTCTTCGCGCGGAAGCTTCAGCTCGTTGCTTACAAGATCGACAGTCGCGTCGGTGTCGGTCAGATGAGTCGCGTCAGCGACCACGGTTTCGACCGGAACATTGTGCGCCAGGACTTCGTTATTAGCGTCGAGAATCGTGCCGCGCTCGCCAAAAATGGGTTGCTTGTAAACGTGTTTCTCAGCCGCGAGCCCGGCGTACTGGTCGTGCTTGATCATCTGGAGATAGATCAAGCGAAACGAAAACGCGCTGAAGAGTAGAACGAAGCCGAGGCAAACCAGTGCGCATCTTGTCCGGCTGTTCCATTTCATCTCGCGGCCCGCTGGTTGGAAACTGGCTGGAGAATGTCTTCCTGGTTTCGTGTCGGCATCGTCAGTCGAACAATGTTATGCTCCGCGATCGGAATCATTTTGAGATAACCTTCCTTCAGGCGGCGTTGCAATGCCGAGCGCGAGGTGAGGGCGGCGATCTGTGCGCTCGCCACTTCATTTTGCATTCGCAAATTTGCCACTTCTGTCTCGAGCGCCTTCTTGCGATCACCCAAATGGTAGAGTTGCAGGGTCAGATAAACATAACTTAACCCCGTTAGCGCCAGAAACGCAGTGAGCACAATCCAGCGCGCAAGCGAGGCGGCATTAACCGTGTTCCAATTTTTTCGGCGGGACCGATTCATTCGACCTTCTCCGCCACGCGCAACTTTGCGCTCCGGGAGCGCGGATTCAGTCTCTGCTCATTCTCGCCCGGCTCGACCGGTTTCGAAGTGATCGCGCGCAAGTCGTATTCCGGATTGCGTCGCGGCTCCGGCCACTCCGGCCGGTCCAGCCATTCGCGGCTGTGATCGCGGATGAAATTTTTCACGATCCGGTCTTCGAGAGAATGAAAAGTGATGACCGCGATACGCGCGCCAGGCTCGAGGCGCGCTGTCAAGACGCGCAGGCCTTGTTCAAGCGGATGTCTGCGTCCGTGGCGGCCGACAACTTTTTCGATCGCTCGCGCGAGTTGTAGCGTTTCCGTGAACGGTGAATCTTTGCGCATCTTCACAATCAAGCTGGCGATGCGGCGCGCTGCCGGTTCTTCGCCGAGGTCGCGGAACAATCGCGTCAGCGCTTCTTCGGTGCAGCGGTTCACGATGTCAGCGGCGGTGATTGTCGATCTCGGGTCCATTCGCATGTCGAGCGGACCGTTGCGCATCATGCTGAACCCGCGGGTCGCATTTTCCAGTTGGCGCGAGGAGACACCGAGGTCGAGAAGTGCACCCCCGATTTTCTGGACACCGAGTTCGTCGAGGATCTTGTCCGCGTTCCGAAAGTTTGCCTGGCGCAGGGTGACGCGGCTGCCGAAATGGGCGAGTTCCTCCCGCGCCTGTTCGATCGCCTCCGGATCTTGGTCGAGTGCGAGAACGTCGGCGCCGGTTTTCAAAATCGCTTCGGTATGACCGCCGCCGCCGACCGTTCCATCGACAACGACTGAACCCGGATGTGGCGCGAGCAATTCCACCACTTCGGCGGCTAGCACCGGTTGATGGTAAGTGAAATCCTCCATTTCCTGCGGCTCCTCTTCCCAAACGAGCGGCCCGGTCGCAAACCAAACTGGCCGCTCAAATAATAATGCCTTCATAATGGGGTTGATTACAAACCAATGACGTTGGCAACGTGCTGATAAGTGGGCGTCTCTTCCTCCTGAGCGCGCTTCCGCCGCTGCAAATTCCAAATTTCAAAACGGCCGCGGCCCCCGACCAACACGACCTCGCCTTTCAATTCAACTTTTTTGCAAAGATCTTCCGGCAAAACCAGGCGGCCTTGTTTATCGGCTGCGCCATGCTGCGCGCGAGAGTGGAGTTGACGAAAAAAAATGCGCCGATCGCGCGCGGAAACATTCGGATCCGATTCGGCGGCACCACTCATACGAGAAAATTCTTCAGGCGACATGACCAAAAGAAATTGGTGAGTCGCTTCCGGAAGAATGATGAATTCCTCGGTGTCACCGCGCCGCCAGCGCGCTGGAATGGTGATTCGATTTTTCTCGTCAATGGAGTGACGAAACTCGCCGGCGTAGAAGCGTTGGTCGGACGTATGCATTGGCGGGCGGAGAAGTGTTCCATTCTAACCCACTTTTCCCCACTTTTAACCACCTTCTGTGCCAGCCGTCAATAAAAATTAATTGCCCGCTTTGCCGCCCGTTTTTACTCATTTAAACTGCGCATCTCGAACGATGTCGCCCAACTCGCTTTTAGTATTTCTCGCGATCGGTCTGCCTTTGACTCTTCCGATCATCGCGCAAATGCCGCCGACCACCCCAAACGACGCTGTTCGAGTGACGGTCACGCTGAATGCCGACGGCTCGCGCACCATTTATCAGTTCGACAATGCGAAGCATGAAGCAATCGCGACCACGACTGATGCTAACGGAAAACCGCGCGGCAAAATCGTTTATCAGATCAGTGACACCGGACGATTCGTCAGCGGGATTGTCTTCGGACCGGACGAAAGGTTCCTGTTCAAAAGCATATACAAATATGATGCGGCCGGCCGGCTCGAAGAAGAGGCGCACCTCGGAAAAGACGACGCAGTCATCAACAAGATTGTCTACAAGTACGATTCAAAGGGGAAACAGATCGGCTACTCAGTTTTCGATCCGACTGGCAAGTTACTCTCGGGCGTAGCTTCCCCGACACCTACGGCGTCCTCCAAACCTCGTAATGCGCTCGCGAAATAGTTTCGAACGTTGTGAGTCAACCCTCAGCTGGCCCTTCGCGTACTCCCCTGACGGAGAGGATAGAGGTGAGGCGGAAATTGCGAACAGAATTAGATCCACGGTAGCTTGCTCCTGCTCCGAAAAAGAGCTAAGAAGGTAACCCCCATGATTGACTACATCCAAAAGGGCGGACTGCTCATGTGGCCGATTCTGGCCTGCAGCATTATCGCCATCGCTGTCTTCGCCGAGCGCTTTTTCTATTTGCATCGCGCTACCATCCACGTCGGCGAATTCCTAAAAGGACTTTCAAATTTGGTCCAACGCCGGAATTTCGCCGAAGCGTTGCACGAATCGGCCGGCACGCCCGGCCCGGTCGCGCGCGTTATTCATTCTGCGCTTCTTCGACACGACATGTCCCGATCGGAGTTGCGTGAAATTGTGCAGGAAGCGGGGCAGCTGGAGGTTCCGAAGCTCGAACGCTTTCTTGGCGTTTTGGCGACGCTGGCTTTTCTCGCGCCCTTACTTGGCCTGCTCGGAACCGTTTCCGGAATGATCGATGCCTTCGGAACGATCGCTTCCCACGGCGGCTACGCGACTGTGACTGAACTTTCCGGCGGCATTTACAAAAGTCTGCTTACTACCGCGGCCGGCCTTGTCGTCGCCGCGCCGACGTTCATCGCTTACAGTTATCTTTCGTCGCGGGTGAATACGATGTTGCACGAAATGGAGCGCGCCGGCATCGAGATCGTGCACATGTTGAAGGACAGCGAAGCGCTCACTGGCATCATCAGTTTTCAGCAATCGCCCGAAACGCTGACAAGTTCGCGGGAAGCGCATCGCGATCGTTAGATCGGTCCGCCAAAGGACGGATTCGCCGTGGCGAACAATCGCAAGATCGACAATGACGGTGCACAAGTATGAAGCTCAGCCGCACCAAGGAATATAATTTCGGCTGGCTAGTCGTGTTCCCATTAATCGACGTCGTGTTTCTGCTCATCTTTTTCCTGCTGTTGAGTTCGAACTTTGTCTTCCAACCGGGGATCGCCGTTTCGGCGCCAGCCTCGCCGTTCCTGCTCGGCGCCCAGCGAAATCCGCAAATCATCAGCGTTACCAGCGGCGCTGTCCCGGGGATTTATTTTCGCGATCAGAAAACTTCACTCGAGGGACTTGGCCCGTTGCTCGATGAAGCCAAACGCGAAAATCGCTCCATTATAATTAAGGCGGACCGCCAGACGCCGTATGAATTGGTTGTGGCAGTGACCAATGCCGCGCTTGAACACGGGATTTCATCGGTCTCGTTGGCCGGCGCTCTGCCGAAATGAACGCGCCCGCCTCCGCGCAATTCATTTTCAACTGGGACCAGCCGCGCCGGCGGAGTCTTATCCTCATCGGATTCATTGTCGCCTCGTTCGTGATTCACGTCGCGGCCTCCTATCTTTTTCAAGTTGTGTATCCGCAAACCGTCTCTCTGCTTCCCGCGCCGCGGCGAGTCAGTTTGATGACCGCGAATTCCGAACAGACGGCAACGCTTCTACGCTGGATCGACTCAGAGGATCCGGCGCTGGTGTCAACCACCAGAAGACCGCCGCACCTGCAGCGCCGCGAGATGGGGAAAGTTGAGCATGTTCCTTCTTATTTTGCGCGCGAGCCGGCTTTGAAAGAACCGCCGCCGCTTGCTGTCGATCTTCGCATTCCGAGCGCGCAACCGCCGGGTCCGGTGCCTGCGGCAGCTCGCATTCCAGCGAGCCCGATCGGGGTAACCCCAACCAAAGTGACTTTTGCCGACGGAAGTTTCGGATTGCGGTCGATTCACGAGGCGCGGTTGTTTATTGTTTCAACTTAACTTCATCCGGTGACGCGGCTTTGGACAAACAGGCGAGAGAACATCTAGCACTCTGCCGTTTTCCGGCTCGTCCCGGCGAGTCCGTCCAGTGGCGGACAGGATCGACATCGAATGGTGACTCGCTCGTCTGGGGAATCGCGACGATCGAGTGGGGTAACGATGTCGCCCCGGCGAATACCAAACCGACACCAGGCGCGCCGTGATTCGAGTCAGTCTCGCCGCGCTGGTTACAATTTATCTGCTCCTTTCCCTTGCCACGATTTTCCTTCTCTGGATAGTAGGTGAGTGGAACCGGCGCCGGCGTGAGCGACGTGCATTGCGCTACCGGTTACGGTGCGTGATTTGCGCGTTCGAGTTTGAAGATCGAACGGCGACGTTACTCCCACGCTGTCCGCGTTGCGGCAGTTTGAACGAAAGATTTAGATTGGAGCAGATTTAATTATGGGAATGTGGATTGGCCGAAATCGAAAAGCGCGCGTGACCTACGGGTTCGACGAGATCGCGCTCGTGCCGGGACGCGTCACGATTAATCCAAACGAAGTCGACATCGGTTTTCGTCTGCCCCGCAAGAATGCCGACCCCCTCGAGTTAAAAATTCCGATCCTGGCGAGCGCGATGGACGGAGTCGTCGATGTTCGTTTCGCCGTCGCCATGAGCAAACTCGGCGGTCTGGCTGTTTTGAATCTCGAAGGCGTCCAAACACGCTACAAAAGTCCGCAGGAAGTTCTCCGAAAGGTTGTCGAAACCGAGAAATCTGAAGTCACTTCGCTGCTGCAACGAATTTATCAGGAACCGGTCCACCCCGATTTGATCGCAGCGCGCGTGAAACAAATTAAAGATCAGGGCGGGATCGCTGCCGTCAGTTCGATTCCGCAGCGAGCGGCCGAGTTTGGGCCGATCGCGCAGGAAGCGGGCGCGGATGTTTATGTCGTTCAAAGCACCGTCTCGACCGCGCGACACATCTCCACCGAGTACAAATCGCTCGATCTCACAAAATTTTGCGCCGACATGCGCATTCCAGTGATCGTCGGAAACACTGTTGGTTATGACGTCACTTTCGAAATTATGGAATGCGGCCCAGCTGGCGTGCTTGTTGGTGTCGGTCCTGGAGCGGCTTGCACTTCACGCGGTGTGCTTGGACTCGGTGTTCCGCAAGTGACCGCCACGGTCGATTGCGCGGCCGCCCGCGACGCTTATTTCAAAAAAACGTCGCGTTACGTTCCGATCATCACTGATGGCGGGATGAGCAAAGGCGGCGACGTTTGCAAAGCGCTCGCTTGTGGCGCAGATGCCGTCATGGTCGGCAGCGCGTTCGCTCGTGCTCAGGAAGCGCCCGGCTGCGGTTATCATTGGGGCATGGCTACGCCGCATGTAAATCTTCCGCGCGGTACGCGGATCAAGGTCGGTACCACCGGTCCGTTGAAACAAATCCTTTTCGGTCCGGCCGAAGTTGACGATGGAAGTCAGAATCTGGTCGGCGCGATCACGACTTGCATGGGCAACGTTGGCGCGCGCAACATTGCCGAGTTTCAGCAGACCGAGATCATCATCGCGCCATCGATCAAAACCGAAGGGAAACTTTTCCAAGCCGTGCAAAGCGTCGGCATGGGCACGAGCTAGAAGAATTTAGCGATTGAGCGATTTAGTGATTTAATGATTTCAATCGCTCATTCACCAAATCGCTAAATCACTCAATGAACAGCGAACGCAGAGTCGTCATCACAGGCCTCGGTGTTATCACGCCCATCGGAAATGATCTCGAGACGTTTTGGAAAAATCTCGTTGAAGGCAAAAGCGGCATTGGCCGGATTCAAGCCTTCGACACGGCGAACTACGATTGCAAAATCGGCGGTGAAGTGCGCGACTTTGATCCAAAAAACTTTTTCAACAACGCCAAAGACGTCCGGCGCACCGATCGTTTTGTTCAGTTATCGATGGCTGCCGCCAAGATGTCGATCCGGGATAGCGGCCTCGACCTGGAGAAGGTCAATCGCGATCGCTTCGGCGTGATCGTTAGCAGCGGAATCGGCGGGCTGAAAACGCTGGAAGACCAATTCAGCGCATTGATGAACAAAGGGCCGCAACGCGTCTCCGCTTTTACCATTCCAATGCTGATCAGCAACATGGCCAGCGGCGTTATCTCGATGGAATTCGGATTGCGCGGCCCGAATATGTGCATCGTCACCGCTTGTGCGACTTCCAATAACTCGATCGGCGAATCATGGCGCATGATTAAATTCGGCGACGCCGATATTTTTGTCGCCGGTGGTTCCGAAGCGGCGATCGTCGAACTTGGTCTCGCTGGTTTTTCAGCGATGAAAGCGCTCAGCCGTCGCAACGACGAACCCGGGCGCGCGTCGCGCCCGTTCGATCGCGATCGGGACGGTTTCGTCATAAGCGAAGGCGCCGGCATTGCCATTGTGGAAGAGCTCGAACACGCGAAGAGGCGCGGAGCGAAAATTTATTGCGAGCTCACTGGCTACGGACTTTCGGCGGATGCCTATCACATGACTGCGCCGCCGGAGGACGGCGGAGGCGCCGCCCGCGCCATGCAACTAGCGCTCGACCACGCAAAGATTTCGCCAAGCGACGTCGATTACATCAACGCCCACGCCACTTCGACCGGTCTCGGCGACATCAGTGAAACAAAGGCGATTAAAAAAGTTTTTGGCGAGCAAGCCAAGGTTTCCATCAGCGCGACCAAATCGATGACCGGCCATTTGTTAGGCGGCGCCGGCGCAATGGAAATGGCGGCCTGCGCATTAGCGATCCGCGACGGCGTCATTCCGCCGACAATCAATCTGGAAGATCCGGACCCGCTTTGCGACCTCGATTACACCGCCAACAAGTCGAAAGAAAAGAAAGTGCGCGTCGTCATGAACAACTCATTCGGCTTCGGCGGCCACAACGCCACATTAGTTGCAACAGCATTTGAACCTTAGTAGAATTCTCGTGCGTAACCCCCGGAGCATATGTTTGCGAGCGCTGTCACTGAAGCGGCCAAGTTTACTCGCGCCGTTTTAATCTCTACGCAGTTTCACTCTGGCAAAGTGGAAACTGGTTGCGGCAGCTATATTCTCCTGAATGCAGAGGGGTGGGTTTTAACCGCGGGCATGCGCTACATGCTTTGCTCAAATTTAATGAAGACGGGCCAAAATACGAGGCGTACGCCACCGCGCGCGCTGCGATTGAGGCCGAGCCCAACGTTTCGCTTAGCAAAAAACAAAAGAAGATCCGCGCTCTTGGGTTCGACCCGAACTGGATTTCAAACGTATCGTATCTTTGGGGGCCGGGTATAACCGCACCCTTGTATCACGTCGATGGTGTTGCTGACTTAGCTGCCATCAAGCTTGAAAATCTCAATCTGCCCGCCGATCAACAGTTTCCACGGTTTGGACGGGCGGCCGTGGAGTTATCGCAAGGCAGGTCTTTGTGTAAATTAGGCTTTCCGTTTCACGAATTTAAGGCGCAATTTGATTCGGCGTCTTCTCAGTTCATCATCAGTGATCCGGTGACGTTTGTGCGGTATCCCCTCGACGGCATAAAAACGCATTATATAAATTTTGAGGCGCCCGACAAATCACGCACTGCCAAATTCGTTGAAACACGCAGCATCTTGCGCTTGGTTTTAGCCCGCAGGTCGAAGTCAACGCAAAAAAGTTCGTCGAGCACCAATTTCTAAATGCCGGTGCTGCCGCATACGTTTCCGAGATTGCGCGCTTCTTGAATCACCACGGAATTGCCTTTACACAAGCGTGACCCGCAGTGGATTGGGAAAATTGTCCGATTATTTTTGCGGATTTACCGGGAAGTGTTTATTCTTGAGGTCTTCGGGGACGCGTTTGGTTTGCTCAGCTTCGATCTGTTGCGTCGCTTCATTTAACGCGTCGTAGGCTTCGCGGCTTTTTTTCGCGCGACACATGTACGCGACCGCGTGCGCGAGCGGAATTCGCGCTTCGGGTAAGCCAACGAATTCGACTGCTTGCTGCGTCGCGATCGCGAGCGGCAACGCTTCCGGATCGGCCAGGCCAACGTCTTCGCTCGCGAAGATGACAATGCGGCGCGCGATGAAACGAAAGTCTTCACCAGCGTGGAGCATTTTTGCGAGCCAGTACATCGCGCCTTTCTCATCGGATGCGCGCATGCTTTTGATAAACGCGCTGATCGTGTCGTAGTGCGCGTCGCCCGCGCGATCGTACACGATCGCTTTTTGCTGAATGCTTTCCTCGGCAACCGCGATTGTAAAATGAATAACGCCTTTCGAATCTGGCGGCGTGGTCATCACGCCGATCTCGAGCGCGTTCAAACATTTCCGCGCATCACCGTCGCTTAATTTGGCTAGATGCCGGCGAGCATTCTTGTCGACCTTAACGTTATAATTGCCGAGACCGCGTTCGTTGTCCGCCAGCGCGCGATCGATTAGTTCTTCGAGTTCTTCGACACGGAGCGGTTCGAGTTGAAAAACCTGCGAGCGTGAAACAAGCGGACTGTTGATGTAGAAAAATGGATTGTAAGTCGTCGCGCCGATGAGTCGCAGGTTCCCGCTCTCGACGTCCGGCAGCAGAATGTCCTGCTGCGCTTTGTTGAAATGATGGATCTCGTCGATGAACAGAATCGTCTTTTGTCTGGAAGTGCGGGTGCGATTGGTCGCGCCCGCAATCACGCGTCGCATTTCCGCGACGTTGCTTTCAACGCCACTCAACCGCACGAATTTGGCGTGGGTCATGTCAGCGATGATGTGAGCGAGAGTTGTTTTTCCGGTGCCGGGCGGGCCGGATAAAATCACCGAGGGCAAACGATCGGCTTCAATCGCGCGGCGCAATAATTTTCCCGGCGCGAGAATATGTTCCTGACCGACAAATTCATCGAGCGACCGCGGCCGCATCCGCGTCGCGAGCGGCGCGCCCGCTTGAGGCGGGTTGTTTTGTTGTCGGTTTAAATTCAAAACTTTGCGAGTCAGATGCCGTATTACCTAACCGACGAGTTCTCTCGTCACGATGAATATACCGCGGCAACCGTTTCTCGGGCTGGCCTTGATGGCGGCGCTGGGAATTGGCGTTGCAGGTTTTTTTCCAATCGCGGCATCGCAGTGGTGGCTTAGTGCGATCATCTTCGCGGTTCTTGCCATCCCACTCCTTTGCTGGCCAAACCTCACATCGACATATCTGCTGGTCGGGTGCGGTTTCTTTTTGCTCCACAATTTTCGGATCGGCGATACAGCGGGCTTGCAACTCGCGACTGATCTCAGCGATCGGCCGCGGGCGGCGAACGCGGTCGGGTTCGTGACATCGGAACCAAAGGTGGCACCGAACGGATTCGCCACATTCCTGTTCAAGCTCGAATCGATCGAGTTCGACGGCAAAACGAGGCCGACTCATGCGACGTTGCTCGTCCGCTGGCGTGGCAATCCGGAATTCGGCGATGAACTGAAAATGTTTGGAATCGCGGAGCCGATTGCGCCGCCGCGCAATCCGGGTGACTTCGATATGCGTTCATATCTCGCGCGTCAGGATGTGCGACGAAGTCTGTTTGTTCGCTATCCAGAAGATGGAGTTTTGATTCGCAAGGGAGCGGGAAATCCGATCTTCCGAGCGGCGCAAGAGTCACGCGCTTGGATGCAAACTACGATTTGCCGCGGACTGGATGATTCACCGCAGGTGCAAAATTTCCTGAGTGGCATTGCTCTCGGTTTGCGCCACCAGACGCCGGAAGACATTGAGGAGCCGTTTCAACAAACGGGCACGCTGCATCTTTTCGCCGTTGCCGGTCTGCACGTCGGAATTGTGCCTCGCCTTTTATGGATTCTTGCGATGATGGCGAGGCTTTCCCGGAAATGGGCGACGGCGCTCATCATTCCGCTTTTGCTTTTTTATGCGGCGGTCACCGGACTGCACGTTTCCAGCGTTCGCGCCGCGGTTATGAGTTCGATTCTGCTTGGCGGTTTTTTCTTCGAACGAAAAGTTTTCGCGCTCAACAGTCTGGCCGCCGCGGCGTTTTTTCTTCTCTGCTGGGACACGAACGAATTTTTCTCGACCGGATTTCAACTTTCGTTCGCGGTCGTCGGCGGAATCATTTTTATTGGCCGATCCGCTTTCCGGATGGCTTCGACTGATTGGCGCGCCTGATCCATTCCTGCCGCGGCGTCTGGTGAGTGGTTTGCGGCGCATGATCGGAGTCGGCTACGAGTGGATTTGTCGTGGCGGTTCGGTTTCTCTGGCGGCGTGGCTCGGCTCGCTGCCATTGATCTTCTGGTATTTTCATCTGATCACACCAAGCTCGCTTTTCGCGAATCTGGTCGTGGTGCCGATCGCATTTTTCATCTTGGCGATCGCGCTGCTGTCGCTGGTGGTGGCGCCTATCGCTTCCGGATTGTCGCTCATTTTCAACAATGCGAACTGGACGCTCGCGACGGCGGTGATCGCATTCATTCAATGGTTCGCGCAGGTTCCTGGAAGTCATTACTACGTCGCCGAACCTAGTTGGCCGAAAAACTACCCGCGAAGATCACAGTGCTGGATGTCGGCGCGGGTGGCCGCCGTCCACATTCGGGCTTCGCGAGCTGATTGGCTTTTGGATTGCGGCAGCGGCCGCGATTACGAACGAGTCCTTCGGCCATATTTGCACGGGGCGGGAATCAATCGAATCACCGGACTGTTGCTGACCCACGGTGATTCGCTCCACCTTGGAGGCACGGAGAATCTTTTGCGCGACTTTGTTCCGCATGTTTTGATCGACAATTCGGCGACTGATCGTTCAACCGTTCACCGGCGGATTCACGAAATTTTTCCAACTCATCGATTGAATCTCCTGACTCTAAAAGCGGGTGAGAATTTTCCCATTTCTTCCGACGTGAGCGGGCGAATTTTGTTTCCACCAGCGGACTTCACTGCAGCCACCGCCGACGATCAGGCGTTCGTAGTTCAGCTCTCTATCAAAAGGACGAAGATTTTGTTTGTGTCCGATAGCGGTTACGCGACTGAAAAATCATTGCTCGCATCGCGGTCTGATTTGCGCAGCGATGTTTTGGTCAAAGGCCAGCATCATTCGGGAAATTCCGGCTCGGACGTTTTTCTCGACGCAGTCCGGCCGCGATTGATCGTGGCGACGTCGCGGGATTTCCCCCAGCAGGAGCGAATTTCAGATGAATGGGCGGGGCAGGTTCGAGCGCGTAATATAAAATTGTTTCGCCAGGATGAAACCGGCGCGGTGGAGCTGGAGTTCGGCGAGCGCGAGTGACAGGCACGCGCCTATTTCACGGGCGAGATTTTTCGCAGCGCCAATCGGTAAATCGGCGAGCCCAGCTCACGAAATCGCCGCTCGAATTTCGTTAACGGAAGGGCGGTCCGAGCTGGACTGGCATTTGCATCGACAATCGCGAAGCCGGAATGATTCCGGGCAATACCACAAATCTCTTCAAAATAATCCAATTGATCGGTAGCGATTCGGAAAAAGCCGTCATCCGCAAGCGCGCGATGAATTGCATCGAGAAAATCCGCTCTAACGATTCGCCGGCGACGGTGGCGCCGTTTGGGCCAGGGATCGGGGAACAACAAATAAAATGTTTCGACCGATGCTTCCGGCAGGAGATAGCGAACAGCATACGAGCTTTCGACGTTTACAACCCGGACATTTTCCAGTGCGGCCGCTTTATGGCATGCCTTGGCTACGCGCCCGACCAAACGTTCCATCCCGAGAAAGTTTTGGTCGGGATAACGTTGCGCCAGTTCCCTTAAGAACGAACCGTCGCCGCATCCCAGATCAACACGCAGCGGTGCGACGCGCCCAAAGATCGCAACCAGGTCGAGAGGCGCGACGTATGTCTCCGGGATCAGTTCGATCACAGAAGAAAAATGGAGCGGTTGCGAAGCGATTCAACCTCGCAACGGCTAAAACTGGATCGCGGACCAGTTAGGCGGCTTGTTTTGGCGTGCCGAAACCAATCGCGAGCATGACTACGGCGAGCGCGACGTGCAGCCAGGTGTCGTTCTGATTGTTCGCGATGAGATTGAAGATCATCCCGTCGCCAACGAGGAAGCCCATAACGGCCACGACCGCGTAAACAAGACCGAAGATCTGGAACCACAAGCGGGCAGCTCCTGCCCCCGACATTGAAGCGACGAGGAAAATTGCGCCTGAAGCGATGTGCACAATGCTATGAGCCTTGTTCACCATGAAAATGCCGAGAAGCATATCATTAGTGGTGATTCCGGGAACGAACCCGAGGATTCCAATCGCCAAGAAGATGATACCAAAAAGCATTCCAAATGTTTTAGCCATAGTGACCTCCTGCTGGTTTCGCGACGTTACGCTTATGGCAGCGTGACCAAACGCTGGCAAGCCAAAAGGCGGCTGGAATTTATTCGCAACGGCGACGCGCCAGAGCTGTCTAAGATCGACAAATATGAGGCTCTTCCGTTTCGCTTATCTCTTACTGTTGTGTCTGGCTGCTGCGGCGGAGGCGCAAAATTCACCGCCGGCAACAACGAAAACCGCGGTTTTTGCCGGTGGTTGTTTCTGGTGCATCCAGCCGGCCTTCGACAAAGCGCCGGGAGTACTTAAGACAACAGTAGGCTACTGCGGCGGAACAGAACCCAATCCGACTTATGCACTTGTCGGCTCGGAGAAGACAAACTATCGAGAGTCGATCCAGATCGCCTACGATCCGGCCAAAATTTCATACGAGCAGTTGCTCGACATCTACTGGAAGCAAATCGATCCGACGCAGTCCGACGGCCAATTCACCGACGTCGGTCCAAGTTATCGCGCCGCGATTTTTTATGGCAGCGACGAGGAAAAAAAGGTCGCGGAAACGTCGAAGGAGAAACTGGCGCACTCCGGCAAGTTCAAAAAACCGATCGTGACCGAGATTTTGCCGGCGATGAAATTTTATCCGGCCGAGGATTATCACCAAAAATACTACCAACAGAACCCGGAACACTTCGAGGCCTTCGAACACGGCTCCGGACGAGTGTCGTTCCAGAAGAAAAACTGGGGCGACAAGCCGTAGTAGTGCCCACGCCTATCAGTTGCTCCGCCCTAGAATTTGTAAACTTTTGTCTGCTGCGATTCAACGAACTCGGGGCGGTCGACCGAAAGTGGCTCGTTCAGAACTTTGCCCAATTCCTGCGCCAGAACAATGGCGATGGAGCGAGCGTCTCGAGTGTAAACCGGGATGGGAAACGAGCCGGCATTACGGTGGGAGCCGTAGATGGCGCCGTCGGTTTTCCACACGCAGTAGGCGTGGCCGGCGGGATGATCGGTGTAACGCACGAGAAGAATTTTTGCCCAAAAACTCTTGTCCAGAGCATGCTGGGTCTTAACAAGTGCCAAATAATTGCGGGCTGAGATAACGCCGGAAATCTCTTGCTCCTAAGCATTGTCTGACTCCAATTATCGCGCTCGTATCATGAGTTTTGTTATCTCTCCATTTGGCAGTCGACGGCTTTGTTTGGCGTTACTTCTAGTTCCCGCAGCGCTGTTCTCGGCCACGCTCGTGCAGAAAAATCCGCCGGTTAGGCCTGCTGATGCGGACTCTCCGGTGTTGATTTGGGACGTTGATCCAAAACTGGAGAAGAGTTTGCCGCGGAACTTCCGCACAACTGACGACCGGCTTAAGACGGACAAGGGCGAAATTCCTGCAGAGACCGGCTTGGCCGATCTTCATGCTTCTGGAAGCGGAGAGTTTACGGCTGATGGTCTCAAGCT
>WNGJ01002738.1_pt1 | contig 17996 bp, 15 predicted proteins | sample 5400611 | NCBI WGS metagenome assembly WNGJ01 (sample SAMN13153375, study PRJNA577476) | soil metagenome | isolation source: 40 cm soil or saprolite under Garry oak tree replicate 1 | place: USA:California | collected 2016-06-15 | reverse complement strand
GACAAGTGCGACAAGTGCGACAAACCTCATGGAAAATGCACGAGCTGCATTGATGTCTCGCACCAACGGCCGCAGACCTACATCAGCGCAGCCGACCTGGATGAGGCCGTTACGCGCTCGGGCGTCGAGGTTCTTCATCCGTATAGTGATAGATTGGAAGCACCCAAGGATAGTCTTTGTATTGCTTCCTGTGATATACTGCCTCTAAACGCGTGGCGCTGGCTTCGTCTCTCTGAACAACCAGCAGGGAGATCATCCTCCCATAACAAATCGCCCTCGAAAGGTGGATGTATGCAACAGGCAGAGCACAATACTTTTTATCCCTTCGTGCTTCTTGACACCATTGGCGAGGCGGTATTTGTTATTGATACACAGTGGCGCTATACCTATGTTAACAAAAAGGCGGAGGAACTCGTCGGCAGGCCATGCGAAGAATTACTTGGCAACACTATCTGGGAACTATTTCCCGAAACCGTTGCGACGATCTTCTCGGCCGAGATGCACCGCGCTGTCCAGCAGAACACACCCACCTGTATTGAAACTTACTACCCACCTTTGCAGAAGTGGTTTGAAAGCCGCATCCATCCCTCCGCGGCTGGTCTTGTGGTGCTTTCACAAGATATTACCGAGCGCAAACTCCTGGAAGTAGAACGAGGAAAGTATGCCGCTCTTGTCTCCTCTTCTGATGATGCAATCGTCAGTAAAACACTTGATGGCACTATTACCAGTTGGAATCACACAGCAGAGCGAATGTTTGGCTACACCGCAGAAGAAGCGATTGGACAACATATTACGCTGATTATTCCTCCTGAATTACATCAGGAAGAAGAAGACATTATTGGGAAACTGCGGCAGGGAATACGCATCCGCCATTATGAAACCGTCCGCGTGAGAAAAGATGGAACGAAGGTAGATGTTTCGTTGAGTATTTCACCCATCATAGATAGGGCGGGGAATATTATTGGTGCGGCAAAGATTGCGCGCGACATTACTGAACGCATAGAGCTTGAACGGCGCAAAGACGAGTTTATCAGTATGGCAAGCCATGAATTGAAAACGCCTATTACTACTCTCAAAGGCTTCACCAGCATGCTTCTCAGGAAGCTTGAGCGGCAAGGAATGCAAGAAGAAGTGCCAATGCTGACCAGGATGGATGCACAGATCAATCGCTTGACCAGGCTCATTGATGAATTATTGGATGTGTCAAAAGTCCAGGCAGGACGATTGGACTACGAAGAGGAGCCCGTTGATCTTGCTGCACTGCTTCGGGAAACCGTCGAGATCCTGCAACCAACCAGCCCCACGCATCCCCTGATCGTCAAGGAAACAACCCATGCGATGATTATGGGAGACAAAGACCGCTTAGGCCAGGTTTTGACCAACCTGATTGGCAATGCCATCAAGTATTCTCCCCAGGCAAACCAGGTTGATCTTTCCATTACGACCTCAAACAAGACAGTGACGCTCCGTGTTCGAGATTACGGTGTTGGGATCCCCAAAGCCCATCAGAAGCACATCTTTGATCGTTTCTACCGCGGGCGTGTCTCGCATAATAAGGCGTTCCCAGGGTTAGGCATGGGCTTGTACATTGCCCATGAAATTGTCAAGTGGCATGGCGGAGAGATCACCGTGGAAAGTGAAGAAGGCAAAGGTTCAACATTCGTTGTCTCGCTACCACTCAAAAAGTAGCTCTAAGACAACGCTGGGAAATAGTATGGCAAATAGACAACAACTCGGCATACTCAAGCAAGGTGCTCTTCCCTGGAACGAATGGAGAAAAAAGAATCCTGATGTACGGCCAGATCTCCAGGAGGCGAGTCTTGCTGGCGCAAATCTACGCGGAGCTAACCTGAGCGGGGTAAACCTCGGGGGAGCTGAACTCGCTTCGACAGACCTACAAGGGGTCAATCTGCTAGGAGCAGCAGTAGTGGAAGCCAATCTCCACGAAGCCAACCTCCACAAGGCTGACCTCGGCTTCGCTGATCTCACCTTTGCCCACTTGAGCAACACAAATCTCACAGCCGCCAGGTTCTGGAAAGCCGATCTCACGGCGGCCAAACTTACCGGTGCCGACCTTTCCGGCGCGAACCTGACTATGGCGATGCTGCGAGAAACTGATTTCAGCGGCGCGAACCTGTACGAGGCCATACTGGACTATGCAATTCTCGTTGAGACGAATTTGCGGCAGGCCAACTTAACAGGGTGTTCGGTTTGTGGACTTTCTGCCTGGAACATCCATCTTGAAGGCGCAAAGCAGGCCAACCTCGTCATCACGTTTCCCAGCGAGCCTACCATCATGGTAGATACCCTGGATGTAGCACAGTTGATCTATCTGTTACTGAACAACAATCAGATCCACGGGGTCATCACAAGCATAACGTCCAATATTGTGTTGATCCTGGGCCGCTTCACACCCGAACGCAAACCTATTTTAGAAGCGATTCAGGACGAACTTCGTGAACGACAGTATACACCTCTGTTGTTCAATTTCGAAAAACCTTTGAGTCGCGATTTCTCGGGGTCGCTACGGACCCTTGCCCGCATCGCCCGCTTCATCATCGCGGACCTCTCACTTCATAAAAGTATTTCGCAAGAATTGCGTGCTATCCTACCAGGCACGGCGGTGGCTGTTCAGCCGCTGCTAAACGGGACCCGCAGGCTGTATACCATGTTCCCTGACTTTAAGCAATATCCCTATGTTCTCCCAGGTTATCGTTACAATAGCCTGGGGGACTTGCAAGCAACATTCGAGGAAAAAGTCATCAAACCCGCTGAAGAGAAAGCAAAGGAACTGGAAAGGCGGCAGAAATAACTGCGATCACCCTTTACCCTCTGGCCGATGCTTCAATCGGCAAGGTAAACCAGAAGGTCGCACCATGACCAGGATCACTGTGAACCCCAACGCTGCCATGATGACGCTCAATGAACGCCTTGCAAAGATATAAGCCTAGTCCTAAGCTCAGACCAAGCTCATGTCGTACCGCGATCCCTTTGGTATAATAGAAGCGTTCCCAGATGTGCCCTTGCTCTTCTACTGGGATACCCGACCCTTCGTCATGGACTGAAACACGAGCTACTGCATCCTCTACCGTCAACTGTACGGTCACAGGCTGATCAGCAGACGAATAGCTGAGGGCATTCGCCAGGTAGCTGTTGATGACCTGGGTGATCCGATCGGCATCGGCGATGATGGGCACCACTTGATTCGCAGGCAGGATATCTAGAACGATCGTGCGCTCAGGCGCTAGCCGTTGCTGATGAGCAACGGCTTCTCTGAGCAGCACGACCAGGTCACAGCGTTTCAAGTGCAACTCGAGTGTATTGGCCTGGATACGCGCATCATCGATCAGATCGTTGATCATTCGCTCCTGAAAACGGGCACTGTGAGCGGCAGACGCTAAGGGGTCCTGGACCTGCTCAATTTGCTCGCTCACCCGCTCGGGCTGCTCTGCTAGCTGGCGCTTCAACGCCGCTAAACGGCGCTGAGCTACTTGAATATTGCCTTTGATCACAGTCAGAGATGTTTTCAGTTCATGACTGGCAAGGTTCAGGAAATCATTGAGGAGGCGATCCATTTCTTGCCGCACGAGTTCTCTGGGCTGCGTCTCGGCCTGCTTATACGAGCAGCAGAGGCATTCAAGGAACAGCACGGTCGCCGCCGCGACGGCTTTCACGAGTTCGATCTCCTCTGGCGTGTACCCATTGTCAAAACCGGCCTTGGCGATCACAAGCACACCAGCTAGCTTCTGCTCAAGAAACATGGGAAGCAACAGGAGATTCTTGGCGCCAAAATCTTCCCGGAGCCCAGGTGGGAAGCGCAGGTGATCTGTTGGGAGAATCACCTCCTGGTTGGCGGAGAGGCGGGCAAGCACCGTTTCGTCGACAAACTCTGAGGGCAAGAAGCACCCGCGCATCTTCCGGCGGTACTCTTCTTGCTCCGAGGTGAGGCCACTCCCCACCACATAATGCAGATGACCGGCTCGCGGTCCAAGAGCCACAAGACTGACATGTTGACAATCCAGGACTTGACCTATCACATCAACAAGCTGCTGTGCAACGAAGAGCACCGGAGGCGACAAGAGGAATAGTCCTTCAGGGGAAGCGAGATCAAGATGCTCGGGAATGTGCGCGATGGCTTCTTTCAGGCACGACACGGCCCGGTGGACACGTTGGAGATGGAGTGCTTTCTGATAGCGGTGAGTGATATCATGAAACACATAGACCGTTGCTACACCATGCTTCTGTGCATCAGGTACGGGTAGGTAGCGAATGTTGACGTAGATCTTGCGCCCGGAAGGAACCTGTAAAACAAGGATTCCTTCTTGCAGCCAGGTTGTCGCTTCTCCATCGAGGACGAGGCTCATGAACCATGGCTCGAGTGAAAGCGCTCGTTGTTGCTCATCACCCATCTCATAGTGTTGAAGGAACTGATGGTAGGATGTTCCTCTATAAAGGGATTCAGAGGCCACTTCAAAGAGCTTGAGGGCTGCTGTATTGATGCGTAAGATCTTCCCTTCACGATCACAGGCAATGACACCATCGGGTAATGTATTAAAGATATATTCGAGTTGGCTTGACGACATGATCCCCTCCTGTGCTTCTTTCTGCTTCATCGCTTCCTTCGAAGATGAAGGTTTAAGACAGTGAGGGCATGTCCTCACGCAAAAGCCCAGCCGGCAGGGTTTCGGGCCACTACCCGGCTGATGTGCCTCGCCCTCTCTAGTACGAATATAAAGAAGAAGTGTCATGGAAGTGTCATGAGCATCGTCATGAACGGGACGTGGCTGATAGCCTTTGCGCTTCGGACTGCTCTCTGCCCACCCCACTCCGATGAGCGCATCTCATTGCTGGCGCATGACCTCTTCCAGCACAATGCGTATGCCACTGCGAGCCAGCTCGCGCAGATGCTGCCGGAATTCTTGCTGATCAGGCAGTCCTGGGACCAGTTGCTCTCCACTTGAGTCAGGTGAGTTTGCTGTGGTAAGCTCCTTCTGACGATGTAGAGGCAGAGATACCTCCTTCTTGGGTAACTGATGGATCAAATCAAAAGGAGAGGGCCATGCCTGTCATTGTAGCTCAGTGAACCTGATGGGCTCGTTGTTTGTCAGACGACACGTTGGGAGAACTTGATGCAGTGCTCCCAAGGAGTCCAGTGCTCTCATCAGTTCACGAGCTTTTGAGGAGACGCGCAGAGCTGGGAAGAGGTCAGTCCATGGTTCAGAAGCCTTTCACGATTACATTATAGCGAGCACAGGAGCCGGCGCGGCCCTGGTGGGTCTGCTCTTTGTGGCGGTCTCCATTGCCCCGGAACGGACGGTGATGAGGAGCGCCCCGGCGGAGCGACGAGCGGTGGCCCTCAGCGCCTATACCGCCTTGCTAAACGCCTTCTTCCTGTCAATGGCGGCCCTGCTTCCCCAGACGAACCTGGGGGTGGCAGCACTCATACTCAGCGTGATCGGGCTGGCAAATCAGTGCTTTCTCGCATGGGACCTCTTCAAGCACACGGAAAGAACATGGCCCCATATGCTACGGGGAGCCATCCTGGTCGTGGCGGGCTTGCTCCTCTACGGGGGAGAACTCTTCAACGCACTCCTGCTCGTGCTTTCCCCGACTGACTCGGCTCCCATCTTTACCCTCGCCGCCGTGCTTTTAGGGATCTATGCCCTTGGCTTGACGTGGGCCTGGCAATTGCTCGGTGGCCGCAGTTATGGCCTCGGCGAGTGGCTTTCGCCTTTGCACAATACTGAGGAGAGACAGCCTGGCGCCAACACGGATCAATCTCTTTCAGAAACCAGTGGGAAGACAGATGAATCCTGATGAGCAGAAAACGTGCCCATCGGGTCAGCTCAGTGGTTTGTAGCAGCATTACCGTTACACAACAATCGCTATGGCATCAAAAGAAATGTGCCTCCATATGAGGAAGAATGTGTATTTTTCCTCATATGTGCAAGCTGCGCTTGACGCAGGCTATCTCCCGGCAAATGCCGGCATGCGTTTTTCGCGGAACGCGTCAATGCCTTCCTGGTAATCGGCGCTCTGGTAGACGGACTCGCGCAGTGCCTCGATGCGCTCAAAAACGTCTGAAGTTATCGGGCTGGCATCCGTCAGGATGCGCAGTTGCTCCTTCACCACGGTCAAGACGAGCGGAGCCTTGGCCGCAATAAGCCGGGCGAGGTCGTAGGTAAATGTCTCCAGCTCGGAGACCTCCACCAGGTGATTGAGGATGCCCCATTTCGCCGCGTCGGCAGCTTTCACGGGTGCGCCGGTGAAGAACATCTCTTTGACGAGATTGAGGGGCAGGCGGCGCATGAAGCGCAGCAGGCCCGTAGTGTTGTAGGCTAAGCCGATATTGGCAGGCGTGACGGCAAACGAGCTGGTTTCGTCGCCGATGGCGAGATCACAGCTCAAGACCAGGTCGGTTGCGACGCCCCAGACCGAGCCATGCACCATGGCGATGACCGGGGCAGGAAAGCTCTTGACCGCCCGCAGGGCGCGCTCGAACGGATCGGAATACGGCAGCGGATCCTGTCCCTGTGGCAGCTCCGAAATGTCGTGCCCGGAGGACCAGACCGGGGCACCAGAGGCCGCACGAATGACCACCACCCGCATGCCCGCCTGCTGGAAGCCTGCCAGGACGGCGATCAGTTCCTCCACCAGGGCCTCGCTCAAGGCATTGCGTTTAGCAGGTTGGTTGAGGGTCAAGGTGCCAATGGAATCGGAATGTTGCGAAAGTATAAACATAGCAATGCTCCTTTACGCCTCTTTTCCCGGCTGTTTGAGCTCAATCAAGCGATTCACGTAGCGGTTGGTTGAGATATTATGGAGTTCGTGAATCTGTCCTGCTTCGCGGAAGGTGATGCTGCCCGGAGCATGGACCGGGTCATCGGTCTGTCCATCGTGTTCGACCACGCGAACGCGCGTTGGTTCGATGGTAACAACGAGATAAGGGAGTGTATGGTGGTGTAAAGGGAGTCGCTCTCCCGGTTCAAGCGAGATTTCCCATACCCTCACGAGGTCGTTTTCGAAAAGGACGCGACTGCCAACCGGACCGTACTGTTGACCTGGTTTCATCAGCTTGCCTTTCTGGTGCTCTTTTAACTAACACAATTTACATTGATGTGTGTGCTTCTTGACGAAAAGGACTGTTGTAGTATACAACGGTTACAGTAAGCCCTCGAAGGGATAGTTTTGAGTATGCAAGTGTAACCTGGTTGGGAATGTTTGAAGCGTAGAGTCACGCGTTGCTGTATAGATAGAAAGAAGTGGCTCAGAAGCATTATTTTGTTTTGCTGATACTGTTTCGTAGGAAGACTGACTAGAAATCAGAGGAGTAGAGATGACGATCGAAGTACAACCGTTTGGCCGCAGCGGCCATATGAGCACACGCACTGTTTTTGGGGCAGCCTGCCTTAGCGCGGTTACCCAGGACGAGGCGGACCGCACGCTGGAGGTGTTGCTGCAATATGGCGTCAACCATATCGATGTAGCATCGACTTACGGCGACGCTGAACTGCGTATCGCGCCCTGGTTGGAGCGGTACCGCGCAAATTTCTACCTGGCAACCAAGGCTGATGCACGCACAGCGAAGGAGGCGAAGGAGGAGTTGCATCGCTCTCTGGAGCGTATGCGCGTGGATTACGTGGATTTGTGGCAGTTGCATAGCCTTGCTGATCCTATCGAATGGGACACGGCGCTAAGCCCAGGTGGAGCGATCGAAGCCGGCATCGAGGCCAGGGCACAGGGGTTGATCCGCGCCATCGGTGTCACGGGCCATGGCTCGCAGATAGCTGCCACACACCGGCGCAGCCTGGAGCGTTTCGACTTTGACGCGGTGCTGCTGCCGTACAACTACCTCACGATGCAGAATCCTTACTATGCCGCGAACTTCAATGCACTGGTCGAGACCTGCCAGCAGCGCAACGTCGCCGTGCAGACGATCAAATCGATTGCCTACAAACCCTGGATGGGTCGCCCCCATACTCACAGCACATGGTATGAGCCGTTGGAAGACCAGCAGGATATCGATAGAGCAGTGCACTGGGTGCTCAAACGGCCTGGCATCTTCTTGAACACGGTTGGAGATATCCATTTGCTGCCCAAGGTGCTCGACGCGGCCAGCCGCTTCCAGGCAGGTACGCCGGACGAGGAGATGCAGGCGATGGTGGCGCGACTGGCTATGGAGCCGCTTTTCGTATAGCCACTAATGCTGATCACGGGGAAGGCCTCATAGGCGCGAACGGAAGCGTTTCAGGAGCGGTCGCCCTGACCTCCTTACGTTCGCGCCTATGGAGAGATCTAGGGTGGTGTGGGCGTGGCAGTACCTGGCTTGTTCTCGCCTGTGTGGCTGGCTTTCGGTGCGAGGCCGAACCTGGCGCGCGAGGGGAGGAATGCGCCGAGTATAATGAGCATGATGCTGGCGACGGCGACCGGCAGAAATGCCAGGGGAGGCAGGTGGAAGAGATCCCATAGCTCGCCACCAATCAGGGGTCCCACGAAGGCCACGCCGTAGGTGAGTGAGACGGTGATGCCGGTGAGACGCGCTACCTCCTGGGGTCTAGCCAGTAGGGGTGGCAAGGCGATGCCGAGCGTAAAGACAAGGGCTCCACTTCCGCCAAGCAGGGCCGCCCAGAAAGGTTGCAGTACAACAGGAGTAAATAACCAGCCAGCGATTGCGACAGCGCAGATAGCGCCCGCAACGATAAAGGGAGAACGACGGCCTGCAAGCTGCTGGGCAAAGAGCGTGACTCCCAGGCTGACCGGCAGTTGTGCTGCATTGAGCGTTACGAGGGCCAGGGGTGTAATGTCAGCGTGATGTATAGCCTGGTTATAGGGTGCAATCCAGCCGTTCATGCCAAAATAGACGAGGCTGCCAGCACCGACCAGGATACCTAAATGCAGGGCATTGACACGGGTCTTTTGGGTGGGCAGGTCGCTTTTCTGTGATGTTGTAGATGCTGCGGTGTCCTGTGGAGAGAACAGGCGCATGGAGGTCCTGGTGTGTGCGGGTGGGGCAAGCCAGAGCCAGAGTACGAGCAGGGCGATCACAGGCACACCCCAGAAAACGAACGTGCTGGCCCAGGCACCTTTTCCTAGAAATCGTAGCATGAGGGGAACTGTGATGCCCGCTGCAACTGCTTCGCCGATGATCAGCCCATCGCTAAACAGCGCGGCAACGAGGCCGATGTGTTTGGGAAACCAGTGGCGAATTAGCACGGGTACAGCGGTCTGGGTCAGGGCGATGCCCAGGCTCAGTAGCAGTGTGAAGAGGAAGAGCAAGAAGGCTGTGGGCCAGATGGCGCGTAGGAGGGTGCCAGCGCCAAGCAGCACCAGGCCGATTGATACGCAAAGCCGCGCGCCGATGCGCTCTGCAAGCAAGCCTGACGGTAAAGCTGCCAAGGCCAGTGCCAGCACGGGCAAGGCGGTCAGAAGACCTGTCGCTGCGTATGAGAGTCCCAGGTCATGTTGAATGAGCGGCAGAACGGGCGGTATCGCCAGGATCACTGAGCGTAAATTGAAGCCGACAAGCGTGAGTAAGGCACAGACGATGATTATACGCCAGGTAACGGTAATACGCTCATCCTGTGAAGTGGGTACTTTGTTTTGCACCAGGGTCTCCAATGCTAGGATGTTGCGACGGACTGGGATATTTACTTCACTCTACCACAGTAGATTGTATTCCAAGGGGGGAGTGAGGTAAGGTACCAGGGTCTGTGCATTGGAAGGTGCAATACCATTTCGGGATAATGCACAGGCCCTCGGTAAGGTGTGTTTCTCTAATGTGCCGTCCAGCCGCAATCAATCGTCATGGCGCTGCCAGTGATGCCGCTGGCGGCGTTGGTGCAGAGATATGTGACGAATGACGCAACCTCTTCAGGCTCCAGGAGGCGTTTTATGGCTCCCTCTGCCACCATGATTTTTTCTACGACTTCGGATTCGGGTATGTGATGCATGCGAGCCTGGTCAGCAATCTGCTTCTCGACGAGAGGGGTTCTTACATAGGATGGGCAGATGGCGTTACAGGTCACGCCATACTCGGCCGCTTCGAGAGCAGTGACACGGGTCAGTCCCAGCAGCCCATGCTTGGCAGCTACGTATGCTGATTTAAATGCCGAGGCTCGCAATGCATGTACGGAGGCGATATTGATTACTCGTCCCCACTTGTGTGCATACATGCCCGGCAGGACGGCTTTTGTGAGCAGGAATGGGGCGGTGAGCATGAGCTCGATGATCTGCCGCCATTTCGCCTCTGGAAACTCGGTGATTGGTGCGACATACTGGATGCCCGCGTTGTTTACCAGGATGTCTATTTGCCCATGGGCGGCGATGGTGTCTGCCACAAGCTGTTGAAGATCGGCCGGGTTTCCCAGGTCGGTGTTCTGGAAACGTGCTCCGGGCAGTTCGGCTGCTAGTGCGCGTCCCCTTTCGCTGTCGATGTCGGATATTGTGACTCGTGTGCCTTGCCGCGCAAAATCGCGGGCAATTGCCAGGCCGATGCCGGAGGCCGCACCTGTCACGAGGGCGACCTTGCCTTCTAAGTCTGCCATAGAAATGTCTACCTTTCATATAGATATTGAAGCGAGATATTGCCCGACCCTGGACCTTAAGTCCGCGCCAAGGGGCAGTCCATTGGAACCCTGCTTTCATTCTGTTCAATTGTGGAGAGAAAGTCAAGGGGTGAAGCATCTTGACCTGGCCGTTGGCGGATGGTATACTTTTTTCAAGTTCATGAGGTTAGTGCAAGATATTGCACTGTATGCTTGCTTTGGGTGTTTCTCGTAAGAACTGGCTATTGACCGATCAGGCGGGTTTAGTATGGAGGAATCGATATGAGCAGCGGACGTATTGCAGGCAAGCGGGCGATAATCACGGGAGCCGGTAATGGTATAGGCCGGGCAGCGGCTATGCGATTTGCCCGTGAGGGCGCCAGGGTTGGTGTGATTGACATCAAGCGCGGCGCTGTTGACCAGGTAGTCTCAGAGATTGCGGCTTCGGGAGGCGAAGCTATGCCACTGATTGCCGATGTTACCGACGAGGACCAGGTGGCGCGTGCTGTCGACCAGGCGGTTGCACGCTGGGGCGGCCTGGATATCGTGGTGGCGAACGCGGGGATTGAACTCGTTGGTGAGGATGCCCGTGCCCACGAACTCACAAAGGAGGTATGGGACCGGACCATCGCGGTTAACCTCACAGGCGTTTTCCTGGCCTGTAAGCATGGTATTCGCGCGCTGCTTGCTTCTGGGGGTGGAAGCGTGATCTGTACCGCGTCTCCGACAGGCCTTTTCGGCTCCGCTCCGGGTTACTCAGCATACAGTGCGAGCAAGGCAGGCGTCTATGGCCTGGCGAGAGTCATGGCGAATGATTATGCCCGCCTGGGAATCCGGGTCAATGCTGTTATCCCAGGCTTCACGAATACGCCGATGACGAAATATTTCATGGAGAACGACGAGGAACGCGAGGGCCTGCTGCATACCATTCCCCTGGGGCGTCCCGGAGAGCCGGAAGAGGTCGCTGCTGTTATGCTTTTCCTTGCTTCGGACGAAGCCTCTTATGTAACCGGTGCAGCCTGGGCCTCGGATGGAGGTATGACAGCTATCTGATGCGAAAGGAGACATCGATGGCGGACCATGAAGCTTCTACAGACAAAGCGGTAGCTATTGTCACGGGGGCGGGTTCTGGTATCGGCGCGGCGACGGCTCGCCTGCTGGCTGAGAGAGGAATGATCGTGGTGCTGGTAGGCAGGCGGGAAGAAAAGCTTGCCGGGGTTGCGGGTGAGATCGAGGACGCGGGAGGTGAGGCCATGGTGCTGCCGGCAGACGTCGCAAAAGCGAGTGCGCCGCGAGAAATCGTCGCGCGAGTGCTTGAGCGGTTTGGACGGATCGATGTATTAATCAATGATGCGGCGGGGCTCGTTGCAAAGCCGTTCGATCAGTTCACGGTGGCCGAGTTCGATGAACAGGTAGCGACCAATGTGCGCAGCGTTTTCTTTTTGATCCAGGCAGCCCTGCCTGCTTTACGGCGTGCCCCGGCGCCTGCGATCGTCAATTTGAGTTCCTCTGTCGGCTCATGGGTGCGAGTGGAGAATGCGCTGTACTCGATGACCAAGGCGGCTGTTGAGCACCTGACGCGCTGCCTGGCGGCAGAACTTGCCAGCGATGGCATCCGCGTTAACGCCATTGCTCCTGGACCATGCGCTACCTCTATTCTTTACACCCTCGGTGATGATATCAATAAGGTCCACGAGGACCTGCTCGCAACGGTGCCCCTGGGGCGCCTGGGGGCGCCGGAGGAGCTTGCGTGGTGGATCGTGCAGCTGGTTGATCCGCACGCAGCATGGGTTACGGGGGCGGTGATTCCCGTGGATGGTGGGCAGATGTTGGGTGTGGGCAGGCAATTGGCGGTCCCTGATCGATGACCGCAAACACTTGATTTACCCGGTGTTGGATGGTATACTATTTCAAATTCATGAAGTCTATGCAAGAAATTGCACCGAACGCTTACTCAGGAGAATGAAGTTGCATGGACAAGTCAGACGTCGATTTCCTGGTTGACCTGGCGACACGGTTTTACGTACTGGGTCAGACCCAGGCGCGGATAGCACGTGACCTGGGGATTGATCCTGCGACCGTCTCCAGGAACCTCAAAAAGGCGCGTGATGAAGGAATCGTACATATCGAGATCCGCCGTCCGCGGCGTCTGGAGGTGACGCTGGGGCGCGAACTGGCGGACCGCTTCGGACTCAAGCGGGCCGTGGTGGTGGCGAATGAGGATGGTGGGAGCGCCGCAGTGGCGTCCGCGGCGGCTGATTACTTCGGTAGTGTGCTGACGAATGGTGCAAGACTAGGCCTCTCCTTTGGTAGAATGCTCTCCGCGATGGTACCTTTGCTGCCCCCTGGCACGGTGTCCGACCTCGATATTTCCATGTTGCTGGGCGGTTTTAGTAGGGCCATGCCAGGTATTCAGGGGCATGAACTGGTCAGACACATCGCTTCTCTCTACCCCCACAGCCGTATCCACTACCTGCAGGCCCCATTGCTTGTGGATTCCCTCGACATCAGGCTGGCGATGCTAAGCGATGGTTCTATCAAGGCAGCCCTGGAGTCAGCTGCGAAGAGTGAGCTGGCATTGGTTGGCATCGGAAACCTGGATGATAGTGCTCCCTTTATGCGCTACGGTCACCTGAGCGCTGAAGACCGGAAACGCCTGCTGCAATCGGGTGCGGTGGGTGATGTCTCCGGTCGCTTTTTCAATATCGAGGGTAAGCCGGTAGCAGTTCTCGATGATCGACTGATTGCGATTGAACGGGAAGAACTTACACAGATCCCTGCTGTTGTAGCAGTCGCAGCCGGCCCCGAGAAGTACGCGGCGATACGGGGCGCTTTGCGCTCGGGGTACGTCGATGTGCTGGTAACGGATGAGACGACGGCAAAGGAACTTGTGCAATCAGGAGCGGAAACGTCCAGGTGGACGGAGGTGAAAGGAGGTAAAGCAGGATAAGGAAGGGACCTCTCACCTAGCCCGGGGAGTGGGCAGTTTAGGTACGGACACAATTGTAGGTCTGTCTGAGTAGTTGTCTCGATCTGACTTATGAAAGAGGAGAAATATGGCCACAATGGATGACTCTTCTCGTGGAGATGGTGAAGTACGCTTGCCGACTGTGGGACCGGAAAATAAGGTACTGGTTGTGCCAACCGAACTGAAGGCGGGCGCGTTGAGCCTGCCTGAAGCGCTGATGCAAAGCGTTACGACCATCGCGCCGGCAATCGCCGCTTTGTTCTTTACCCCTGCTGTTGTAGGTTTTACAGGAATCACATCCCCTCTTGCTTACCCCATCGCTTTCTTAATCACCCTTATGCTTGGCATAGTCCTGGTCCAGTTCACCAGGAAGATGCCTGCGGCTGGCGGCTACTACACGTACATCAGCCGGAGCATACACCCGCGCGCCGGGTGGCTGGTTGCCTGGATGTTTATCCTGTACGCGCCTACTGTAGGTGGTATCGTATCGTTGTACATGGGCAACATCCTGCAACAGGAGATACAGACGAACTCGGGAGCAAACTGGCCGTGGTTCCCGTGGGCATTTATGCTCGTGATCGTGACCGGTGTGGCCCTGCTCCAGTACCGCGGCATTACGCTCTCGGGCAGGACGCTGCTTGTACTTGGAACCATCGAGATGGGGATTGTGTTGCTGCTGGCGATCTGGGCAATCACTAATCCCGGCCCGGGCGGCGTGAATGCCATATCTTATAATCCGGCCAATATCAGCAGTTTTGGCGGATTCGCGCTTGCGATCGTTTTCTCGATACAAGCATTCACCGGCTGGGACGGGGCTGCACCGCTGGCGGAGGAGACTGCAAATCCGACCAGGAACATCTCGCGAGCTGTCATCGGCTCAATCATCTTGCTAGGCGTCTTTTTGATCTTCGTTACGTGGGCGATCATTATCGGCTGGGGCACTAATAATATCGCGAAACTGCCCAGCTCGGCAGAATTGCCTGCTGTTGTGGTAGCCAAGCACGTTTGGGGGCCGGTATGGTGGTTTATCCTGTTTGCGCTCTTAAACTCGACCTTTGCTGTTGTGCTAGCCGTCTGTAATATCGGGTCGCGCATGTGGTACGCCATGGCGCGGTCGGGTTCGCTGCCAAAGTCGCTGACCAAAGTACACCCTGTATACAGGACGCCGGTCAACACGATCATCCTTCAGTGGCTTGTGAACATCGTGACGGGCTTTGGCCTGCTCTGGTGGCTTGGTTCGGTCAATGGGTACTTCTACGAGAGCTTTGTGCTGGCGCTAGCTGTAATACTTGTGTATGGCATGGGCAACATTGGGGTTTTCTTCCTGTATTGGCGGCAGTACCGGAGCGAGTTCAACATCTTCTACCATGTGATCTTTCCTCTGCTCTCGCTTGCAGCGCTGGGCTGGCTGGCCTACGAGTTGTTCAATCCTTTTCCAGCGGCACCAATCTCGTATGGTATTCCAACCGTGGGTATCTGGCTACTGCTGGGCATCGTGATACTGGTCGTGATGGCCGTTCGCGGAAAGGAAGAGTGGCTCACCAAGGCAGGTGAGAGTGCATTCGAGATAGTGGAAGGGCCCGCTGAGCAGCCGGCTGGTGGACCGGCCTGACTGCATAGTCCAGGCGGAGGTGTGCGACTCTTCCCCCGATGCACACCTCCGCGTCCACCTGGTACTATAGTTCCATGGAGAGCATGGGAAACGGTGACCGTGCTCTTGTCTCCGGCAGTTAATCAAAATATCCATAGTGAAAAGGAGTTGATTGACACATGGCGCACGATTCAAGTCTCTTCAAAGGCATTGCGATCACTCAGATCGGGGTGGTGGTTCGTGACGTGAGGAAGATGGTGGAGGTCTACCACAAAACGCTCGGTTGGGGTCCCTGGAGTATTTACATCGCGGAGCCACCGTTATTGCACAGCACGATGCTGCGTGGCAAACCGACGGAATTCACTTTCATGAACGCGGAAACGCATGTCGGGCCGGTTGACTTCGAGTTTATCCAGCCATTGGAAGGCCCCAGCCTCTACAGGGAGTTCCTGGAACAGCACGGCGAAGGTGTGCATCACATTGCCTGCATGGGCACGGGAGCGAACTACGAGGAGAACCTCGAGAACTTCGAGAAGATGGGCCTGAAGCCACTTATGAGCGGCGCAATCGGTGACACCATCAAGTTCTACTATCTTGATTCGGAGCCAATGATGAAGATTATACTGGAGTCCGGCAGCGGGCATATGATCTCTATTAAGCCGGCATTCACCTATCCGTAGGTTGTTCTATTTCCAGCCCCAAGAGCGAAAAGGAAAGGAAAAGGGGAAAATGAACGCCAACGAATGCGCAGAGAAGGCGGTGATAGTCACAGGCGCGGCCCAGGGGATTGGGCGGACCATTGCAGAGCAGTTTCTCCAGCAAGGAGCAAACGTCCTGATCTTCGACCTGGATGCCGAGCTGGCCGCAGAGACCGCGCGGCAATTAGCGCCGAGCGGCGAGATGGTTGTTAGCGTAGGCGGAGATGTGAGCCGGCGAGAGGACGTGCATCGCGCAGTGCAGACTTGCATCGAGCGGTTTGGTCGCCTTGATGTGATGGTGGCCCACGCGGGAATCGCCGATGCCACACCCCTGTTGGAGATTGATGACGCTAGCTGGCAACGCATAATGGATGTCAACCTTACGGGTGTCTTTCTGTGCACTCAGGAGGCGGGCCGTGTCATGGCCCAGTCTGGTGGAGGAGCCATCGTGGTGACGGCTTCCACCAATGCCTTCTGGGTCGAGTCGAACCTGGCACATTACAACACGTCCAAGGGCGGCGTGGTGGCGTTTGTGCGCTCGGCGGCCATCGACCTGGCACGCTATGGTATCCGGGTGAACGCGGTCGCTCCAGGCGTGGTGCGAACACGCATATCGACATGGGTGACAGAAGATCCCGTGCTGGCAGCCGACTATTTGAAACATATCCCGCTCAATCGCTTCGCCGAGACAATCGACGTGGCGAAGGTGGTGCTCTTCCTGGCCTCCAGCGACTCTGCATACATCACAGGGCAGACCATTGTGCTGGATGGTGGCCAGACGCTGGGAATCCTGGTGGATGCTCCTGAAGAACCTATTCCCGGCTCAAAGGCCGGGACGTCTTGAAAGTGTTGTTCACCAGTTTGCAGGCCAGACGCGCGGGGACGTTTTCCGGGCGCTGACCGTAAGCGATGTGAGGAGGAGAAAATGCGCACGTTATCAGAATACCAGTTGTGGTATGGCGTAGACAGGCAGCCGGCGGAAATGCGCGAACTGAGGGCTGGAGGGGTGACGGCGTTACTGGATGGCATCGATCTCCGCTATGTACGGATCGGCTCGCTGGAGACGGTGCGCCGAATCTATGTCGCTGTGCGTGACCAGAATTGGAACACCATCCCTGGGCAGCAGCGGATCACCCGGTTGGAGCAAGGGCAAGACAGGTTTGAGGTTGAGTTTGAGGTTGAGCACCAGGCGCATGACCTGGATTATGCCTGGCATGGCCGGATAGTGGGTTCTCCCGATGGACAGATCCGCTACGAGATGGATGGTGTCGCAAAGTCCGATTTTCGCTTTAACCGGATCGGGCTATGTATCCTGCACCCATTTAGGGAGAGTGCCGGGCAACCATACCACGCACGAACGCCACAGGGCCAGGTTAGCGGCTACTTGCCAGAGCTGATCGGCCAGCAGCGCTTCGAGAATGGCTACTATGTACCGCTGTTTCCCGCGTGCAGTAGCCTGACAATCGAGGCTGCGGATGGGGAACGGGTGCGCTTCGATTTCGAGGGTGACCTTTTTGAAATGGAGGATCAACGTAACTGGACCGATGCCTCCTTCAAGACCTATTGTACGCCGTTATCGCTCGGATTTCCGCGCCAGGCGCGCATGGGTACGCGGATTGCGCAGAACGTTACCATCTCGGTGGAGGGCATGCCGGTAGAGCGGAGGCGTGAGGAGGGGGATGAGGAGGTACGCCTAACACCTGGTCAAATGACCGGTCACCACCTACCGGCTATTGGATTTGGGATGGCCAGCGATGGAGCGTCCCTGAGCACGCGCGAACTCGAGCTTTTACAAAGGCTGCGCCCCGACCACCTGCGGGTTGATATCCACCTGGTGCGTGAGTACGCCGCTGCCCTGGAACGTGCAATAGAAAACTGCCAGGCTTTGAACTGCTCTATGGAGGTGGCGGTCTTTGTCACCGGGGAGAGCGCAGGCGAGTTAGACAGATTAGCTTCACTGCTGCAAGGCCGGGCCAGGATTGTACGCTTCCTGGTATTCCAGGAGGGAGCTCAAACTGCGCATCCCTCGGAGACGACGGTGCCAGGGCTGGTGGGACTGGCGCGCAGGCATCTCCAGCAGGTTGCTCCCAAGGCTGCGTTTGTTGGTGGAACCGATATGTACTTCTGCGAACTGAACCGCACCCGGCCGCAGGTGGAGGCGATGGACGGGGTTGCATACACGATCATCCCACAGG
>WNGJ01007998.1_pt1 | contig 18002 bp, 9 predicted proteins | sample 5400611 | NCBI WGS metagenome assembly WNGJ01 (sample SAMN13153375, study PRJNA577476) | soil metagenome | isolation source: 40 cm soil or saprolite under Garry oak tree replicate 1 | place: USA:California | collected 2016-06-15 | reverse complement strand
GGACGCAGTCGCGCCACGCCATAAAGATAATGGTTGTTAATGGTCGTCGGATTGTCGGGCTCAAGCGCAAGCGGCAGCCACAAACTCGCGCGATACGGATGCCGGAATGCTTTCGGCATCACGCCGATGATCGTCCGTGATGTTCCATCGATCACGATCGTGGTGCCAAGCACGTCGCGACGTGAATTGAGCGTGTTGCGCCAAAAGTCGTCGCTGATGATGGCGACGTTCGCTGCTTTGTCGCTCCCCTCATCTGTCGTGAAGTTGCGGCCCTGCGATGGCGGCAATCCGAGGACATTAAAAAAGTTGTAGGTGACAAGCGCGGCGGGGACGGTCTGCGCCGGCGAACCGGCCTTCACACTAACGACTGAGGCGCCGCCGGTTCCACCGGCAACATCTTCGAAAATATCCCGCCCGAACTCACGGAACCGCGCGGTCGTGCGATCGCTCAGATTCAACGTTGCTGAACCCGCTCCATTTTCATCCAGGGCTTCGTAAATCCTAACGAGTCGTTCCGCATTCGGGAACGGCAACGGACGCAGAAGCGCGCCCTGGACGACGGAGAAAATCGCAGTATTTGCACCAATCCCTAGCGCGAGCGTTAGGACCGCGACCAAAGTGAATCCGGGCGATTTGCGAAGCTGGCGAAGAGCAAACTTAAGATCGCTCATATCATTCGGCGCGCAGCGCGACTATCGGATCGACGCGTGTGGCGCGGCGGGCTGGTATAAGACACGCAAGCAGAGCGGCAATGGCAAGAGCTGCGGCAGTAACGGCAATCAAAACCGGATTGTACGGCGAGATTTGGTAAAGCTGAGCCGCGATGAGATGACCCGCGCCAAGCGTGGCGGCAAGGCCGATTACCAAGCCGAGCAAAACCGGATTCATCCCTTGTTTCACCACGAGTTGCAAAACATCTGTGACCTGCGCGCCGAGCGCCATGCGCACTCCGATTTCGCTCGTTCGTTGTTCGACCGTATAAGCGACCGCGCCGTAAATTCCGACGATGGCGAGTAACAGCGCAACGCCGGCAAATGCGCCGAGCAATCCCATCGTTAACCGTTGTTGACCGAGCGACTGCGTAACAATCGCATCGAGCGTGTTTGGTTGTAGAATTGGCATTTGCTTGTCGATCTTATCGAGCGCGCCGCGAACGATCGCCTGCGCAGCGTCCGGTTTCATCAAAGTGCGCACGAGGACGTTGAAAAACGAGAAGCTGCGTTGCGGCCACGGCCGGTAAAACTCGACATCGTTCGTTTTCGCAAGCTGTCGCGACCGCACATCGCCAACAACGCCGATGACTTCGGCCACAAGGCCGGTGCCGTTGTCGACGCCGAAGAAGATTTGTCGGCCCAGCGGATTCTCGTTCGGGAATAATTTCTTTACCGTCGAGTTACTCAAGATCACAACAAGAGGCGAATCGGACTTGTCGTGTTCAGTGAAGTCGCGGCCGGCCAAAAGCGGAATGTTGAGAAGGCGAAAATATCCCGGCGATACACTGCGTGTTAAACCGAGCGGGCGTTGAACAACTGGTAAGGGATTTCCATCCACTGGAGCGTAGGGAGTCTGCGAATAATTGCCGCTCATCGGCACGGCTTCGGTCGTCGCGACACGTTCAACGCCGGGCGCAACTTTCAATTCATCAAGCAGGCGCTGGACGAAATTACCGCGCGCCGAGCTATCGGGATATCGTGCAGCAGGCAATCCAATCGCGCCCGCCCAGACGTGGTCCGATCGGAAACCCGTTGCTTGATTGCTCAATCGCACAAAGCTCGAAACGAGCATCGCCGCCGCCGCGAGCAAGATCATCGACAACGCAACTTGAGCCGAGACAAGTCCCCGGCGAAATCGATGTTGGCCGGGACTTCCGCTAACGGAGCGTCCGCTCTCCTTTAGACCTCCAACCAGATCGCCGCGCGAACTTTGCCACGCCGGATAAACTCCCATGATAAGTCCAGTGACCAACGAAAGACCGAGCGTGAACAGAAGCACGGGCAAATGCAGCGTGATCCCGCCTTCTAATGGAACATTGTCGCCGGCGATTTTCGGAACGATTTCGATAACCCAAATCGCCAGAAGCAATCCAATAACGCCGGCAATGACGCTGACGGTCGTGCTTTCGAGCACAAAGAGCCGCACGACACTGCGGCGATCGCCACCGAGCGCCATTCGCATCGCGATTTCGCGGCGTCGTCCGGTGAAGCGAACGAGCAAAAGGTTTGCAACGTTGCTGCACGCAATCAGCAAAACCGCGCCGACGGCGATGAGCAACGTCACGAAAGCCGGCCGCAGGTCGCCGGTTGCATCTTCGTTCGCGCCGACGAGGACTGATGTCCATGTCGAATCGGCTGCTTCTCCATGCTGCTCGCGATAACTTTGCTCGAGCGCAGGCATCGCAGTCTGCGCTTGTTGAATCGTGACGCCGGGCTTCAATCGACCTATGCAACGCATGAAACTGTAGCCGCGCATGATGCGCTCTTTCGTCGCGTTTGGATTATCGAACGGCGTCGCGATAAAAACCTCCGAGTCGCGGCCGAACCACGAGATGGGCAAGTTCGGCAAAACGCCAACGATGGTGTGAGCCACATCGTTCAGCGCAATGCTTCGCCCGATTACGCCCGGATCCGAGCCCAGGCGTTTGCGCCAAAAACTCTCCGTCACGAGTGCGACGTTGACTTTCATTTCTTCCTGTTGAAGAAAGTTGCGGCCGCGAATTGGACGGACGCCTAGCAGGTCGAAATAATTGGCGGTGACATTTGCGCCGAGCACTTGCACCGGCTCGCCTGAGCCAGTGAGGATGTAGCCGTTATTCCAATCGGCAGCGACCGCGGTGAAAACATTTTGTCCGTCGCGGTAATGCCAAAATTTCGGAATGGAAAATGGAAGTTGGTGCAGATCGCGCTCTTTCGCTTCGCCGTAAACATGAACGATATTTTCCTGCTCGCGGAACGGAAGCCCACGCAGAAACAAATCGTGAATTAAACTGAACACGGCCGTGTTCGCGCCGATCCCGAGCGCCAGAGTTAGCACAGCGATCAAGGTGAACCCCGGCGATTTGCGGAGTTGGCGAAGAGCGAATTTGAGATCGTTCATATCATTCGGTCCGCAACGCCACGATTGGATCGACACGTGATGCACGGCGAGCGGGCAATAAGCACGCGAGCAACGCAGCCACGGCGAGAATTGTCGCAACAGTCGCAAGCACAAACGGATTGTAGGGCGAGATTTGATAGAGTTGCGCTGTTAGCAAACGCCCTAGTGCAATTGCTACGGCCAGACCGGCAACAAGTCCTATTGCAACTGGTTTCATCCCCTGCTCTACGATCAGTCGCAGAACATCTATTGTCTGGGCGCCAAGAGCCATTCTGACACCGATCTCTCCTCTTCGCTGTTCGACACTGTAGGCTACGGCTCCATAGATTCCGATTGTCGCAAGTAGCAATGCCGCGCCGGCGAATGTTCCGAGTAACGCCATCATTAATCGCGCCTGGCCTAACGATGCATCGACCAGGAGTGACATAGGTCCTGGCTGAAGAATCGCCAAACTGGGATCTATTTTATTCAGAGTTAGCCGAACAATCCGCATAACTTCGTCCTGCCTGATCGCACTTCCGACGGCGATGAACACAGCGGGTGTGTTGTGCTGCGCCCACGGCCGGTAGACTTCGGAATCGTTCGGCGTTTCGATTTTCAGTGAGCGCACATCTCCGACCACGCCGACTATATCAATGGGTTCGCCGACCTGATTCTTACTTCCCATCAAGATTTGCTGACCGACGGCGTCTTTATCGCCAAAAAGCTTCTGCGCCATGGCGCGACTAATGACGCCTACGGCGGGATGGTCGGGTGTGTCCCGGCCATCAAAGTCGCGACCTTCGACTAGAGGAATCCCCAGCGTCTTGAAGAAGCCAGGCGAAATATAATGAAGTGGAGCTACCGGTCTTTGGCCAATCGGAATAGAACTTTGGTCCGTTCGAGCGTAGTAAGACCTGGCAAAGCCGACCAACGGAACACTTTCGCTCACCGAAACGGATTGAAGCTCCGGAAACCTGCTGATTTCTTCGAGAAAGTGCTGTGCAAACTGTGCGCGACGATCCTCATCGGCGTAGGGCGTTGCCGGTAAGTTGACTGAGCCAACCCAAAGACGGTTCGGTTGAAATCCGATGTCCTGATTCCTAAGTCGAACAAAACTTGCAATCATCAAAGAAGCTCCGGCCAATAGAGTGATGGAAAGCGCTACCTGAGCTCCGACCAGGATTCTGCGTGATCTTTGTTGACTGGGACTGCCAATCGTCGATCGACCCGACTCTTTCAGCGCGCTGCTAAGATCGGAGCGACAACTTTGCCATGCTGGATAGAGGCCGGTCGCCGCGCCCGCGAAGAGCGACATTAAAAGTGCGAATAAAAACACCGAAGTATGCAGGCTGGTGGCTGGATCAATCGGCACGTTGGCCCCTGCAAGTTTCGGCACCAACGGAATCAGCTGCCAAGCCATGGCCGCTCCAAGAGTCCCGCCTAACAAGCCGACAAGCGTACTCTCGACCATGAAAAGACTAATAACATTAGAGCGGGATCCGCCGAGAGCCATTCGCAGGGCGATTTCCCGCCGGCGAGACACGAATCGAACAAGCAAGAGATTGGCGATATTCGTGCAGGCAATGATCAAGACCAACCCGACTGCAATAACCAGAGTCACAAAAGCAGGGCGCAAATTTCCGACTGCATCTTCAGGAGCAGTTATGAGTGTATTAGTCCAAAGGCCGTCGTGGTTTTCTGGGTATTTATCGTGATAACTATTTTGCACGGCGGCAACAGCGGCGCGGGCCTGCTCAATCGAAACGCCCGGTTTAAGCCGACCAATTACCCTCAAAAAGCCGGCGCCGCGCGCGAGCTGCTCTTGTGTTAAGCCGATGTTCTTTCCTTCAAACGGCTTGCTGATCAAGACCTCCAAGTTCTGTCCGAACCACGCAACTGGCGGATCAGACATCACGCCAACAATCGTATGAGGTATGCTATTGAGAGTAATGCTTCGACCGAGAACAGCCGGATCACTGCTTAGGCGCTTTCGCCAAAAAGCCTCGCTGATAATGGCGACGTCGGCCGATGACTCCTCTTGCGGTAGAAAAGTGCGTCCTAGAATCGGATGAAGATCGATTACATTCAGATAATTTGACGTTACGGTTGCGATATTTACCTGCGTCGGGTCGCCGAGGCCGGTAAGCGTCATAGCTATCCCGGAAAGGTCGGCTGCCAAATCGGTCAATGCTGTTTGACCATCGCGAAAATGCCAGAAGCGCGGGACGGAAGAAGGTAGTTGCTTGAGGTTACGATCCTTGGCCTCGCCGTAAATTCGAATGATCCGATTCGCCTCTGGAAAAGGCAGCCCTTTTAGAAAAAGTTCATCAATCAAACTAAAGATCGCGGTGTTGAGGCCGATCCCAAGCGCTAGTGTAAGAATTGCGACCGCGGCGAATCCGGGGTTCTTGATTAACTGGCGGAGCGCGAAGCGAAAGTTACTCATAACAAATACTCATAACAAAAAGCGAAACGCGTTCGACGTGTGGTCTGCTCAGTCGATGGCATAAAGAAAACTGTCTGTGCTCCCGAAATAGACTGTGCCGTTAGCTACCAGCGGCGATGAAAAGACAGAGCCGACACTGATTTGTCGATCTTGCGCGATAAGTGGTCCTTCCTTCCAGTTGTCGAAGAAAAGCAACGGCCCATTGAAGCGACGTTCCGCGGTAAGGACCCAGCCTTTGTTCTCTTTCGAGGCATCGGTCTGAAAGTCCCACAGGACTTTTCCGGTTGCGGCGTCGCGAGCCACCAAGGTTCCATTAAAAACCCCAATGAAGACGGTATCGTTTACCACCGCCGGAGAAGAAAACATGTAGGCACGGCCGTCTTCCTTCACGAGCGATTTGCCGGTCGCGGCTTCTGCGACGTGATAGAGTGCCGAATCGGATGTGGCAAAATAAACTTTTCCATCGAGAACAGCGGGCGACGTGATCACCCAGCTAAGCTGGTTATCAAATCTCCACTTTTCCTTCCCGCTGGCCGCATCCAGAGCGTAGAGCTGCGCGTCCCGGCAACCGGTGTAAACGACGCCGTCCATAATCGCCGGAGACGATTGAAAGCCAACCTGATTGTGAATGAGCGCATCTTCGCCGCCGTGGAAACGCCATTTCTCTTTGCCGCTCTTCGCATCAATGGCGTAAAAGTAACTGTCCCAGCTGCCAACGAATATTGTGTTGTCGGCGAACGCCGGCGACGCGTGGACGACATCGCCGGTTTTGAATTTCCAATTCAGCTGGCCAGTGTTCGCATCCAGACAATAGACGTATCCGTCGCCGCTTCCGAAATAAACCGCGCCATCAACTACCACCGGACTTGACAGAAAGATGTCGAACGGATCGGCGATGGTCTGGTTCTTGGGTTGCCATCCATGCAATCCTTTGGCCTCGAACCGCCGCTCGCCTCCGGTAGCAAATTTCCATTTCAATGCTCCAGTCTCGAGATTGAGCGCGTAAAAATTCCCGTCGTAGCTGCCAACGTAGAGCGTCCCGTTCGCGATCGCCGGCGTTGCCGAAACGAAACCGGGCCGCGCGTCTTTGTCTTCCAGATCTGGCGCCCGGTTTCGCTGTCAACTGCGTAAACATTTCCGTCGTCGCTGCCGAAGAAAATCGTCCGCCCCTCGATCACGGGCGACGCGACAATGCGATTCCCAGTGGGAAATTTCCATTTCACCCGATGGAATTGGCGCGGAGCCGGCCCGGAATAAACGCCGGTGTGCGCCGGATTTCCGCGGAACATCGCTTGCCCGTGCGCACCCAGCCCAAAGCCACAAAGATCGACGAACAAGATGACAAGGAGACTCAATTTCATGGGAGTGGACGTAATTACTTCGGTCGGTGGAGAACGAGAGCGACTTCACTAGGGCCTTGAAGAACTGTTCCGTGAATCTCACCGTTCTCGAGCCGGCCCTCGTAGGTAATTCCAAACGCATTGCACTCAATCGTGATAAAGTTGCCCTGCTGTGTAATGCGATCGACCGGCAGGTTGTTTACCTTCCGGCCGACGATCACAAAGTCAGCTGATGCCGGTTGGGAATCGTGATTCTGCAACTTCAGCGTGACTTTGCGTGGATAACCGAGCAACTCGTAACCACCGTTCCACTCGCCCTCGAATTCTTTTGCGACCGGGGTGCTGCGCGGCATCTCTTCAACCTGGGGCGGCCCGATTTTTTCCAAAGCGAAACGAGCACTGTTTCCGCCTTGTAGAAAATCGCCGACCAACTTTTTGTTGCTCAGACGCGCTTTAATTTTTGGCGGTTCAACACTGGGCCCTGTCATCGCCTGAATACCAAAGTAAAGGTCAGCCCCCTCGATCTTGATGTCGGTTAGTGGGGCGCCTTTCACATTTAATCCCGGCAAAGTCGCGGAGCCGCTCCAGTTCGCCTCGCGGGCTAGATCGACAACCAAAACCAGCTCGTGGCCGGGGATCTGAATTGTTCCGCTCCATCTTCCCTGTAATTCGGAAGCAGCCTCTGTGGCCTCGGTCGCCGCACCTGCGACATGCAGGGCAAAGGAGATGACTGCGGCAATTGTGAAGCCGAGAAAGCTCCGCTTCGGCCTACTAACTAATTGAATCTCACTCATAATGGAGCGCTACCATTGGATCAACGTGTGCGGCTCGCCGCGCTGGGACCACACACGCAATCAATGCGATCGCCGCGAGCAAAACCGTTGAGCCGGCAAGCAGCGCAGGATTGTGCGCCGAAACTTCATAAAGCTGCGTTGTTAGGAGACGGCCAAGGACGAATGCCGACACAATTCCGATCGCCAACCCGATAACGACCGGTTTCATTCCCTGGTTCACCACAAGGCGCAACACGTCGCGGGTTTGCGCACCGAGCGCCATTCGAACGCCGATTTCGCCAGTGCGCTGTTCGACCGTGTAGGCGACCGCACCGTAAATTCCAATGCTCGCCAGCAACAACGCGACCCCGGCAAAAATTCCGAGCAACCACATCATTAAACGCGCTTGCCCGAGCGCTCGCGCGACGACAGCGTCCATCGCTTGCGGTACCGCGATGGCCAATCCGGGATTCACTTTCGTAAGCGCGGACTGCACGAGCTCGGTCATCGCATCCACTTCTAGATTGGTGCGGACGGTAATGTTAACGAGTGGAAAATTGTATTGCGCCCACGGCCGATAAAATTCCATGCCCGGCGGCTCGGCCACTTGCACTGAGCGCACATCGCCGACGATTCCGACGATTTCCCACTGCGCAAAGGCTAAGAATAAAGTCTTTCCGATTGGATTCTCACCCGGAAAAACTTGTTTCGCACCTGCCTGACTGATCAGACAAACTTTCTGTCCGTCGGCGGTGTCGTGCTCATCGAACTCGCGGCCAGCCAGAAGCGGCACTCCCCAGGTCTTGAAGTATCCGGGAGTAACCTCGTGACCAGGCACGATCTCACGCTTCTCGACTGGCGGAACATCATGATCGCCCCGCGCATAAAGATAACGACTGAAGCCAACCAACGGAATATCGCCGCTAATAGTCGCGCTCTCGAGCCCGGGAACACTGCGCAACTCATGCAATGTTTGTTCAACAAAACGTTGACGCGACGGACGGTCTGGGTACTGCGAGGTCGGCAGTGTAATCGCACCCGTCCAAAGATTCTGGGGACGGAAGCCAAGGTTCTGCTGACTCAAGCGGATGAAACTCGTGATCAGCAGCGCCGCGCCGGCCAACAAAGTGACCGAGAGCGCGACTTGCGCGCCGACGAGGATTTTTCGGAAGCGCTGCTGGCGCGCACTGCCGCTCGTGCCGCGGCCGCCTTCTTTCAATGCATCAACCAAATCGGCGTACGAACCCTGAAGCGCCGGATAAATTCCCATCAAGAGACCGGTCAAGATCGACAATCCAATCGTGAACACGAGCACTGCTATCGACAAGCTCGTTGCGTCGTTCGCTTCCAACGACAGAAAATTGGAGGCTATTCGCGGAACCAGCGGCACCAATTGCCACGCGACGAAAGCGCCGACCACGCCCGCGATTACGCTGACGAGCAAACTTTCGAAAACGAATAGCCTCACGATACTGCTGCGCGACGCGCCGACGGCCATTCGCAACGCGATCTCGCGCCGGCGTCCATTGAAACGAACAAGCAATAGATTAGCGACGTTGCTGCACGCGATCAGCAAAACGAAACTCACCGCGGCGAAAAGCGTAACGAAGCCCGCGCGGAAATTCCGGGTCACGTCTTCAGGCAAAGCCCGCAGTGTGGTGACGAATGCGCTGTCGATGTTGTTCGGATATTGGGACCGATAACTCTCTTCCAGCGACAGCAACACGGCGCGCGCTTGTTGAACGGTCATCCCCGGTTTCAATCGTCCGACAACCCGCAGAAAAAAGGAGCCGCGCATCAGTTGCTCATGACTGAAGCCGGGAATCTGAAAAGGTTTCGTCGTCCAAACTTCCGCGATAGGGTTCGCGCCAAACCAGGCCGCCGGCATATTTGGCAGAACGCCAACGATCGTGTGTGGCGTTCCGTCGAGTGTGATGCTTCGCCCAATCACGTTCGGATCTCCGCCGAGGCGCTTCTGCCAGAAATTTTTCGTCACCAATGCGACGTCGGCGCTTTCCTCTTCTTTTGGCAGAAAATTGCGGCCAAGAATTGGGCGAACGCCCAACACATCGAAATAGTTGGAGGTTACTCTCCCGCCAAAAATTTGGACAGGATCGCCAAGTCCGGTCAGTGTGAACGGGGAAGAATTCTGGGCGGCGGAATTCTCGGCGGCGAAACCGTCAAAAATCGTCTGACCGTGACGATAAAGTTGGTAACGCGGCGCCGATATTCCGACATCCGCCAAATCGCGCGTCTTGTCGCCGTTATCGAGGTGAACAATGCGCGACGGTTCCTTGAACGGCAGCCGGCGCAGAAACAGATCGTTGACCAAACTAAAGATCGTCGTGTTTAGTCCAATGCCGAGCGCGAGCGTGAGGACAGCGACCAGAGTGAATCCCGGCGATTTGCGAAGCTGGCGCAGAGCGAATTTGAGATTGTTCATATTATTCGGTGCGCAGCGCTTCAACCGGATTGACTTGGGTGGCGCGCCGCGCTGGCAGCAGACACGCGACCAAAGCAGTTATCGCGAGCAAGGTTGTTGCGGCGAGTAACAGCAGCGGATTATGCGCGGAAACCTGATATAGCTGCGCGGCCATCAGCCGGCCGAGCCCGAAGGTCGCGACGATACCGATGATGAGTCCGCTGACGACGGGCGCCATTCCCTGCCTAACGACAAGTTGCAGGACATCGCGTGTTTGCGCGCCAAGCGCCATGCGCACGCCGATTTCGGTCGTGCGTTGCGCAACAGTGTACGCGACCGCGCCGTAGATACCGATGCTCGCGAGCAGCAACGCGACTCCGGCGAAGATACCGAGCAACCACGTCATCAGCCGCGTCTGACCGACGGCTTGCGCCAAGATTGCATCCATCGATTGGGGTAATGCAATCGCCAGACCCGGATCGACTTTCGCCAACGCTCCGCGCGCCAGCCTAGTCACCGCGTCCACAGAGAGGCGGCTCCGCACATCGATGCTGAGAAAGTTGTAGTTGTCCTGTGTCCATGGCCGATATAAGTCGACATCATCGGGCTCGGCGACCTTACGTGAGCGCACATCTCCGACCACGCCGACGATCTGGCATGGAATGCTTGCGCCACCGACGAGCAGTGTTTTGCCGAGCGGATCTTCGTTGCCGAAAATTCTCTTCGCGCCACCCTTGCTGATGATGATGACGTTCTGGCGATCGGTCGTATCGTGTTCATCAAAATCGCGGCCCGCGAGAAGCGGAATGCCCCAAGTCTTGAAGTAATCTGGCGCGATGTTGTGGCCGACAGCTGCGGCGCGTTTATCGATCGGGAGGACCTCGCCGTCAGTTCGCGCGTACAGGAAGTTACTGATCGCTGCGGGGAGGAGCGGAATGTCGGCGCTGATCGTTGCGCTCTCCACGCTGGGCACATCGCGCAACGCAGCCAGCGTTTTTTCCGCGAAACGTGTGCGCGTTGGGACGTCCCGATACGGCGAGTCGGGCAACGTCACGAACCCGATCCAAACATCATTGCGGTACCCAATGTCTTGTTGACTCAACCGGATGAAGCTCGTGATAAGCAAAGCTGCCCCCGCGAGCAGCGTCACCGAGAGGGCCACCTGCGCGCCTATGAGGATTCTCCGAAAACGGAGCTGATTCGCGCTGCCGCTCGTGCCGCGCCCGCCTTCTTTCAAGCCGTCGATCAAATCGGCGCGCGAACTTTGCAGCGCGGGATAAATGCCCATAACAAGACCGGTCAGTACGGAGATAGCGATCGCGACCACGAGCACGCCCAGTGAAAGCTGCACGCGCACGTCCGGATCGAAGGGTAGGAAGTTCGCCGCCATTCGCGGCACAAGTGGGACGATGTGCCAGGCGAGCAACGCACCAGCGAGTCCGGCGAGGACGCTAACGAGGAGACTTTCCAACAGAAACAGTCTAACGACACTTCCACGCGACGCGCCGATGGCCATTCGCAGCGCGATCTCGCGGCGCCGGCCGCTGAACCTAACGAGCAGCAAATTCGCGACGTTGCTGCAGGCGATGAGCAACACGAACGCCACCGCGGCGAGTAACGTGGCAAATGCCGGCCGCAAGTTCCCGGTGACATCTTCGGGCAATGTCTTCAGCGTCATGACCGACGCGCTGTCGATCTTGTCAGGAAAACGCGCGCGATAACTTTGCTCGAGCGGCGGCATGGCAGCGCGCGCCTGTTCGATTGTTATACCGGGTTTGAGGTGTCCCACGACCCGAAGAAAACCGGAGCCGCGCATGATCCGCTCATTCGAGAGCCCGGCAATCTCGAACGGTTTCGTTGTCCACACTTCCGCAGCCGGTCCGACCCACGAGAATGGCATGTTCGGCAGCACCCCAACAATCGTGTGCGGCACGCCGCCGAGCGTGATGCTGCGCCCGATAACATCCGGATCGCCGCCCATCCGCTTGCGCCAGAAGGTTTCGGTCACCACCGCGACGTCAGCGGTTTCTTCTTCGTTAGGCAAAAAGGCGCGCCCCCGGATCGGACGCACGCCCAGCACATCGAAATAGTTCGACGTCACCTGCCCACCGAGGATTTGCACCGCCTCGCCGAGTCCGGTCAGCGTGAATGCGGACGGATTTTCCGCCGCGAAGCCATCGAAAATCGTCTGACTCTCGCGAAAATGCTGAAACCGCGGCACTGAGACGGGGAGTTCGAGCAGATTCCGCTCCCGTGCATTCGAATAGAGGTGCAAGATGCGCTGCGGCTCCTTGAATGGAAGCGGACGCATGAAAAGATCGTCGATAAGACTGAAGATCGAGGTGTTCAATCCGATGCCGAGCGCGAGAGTGATGACGGCAATGGCAGTAAATCCGGGCGATTTGCGGAGCTGTCGCAACGCGAAACGGAATTCGTTCATGATTGCAGTCAGCTTGAAAGTTTTTTCATCATTCTGTGCGCAGTGCGATGATCGGATCCACACGCGTGGCGCGACGAGCTGGCACGCAGCAGGCGATCAGGGCGACAGCTAAAAGCGAAAACACGGCGATCAACACAGCCCAGGCGTCGACGGCGCCGACGTTGTAAAGCAACGACATCAAGGCGCGGCCCGCAGCAACTGCACCGATCAGTCCAACTACGATCCCGATTGCCATTAACGACATTCCCTGGCCTAGTACGAGCTTAAAGATGTTTGCGCGCTCCGCGCCGAGCGCCATCCGGATCCCGAGCTCGCGTGTGCGTTGAGTGACAATTAACGCCATGACACCGTAAAGCCCGATACTTGCGAGACTCAGCGCGAGGCCCGCAAATACGCCGAGTAAAGTCATTGTCAGGCGCTGTGAGGCGAGGCTGTCGTCAATGTTTTCCTCCATTGTTGCGATTTCGGAAACGGCCTGGTTACGATCCAGCGTGGCGATTTGGTCTTTGATTGGACTGGCCAGTGAATGCGGACTGAAACCGGCTTTTGCGCGGATGATCAGATTCTGCTCGACGTTCGGAAACTGCGACGCGCTGAAGTACATCATTGGCAAGTTGCGCGCGTCCTCTTTTTCACCTGGGGCATCGTTCCGGGTGTGCGGCACGATTCCAATGATCGTCAGCGGAACGCCATTCTGATTGGGGTCGCCAATGGTAACTGGATCGTCGATCTGTTTGCCAATCGGGTCGGTGCCGGGAAAAAATTTTTGCGCGGCGAGCTCGTCGATCACGACCGTTCCCGGACGACCGCTCACGTCTTCCGGTCCGAAATCTCTGCCCCGCAAAATCGCCATACCAAGCGAGCGAAAGTAGCCCGGTGAAACAATCGCCATCTCGCTGATTGGCTCCTGGCCGTGAGGATCAGGCGGCGTACCCGTAATGTGGAATGAACTGTCCCAGTGGTGGTGATCGAATGGCGCGTTGCTGCAAATCGCCGCACTGCTTACACCCGGGAGTCGTTTCACCTTCTCAACCAATTGATCGTAAAAGCGAACGATCTTCTCCGGCGAATCATAACGCGCAGCCGGCAACGCGAAGGTCATGGTTAAAACACCACGCGGATTGAACCCAAGAGGCACCTGCTGGGAACGCCAAAAACTCTTTAAGGTTAATCCCGCCGCGGCGAGCAGGAGGACCGCCAGTGCTACCTGTGCAATCACAAGGATTGCGCGGGCCCGCTGTCGTTGAGCCCCACTACTGCCGCGCGCGCCGTCTTCCTGTAACTCAGCTGCCAACGATGCCGTGTTCGAGACGCGCAACGCGGGCCATATCCCAACGAGCAAGCCGGCGAACATTGAAATAATGGTCGTGGCCGCGAGCACCGAACCGTCAATGTTCGTTTCTTGAAATCGCGGCACATCAGGCGGAACAAGCGAGCGAATTGCGTCGAGACTCCATACCGCGATCAGCACTCCGCAAATGCCACCCAGCACTGCGACAACTCCGCTTTCCACCAATACCTGACGCGCCAGGTCCCAGCGGCCGGCACCAAGTGCGGCGCGCACCGCGAGTTCTTTGCGGCGCGCCATACCGCGTGCGAGCTGAAGATTCGCTACATTTGCGCACGCGATTAACAGCACGCAAGCCACAGCCGCAAGCAGTACGCAAAGAAGATATCGGTATTGGCCTACCGAATATTCGAGCAGCAACTTTGCGGAAACCTGCCGGCCGGTGTTCGAATCTGGATAACGCCGGCTAAGATCGACCGCGATAGTGTCAAGCTCCGCGATTGCCTGCTTCAACATCGGTCCCGGTTTCAAGCGGCCGAGACATGAAAAAGCTTCGTGATTCCCACGCGACAGAAAATCGTGATCGGCGCGCAAATCGGCCAGCGGCAGAAAAACGTCGCAGTTTCGCGGAAAACGGACACGGTCCGAAATGACGCCGACAATCTCACGCGGCACGCCATCCACGTTCAGCCGTTGTCCAATTGCAGCCGACAATGCACCGAAGCGGTTTCGCCAAACTCGTTCGCTGATCAGAGCCACTTTGGCCGCGCCAGGAACATCGTCGCCCTCTACGAAATCACGACCGATCAGCGGAGGGACTCGTAAAATTGATAAATAATTCGCGGTAACGCGTCCGGCCCGAGTCGCTTCCGGTGGCGATGTTCCGTCGGATGCAGAGACGCTAACGCGCTCTGCCCTTGCCAGTGCGAGATCGGTGAAGCTTTTCTGCGCGGCGCGCCAGTCCAGATAATTCATGTAACTGACCGAGCCTGATTCGAAACCGGCGCGCCCGAGCAATCTCTCACGCAACAAAACGAGTTGCTCTGAATGTGGATAAGGCAGCGGCCGCAACAAAACCGCGTTGATAACGCTGAAGATCGCGGTGTTCGCGCCAATTCCGAGCGCGAGTGCGAATACCGCAATGACAGTAAAGCTCGGATTTTTCACGAGCTGTCGAACCGCGTACCGAAGATCGTCTAGCATGTGATTGATCTCCGCGGATTATTCATAACGAAGCGCCGCTACAGGATCGACGCGTGTGGCGCGCCGTGCGGGAACGAAACAGGAGACAGCTGCAACAAGCGTGAGTAATCCCGCCACGGCGAAATAAATCGTCGGGTCGAGCGCGTTCACCTTGAACAAAATGTTTTTCAAAGCAGCGGCCGCAATGACTCCGAGCAATAGCGCAATTCCGCCAGCGCCAAGTACAAGACCAATCGCAAGCTGCCAAGCGCCCTGCGTCATCACCATTCGAAAAATTCGGGCGGCGTCAGCACCTAGCGCCATTCGAATTCCGAACTCCTGCGTGCGCTGGTTCACCGAAAAACTCATCACACCATAAAGTCCAACGGCGGAAAGAATGAACGCGACGATTCCGAAAATCGTGAACAACGTCGCAATGATGCGATTGGCGGAGAGAATTTCATTGTGAAATCGTCCCGGCGTTCCGGCAAAATAAGTCGGGAGGTTCGAATCGAGCTCAACAACCGCTCTGCTCAAAGCCGGGCCAAGCGTGTCAGCCCGTTGACCTGCGCGCGGACGAACAAGGATCGTACAAAATTGAGGAGCCGGAGATGCGCCCAGCAATGGCATATAAAATCCCACGCTCTCGGTTTGCTGATCGAACGGACCTTGCATCAACGTGTCCGGCACGACGCCGACAATAGTTCGCCACGGCTGCGGCTGACCGGGATTGAAGATTCGGACCTGGTGACCAATCGCGCTCTGGTTGCCCCAATATTTTCGGGCAAAACTCGCATTCACAATTGCCACCGGTTGTTTCGAATCGACATCGTCGACGGTGAAATCACGGCCTTCGAGAATTTTCAAACCAAGCGTCGTGAAATAATTGTCCGAGACCGATTCGAAATTTCCGCGCGGGCGATCCCGATCGGTGAGATAATTTTGACCGTCAACTTCGTATTGGCCCTGGCTGTCGAATGTCATGCGGAAGCGACTGCTCATCGCGGCGGATTTGAACTGGGAATTGGCCTGCAGAGCGCGCACTGCACGCTGGAAAAATTCGCGCCGGGAATCTTCACTTGGATACGCGCCCTCCATCAAAGCCATCCGCGCAGCATAAATTCCATTTTCGTCGTACCCGTAGTCCAGCTTCATCTGATTTCGGATCGATTTGATTTCGAGCGTCGCGGCGATCAATAGCGCTGCAGTCAGCGCGATTTGCCCGACCACTAGCACGCGGGTGATGATGTTGACCAATCGACTGCTATTGCCGCGGCCGCCTTCTTTCATGATCTCCGCTGCGTTGCCTCTGGCGCTTAGGAATGCCGGGACGAGACCGGAGGCGATCGTGGCCAGCAGAGTGATCGCGACGGTGAAAACGAGCACCGACCCATCGATCGTGAATTTCCAATAATAAGGTGCCGGAAAGGGCAACGCGTTAATCGACCGAACGTAAAAATCGATGGCCCAATAGGCGATGATCACGCCTGCGATGGCGCCGAACACTGCGACCACCAGACTCTCGGTCAACATTTGCCGCACGAGTCTCCACTGCGTCGCGCCGAGTGCGCCGCGAATCGCCAGTTCCTTTGCGCGCAACGCAGCACGGCCGAACTGCATGTTCATCACGTTCACACAGGCGATCAGCAACACCAGAATGACCGCGGCGAGCATTGCCCAGACGGTCTGACGAAATTGGACGCCCGTGAATGTATTCAGCAGCGGCTGCACGCTGGCCGACGTCAGATTCTGATTTGTCTTGGGATTGTCCTCTGCCAAATGGCGAGCAAGAGTAATAAATTCCGCATTCGCCTGATCAATAGTCACACCCGCCTTGAGCCGGCCCATGACTGCGGGCGCATTATTACTCGCTCCCAGCCGCAAGTCGCCGCGCGGCTGTGGCGGAAACTCATTGTATAAAGGCGTCCACAGCTCCTCCGAAACCGGGAACTTAAAATTCGGCGGCATCACCCCGATGATGGTCGCGGATTTGCCGTTAATTCGGACGCTTTGTCCGACAACGTTTGGGTCGGCGCCGAAATCGCGTTGCCAGATTTCGTCTCCCAGAATGGTGACCTTTTCCGCGCCCGATTTATTGTCCGCGGCGGTGAAATCGCGACCAAGCACCGGCGAGACACCGATAATCTTGAAAAAATCTTCGGTTACGTAACCACCGGTATAACGTTGCGGATTATTTTTGTAAGTGACGTTGACTGTCGATCCATTGAGATAGCCGGCCATCATCGAGAATGATTTCTGCGTCGCTTTCAGGTCCTCGTAATCCTGAGCGGTCGGAATATTGCCGAGACCGAAATTGTTGTTTTGATCGCTCGACTTGGGATCAATCAGGCCGACGCTCATTAACTGTTCCGGATGCGGGAAGGAGAATCCGCGCAACACGATCGCGTTAACGATTGTGAATTGGGTTGTTGCACCGCCAATGCCGAGACCAAGCACGAGCACTGCCAAAAAACAAAACGTTTTGTCTTTAAACAAGACTCGCAATCCGACTCGAACATCCTGACGAAACGAATCCAGAATCATGGCAAAATTCTCCAGCTAGTTGTTAACGATCCACCCATCGCGCAATTGAATGACGCGTTTCCCATACGAAGCGTTCAGCGATGATTGCCCGGGCAACACCTACGAGTTGCTGTTGTCCGCCGGATAGCTGACGCGGATACAAATCCTTTTTCCCAACGATATGAAACCGATCGAGCATGTCCGCCACCATCGCGGCGCGCTCGCTTTTGCTATAACGACGATATGACAGCGGGATCTCGAGGTTCTCGTAAACCGTGAGATCGTCGAGCAAATGGTACTGCTGGAACACGAAACCGACCTGCTCGTTCCGGAGCGTGGCGCGCTCTTTCGGCTTCAAATGATGCACGGCCGTATCGTTCAAAGAATATTCGCCCTCCCAGCCGTGGTCGTGCATCCCGAGGATGTGCAACAGCGTCGATTTGCCTGCGCCTGATGGTCCCATCACCGAAACGAATTCGCCGTCGGCGATGTGCAGATTGATATCGCGCAGGA
>WNGJ01002734.1_pt1 | contig 18003 bp, 16 predicted proteins | sample 5400611 | NCBI WGS metagenome assembly WNGJ01 (sample SAMN13153375, study PRJNA577476) | soil metagenome | isolation source: 40 cm soil or saprolite under Garry oak tree replicate 1 | place: USA:California | collected 2016-06-15 | reverse complement strand
CGCAGAGCTTCTCCGGCAGGTCGAGCACGATCGCGGCCGGCAGCACGTCGTGCTCGCGGGCCAGCGTGACCAGCTCGCGCCGGGCCTCGGGCTGCACGTTGGTGGCGTCGATGACGGTGAGGCGGCCGGCCTTGAGGCGCTGGCCGGCGATGAACTGCAGCACCTCGAAGGCGGCCGGCGAGGCGGACTGGTCGTTCTCGTCGTCGGCGACCAGGCCGCGGCAGAAGTCCGAGGAGATCACCTCGGTCGGCCTGAAGTGCGTCCGGGCGAACGTCGACTTGCCCGAGCCGGTCACGCCGATCAGCACGACCAGGCTCAGCTCGGGGACGCTCAGTTCCACGGCCCTGTCTGTCATGGCTGGGTCTGTCATGGCTGGGTCTGTCATGGCTGGGTCTGTCATGGCTGGGCCCCCTTCTCGAAGACGGCCAGCTGGGTGGGCGGGCCGTCCCCCGGGTCCTCGGGGCCGACCGGCAGGAACCTGGCCCGGTATCCGTAGCCGTCGGCGACCCGGCCGGCCCAGGCGCGGAACTGCGCCCTGGTCCACTCGAAGCGGTGGTCCGGGTGCCGGACGGCGCCGGGTTCCAGCCCGGCGAAGTGCGCGTTGTATTCGGCGTTGGGGGTAGTGACGACGACGGTGCCGGGTGCCGCCGCGCCGAACACGACCCGTTCCAGCGCGGGGATCCGGTCCGGGTCCAGGTGCTCGATGACCTCCATCAGCACGGCGGCGTCCAGCCCGGCCAGCCGGTCGTCGCGGTAGGTGAGCGAGGACTGGAAGATCGTGAGCCGCTCCCGCTGCTTGTCCGGCATCCGCTCCAGGTTGAGGTGGCGCGCGGCCAGCTGCAGGGCCCGGGCGGACACGTCGGTGGCCACGACGTGGTCGATGCCCGCCTCGCGCAGCAGGTCCCGGGTGAGCGCGCCCGCGCCGCAGCCGAGGTCGCCGACCCGCCGGGCGCCGCGCTCGTGCAGCACGGCCAGGATGGCCTCGCGGCGCTGCACGGCGAGCGGCTTGGCCCTGCCATCTGCGGGGCCATCTGCGGGGCCTTCCTCCAGGGCTTCTGCCGGGACCGCGTTGTCGAGTTCCTCCGGCTCGGTGTCGTCGGCTTCGGCCAGCCGGGCCAGCGCGGACCGGGTAAGCCGCTGCTGGTGGGACAGGTAGCGGCGGGTGATGAGCTCCTTCTCCGGGTGCCCGGCCAGCCAGTCGCCGCCGGCCCGGATCAGCTTGTCCACCTCATCGGTGGACACCCAGTAGTGCTTGGCGTCGTCGAGCACCGGCAGTAGCACGTACAGGTGGTTGAGCGCGTCCGCCAGCCGGAGCTCGCCGGTCAGCCGCAGGCCGAGGTACGGGGAGTCGCCCCACTCGGGCGGGGTCAGGGGGTGGCTCTGGGTGTCGACGGTCCAGCCGAGGGGGGCGAAGACGCGCTGCGCGAGCGTTGTGCCTCCACGGCAGCGCAGGGCCGGGACGTGCAGTTCCAGCGGGATGGGTTCGGCGGCCAGGGCGGGACGCGCGTCGCAGCGGCCGGTCAGCGCGGTGCGGAAGGCCTCCTTGATCGCCACCGCGAGCATGCTGGAGGCGGCGTACGGCCGGTCGTTGACGTACTGGCCGAGGGCTGTGCCTGGGCTCTTGCGGTCGCGGACGAGGCCGATCGGGTCGACCTCGAGCAGCAGCGCGGCGGTGCACCGCTCCGGCACCGCCTCCGGGTAGAAGACGTGCGCCTGACCAGCCGCGACGGCAAACGACTGGGACCGGTCCGGATGCTTGTGCAGCAGGAACCCCAGATCGGTCGCTGGCGCGCGGGTGGTGGTGATGGTCAGCAGCACACTGCATTGTGTCCGGCCGGGTACGGCCAGATCAAAACCATTAGGGCCGAACGGGCCTGGGTGCCCGCCCCGGCATCAGACGTGCGCGGCGGCGAGCTTGGCGCTGAAGCCGAGGAGCACGGCGCCGGTGGTGGCGTCGAGGCCGCGACGGACCTTGCGGCGCATCAGCAGGCGCCGGGCGCCGTGCAGGCCGGTGACCAGCGCGAGCTGGTAGCTCAGGCCGAGTACCGCGTGGCTCCAGGCCAGCACCAGCAGCCAGCCGAGGCCCGCGCCCGGGGTGAGGAACTGCGGCAGGACGGCGAGGTAGAACACCAGGACCTTGGGGTTGGTGATGTTGGAGGTGAATCCCTGCCGCCAGCCGGCCAGGCCCCTGGTGTGACCGTCCGCCTCGTCCGCTGGCTGGTACTGGCCGCGGAGGGCCGAACGGATGGCCTGCGCGCCCAGGTACGCCAGGTAGCCGACGCCTGCCCACTTGATCGCCTCGAACAGGGGCTGGACCCGGAGGATGAGCCCGCTGACGCCGAACGCGGCGGCCGTCCCCTGCACCAGGTTGGAACTACTGACGCCCAGCGCGGTCCATCTCCCCCGGCGCCGGCCGCCGACCAGCGTGTTCTTGGTGACCACGGCGAAGTCGGGCCCGGGGATCAGGACGAGGACCGCGGCGAACGCCAGGAACTCCGCGTACTTTGACCACGACATGGTCCTCACGCTACCTGGCGGGGTACAAGTGGAGCGTGGCGCGCTGGGTGCTGCACGTGGACCTCGACCAGTTCATCGCGGCAGTCGAGGTCCTCCGGCATCCCGAACTGCGCGGGCGGCCCGTGGTCGTAGGCGGTGACGGCGACCCGACCAAGCGCGGCGTGGTGAGCACCGCGTCCTACGAGGCCAGGGAGCACGGCGTGCACTCCGGGCTACCGCTGCGGACGGCCGCCAAGCGGCTGCCGGACGCGGTGTTCCTCCCGGTGGACCGGGCCGCCTACGAGGAGGTCTCGGAGACGGTGATGGAGGTGCTCCGGTCGGCCGGCGCGGTGGTGGAGGTGCTCGGCTGGGACGAGGCGTTCGTCGGCGTCGACACCGAGGACCCCGAGGCGTTCGGCCGGTCGCTGGCGCGCCAGGTCAAGGAGGCCACGCAGCTGGACTGCACGGTGGGGATCGGCGAGAACAAGCTGCAGGCCAAGATCGCCACCGGGTTCGGCAAGCCGGCCGGGGTGTTCCGGCTGACGTTCGCGAACTGGTTCGAGGTGCTCGGGTCCAGGCCGACCGAGGCCCTGTGGGGCATCGGCGCCAAGACGGCCGGGAAGCTCGCCGGTCTTGGCATCGGCACGGTCAGCGACCTGGCCGCCGCCGACCCGGACGCGCTGGCCGCGGTGTTCGGGCCGATGACCGGGCCGTGGCTGGTGCTGCTGGCCCGCGGCCGGGGCGACGCCGAGGTGGACGACTCGCCCTATGTGGCGCGCGGCCATGGGCGCGAGGAGACGTTCCAGCGGAACATCGCCGGCTGGTCGCAGGTGGAGGCCGAGGTGGCGCGGATCGCCGGGCTGCTGGCTCTTGATCTGGCGTCGGAGCCGCGGCCGGCGCTGCGGATCGTGGTGAAGGTGCGCTACGCGCCCTTTATCACCGAGACGCACGGGGTGACGCTGGCCACGCCTTCGTCGGATCCCGCGGTGATCGCGCGGGCGGCGGCCGAGGCGCTGAGCCGGTTCACCGGGCGGCGGCCGGTGCGGCTGCTGGGCGTGCGGGCCCAGTTCGAGCGCGGCGCACGGTTAGAGGGGGCCCGGTTAGACCGGACGCTCCATGCCGATCTCGCCGAGGGCCGGGTTGGAGGGCAGCGGCTGCCGCTCGGCGGTGACCGCGAAACCGCAGCGCTCGTACAGCAGGCGGGCGCGGGAGTTGGTCTCGGTCACCTGCCAGTCGGTCATCGTCGTCGCGCGCACTAGGACCATGCCCCATGGTCCTGTCGGCGGCGTGCGCCGGACAACCTGTTTTCCCGGCCGCGGCATCTTACTCGTGGCTGTAATCCCTGGTCAGCCAGTGCTCGGGCGTCATCCTGATCATGATCTGGCCGTCGGTGGGGTTGGTCGCGATATAGGTGTCGCCGCCCTCGGGTCCCAGGTACCTGCGGGCCAGTTCGAGCCGTTCGGCCTCGGTGGCCTGCTCGATGACGACCGGGCCCTCGACCGTGACGTACTTGTAGGGCAGCCGCTCTTGCTGGGCGCACAGGCTGATCCGGCCCGCCGCCTCGATGGCCAGGGCCTTGCGGGTGCCGCCGCCGGTGGCCACGTTCACCGTGCCGCCCGGCTGGTAGGTGTACCAGACCGGGGCGGTCAGCGGGCCGCGGCCGTCCGGCGAGGCCACGCTGAGCACCCCGACGTGCAACCCGGCCAGGAACTCCTCGCGCTCGGCCCGGCTCATGCTCAGCGACATGTCGTCTCCCGTCGGCTCGGCCCCTGACAAGTCTGCCTCAGTCGAAGCGGCGGGCGCTCGGGTAGCCCTGGCCGCCGTCCACGGGGATATTCGCGCCGGTAATCCACGACGCCCGCCCCGACAGCAGGAACGCGACCACGTCGGCGACCTCCGGCAGCGAGCCCAGGCGGCCGAACGGGAACTGGCCGGCCAGGAAGGCGGCGAAGTCCTCCGGGTTGGCCCGCTGGAAGCTGTCCCAGCCGCCGCCGGGGAACATGATCGACCCGGGACTGACGGCGTTCACCCGGATGCGGTCCGGCGCGAGTTCCTGGGCGGCCGTCGCGGCCAGGTGGATCTCCGCCGCCTTGGCGGCGGCGTAGGCGGTCCGCGGCGCCGGGCGCATCCCGGTGACCGAGGAGATGATCACCACGGCGCCGCCGCCCGCGGCCCGCAGGTGCGGCCGCCCGGCCCGGATGAGTTCGGCGGCGTGGCCCGCGTTGAGCGCGAACGTCGCGGTGAAGTCGTCGTCGCCGGCGCTGGTCAGGTTGCCCGGCCCGACCGTGCCGCCCGCGTTGGCCACCAAGTGATCCAGGCCGCCCAGCGCGCTGGCGATCTCCGCCACGGCGCGCTGCAGCGCGGGGGTGTCGGTGACGTCGGCCGCGGCCGTGGCGACCGGGACCCTGCGGGGCTCCAGCCGCCCGGCGGCCCCGGCCAGGCCGGCCGGGTCCCTGGCGACGAGGCCCACGGCCGCGCCCTCGGCCGCGAGCGCCTCGGCCACCGCGAAGCCGATGCCCCGGCTGCCCCCGGTGATCAGCGCGCGGCGGCCGCGCAGGCCCAGGTCCATGGGTGGCTCCTATCGTCCGGGACCAGGCGTCCCGTCAGGACTACCACACCGGTGGCGGGCATGCGCTGGCCGCCCCGCGGTCAGCCGCGGGCGTAGTTGCTGGCCCCGTACCAGTCGACCACCACGACCGGCTCGTCCCCGACCACCCAGGCGTCGTGGCCCTGGGGCAGCGCGGTGACGTCGCCGGGCCTGGCGTCGAACTCGGCACCGTCGGCCATCACCACGTGCAGCGTCCCGGCCACGTGGTACTGGAAGTGGGGTGCCTCGCACAGCTCGGTGCCGGCCAGCGGCTTGACATGATCCGACCAGCGCCAGCCTGGCTGCAGGGTGAGCCGGCCGATCTCGGCGCCGCCGATCTGGAGCAGGTCCAGGGCGCCGTAGTCGAAGCTGCGGGTCTCGTCGGGCGTGGTGAAGCTCTTCTGTTCTGCTTTCCCGCTCATCGGGATCTCCTTTCCTCGGCGGAGCGTTCCTGATCAGCGTGGACGGCGGTGGTTGCAGTCAGCTTGCACCGGCGGGTTTTAATACCTGCATGAAGTCGCTGGCGGTGCGGGTGCTCGGCGACTTCGGCGTGGACGGGATCGAGCCGCAGGCGTTCGGCAGCCGGAAGGCGCGGCTGGCCCTGCAGCTGATCGCGCTGGGCGCCGGGCAGGCCGTGCCGGCCGGGGTGCTGATCGACGCGCTGTGGGACACCTCCCCGCCGGCCCGGCCCGAGGATCAGCTGGCGGTGCTGATGAGCCGGCTGCGCACGGTGCTCGGGCGTGACCGGATCGAGCACCGGGACCAGGGCTACCTGCTGCACTGCGACTGGCTGGACGCGACCGAGCTGGCGGTGCTCACCCGCGAGGTCGAGGCGCGGCGGGAGGCGGGCCACGCGATGGCCGCGGTGGCGCCCGCGCGGGTCGCGCTGTCACTGATCCGCGGCGACGGCCCGCAGCCGCTGCCCGGTGAGTGGGCCCAGCTCCGGCAGGCCGAGCTGGGGCGGCTGGCCGGCCGGGCCCGGCTGGTGGGGGCCACCGCCCTGCTCGAGGCCGGCGACTGGATGACCGCCGCCGACGCGGCCGCGGCGGCAGCCGAACGCGACCCGTACGACGAGGCGGCGCTGCGGCTGCTGCTCCGGGCCCACGTGATGGGCGGCCGGGTGGCCGGGGCGCTGTCCCTGTACGCCAGCGCCCGGGAGCGGATGGCCGACGAGCTGGGCACCGACCCCTCGCCCGAGACGACCGCGCTGTACACCGCGATCCTGCGGGGCGAGCTGACCGCGCCCGGGCCGGCCGCGTCCGGCGCGGCCGGCCCGGGGATGGCTGGCCCCGGTCTCGGTGGCCCCGGTGGCCCCGGTCTGGTTGGCCCCGGTCTGGTTGGCCCCGGTCTGGTTGGCAGAGATGACGAGCTGGCCTACCTGGAGGCGATCGCGGCGCGGGCCCGCGAGGCCGCCGAGGTGGTCGTGCTGGACGGCGAGGCCGGCATCGGGAAGACGACGCTGCTGCGGGCCTGGGCCGGGCTGCGCACGGCGGCCGGGGACACGGTGCTGATCGCGTCGTGCGGCCCGCTCGACCACTCGATGCCGCTCGACGCGCTGCTGACGGCGCTGGCCGCCCTGCTGCGCGGGCTCGGGCCCGACCCGGCCGCCGACGTCCTCGGCGCGGACGCGGCGCTGCTGGGGCCGCTGCTGAACCTGGCGCCGGGCCCGCGGCTGCCGCCGATGCTGGCGGACAGCATGCTCGGCCCGGCGGTGCTCTACTCGGCGCTGGTCCGGGCGCTGCGCCGCCTGACGGAGCGCGCCCCGCTGGTGGTCGTGATCGACGACGCGCACCTGGCCGGGCCGGCGTTGCCGGACTGGCTGCGTTTCGCCCGGCGGGAGAACCTGGCGGCCACGGTGGTCGCCGCGGTCCGCTCGGGCGAGGGCGAGCCGCTGCCCGCGACGGCGTTCGTGCACCTCGGCACGCTCGGCCGGGACGCGGCCGCCGAGCTGGTCGGACCGGGCCGGGTCGACGAGCTGTACGCGCGGTCCAAGGGGCACCCGCTGTTCCTGACCGAGCTGGCCCAGCAGGCCGCGGGCTCGGAGATGCCCGCGTCGCTGGTGGAGTCGGTGTCCGCGCGGTGCGACGAGCTGGGCCCGGCCGGGCTGCTGCTGCGCACCGCGGCGGTGATCGGCCCTGACCTCGACGTGGACCTGCTCGCGGCCGTGCTCGGCCGACCCGCCGTCGCCCTGCTCGACGACGCCGAACAGGCCGTGGCCAAGCAGTTCCTGGTCGAAGCGGACGGGATGTTCAGGTTCCGGCACGAGCTGGTCCGCGAGGCGCTAGCGGCGAGCGCGACCGCGGGGCGGGCCGCGTTGCTGCACCGGCAGGCCGGCCGGGTGCTCGACCGCAGGTCCGGCGTTGACCCGCTGACCGTGGCCGGGCACGCGCGGCTGGGCGGGGACCTGGCGCTGGCGGCACGCGCCCTGCGCGACGCGTCGGCGCGGGCCGCCGACCGCTACGACTACGCGGCGGCCGAGGCGCTGCTCGACGACGCGATGCGACTGGACGCCGGTCCGGACGGCTGGCTGGCCCGGGCCCGGGTCCGCACCCTGCGCGGGCGCTACGCCGAGGCGCTGCAGGACGTGGAGCGGGCCGCCCCGGCCGGCCCGGCGGCGCTCGAGGTCGGCGCGTGGGCATCCTACTTCGGCCGCGACTTCACCCAGGCCGCCCAGTTCGCCGAGGACGGCGCGCTCGCCGCGGGCGACACGGCGACCCGGGCCCGGTGCCTGGCGGCCGGCGGCCGCACCCACCACGCGGCGGGCGACCTGGCCCGGGCCGAGATGCTGCTCGGCGAGGCGTTCTCGCTGGCCGAGGGCGCGGACCGGGTGGCGTCCGCCGGGTGGCTCGGGGTGCTGCGGGCGCACCAGAGCCGGGTGGAGGAGGCGCTGGCGCTGCTGCGCCCGGCGGCCCGCGGCCAGATCGGGGTGGAGCACACCTCGGCCACGATGCACGCGCTGCTGTTCACCGGGCACGCGCACGCGCTGGCCGGCCGCCCGGCGCAGGCGCTGGCCGCGTTCACCCGGTATACCGCCGAGGTGGAACGGCGCCAGGTCCCGCGGTTCGCCGGGCGCGCGGTGAACTTCGCCGGCTGGGTGCTGGGCAACCTGGGCGCCCGGCAGGAGGCGCTGGACCATCACCACGAGGCGCTGGAGGCCGGGCGGGGCCAGGGCACCGCGGACGTCACCATCGCCGCGCTGGAAGACCTGGCCGAGCACTGCCTGGAGAGCGACGATCCGGACGGCGCGCGGGCCCGGCTGACGGAGGCTTCGGCGCTCCTGCGCGGCAACCTGGTTTTCGGATGGCGGCTGCGGCTCAAGCACCGGCTGCTCACCGGGCGGCTGGCGCTGCTGGCCGGCGACGGCGAGCGGGCGCTGTCCGAGGCCCGCGAGCTCGAGTCGCAGGCGGCCGCGCTGGGCGTGCCGCGGTACACCAGCGTGGCCCGGCTGCTCGCGCACCGGGCTGGCCACGCGCTCGGCGGGCCGGCCGACCCGGGCGCGGTGACCGCGGACCTCGACCTGCTCGACGGGGCCGCGGCCATCGAGGCGTGGTGGTGGACCTGCGACCTGGCCGGGGACTTCGGCCTGCCCGCCTGGCGGAAGCGGGCCGCCGACCGGGCGGCGCGGCTGGCGCGGGGCGCGGGCGACTACGCGGACGGGCTGCTGCAGGCGGCGGACCGGCGGCTGGCGCTGGCCGGCCAGCGCCGGGTCAGCTCGCCGTGAGCACCACCATCTCCACGACCAGCGGGCCGCCGCCGGCCGCGCCGGAGATAGACATGGCCACGGCCCGCTCGGCCGCGTGCCGCGCCGCAGCCCGCCCGGCCGGGTCGAGCGACCGCAGGAACGGGGCGTAGTGGGCCATGCCCAGCCGCCACGCGACCAGTTCGGCCGGGGTTACCAGGCCGGTCGGGACGGACACTGTGCGCGCCTGAACGCGGGTGAACCCCGCAGCGGCCGCGCTCTCGGCGAGGGCCTCGGGGTCGCCGGCCCGTGACCCGGGGGCCAGGACCGCATACCAGCTGGGCGGTTGATAGCCGAACGACCGGAAGGCACCATCCGCCGCGTCCTTGGCCGGATGCGTCCAGCCCGGCGCGAACGCGCTGGCGGCGACCGCCGCGCCCACCCGCCGCGCCTCGGCCAACCCGTCCTCGACCCGGCCCAGGTGGTTGAGGCAGAAAGCGGCCAGTACCAAGTCGAAGCCGCCGTCACGGAACGGCAGCGCGACCGCGTCCGCCACTACCGGGGTCCCGCCGCGGTCGAGCCGCAGCATGCCCTCGGACAGGTCGGCCCCGACGACCCGGCGCGCGCCCGCGGCCAGCGCAGCCCGGCCGGCCACGCCGGTGCCCGCACCCAGGTCGAGCACCAGGCGCCCGGCCAGCGGCACCGGCGCGGCCGCCACCAGTGACCGGGCGAGCGGCTCGTACATCGGCCCGGGGCCGCCGGCCCAGTCGCCCGCCGCGGCGTCGTAGTCCGCGCGCAGCTCCGCGGCCAGCTGAGAGTGGTTCAGCGCAGCGGTATTCAACTCAGCAGGGCCGCCGCCCGTACGGATTCGGTCTCCCACCACGCGAGCTCCTCGTCGTAGCCGCCGAGTGCCTTCTCCCAGCCGAACAGGACCATGGCGCCGAGCAGGCACAGCGCCAGCTGGCGGTCCCACCAGGGCCCGGTGTCGATGCCGCAGCCTTCCAGCGCCTCCCGGTAGGCCGCGATCGAGGCCGGTTTGGACTGGGGCAGGCGGCGGCAGTTGATCGCGAGGTACCAGGCCAGGTCGGACAGCGGCGCCCCGCGGCCCGGCTGCTCCCAGTCGAGTACCACCGTGCGCCCCTCGTCGTCGGTACCCAGGTTGTCGAGCTTGAAGTTACTGTGCACGAACGTCTGCGGCGTCGTGGCCAGCGCCTCGAGCAGCGGACCCGGGTCGCGGGCCAGCGGGATGACGACCGCGGCCGCGGCCGGGGCCACCTCGGCCAGCAGCGGCCAGCCCTTGGCGACCAGCCGCGGCACCAGGTGCGGCGAGCCCGCGGCGGCCTCCGCCGCCGCCATCCACGGCGAGAGCTCCAGGTAGCGGTGCATGGCCGGGACCACGTCGAACTCGTCCCCGCAGGCCCAGAAGGCCGCGTGCAGCGCGGCCATGTGCCGCAGGAACCGCGTGTGCTGGTCCAGCGGGATCGGCGCGTCGGTGGCGGGCACCAGCCACCGGCCGACGTCGCGCATCAGCAGGGCGCAGCCGCGCCGCTCCGGGGCCGCGGCCACGATCGGCTGATTGAGGCAGCCGGGCAGGCGGGCCAGGATGCCGCGCTCCCACAGCACCAGCGGCGCGCCGCGCAGGCAGCCCGAGGCCCGCATGGTCCAGTCCCGCGCCAGGTCGAGGTGCTTGAGCACGTAGGGCTGCCCGTCGATCACCACCCGCTCCAGCGTGGCTCCCGACTTGCCGGGAGCCTCGTCTAGCCCGGCCCGTTCGGTCGCATTCTTGAGCAGGTCGGCCAGCTCATCCGGCACCGGCCGCCTCCATCTCGGCGAGCAGCGCGGCCGGCCAGCGGCCGCCGCAGAAGACCATGTCGGCCACGATACGGTCATCGCGCACCGTCAGCACGTGCAGGTGGTGCCCGGCATGCGGCACGCCGTTCTCGGTCCAGCTGAGCGTGTACTCGACCACCTCGGCCGACCCGCCCTCGACGGGGTACCGGCGCAGCTCGTCGAAGCGAGCCGGGTCGGCGAACCAGCGCGCGTACTCGGCGCGGATCGCGTCCGCGCCGGCCGCGTGCAGCCGCCAGTTGGGCACGGTCGCGTCGAGCGTCGCGTCCGCGCTCCACACGTCGCAGCCGCCAATGTCCGCGGTCTCGATCGCGTGCAGGAACTTGTCGATCACGGGCTTGCCGGTCATGGTCGCCTCCCTAGGGTCCCTGCCATCGTGGCCGCCCCGCCTTGCAGCCAGGTTGCAGTGCAATCCGGTCGCAGTGCAGTCCGGTTGCGGGGCCGCGCCGCCATACCATGCGGGGGTGACGACACGACTGGCCAGCGACGGGCCGCAGACGGTGCGGGCGGACACCATCGGGGCGGCCTGAAGGGCTACGGCGACCTGGTCGAGCTGGCCTCGCTGCAGGAGCACGTGGCCGGGCAGCTTGGCCGCCCGGCCGGCCGGCTGCTGATGATCGTCAAGTCGGCGCACGTGTACGAGACCGAGCGCGGTTACCTGCGGGATGTCCTGGGGGGCCACCGCTAGATCCCGGACAACGATCTAACAGCGCGCGGGCAGCTCGTCGAAGCGGGCCGGGTCGGCGAACCAGCGCGCGTACTCTGGCCGCTCCGCCTTGCACCCAGATCGCATCCGTCCGTGAACGATCTGGGCGATAATGGGGGCATGCCCTCCACGGGCCTTCTCCCGGGCAACCTGCCGCGTCAGCTGACCAGCTTCATCGGCCGGGCGCACGAACTACGAGACCTGGACGAACTGCTGGAACGCAGCCGTCTGCTGACGCTCACCGGCCCGGGCGGCAGCGGCAAGACCCGGCTCAGCCTCGAGCTCGCCGACCAGACCGCGAGCCGTTTCCCCGACGGCGTGTTTTACGTAGCCCTAGCCCCGCTCGGCCACCCGGATCTGATCCTGTCCTCGATAGCGCAGGCCACCGGGCTGCACGACGCTAGTGACCGGCCGCTGCTCGACCGGCTGTGCCGCCACCTGGAGACGGTGCGGATCCTGCTGCTGCTCGACAACTTCGAGCACCTGATCGCGGCGGCGCCCGCAGTCGCCGCGATACTGCGGGCTACGGCCGAACTGAAGATCATGGTGACCAGCCGCGCGCCGCTGCATGTCAGCGGTGAGCAGGAGTTCGCCGTCCCGCCTATGCAGGTACCGGACCAGCAGTTCGCGACGGTCACCGCGGTGGCGGGATGCGAATCGGTGCGGTTGTTCATCGAGCGCGCTCAGGCCGCCTGGCCGGGTTTCATCCTCAGCGAGGAGAATGCGGACTCGATCGCGAATATCACTCAGAGACTCGATGGCCTGCCCCTGGCGGTCGAACTGGCGGCGGCGCGGATCAAGCTGCTGCCGCCCGCCTCGCTGCTGGCGCGGCTGGAGAACGCGCTGCCGGTGCTCGTCGGCGGGGCCCGTGACCTGCCGCAGCGTCAGCAGACCCTGCACAGCACGATGGCCTGGAGCTACCAGTTGCTCGGCGCGGGCGCCAGGCGCCTGCTGGCGGCCTGTTCGGTGTTCCGTGGCGGCATCGGCCTGGCGCCCGCCGAGACGATCTGCGCGGGCCTGGGCATTGAGGTCCTGGCCGGGCTCGAGGAACTCGTCGACCAGAGCCTGCTACGCCGGATCGATGGGCCGGGCGACCCGCGGTTCGGAATGCTGTTCCTGGTCCGCGAGTACGCGGCCGAACGGCTGGCCGAAATGCCGGAACGGGCACGGATCGAGGCCGGCCACGCCGCGACGTTCCTGGCCCTGGCCGAAGCGTCCGAGCGCGGGCTGCGCGGCCCCGCCGAGCTATGGTGGCTCGACCGGCTTGAGGCCGAGCACCAGAACATCCGCGCGGCCATCGACTGGTACACCCGGCACGAACCCGTGGACGCGCTGCGGCTGGCCGTGGCGATGTTCCAGTTCTGGCGCATCCGCGGCCACTTCACGGAGGGACGCAGCCGACTCAGCACGCTGCTCGACGCGAACCCGGGCGCGACCGCCGCGCGGGTCGGCGCGCTGAACGGCACGGCGTGGCTCGCGATCGACCAGGGGGACGACGAGTACGCTCGTGCGCTGCTAGGCGAGAGCATCCAGCTGAGCCAGGAGCTTGGCGACCGGCTCGGCGAGGCGATGGCCCTGGTCTACTTTGGCCGTAGCCTGATTACGAGCGCACGCCCCGCCGAGGCGGGACCGCACATTGACCGCGCCCTGCGGCTGCTGGACGGGCAGGAGGATCAGGTCGCCCACGCCACGGCGCTGCTGTACGCGGGCCTAGCGGCCCATTACACCGGCCAGAACGAGAAGGCCTGCGCCCGGTTTGACCGGTGTATCGAGGAGTTCCGGGCGGCCGGTTTCCGGTCGATGTGCGCACGCGCGCTGCAGATGCTCGCCCACGCCCGCCTCGAGCTCGGCGACATCCGCGGCGCGCGCGAGGCCCTCGAAGAGGCCCTGCCGACGTGTCTCGAACTCGGGGACCGCTGGCTTGTGCCCCTGATGATGGCCGGCTTCGCCGAGGTGGCGGCCTGTACGGGCCGACCTCGGCGGGCTCTGCGGCTGGCGGGGGTGGCGTGGGGAGTCTGCGAAGTCGGCCAGTTCAGCATGCCAGCGGTGGCGCAGGGTCGGCTGGAGCGGTGGCTGGCCCCGGCCAGGAAGCAGGCTGGCTCGATGGCCACGCAGGTCATTTCCGAGGGACAGCAGATGATCCTGGCGGAGGCGGTCTCCTACGCGCTGGCGAACGAGCCCGAGGATAGCTGGCGCGGCGGCCCGCGCGGGACGCTCACCCCGCGCGAACTCGAGGTGGCGGCCCTGGTCGCGCAGGGTCTCACGAACCGCGGCATCGCCGGGCGACTGAGCCTGTCGGTGCGCACCGTCGACACCCATGTCGATCACATCCTGACCAAGTTCGACTTCAATTCCCGCACGCAGTTGGTGGCGTGGTCCTACGAGTCCGCGCTGGCGCCGGAAGATACGTAGCGTCTCGGTAGTTCTTCCGATGTCCCGGCCGGGCTCCCGGATCCAGGCTTGAGGTCATGAGAAGCGACGGCCAGGGTACTGATCGCGGGCGCGGGACCGACTCGGGTTGTGCTGGTGTGCGTGCCTGCCAGGTTCTTTTATCAGGCGCTTAGTGCCCGGCAATTTCTGCGGCTTGATTGGCTGCTTCCCTGGGCTTCGGCCTGAAGTCATGGACGCAATCTCCGCGTATGAGCGCCCGTACCACCACGCTACTGACGAGAAAGGATCCTGAGCGATGGCCCTCGCCATTACTCTTTTAGTCATTGCCGCGTTCTGGGCCGGCATAGTAATCGGGATCATTGCGATCATTATCACCGGCATCCGCCTCGAGGACCGGGCCAAGACACTTACCGGCACTCCCCGGACCCCCGCAGAAGCCGCCGTACGCTGGATGCTCGGAGTCGGCGTGCGCGACGGCAAAGCCGATTCCGACGAGCGCGGGGACGAGTGGACAAATGGCCAGCACTAGCCATGAATCATCCGCCTGCCCCGAGGTGTTGACGTATGCCTAACATCGTCCCGCTCACCAATACCGACCTCCATGAGCTCAACGCCAGGAACGACAACGCACGCCATATCATCGACGGATGCGCATCGGCCATGCCAACGCTCGCGGACATGTGGCAATACCTCCAAGAAGCGCTTAACGACGCGCACACGCTCACCGCGGAAATCACCCGGCTTTCTGGCGAACTGGAGTACATCCGGCTTGACCGGGCCAACCTGCTCGCCGCGATACGCGCCACGCTCGCCGCACACGCCGCCGGCGAACCGGACCCGATCCGGTACATCCGGGACGAATTGGATGGGAGATCACGCGGTGGGACGGCGGGGGGATGATGGCGGCATGGCCAGGCATCCGCCGCAGACGTGCTACGCGTCGTCGAGCGGGGCGAAGATGGCGGTCGGCTGATCCGGCTGGCTCGCTAGCCGGAGGCGGGGGGCAGCTCGCCGCGGCCGGCCGCCTTGGCCAGGCGGCGGGCCTCCTTCAGGCCCAGGCCGCGGGCCTGCGGCGGGACCCGGTAGATGGTGGCACCGCCCATCAGGTTCCAGGCGCGGAGCTTGATCACCGGCGCGCCGGGGCGCGGCGGGCGCTCGGAGCCGATCTCGGTGTTGCCGCCCATCAGCGAGAAGCCGCCCACGTCCAGCTCGACCGAGTCCGGGATGTAGATGGTCGCGCCGCCCATGACCGCGACCAGGTTGAGGGTCAGCTCGCCGCCCTCGATCTCGGCCTCGCGCAGGTCGATCTCGTCGCCGCCCATGATCGAGATGGCGTTGATGCTGCCGATCGCGCGGAACCGGCCGCGCCGCTGCGAGCCGGACATGATGGCGACCATCCAGCGCACCGGCTTCTTGGCCATGGCCGGCGCGGGCCTGTCCTGGCCCGCCTCCTGCGGCAGGTCACCGGTCAGCGTGGCGAGCTCGCCGCGTGTCTTGGCGGCCAGGGCCCGGCTGGACCGCTCCTCGAGCTCGTCCAGGGTAAGCCGGCCCACGGCGGCGTGCTCGCCGAGGACCCGCAGCGTCTGGTCGCGTTCGGCGTCGGAGACCCGCAGGGATGCGTCGGGGTCGGTCACCCGGCCAGGCTACTTCAAGGGGTTCATGGGACGAAACCGCCGCAGGCGCAGGCTGCTGGCCACCACCAGGACCGAGGACAGCGTCATCGCGGCGGCCGCGATGAGCGGGTTGAGGAAGCCCAGCGCGGCCAGCGGCACGGCCGCCGCGTTGTAGCCGAACGCCCAGGCGAGGTTGCGCCTGATCGTGGCGCGGGCGGCCCGGGCGAGCTGGATCGCCTCGGGCACCACCCGCAGGTCCTCGCGGAGCAGGATCAGGTCGGCCGCGGAAATCGCCACGTCGGTGCCCGCGCCGACGGCCATGCCCAGGTCGGCCGCTGCCAGCGCGGGGCCGTCGTTCACCCCGTCGCCTACCATCGCCACCCGGTGCCCGCGGGCCTGCAGGTCCCTGATGGCCGCGGCCTTGGCGGCGGGCAGGATCCCCGCGATCACCTCCTCGATGCCCACGGCCGAGGCGACCGCCCGGGCGGTCGCCTCGTTGTCCCCGGTGAGCAGGACCGGCCGCAGCCCGAGGCGGCCCAGCCCGGCGACGGCGGCCGCGGCCGACGGCTTGATCGCGTCCCCCACGGCGACCGCGCCGCGCAGCCGGCCGTCCCAGCCGACCAGGACCGCGGTCTGGCCGGCTCGCTCCCATTGCGCCCACTGGCTGGCCAGCCGGGGCGGGATCGCGATCCCGAGGTCGCGCAGCAGCCGCTCGCGTCCGACCACGACCTGGTGACCCTCCACCACGCCGCGCGCGCCCAGGCCCGGCAGCGCCCGGAAGGCGTCCACCTCCGGCCGGGATCCGTCCGCGCCGGTGAGCCCCTCCCGGGTGGCCTCCTCCCAGGCGGCACAGACCGCGGCGGCGACCGGGTGCTCCGAGGCACGCTCGACCGCGGCGGCGTGCCGGAGCAGCTCGGCGGGTTCGGTGCCGGGCGCGGCGGCCAGCGCGGTCACGGTCATCCGGCCGCTGGTGATGGTGCCGGTCTTATCGAACACGACGGTGTCGATCAGCCCGGACGACTCCAGCGCCTGATGCCCCTTGATGAAGATGCCGAGCTGCGCGCCGCGGCCGCACGCCGCCACCAGCGCGGCCGGCGTGGCCAGGCCCAGCGCGCACGGGCAGGCGATGATGAGCACGGCCAGGCCCGCGCTGAACGCCTGCCCGGCCGCGGCCCCGGCGGCCAGCCAGCCGGCCAGGGTCAGCGCCGCGGCCGCCAGCACCAGCGGGACAAAGACCCCGCAGATCCGGTCGGCCAGCCGCTGGATCGCGGCCTTGTCGGCCTGGGCCCTTCCGACCAGCGCGATCAGCTGGGCCAGCTGGGTGTGCTCGCCGACCTGGACGGCCCGGACCACCAGCCGCCCGGACAGCGCGATGGTGCCGCCGGTGACGGTGTCGCCGACCGCGGTCTCGACCGGGACGGGCTCGCCGGTCATCATGCTCCGGTCCACCGCGGATTCGCCGGACAGCACCTCTCCGTCGGCCGCGATCTTCTCCCCCGGGCGGACCACGAAGGTGTCCCCGCGCCGCAGCTGGCCGGCTGGGACACGCCGCTCCTGGCCGTCGGCGCCGAGCACGCAGACGTCCTTGGCGGCCGCGGCGGCGAGCGTGCGCATCGCGTCGGCCGCCGAGCCGCGCGCCCGGGCCTCGTAGTACCGGCCGGCCAGCAGGAACGTGGTGACCGCGGCCGCCACCTCGAGGTAGATGCCGCCGCCCGCGGGGTGCGTCAGTCCGGGCAGGGCGCCCGCGCCCAGCCTGCCCGGGCCCTGATCCAGGCGGAACATCGCGTAGACCGACCAGCCGCAGGCGGCGACCACGCCGAGCGACACCAGCGTGTCCATCGAGGACGCGCCGTGCCGGGCGTTCTTCAGCGCGGCGCGATGGAACGGCCAGGCGGCCCACAGCGCCACCGGAGCGGTCAGCGCGATCAGGACCCATTGCCACCCGGTGAACCGGTAGCCGGGAAACAGCGACAGCGTGACGGACAGGTCGCTGAGCGGGACGAAGAACACCAGCGCCAGGATCAGCCGGCGGCGCAGGTAGGCGGCCTGGTCACCGGCGGGCGGCAGCGCCGCGGCCGGCTCGATCAGGCCGGCCGCGTACCCCGCGTCCTGGACCGCCGCGATCATCGCCTGTACCGGGACGTCCTGCGGCGCGGTCACCGTCGCCTGCTCGGTCGCGAAGTTGACCGCGGCGGCGACGCCGGGACCGATCCTGGTGAGCTTCTTCTCCACCCGCGCCGCGCACGCGGTGCAGGTCATGCCGCTGATCGACAGCTCGACCGTGCGCGCCGCGGGCAGCGCAGGCGCCGTCGGCGCATCGAGCATGGGGCCTCCCCGGTCCGGCCACCGACGCGCCGGAGCCCGCGAACTATTTTCGCTGGTCACGTCGCGATGAAAAAGCGCACCCGCAGACTACCAGCGGATATACCATACATGTCGTAATTAAAGGTTCAAATAAGACAAATGTGTCCTCGCGCCCTGGGGGGAGCGGCCTTCTCATGATTCACGTCAACAACTTCGCTAACGGTGCCCTGAACCCGGCCCTCTCGTACGTGGTGTCGTGCGTGGGCTGCTTCCTCGGGCTCCGGTGCACCACCCGGGCGCGGGCCTACCAGGGCGCGGCCCGGGCCCGCTGGCTGACCCTGGCGGCCCTGTCCATCGGGACCACCGGGATCTGGGTGAT
>WNGJ01005383.1_pt1 | contig 18007 bp, 13 predicted proteins | sample 5400611 | NCBI WGS metagenome assembly WNGJ01 (sample SAMN13153375, study PRJNA577476) | soil metagenome | isolation source: 40 cm soil or saprolite under Garry oak tree replicate 1 | place: USA:California | collected 2016-06-15 | reverse complement strand
CTCCAGCGCGCGGCAGCGGCTCGCTCCCGGGCGGGTACTCGGCCGGCACGTACGCGATTCCGAACCGCCGATCGGCGGCGAGGCAATCGGCGAGCAGCTCGCGGTAGCGGGGCTCGAAGATGTGGAGCGGCTGTGGAGCTCCTGGGAACAGGACAATCGGGAGGGGAAAAATGGGAAGCTCGCGAGGCATGCCTAATAGTATCTAGACGCCAAGGTAGACGCCTAGATGCCGAGACGCTGAGTGGATATGAGTCAAAAGTGGCCAGGAAGAGCTCTTCCTGACCACCCGTATCTCACATCCACTCGGCGCCTTCGCGCCTCGGCGTCTACCTCACCGTCTAGGCTGCTCTCCAAAATCCTTTGAGCGCTCTGCCATCTGGTGACTCACGGAGTTTTTCCCGTATCTGCCTGATGCGCTCCCGGGTGACGCCCATCAGCGCCCCGATCTTCTCGAGCGTCATCGCCTCGCTGCCCTCTTCCAGGCCGTAATAGAGGTAGAGGATCTTGCGCTCGCGTGGCGTCAAGTACTTCTGGAAGATGCGGTCGATGAACTCGCGCATCAGCTTGCCGTCCGTCTTTTCCTCGATCTCCCCGCCCTCCTGGCCCGCGAAGCGCTCGCCCAGCGTGGCCGCGTCCTTGTCGCTGCGATCCACCGGTGCGTCGAGCGACAGCTCGGCTGCCGTCATGCGGCGCGCGGTGCGGACATTTTCCACGGTGTCTTCGAGCGCGAGGGCGATTTCGTCGTCGGTGGGCTCGCGGCCGAGTTCTTGAGAGAGGTAGGTCTCGGTGCGGCTCATGCGGATCAGCTGCGAGTTCTGATTCAACGGGATGCGGACACTGCGGGTCTGCTCCGCCAGCGCCTTCAGCACTGCCTGGCGCACCCACCACACCGCGTACGAGATGAACTTCACACCCTGGTTCGGGTCGAACTTCTTCACCGCCTTGAGCAGTCCTTCGTTGCCGATGGCGACCAGCTCCGAGAGGTCGAGACCGTGACCCTGGTACTTCTTGACGTAGGAGATGACGAATCGGAGGTTGGCTGTGACGAGCCGCTCGGCGGCTTTTTCATCGCCCCGCTGCACGCGCCGCGCCAGGCGGCGCTCTTCGGCGGGATCTTTGATCAGGGGCAGCTTCTGAATGTCCTGCAGATACTGGTCGAATGCTCCGGAAGGATTGGCTCGAAAGAACGCCTTCACCTTACCTCCGCTCGACCGCGCCATAGCTAGGGCTCCGACGGTGGACGATGGACGGTGTCGCACAAGGCTGTGCGAAACGCCGTCAATATAGGAATCGCCCGCATTTGGTGCAAATCTCTGCGGTTTTCAACATCACAAATTGTTAGCGCGGTGCACGACTGCATCGTTTGTCCACTATCCACATCGCATGTGGAGAAATCGATGTTGACTGGGTGTTGAACACCTGCGCTCGAAACCTAGCCGGAATGTGGAGAGGTGGGAATCGTGTGGGAAGTTGTTGACGGATATGTGATTAAGTGTTGACGGCTACGTGACCAAAAACGCAACGTGATGCACGCCCTATTCCACCGGTGGGGGGCCGCTTATCATGCCCGCTCCTTCAACCGGGAGCTTCGCGTGAGCAGCATCATCTTGGGTCTCGTCTTCATCGTCGGCGGGCTGTCGGGGACGCTAGCGCTGGTCGGGACCAACAGCGGGACGGCGCTCGCGGTCGTCGGTGTGCTCCTCGTGGGTCGCGGCATCTGGCGCGTTCGCAAGCAACGCGCCCGGCAGGTCCAGGCGCTGTAAGTCAACAGCCACGGTCCCGGCTGTTAGGACCCTCGCAACACCTGCCTCACGATGTCCTCCGGCGCCGCGACGGTCCAGCCCGTCGGGACGCCCCCGTGCATCGACCCGATCGCCCGCGGCAGGGCGAAGCGCAGCGTGCCGGCGCGGGCTTTCTTGTCGACCTGCATCGCCGCCAGCAGCTCGGGCACGGCGGCCGGGTCCGGCAGCTCGAGCGGCAGGCCGTACCGCTCGAGCGCCCCGCGGATCCGCTCACCGGTCCCTCGCTCGGCGATCGCCAGAGCCTCCGCCAGCCGGGCCTCGTAGGCCATCCCGATCGCGACGGCTTCACCGTGCAGCACGGCGAACTTGCTGGTCGCCTCGATGGCGTGCCCCACGGTATGCCCGAAGTTTAGGGTCGCCCGGCGTCCCGCCTCCCGCTCGTCCGCGGCGACGACGTCCGCCTTGATCTCGACGGAACGGGACACGACGCGCTCCAGCACGTCGGCATCGCGCGCCAGTACGGCGCGGTGTTCACCCTCCAAGAACCCGAAGTACGCCGCGTCGGCGATCACGCCATGCTTCACCGCTTCCGCCATGCCCGCGGCGAGCTGGGCGACGGGCAGCGACGCCAGGACGTCCAGGTCGGCGACCACGAGGGCCGGCTGGTGGAACGCACCGAGCAGGTTTTTCCCGGCGGGGACGTCCACGCCCGTTTTGCCCCCGATCGCCGAATCGATCATCGCGAGCAGCGAGGTCGGGACCTGGACGTAGGGGACGCCGCGGAGGTAGGTGGCGGCGACGAACCCGGCTACGTCCCCCGTCACGCCGCCGCCCAGCGCGATCACCGCGCAGTCGCGCCCGAACTGGCGCGCCAGCATCCGGTCGGACAGGGAGGCCCAGGTTTCCCGCGTCTTGTTCCATTCTCCCGCCGGAAACTCGAACAGCTCGGCGGGCAGCGTGCCGTCGCGCAACCGGGCCACGACTTGCCCGCCGTACAGCTTCCCGACATGCGAATCGGTGATCACCACATAGCGGGCGGCCGGGCAGGCGGCCCCCACGAGCTCGGGGAGCTCGGCCAGGAGCCCGCGGCCGATGCGAATGTCGTACGACGCGTCCCGCTGTTCCGTGATCGGGACGCGGACGGTCACCACGGGACCTCTGACGCCCCGGCCGCGTGGTTCGCGACGCGCGCCAGCACGAACAGCAGGTCGGACAACCGGTTGAGATAGGGAACGACGGAAGACAGGCCGCCGGTCTCCTGCGCGCGGTGCAGCTGCACCACCGCGCGCTCGGCGCGGCGGCAGACGGTGCGCGCCAGGTGGAGCGCGGCCCCCTTCGGCACCCCGCCGGGAAGGATGAACTGCTGCAACGCGGGCAGCTGTGGCTCATAGCGGTCGATCGCGGCCTCGAGCGCGGCGACCTGCGCCCGGCCGAGCGGCGGCCCGCCGAGGGCCTTGGCGAGCTTCTCCGGGTCGGGCGTCGCGAGCTCCGCCCCGATCGTGAACAGGTCCTTTTGGACGGTCTCGAGCAGCTCGCGACAGAAGGTGCGAGGTTCCTGAGCGAGCGCGAACCCAATCGCGGCGTTGAGCTCGTCCACCTGCCCATAGGCCTCGACCCGGCGGTCGTGTTTCGGCACCCGCCCGCCGCCGAACAACCCCGTGTCTCCCCCGTCGCCGGTTCTGGTGTAGATCTTCACCCGCTCTCTCCTCCGCTCACTGCTCCCCTCTCCCTTCTCCCGTTGTCTCCCGTTACGATTGGGCGAATGCAAGACATCAAAGATATCACGATCATCGGCGCCGGCCCGACGGGACTGTTCGGCGCCTTTTACGCCGGGATGCGCGGCGCCTCGTGTCGCCTGATCGATACGCTCGACCAGGTCGGCGGCCAGCTCACGGCGCTCTATCCGGAGAAGTACATCTTCGATGTTGCCGGATTTCCGAAGGTCCTCGCCAAGGACCTGGTGCGCGGCATGGCGGAGCAGGCGCTGCAGTGGAAGGCTCCGGTGCACCTCGGTCAGAAGGTCGTCGGCCTCGAACGCGGATCGGATAACGGCGCGCCGCGCTTCACGGTGGTGACCGACGGGGACGCCTATCCGTCGCGCACCGTGCTCGTCGCCGGTGGGATCGGCGCGTTCACACCGCGCAAGCTGCCGCTCAAGGACGCGGACCACTGGTACGGCCGGGGGCTGTATGACCGCATCCTCGACCCGGCGGTCTTCTCCGGAAAGCGTGTCTTGCTGGTGGGCGGAATCGAGGCCGCGACGCTCGTCAACAACAAGACCAAGCAGCAGGAGCGTGTGGACGTCGATTGCGTCGTCCCGCAGCTCGGCTTTGTCTCATCGCTCGGCGCCATCGCCGAGTGGGGGCTCGAGATCGAGAAGGGTGAAATCAAGGTGTCGCAGACGATGGCGACCAACATCCCCGGCATCTTCGCGGCCGGAGACATCATCACCTACCCGGGGAAACTCAAGCTCATCGCCACCGGGGCGTCCGAGGCCGCGATCGCCGTGAACCACGCGGTGCACTTCATCAATCCGGCGGCCAAGATCGAGCCCGGGCATAGCTCGAACATGGCCATCTTCGGGCAGACGGAAGACTAAGACTAAGAGACGTCGCGAAAAGACGTCACGAAGAGACGTCACGGGGCGACGTCGTCCCGCGACGCTGTTTCGTGACGTTTCTCCGTGACGGTTCATCGAGACGTTTTTCCTATCTCGACCACCACCGAGTCAATCTGCGCGAGCATCTGTTGATACGGAACGGCGTGCGTGTTCGCCTGGATGCTGAACGTGATCGTGCGCCCATTGGGACGCTCGATGAAGCCGGAGAGGCTGTTCACCCGGTCGGCCAGGAAGGGCGCGCGCTTGGGATGGCGGTGCATGTAGGCGAGTAGCTGCGTGAACGCGTGGGGAGTCACGAGGTTCCCGGCAGCGAGGCCCGAGCCGTCCTCGAGCGCGAACGCCGTCGAGTCGATCCCCACGGAGTCGATCAGGAAGCGGCGCTCGACGTCGAGCCCCGCCTTCCAGGAGCCCTCGCCCTTGCGCTCGCGACCCAGGATCTTGAGCAGCATCTCGGCGAACCAGTTCTGGCTCGAGTTCAAGATGGGGAAGATGATGTCGGCGAGGGGGCGGCCGCGGTACTCGACGAGCGGCGCGCAACAGCCGCGGCCGGTGCGGTAGGTGAGCGAGTCGGCCGTGCCGGCCGTGCCGCCCTCCACCGACACGCCTTTCTTCATCAGGGAGGCGGCGAGCGCGCGCGCCGCGTAGCGGTTGGGATCGGGGAGCGCGAAGCTCTCGATCCACGGCTTGCGGCCGAGCGCCACGGTCCCTTCCGCCCAAATGTCCCAGCTGCCGGGCGTGCGGAAGAAGTTGTCGCCGATGGTCGTGCTCGAGTCCGCCGGCACGGTGCGGGCGCGGTTCTCGAAGGTGAACAGCCCCAACTCGGGCGACCAGGTGATCGTGGGCGGCTGGTCCACCGCGGCGCCGGGGGCGATATGGAAGTCCACGCTGTTGTCGTGGAAGCCGAGCCCCGAGACGGGAGCGGCGTACCACCAATTCAAGTCCCAGGCGTTCCAGCCGGGATGGACCAGCACCGGCTCGAAGTAGGACCCGTCGCCTACGAGCCTTCCGGTGACGCGTTTGAGCCCGCGCGCGCGGATCGAATCCGCGATCGCGTCGACCGCGGTGAACGCCGAGTCGCACGCGCCCGGGGCGAGGCTGTCGACCGAAAAACACCGCTCCGACCACGTCGGGTCGCCGCGCCCGTACAACACGAGGTCACCGTACAGCACGCCGTTGTCGACGCGGCCGTTCGGGTACACGCTGGTCGTCACGCGATAATCGGCCGGCAGCAGCACCGTCGCCGCCGCGCTGACCACCAGCTTGGTGTTGCTCGCCGGGACGTAAAACCGGTCGGCGTTGCGCGCGAACAGCACCTTGCCGTCTTCGACGACGTACACACCCCAGTTCGCCCGGTTGAACGGCGGCTGGTCGAGCAGCGTCGCCAGCCGTCGCTCCAGCGACCCGCGGAGCGGCGCGGTCCGGGGCCGCGACTGGGCGGCCAGGGTCGAGCTAATCGTAAGCGATGCGAGGATCAGCTTTCGCATAGAGCAGATCGGTGACGAGGTTCACGGCGACGAAGACGACCGACATGAAGAGGATGCTCCCCTGGATTGCGGGGAGGTCTCGCTTGTCGATCGCGGTGAGCACGTACCGTCCCAGCCCCGGCCAGCCGAAGATCGTCTCGGTGAGGACGCTGCCGGTGAGATAGTTGCCGGTGTCGAGCCCCAGCACCGTGATCACCGGCACCAGGGCGGTGCGGAAGCCGTGCCGCAGCACGACCGCGCGCTCGGGCAACCCCTTGGCTCGGGCGGTGCGGATGAAATCGCTGGACAGCACCTCGAGCATCGCGGCGCGGGTCATGCGCGCCAGGAAAGCGATCGAGCGCATGCCGAGCGTGAACGCGGGCAGCACCAACGCCGCGAGCCCGCCCGACCCGGAGGGTGGGAGCCAGCGGAGCGCCAGCGCGAACACGAGAATCAGGAGCAATCCCACCCAGTACACCGGAAAGGAGACCCCCACGTAGGAGACCAGCATCCCGAGCCGGTCGACCAGTCCTCCCGGGCGGACCGCCGACACCACGCCGAGCGAGATCCCCGAGACGGCGGCGAGCGTCATCGCGGCGAGCGCCAGCTCGGCGGTTCGGGGAAAGCGCTCCCGCAGGTCCTGGGCAATCGGCCGCTGGGTGATGTACGACCGGCCCAGGTCCCCGCGCACCACGGCCCCCACGTAATGGATGAACTGGGCGGGGAGGGGATCGTCGAGGCGCAGCTCGGCGCGCAGTCGGGCGATCGTCGCCGCATCGGCGCGTTCCCCCACCATCGCCGTGACGGGGTCCCCCGGCGCGACGTTGAGGAGCAGGAACGCGACGACGAGCACACCCAGCAAGGTGGGCAGGGTGAGGAGCAGGCGGCGGGCCAGCAGCGGGATCACGGGGCGCGCCGCGCTCCCGTCCAGTGCTGCCCGTTGAAGATCACCGGCACGTCCCACCCGGTCACGTCCGGGCGCTTCGCCCACAGGTCCGTGGGGAACCAGAGATACAGCCAGGGGGCGGCGCGGTACACCCGCGCGTCGATCTCCTGGTACAGCGCGGTGCGCGCCGCGTCAGCGGTGGTGCGGCGGGCGCGCAAGATCAGCGAGTCGGTGACAGGATCGGCGTAGAACGCATAATTTCCCCCCGGGCCGGCGCTCCCCGAGTAAAACAGGGGATACAGAAAACTGTCGCCGTCGGGGTAGTCAGCCCACCAGTCCAGCACCACCATGTCGGTTTCACCCTTGCGGGCCGCCTCGCGCTGGCTCGACGCATCGCGCTCGACCAGCTCGATCTTGATGCCGACCGGCTCGAGCTGGGCTTGCACCGCCTGAGCGACCCGCGCCAGCTCGACATTGCTGGCATTGCGCCACAGCTGCAGCGCGATCCCGCTCCCATAGCCCGCGGCGGCCAGCAGCCCCTTTGCCGTGACCGGGTCGTAGTGGTAGCCCGCGCGCGCGGTGTCGCTCCCCGCCAGCCCGGGCGGGATCGCTCCCCGCGCGAGGATGCCACGCCCGCCGTACACGCTGGCGAGCACCTCGGGCACGTTCACGGCGTAGTTGATCGCCTGCCGCACCTTGGGGTTCTGCAGGGGGCCGCGCCGATTGTTGAGCGCCACGTAGACCACCCGCAGCGCGGGCTTTTCGAGCAGCAGGTCGGGGTGCTGCTGCCGCCAGCGCACCGTCTCGCCGAACGGCACCTCCATGACGCTGAGCCTCCCCGCCTCGAACTCGGCCGCCCGCGTCAGCGGCTCCGGGATGATCCGTACCGTCAAGGTGTCGGCCGCCGGCGTGCCGCCCCAATAGTCCGGGTTGCGCGCAAACACGAGGTAGTCATCGTGCTGCCAGGCGACGAAGCGCCAGGGACCGGTGCCGACCGGACGCTGACCGAGCTCCGCTTGCGGGGACACGGCCGCCGGCACAACCGCGGCCACCGGCATCGCCAGGAATTTGGGAAAGATGGCGAGCGGCTCGGCCAGATCGAACAGGACGGCCGAATCTCCCAGTAGCTGGATGCCCGGCACGTCGCTCGCCCGGCCGGCGGCATACGCCTCGGCGCCGGCGATGGGGTAGAGCGGCCACGCGCGCCCGCCGCGTGTGCCCGGGGCGAGCACGCGCAGCAAGCTCTGCCGGACCGCGGCCGGCGTCACGCGCGTGCCGTCGTGGAACCTGACGCCCGCGCGCAGGTGGAACACGTACCGGCTGCCCGTGCGGGACACCGTCCAGCGGTCCGCCAGCGCAGGGAGCAGCTTGCCATCCGGGTCGAACTGCGTGAGCCCATCGTAGACGAGGGCGACCATCTCGCCGGTCGGGACATCGGTGGACAGGGCTGGGTCGAGCGAGCGCGGGTCGTACGTCTCGTAGTATACGAGCGACGTGTGGTGCGAGCCGGGCTGCCGGGCGCCCGCGTTTCCCCCACTGCCGCAGGCGGCGGGCACGACAAGACAGGCGAGGGTGGTCACTCGGAGCGCGCGCATGCGTTCAGGTGTCGAAAAGGTTGACAGTGCGGCGGGAGGTAGCCAACATAGGGGAGCGGCCCGACCGCGTCAATTGCGTGCCCTCCTTTCTTTCCTGCTCGTCGCCGCGTGCGCGGCGGCTCCCCTCGCGGCGCAGCAAGAGCGGGTGGTGCGCGGCCTTTCCTTCGAGGGCAATCACGCCATCGACGACTACACGCTGGGATCGGCGATCGCCACGTCGAGCTCCAGCGTGTTCGCGAGCCTGTGGTTGCTGCGCTGGATGGGGCTCGGCGAGAAGCGCTACTTCAACGAGCTGGAGTTCCGGCGCGACGTGGTGCGGCTGCTGCTGCTGTACCGCCAGAGCGGCTACATGAATGCCGTCGTGGATACGGTGGTGCGCCGGGAGGGCGGAGACGTCCACGTGCTGTTCCGCATGTACGAAGGCGAGCCGGTCCGCCTCACCAAGCTGACGCTGGTGGGCCTCGACTCGCTGCTCGACGTCGTGGCGCTCAAGCGTATCCTCCCGCTCCAGGAAGGCGCCCCTTTCAACCGGATGCTGTTCCAGGCATCCGCCGACACGATCGCGGACCGGTTGCGGAACGTCGGGTATCCGTACGCGGAAGTCTTGCGGAACTACGATGTGGACGCCGCGGCCTTGAGAGCCGAGGCGAGCCTCGAAGCCGTGCCGGGGCCCCGCGCGCGGATCGGACGGGTGGTCATCACTGGCCTCGAGCAGGTCGACACCGGGACCGTGCGGAAGATGCTGTCGGTGCACCCCCACGACCTGTTCCGGCAGGATCGGCTGTACCAGAGCCAGCGCGATCTGTACGGCATGGGAGTGTTCCGGTCCGTGAACGTGGTACTCGCCGACTCCGCGCCCCGCCCCGGCGACTCGACGGTCACTGTGCTGGTGCGCGTGGGGGAGGGGCCGCGTCATCGGGTGCGGGTCGGCGCCGGGTACGGCAGCCTCGACTGCTTCCGGGTGCAGAGCGGCTGGACGGCCTTTGACTTCCTGGGCGGCGCCCGCGCGCTCGACCTGTCGGCGCGGGTGTCCAAGCTGGGGGTCGGCTCGCCCACCAATGCCGGACTTCGGAGCAACGTGTGTCATTTCCTGCATGACGACTTCACGTCCGACACCATCAATTACAACGTGGGCGTGACGTTGCGGCAACCGGCCTTCTTCTCGCCCCGCCACACCGCGACTCTCGGGCTGTTCGCCGAACGGCGCTCCGAGTTCAAGGCGTACACGCGCCAGGCGATCGGCGTGAACGCGGCCGTGACGCTGAACGCCCGCCGCAACGTCCCGGTGACGCTGGGCTACGGGTTTTCGGTGGGGCGCACCACGGCCCCCCCCGCGGTGTACTGCAGCGTGTTCCGGGTGTGCGACGAAACCGATCGCGGGTTGCTGGCGCGCTCCCGCCGCTTCGGCGCCGTCACGGTCTCCGGGGTCCGGGACCGTGTGAATTCGGTGCTCGATCCATCGGCGGGGAACCTCATCACGGCGTCCCTGATGCACGCGTCGCGGCTCGTCGGCTCGGATACGCTGTACGAGTTCAACCGCGGCCAGTTCGAGGTGTCGTACTACTACCCGCTCGGCCGCCGCGGCGTGCTGGCGTGGCGGACGCTCGCGGGGACGATCGTGCCGGCGCGGCGGATCGCCCTGGCGGGCCAGAGCGTACATTTCATCCCGCCCGACCAGCGCTTTTACGGCGGCGGCCCGAACTCCGTGCGCGGCTACGCCCGCAATGAGCTAGGGCCCCGGGTGTACGTCACCGACGACACCACCGGAGGCGTGTACCGCAACGTGACCGCGTCGCCGATCGGGGGGAACTCCATCGTGGTCATGAATGCCGAGCTGCGGTTGCCCACGCCGTTGTTTCCGGATCGGATGCGCCTCGCCCTATTCGTGGACGCCGGCCAGGTGTGGGAGCGGGGTGGGGACCCGGGCACGGTGACCGGCGTGCGAGTGACACCCGGCGTCGGTTTGCGGTTCACGACGCCGCTCGGCCCGGTGCGGCTCGACGCCGCCTACAACGGCTATCCGGCGGAACCCGGGCCGCTCTACTTCCAGGACAACACCACCCAGAGTCTGACCCTCGTGCCCAATGCGGTTTACCAGCCGGGGCTGGCTGCGGGCTTCTGGCGGCGCGTGATCGTGCAGTTCGCCGTGGGGCAGGCGTTCTGATGGTCCGCCGCTCGCTCGGCGTCGCGCTCTGGATGATCGTCGGGCTGCTCGCCTGTTTCCTGGGCGCGCTGTCCGCGCTCGTCGGCACGGGCGCCGGTCGGGCGTTGCTGGCGCGCGTGATGGAGAGCGCGCTGGCGCGGGTGTTCACGGGGTCGATCGAGGTGGCCGACGTGCGCGGGTCGCTCCTCACCGGCGTCACCCTCACGGGGGTTCGGCTGTTCGACGCCGACACGACGCTCGTCGCCTGGCTGCCGCGCGCCGACCTGGCGTATAACCCGTTCGACTTCGCGGCCGGCCGGGTGGTGCTGTTCGAGTTCGCCCTGCGGCAGCCCGTGATCAACATCGTGCAGCATCGGAGCGGCCGGCTCAACATCGAGGAGCTGCTGCGGCTGGGCGGCCCGGACACGGGCTCCGGTTCCTCCCGCCACGGACCGGCGACGCTGATCTTGTTCCGCAACGTGCAGATCGAGGACGGCAGCCTCACGCTGCGGTTGCAGGCACCGCGCGCCGAGCCGGGCGATTCGGCGCTCGAGATCCAGTCAGGCAGCCCGAACGGCCGGATGCGGGTCCGGCGGTTCGAGCACCTGGACGCCCGGCTGGCGGCCCTCCAGGTGTCGTCACCGGTGGAGCGGGGCATCGGGATCGATGTCAGCCGCCTCGCGGTCCAGAGCAGCGACCCCGCGCTGCGGCTGGTGGACGTGGCGGGCCGGCTGCGCGTGCTCGGGGACTCGCTCGAGGTCGACCTGTCGCGGGTCAAGTTTCCCGGGTCCGCGCTGCGGGCGGCGCGGGGCCGCGTATCGTGGCCGCGGGGCCCGCTGCTATTCGATCTGTCCCTGCAAGCCGACTCGGCGACGCTCGGTGATTTTCACTTCATCGATACGCGGTTCGCGCCCGGCGCCGTGCTGGCGGGCGGCGTACGCCTCAAGTCGCACGGCCAACGCGTGCTCGAAGTCGGACTCGACCCGCTGCGCCTGACCGAGGGCGGCGGCACCGTGACCGGTCGCCTCACAGCGCTGTCCGCCAGCGACTCGGGGCTCGTAGCGCTGCGCGACGCCGACCTGGACGCCCAGGACTTCGACCTCGAGTTCGCCCGCCCCTTCCTTGATACGCTGCCGTTCGCGGGCCGACTGAGCGGCCACACGACGGCCACCGGCCCCGTCTCGGGTCTGACCCTCGAGATCGACTGGGTGTTTCGCGATTCGCTCGTGCCCGGTCAACCCGCGACGCGGATCCGGGGCCGGGGCGACGTGGGGCTGGGTGGGAGCGGCTTGCGGTTCCAGCCCTTCACGGTAGAGGCGGCGGCCGTCGACTGGGGGACGGTCGGGCGACTTGTCCCCGCCGCCGCACTGCATGGCGTGTTGTACGCCGCGGGCACCTTGAGCGGGCCGTTGAAGAACGCGCAGTTCACCGGGACGCTCGAGCACCGCGACGGCACGCTAGCGCCCAGCCGGCTCACCGGCACCGTGCGCCTGGACGGCCGGAGCGACACGCTCGGCGTGTACGCGGACGTGGCCGCCGACTCGCTGTCGTTCGACGGGCTCAAGGGGAGCTTCCCGACGCTGCCGTTCTCCGGCGCGGTCGCCGGCACGGTGAAACTCGCCGGGCCGCTGCCGCAGCTCGAGACCCATGCCGTGCTCCACTCGGCGGGCGGCAGCGTGCAGGGCGATGGCGTGCTGCTGCTGGGCGCGGGTGCACCGGGCCAAGGCGTCCGCGACTTCACGCTGCGCGCCCGCGACCTGGACCTCGCCAGCTGGCTCGAGCGGGCGCCCGCAACGTTGCTGTCGTTCACCGCGCAGGGCGATGTCGCCGCGGACTCAGGCGCGGCGCCGGTCGGGGCGGTGCGGGTCCGGGTCGAACCGTCCCTGTTCGCCGGCACGCCGCTCGATTCGGGGCTGGCAGCGGTCCGGCTGGCCGACCGGCACCTGTACGTCGATTCGCTGCGCCTCGTGCAGCCCGGACTGATCGCTACGGGTGGCGGTACCCTGGGCTGGGGTCGCGGGGACCGTGGAACACTGGCGCTCGATTTCGACGCCGACAGCCTGAACTCGCTCGACTCGCTGCTGAGCTGGGTCACGGGGAGCGACATGACGGCGGGCGGCGATCCGGGCGATCCGGACGATCGCGCGGTCAAGCCGCTCACGGGAGCGGCCCGGGTGCTCGTGAGCCTGGAGGGCTCGCTCGACTCGCTCGGCCTCGACGTCCGGGCGAGCCTCGAGCGCCTGCAATGGCGCGGCTGGGCGGTGCCGCGGGAGGGGCGGGCGCGGCTCGTCTATCGGCCCGGTCCGGTGCCGGTGTTCGAGTTCGACGCCACGCTCGATTCGTTGGCGCACGGTGTCCTGGGCTTCGGGGCCGCCGCCGCGGCGCTGCACGGCACGCGTGACTCGCTCGTGTGGTTCACCCGTTCCCGCGTCGGCGAGGGAGGGGCGTTCCTGGCGGGCGGGCGGTTCGCGCGCAGCCGACAGGTCACCGCAGTGGGCGTCGACTCTCTGGCGCTGCAGCTCCCCGGCGACGTGTGGGTGCTCGAGCGGCCGACCGAGCTGACGGTGACCGACTCGACGGCGCGCGTGAGCGGCCTCTCGCTGCGGAGCGTGTACGGGGCGGGGAAGCTCACGTTCGCGGGCGACCTCCCCACGCACGGCCGCGCCGACGCCCATCTGCAGCTCGAGTCGTTCCCGCTGGTCGGCGTGTACGCGCTGCTCGAGCGCGACACGGCGGGCGTGGGCGGCGTGATCACCGCCGCGGCGGGTTTGACCGGGACGCGGGCGGATCCCGTGTCCACCGGCACGTTCTCGGTGACCAACGGATCGTTCGGGGAGTTCCACGCGCCGTTCGCGGACGGCACGTTCGACTATCGCGCGCGCCGGCTCGACGCGGCACTGAACCTGTGGCGATCGGGCCAGCAGATCCTGACCGTCCGGGCGCACCTGCCGCTCGACCTGTCGCTCGTTCCGGTGGAGCGGCGCCAGCTTCCCGACACGCTGTTCGTGCGGGCCACCGCTGACAGCGTGGATCTGTCGGTGCTCGAGGCGCTGACACCGGCGCTGCGGCAGGTGGAGGGAATGTTCTCGGCCGATCTGGGCATCGCGGGCACGTGGGATTCCCCGCGGCTGCGCGGCACGCTCGGCGTCGCGGGCGCCGCCACCATTCCCGCCTTGAACGTGCGCTACGAAGCCGTGAACGGCCGCCTCACGCTTTCGGGGGATTCGATCGCGATCCAGACACTTTCCGCGCGGAGCGATCGGGAACGGGGGCGGATAGATGTGTCCGGCGTCGTGCGGCTGGAGCAGCTCACACGCCCGGTGCTCGACCTGCGCATCGCCGCGGACCAGTTCCGGGCGCTGGACCTGAAGAATAACGTCTCCATCACGGCGAGCGGCCAGCTGGCGCTGGCGGGCCCGGTGTTCGGTGCGTCGCTCACGGGGCGCGCCAACGTCACGTCCGGCGTGCTGTATTTTGCCGACCTCGTGCAGAAACGCATCGTGAACCTGGATGAACTGGCCGACACGTCGCTGGCGGCAATCATCCAGCAGCAGCGCCTGGGCCCGGAGTTTCAGAGCGTTTTCCTGGACAGCCTCCGGATCGAGGATCTCGAGCTCGAGATGGGGAGCGACGTGTGGCTGCGCTCCAGCGAGGCGAATATCCAACTAACCGGCAGCGTGCGCCTCACCAAGCTGCGCAACCTCTACCTCGTGAGCGGGACGCTGCAGGCGGCGCGCGGCACCTACCGGCTCAAGCTCGGCCCGGTGACGCGGGAATTCGTCGTGACGCAGGGGACGGTGAAGTACTTCGGCACGCCGGACCAGGACGCCGGGCTCGACATCGAGGCGCGCCATGTGGTCCACCCCGTGCCCACGCCGGCTCAGCGGAATCCGGAGGACATCACCGTCGTGGCCCACATCACCGGCAGCCTGCTGGTGCCGCGCGTGACGCTCGAGGCGGAGAAGCGCGACCTCTCCCAGACCGAGATCATCTCCTATCTGCTGTTCGGGAAGAGCAGCCTCGACCTGGGCGGCAGCGACCAAGGCGGGGGCGGGATCGCCGACCAGCGCGCCCTGCTGCAGAGCGCGCTGTCGGTGCTCTCGGGCGAGATCGAGCAGACGATCGTGTCGGGCGGCGTGCCCGTCGACTACGTGGAGATCCGTCCCGGGGGCGGCGGCCAGGGGGACCCGCTGCTGGGTTGGCAGTTCGCCGTGGGGCGACAGCTCGGGACCAGGACGTTCCTGGTGCTGAACGCCGGGTTCTGCGAGGGGCGGCAGGTCGGCGTGCGCAACACACTGGGCCTGTCGCTGCAGTTCCGGATCAGCCCCGAGTGGCGCACCGAGGCGAGCTTCGAGCCGGTGCAGACGTGCGCCGACCCGAGCACCGAGTCGCAAGGCGGGACAGTGCCGCGCCAGGTGGGGTTGGACCTGTTCTGGGAGAAACGGTACTAGCGATGACCCGGGCCCTCCTCATCACGAACCCGGCGGCGGCGCGCACCGACGCACGCGCCGTCACCGCGATCCGCGACACGCTGCGGCGCGGCGGCTGGTCGGTCGACGTGCTCGCCACCACCCGGGCGGGCGACGCCCGCCGCTTCGCGGCCGAGGCGCGGATCCAGGGCTACGACGTGCTGGTCTGCTACGGTGGCGACGGCACGGCGATGCAGGTCGCGGCCGGCGCGGTGGGGAGCGGCATTCCGCTGGGCATCGTGCCGGGGGGCACGGGCAATCTGCTCGCCGGCAATCTGCGGCTGCCCAAGAGCCCGGCGGCCGCCGCGCGCGCGATCCTCAAAGGCAAGCCGTTGCCACTCGACCTCGGGAGCGTGGCGCGCGCGGATGGGACCCACTACTTCGCGGTGTGCTGCGGCACTGGGTTCGATGCGGCGCTGATGGCCGCGACCGGCTCGGCCGAGAAGTGGCGCTGGAAGATGGCGGCCTACATCGCGCGCGCCTTCGCCGCGCTCCCCGGCGTGACGAGCCCGCTGCACCGCGTGACCGTCGACGGCGTGGGCCACGACCTCCCGGCCGCCATGGTGCTGGTGGCGAACTGCGGCGAACTGGTCCCGCCATTCTTGCGCTTGCGGGACAATGTCGCCCCGGACGACGGATGGCTCGACGTGCTGGTGCTCCGGGCGGAGGGGACGATCGAGAGCCTCGCGGCGTTCTTCGAGTTGGTGCGCCGGCCGCGCAACGGGATGCGGCGGTTGTGGTTCGGCCGCGGCCGGGTGGTGCGGGTCGAGGTGCTTGACGGTACGGCGCGGCCGATGCAGCTCGACGGCGAGCCCTGGGGCGATACCCCGTTCGAGGCGCGCCTGCTGCCGGGCGCCCTCTCGGTGATCGTGGACCGCCGTGGCTGAGACCCTGCTCCTGGTCGACGACGACGCCGACGTGGTGCGCGCCGTCGGGGACTACTTCGAGCGCCTGGGCTACGAGGTGGCGCGCGAGGACACGGGCGAAGGGGGCATGGCGACGTTCCAGCGGCTGCGCCCCGACGTGGTGATCCTCGACTTGCACCTCCCCGACGTGGGCGGCCTCGAGGTGCTCGAGCGACTGCGCCCGCAGGGCGCGTCGGTCATTCTCCTCACGGGTCAGGGGGACATCGAGACCGCGGTCCGCGCCATGCAGCTCGGCGCCGAGCATTTTCTCACGAAGCCGGTGGACATGACACACCTGGCCGCGGCGACGGCGCGGGTGGCCGAGAAAGTGCGCCTGGCGCGGCAGAACGCACTGCTGCGTGCGCGCGATCACGAGGGCGAAGGGCTCGACTCGCTCGGCGTCTCGCCGGCGATGCGCGAGCTGGCGCGTCAGATCGAGCTGCTCGCGGCGAGCGACCGCTCGACCGTGCTGCTCGCCGGGGAGAGCGGGACGGGCAAGGGCTGGGCCGCGCGGATCGTGCATCACCTGAGTCCGCGGTCGCGTGGGCCGTTCGTCGAGGTGAACTGCGGCGGCCTATCCGCCACGTTCCTCGATTCCGAGCTGTTCGGACACGAGAAGGGCGCGTTCACCGACGCGAAGGAGCGCAAGCAGGGATTGTTCGAGCTGGCCGACGGCGGCACCATCTTTCTCGACGAGATCGGTGAGCTGGCTCCCGAGCTGCAGCCCAAGCTGCTCAAGGTGCTCGACACCAAGACCTTCCGGCGGCTGGGCGGGACGCGGGAGATGACGGTGAACGTGCGGCTGATCGCGGCGACCAACCGCGATCTGGCGAGCGACATCCAGGCGGGGCGGTTTCGGGAGGACCTGTACTACCGCCTCAGCGTGATGCCGCTCAAGCTGCCGCCGGTGCGCGAGCGCTCGCGCGAAGACCGCCTCGCGCTGGTCACCCGGATCCTGCTCGATCTGGGGCCGCAGATGCCGGGATGCCCGAGCGGGTGCAGCGCCGAGGCGCTGGACCGCCTCTTGTCGGCGCCGTGGCCGGGAAACGTCCGCGAGATGCGCAACGTGCTCGAGCGCGGTATGATCCTAGCTCGGGGGGCGGCGCAGATCGGCGTCGAGCACCTCCCGGCGGACCTGCGAAAGGGAGGTGGGGGCGGAGCGGGTGGGGGTGGGGGTGGGGGTGGAGGGAGCGGCGAGCGGCGTCACACGGCGCTGACGCTCGCCGACGTGGAGCGCCAGCAGATCGAGCGGGCGCTCAAGTTCCACGGTGGCAACCGCACGCGCGCCGCGCAGGAGCTCGGGATTTCGCGTGCGACCTTGATCAATAAGATTAAAGCGTACGCGCTCGACCTTTGAGGCCCCTATGGTAGACAAGCCGAAGCTGATGGAGCATGACGCGATGGTGTGCCGCTACTGCGGGAACGAGGAACGCGCCTCGGAAGGCTACCCCTGCGCCGACTGCGGGACGTTCATCTGTCTGATCTGCTCGTTTCGGGGAATCACCCGCTGCAAGGCGTGCGAGGAGAAGGCCAAGGCGAAGCAGCAAGCCTAGCTGCGCCGCTTTTCCACCTCCCGCGCCACGTCCTCGGCTGACGTGCCGAGCTCCTTGGCGAGCTTCTCGATCGCGTCGTCCGCCCCCGCCCAACCCCGCGCCGCCGCCAGCGCGCTGAGCGCGATCTCCTCGGCCACTGTGGTCCGCTCTTCCAGATCGCGCGTACGCACCGCCACCTCGCGGGCGAGCCATTGCTCGAGCTGCCGCCGATCGACCTCGAGCTGCCGCAGCCGCAGCGCGCCCTGCAACGACATCTCCAGCTCGTCCAAGTCCACCGGCTTGATGAGGTAGTCGTAGGCGCCCAGCTTCATGCACTCGATCGCGGTGCGGGGCTCGTCGATCGCGGTCAACATGATCACGGCGAGATCGGAGTCCTGAGCGAGCGCTTTCGGGACGAGCTCCACGCCGGTCATGTTCGGCATGCGGATGTCCGACAACATCACCTGCGGCTGCTCCGCCGCCTGGCGATCGAGCGCCTCGGCACCGCTCGAGGCCTGCAACACGCGATAGCCCAGGCGCGTCAGGAACCGGTCCAGCGCCTGGCGGATCCCCTCCTCGTCGTCCACCACCAACACGGTGGTCGGAGCGGCCTGCGCATCGGTCTTGGTCATGGCGCTAACGTATGTACCCT
>WNGJ01002731.1_pt1 | contig 18009 bp, 8 predicted proteins | sample 5400611 | NCBI WGS metagenome assembly WNGJ01 (sample SAMN13153375, study PRJNA577476) | soil metagenome | isolation source: 40 cm soil or saprolite under Garry oak tree replicate 1 | place: USA:California | collected 2016-06-15 | reverse complement strand
ACAAGAGCGCCTATATGGCTAAGCGCCAGATGGCGCATGGCGCCGTCGGTCTAACGTGCGCAACGTTCACCGAGGCCGAGGTCTTCGCAGACGCCGGCGTCGATGACCTTTTGATTGCGCATCCCCCAGTCGGCCGGCCTAAGCTCGAGCGCCTAGCCGCGCTCGCTGCCAGAGTAAGGCGCCTAGCCGTATCACTTGACGATGTCGGGATCGCGAAGTCCCTGCCGCCGAACGTCGAGGTCCTATGGGAAGTCGACCCGGGCCAGCACCGGATCGGAACGCTGCCGGGCGAGCCAACCGTAAAGTCCGTCGTGGGACTCGTCCGAGCAATCGGCGCGGAGCGATTTCGCGGACTGATCACTCACGGCGGCCATGTCTATGCTGCCACTAACCAGCGCGAGCGCCAGGTCGCCGCGGAACAGGAGAACGAAGCCGTCACCGCCACTGCGGCGACGTTGCGCCAAGCTGGCATCGAGGTGCGCGAGCTGAGCGTCGGCTCGACCCCGACCGCAGGACTCGCCTTGCGCGACGGCATCACCGAGATGCGCCCCGGTACCTATATCTATGGTGACGCCAACCAAGTCACGCTCGGCAGCCAGCGCCTCGAAGACTGCGCGCTGTGCGTAATCGCCACCGTGGTGTCAACCCCGGCGCCGGATCGCGCAGTCGTCGACGCCGGATCGAAGTCGCTGTCAGCGGACTTGCGCGTCGTCGGACTCGATAGCTACGGCCTCGTGCTTGGTCACGAGGATGTCGCCGTGGCTCGCGTCAGCGAGGAGCACGCCGTCCTGACACAGCGACAGCAAACTGGTCCAAAGGTCGGTGACCGCCTGGCCATCGTCCCGGCGCACGTTTGCACTACTGTCAACTTGCAGTCTGCTGTTCTGCTAATTTCCGCTGATGACCATCGCTGGGTGCCGGTCGATGCTCGCGGCTGGCGACGGCTAGCCGGCAATATCGAAGGCCACTATTCGGCAGAAAACAGCTCGTGATAATGGCGAGTCGCTGACCCCGAAGTCATTGCTCTTCGTGGGTGTCATTAGCATTATCCTCAGCCAGTTGATCATGGTCCGACTGAGCCTGAGCCACTGCCGGAGCAATCGATGGAATGGTCTCGACCACGCGTTCCCGGACCTCCGTCGTCTCGGGCTGCCGAGGAACCAGCCTGGGCGCGGGCTCCTTCCAAGCACGCAACGGCTGGAGGACCTGGCTGTAAAACTGCTTGGTTAGTTCTACGACACTGTCTGAGAATGACCCTTTCCCGCTATCTCGATTGAGTCCTGGCACTTTGCTCAATGTCAACCGGAACTCCGAGACCTCCCGATCATTGGTCGGATAGAGTCCCTCGGGTGCTCGCCTCGCTTCCATAAGTGAACACGCCAAGGTCTCACTTGCGTACCTCGCTCGGGACTCAATCTTTAACTGATCTGGCGCATTTGCCAGCTGTCGTATAAGCCAGGAAACTCTTCCCCGCGACCTCCCTTCTTGCGGAGCCTCGATTCTTGTAGCTGCCGATATTTCACGGGCGCGTAAGTCGGCCGTAACCACAATCGTGCCAGCCGCCGAAGGAATCGAAAGCTCACCATTTAGAGTGCCGCGCTCGGCTAAACCGGACCGAAGTGTCTGCTGCCTGCCGTCCGGCGTACGCTCCTTCGGGCTAAGGATTTGGCTAACCTCGCGCCCGAGGGCTTGGGTCAAAGCCAGAGCGACATACCGCATCAGATCGTCCCAGCGAGCAGCAACCGCTACTACAGCAGCGTCACCTGAACGCAGCGTTCCAGCCCGAGCGCCGTCACGAACCGCCGTCCAGCTGGAACCCATGGAGCCGAATTCGATTACGCCAGAGCGCGGGTCGCTCAAGTAGCGGATCAATTCGTGAAGGATGTAGGCCTGATCAGGATCGCTGACCCCCCGATACTCCCTTTGCATGATTGCTTCTGTGAGAACGTCGACCCATGACCAATGGTGCAGCGTAATCTTGCGAAGTCTGCGCTTATCAACCTCGACCGGGTAAGCACTAGACGAGCTCGCAAACTGATTCGAAATTGTTATGACGCAGTCCAAATCAAGCTCCCGCGCCAGGTCGATGTACAGTCCCAGCTGGGCCGGTTCGATAGTGTTCTGCGCTGTCTTTCCCTCGATAAGCGCCGCCCAGGTGGTTCCGCCTCTGGTTACCGACAAAATACCATCCGGTCGCAGAGAAACCTCGTTGACCTTGAACGGAACTTCGATGAACGCCTCAATGCGGCCGGCCGGTGCACCAAGCGGCTTTAGGAGGGCTCGACCAAATTCATCTACGGAGCTCATGACAGCCAGCAGCGCAGATACCGCCCGGCGTTCTTGCGCTTCAACACCCGTGGCAGACGAGATTGGAATTAACCGTGCCACCGGCCAGCTCTCATCTTTCAGCATGTTGCTCACCCCCCCGAAAAAGAGAAGTTGACCTCTGCGCCTAGACAAATCTTAGTGCAACCGGGGATCTTATTCCGAATGTCTGGGTGTATGGGGAGTGTTGAGCTAAGGGGAGATGTTTTCTGGAGAGTCGATAGTCGGACTCGCCTCTGCGGGGTCCGGTGAACGGGATGTAAGAGCTGCGGGGGCCGACTGACTCAGGACCGGGCCACGCACGCCCGGCCCTGAGGCAACGGCGGGCGGACGCTAACGCCCCTCACTGGCTGGGGCGTATCAGGAAGCGGCCGCGAGCCACAGCGGCTAACGCGAAACCATCAAGGCCGGGGCCTCCCTGAGGGCGGCCTCGCTAACCTTTTCTGGTCCGCGTGACCAGAAACCCGATGGGATCACCAAGCTCGTCCGGGTTTCTTGTCTGTGCTGATCAGGCTCTGCTCATTGCAAGCTGATCAGCTCCGCAACCGCTGGTACACCTTCCGCAGATAGAACTCGCCCATCATCGCGCGGAAGTCGACGTCGTCAAGGATGCGCTTGAAGATCTCGTCGTTCTGGTCGACGCGGGTGATGATCGTCTGTAGGAACTTGCGGTCGAAGACCAGGCGGAAGTTATCCAGGCTGTTGTTCTGCGCCTGGTCCGCTAATTCGCCGTCGGCCACCCAGCTCTCTTCGAATTGGTCCAGCAGAAGCTTGTCGACGTCGGTCAGGTCCGTCCCGAAGCGCTCATTGAGAAGCTCTACGATGTTGGAGAGACGGTCCAGCTCCAGCTCCTGCTGGCTTCCCTTCCCTTCGCCGTAGAACGACCTCACCTCGCGCACTTCCGACGCTAGCGACAATTTCCCACTGAAGGTCATCTGATGACGGAGGTGGGTCAACTCGACCTCGGCCCCCAGGTCGAGGCGCTCGACTGTTCCGAGGTCGCGGAGATACGCCGACAGCGCGCGGCAGTAGACGTAGTCACGTTCCAAGGCCGTGTCGGTGAACGCGGCTATCTGCGACACGAAGGAGTACGTGCGCACGAACCGCATCAGGGCATCGCGGAACTCAAGCCGCTTCTCATCGGCCAGCTGCTCAAACCGGCCCTTGGCCGGCCCGAGAGCGGCATATGTCTCGGCCGACCGCTTTTCATCGGATGTCCCTGCGCCCAGCAATGCTGGCATCGCCGATCCGATCTCCTCTGGCCGCAGGACGTCGAAGTCGTCCAGGCGCCGCCGGGTATCCCACAGGATGTTGGGATCGGTGGGGGGCGCCACCGTGCAACCATGAAACAGTTCAAAAGCCTGGACGATGACATCGGTGTCGTTCCGGAAGTCGAGGACGAACGTGTTCTGTTTCAGCGGATGGATTCGATTCAGCCGCGATAGCGTCTGCACCGCCGCTAGGCCGACCAGGATCTTGTCCACATACATGGTGTGCAGCAACGGCTGATCGAAGCCCGTCTGGAACTTCTCAGCAACGATGAGCACGCCATACTCAGGCATGGAAAACTCCTCCGCGGTGCGGGACTCGGGGAATCCGTTCATATTCGCCTCCGTCAGTGGCTTCCCCGAACCGTCATCGATGCTCCCCGAGAAGGCGACGAGAGTGCGGATCTCTGAGTAGCCGTGCGCCTTGATGTACTTGTCGATGTTCTGCTTGTACCGGACCGCGTGCAGACGCGATGAGGTAACTACCATCGCCTTGGCGAGGCCACCGATCTCCTTCGCCGTGTGGTTGCGAAAGTGCTCGACGATGATCTCGGCCTTCTGGGCAAGGTGGTGGGGATGCAGGCTCACAAACCGGGCGATCGCGCGACGCGCCTTCTTGGCGTCGTACTCGGGATCTTCCTGGGTCCGCTTCTCGATCTTCCAGAAGGTCTGGTAGGTCGTGTAGTTGGCGAGGACATCCATGATGAACCCCTCCTCAATGGCCTGCCGCATCGAGTACAGGTGGAAGGGCTCGTGGAGCTTCGTTTCCGGGTTCAGCCGGCCGAAGAGTTCGAGCGTGCGCCCCTTCGGCGTTGCGGTGAAGGCGAAGTAGGACAGGTTGCGCTGGTGCCCACTCCTTGCCGCGGCCGTCTTGGCGAGCTGCTCCTCGACCGGATCGATTGCTGCAGCGAGGAGCCCGCTGTCCTCCGCCTCGGCGGCCGTGAGTTCCTGCTCCTCCCCCACTCCTAGCGCAAGGTGGAGGTCCTTGGCTGACTCGCCGCCCTGGGACGAGTGTGCCTCGTCAATGATTACCGCGTAGTTGCGGGCCGGCAATCCGCTCATCTTCTCCACCGCATAAGGGAACTTCTGCAGGGTCGTGATGATGATCCGGGCCTGCTCGCCCGCCAGCGCCTCCGCCAGCTGGGCTGAGTCCTTGTCGATTTTCACTACCACGCCGCGCGCATGCTCGAACTGATAGATCGTGTCCTGGAGCTGGCGGTCGAGGATCACGCGGTCGGTGATGACCACCACCTTGTCAAACACCTTGTGATCCTCGGCGGTGTGCAGGGTCGAGAGGCGATGGGCAGTCCAAGCGATAGTGTTGGACTTTCCCGACCCAGCCGAGTGTTGGATCAGATACGACTGTCCAGCGCCATTGGCGCCAGCATCCGCCTCCAGCTTCATCACCGCGTCCCATTGGTGATACCTCGGGAATATCACAGTCTCACCGGCGCGCCGAGCGGAGACCGAGCCTTTGTCGGGTCGCTCAACATGGATGAAGCGGTGGACGATGTCGAGCCACGCTTCTCTCGGCCAGACCCGCTCCCAAAGATAGGAGGTCTTGTGCCCGTGCGGGTTGGGGGGATTGCCCTTGCCCAGGTTGTGCCCTAGATTGAAAGGCAGAAACCGCGTTGACCTGCCTTCCAACCGCGTCGTCATGGCGACGGCGTCGGGATCGACAGCGAAGTGGACCAGCGCACGCCGACCTAGCGTCGTGTTCTTGGGATCGCGGTCTTGGCGGTACTGCTCGATGGCCTGCTCGATGTTCTGGCCCGTCAGGTGGTTCTTGAGTTCCGCTGTCGCGACTGGGATGCCGTTGAGGAAGATGCAGAGATCCACCGTTTTGTTGGAATCGGGATCGAAGGGTAGTTGACGGGTGATGGTCAGTCTGTTGGAGTCGTAGTCAGCGACCAACTCGGGAGCCACGCCAAAGGCGGGCTTACGGTAAGAGAGGCGAATCTCCACGTTCTGATCTCGGACACCGTGCCGGACAACATCCACGGTGCCGCGATCGTCAATCTGTTGGGCCAGGCGTTTGATAAACCGCTGGCGTGCCAGCTCCGCCTCGCCGCCTTGAGCCTTGACCAGCTTGCTCCACTGCGGACCCTGCGTCAGCTCGATGAACGTAAACAGCTCGACGGTGTCCAGACCAACGTTCGCATCGAAGTCCTTCCGCCAGGTGGTGTCGGTTCCGACCTTGAAGACCTGGTAGCCGCCATGCGCGACCAGATGCGCAGTGATCTCATCCTCGAGCAGCTTTTCCGAGACTGAACTCATATTGCCTCGGGGAAGTCGAGTTGGCCGGTGACAGCGGCAGTAATAAGGGCCTGGCGGCGCTCTTGGAGAAGGGTGATCTGATGTTCGAGTGCGCGGCGCATTCCCTGATGGTGAGTCGTCTCGCCTGCGAGCCGTTGGAGATCGCGACTCTGGCGCTCGGTTGAGGCCAGTGGGACCGCCACACGCTCAAGCTCCCAGATATTTAGTCCTGTAATCGTCGCGCCGGTCACGCGCTTTCGGACATCATGCTGCACCGTGGGTGATTGGAGTGCATACATTAGCCACTCCGAGCTAATGCCCGCTCGGGGAGCCACTCTCGCGACATCTTGAGTAAGGTTGGCGCCAGTCAGCTCCTCGGGCACAATCGCGACGTCCCCAATGCCGCCCCGAATGGCAAACACTAGATCCCCTGCACGCACGCGTGCGCGAGCGTAGGGCTGTTCGATTTCGGGGGTTGTCTTACATAGAGCTTCCCAAGACAACCTTCTTTGGGCGACGTCTCCCCCTTTGACAATGGCAATCCCTCCGGCGCCCACATCGGGACCAGGTAGAACGATCCCGTACATGACCTGCCTCCCCAGGTCGACGAGATGCATCAAGCGCGTCCTGGGGCAGCCGTCACTCCAAATGACCGCGTCTAGGACCTCCTGCCACCGCAGCTCCAGCAACTCCACCATCCGCTGCTTCGCCGCGATGAGGGCATCGATCCGCACCGTCTCGCGGTCAAGGTAGTCAGCGATGGCCCTCTGGGTGGCGAGTGACGGAAGGGGCAGCCCGAAATTCACGAAATCCTCTTGGTAAAGATGATTGATCGTGGAGCCAGAGCTCAGTAGGTCGATGAAATCGACGAACAGCCGGGATGAGAGTACCCAGAACGCGAAGCGAGGATTCAGCACATGGTTGCGTGGGGCTACGCGGAAGACGCCGCTATTCAGCGTCGCCCGGCCCGGCAATCGAGTCACCAGAGCCACCTTTCCGATGGTCCCGTCCTTAGTCAGAAGAAGATCCCCTTCCGCGAGCTGAATCCGAGTATCTCTTTCCCAGACTTCCGTTGATACCCTGTGGCAGCTGTCCCATGAGACTGCCCCGTGCTCCAGCTCAGTACCCGTTACTAGGAATTCTCCAACCGTCTCGTAGTCGTTAGTTGTGAGCCCGTGCCAACCGATACGCCCGGCGATCAAGGCAACGTGCTTGATCGGAACGCGCCCTGTTCCTCTCACCCCGCGACCTCGGCCAACAGCCTCTGGATCTCTTCTTCCAACGCCTTGATCTCCGAGTCAATCTCCTTCAACGGGCGTGGCCGCATGTACTTGTAGAAGTGGCGCGTCAGCGGGATTTCGTAGCTGATCTTGGTCTTGTCGTAGTCCACCCAAGCATCCGGGACATAGGGCAGGACCTCGTCCCTCATGTAGTCGTCGATGGCCTTACGGTATTCCTGGGTGTCGAATCGCTCAGCCGGATCCTCAACGAATGACACCCGCACGGGCGGCAGCGGCACATTCTCGTAGTCGCGCAGGTCGGGATCTGGCTCCGCGTGACCCTTGCGGTCGGCGATGACCGGGGCTTTCTCGTCCCGAACGGCGAGAGCTGCCCATACAGCCTTCTGTGCCGGGCCAGCGACGTCCACTGCCGCCAGCGCAGCACCCAGAGCCCTTACGACGTGGCGTTCCGCTGCGAAGAGCGAACCGTGGTGCTCCTCCATCAATGCGCGTACCGACGCCTGGCCATCCTCGGACACTTTCTGGACCGGCTTGGTCGCCAGGACCGCGGCGATAGTCTCATCGGTCACCTCCCACCGCAGCCGCAGCGGACGTTCAACGGCGATGCGCAGAAAGCCAAACGCCTCGTTGGGGAAGATCTTGACCTTCTCCCCCTCGACGAACTCCCCGTACAAACGGGTTATCTCCTCGATCTGCACTGCGGATAGCTCCTTGCGCTTGTCGCCCAGCGATTTGCGCATCTTTACGTAATAATCGCGCGCATCGACGAGCTGGATCTTGCCGCGCCGCTCCGGAGCCTTGCGGTTGGTAACTACCCAGAAGTAGGTCGAGATGCCGGTGTTGTAGAAGAGCTGGTCCGGCAACGCTACGACGGCCTCCAGCCAGTCGTTCTCGATGATCCAGCGGCGAATCTCGGACTCTCCAGAACCCGCTGCACCTGTGAACAATGGCGAGCCATTGGAGACGATCGCCAGGCGCGACCCACCCTCGCCGGTCCGCTTCATCTTCGAGATCATGTGCTGCAGGAACAGGAACGAGCCGTCATTAATACGCGGCAGGCCCGCACCAAAACGACCGTTGAAGCCCTTGGTCTCCGCCTCTTTGTGGACCTCAGCCTCGACCTTTTTCCACTCCACCCCAAAGGGCGGATTGGCGAGGAGGTAATCGAAGCGTTCGCCCTCGTGGCGGTCCTCCGAGAACGAGTTGCCATAGGCGATATGCGAGGCATCCTGGCCCTTCAGCATCATGTCGGAGCGGCAGACGGCGTAGGTCTCGGCGTTCAGCTCCTGACCGAAGACCTCAAGGCGTGCCTGGGGATTGAGGGCGCGGAGATGATCCTCGGCGACGGATAGCATCCCCCCAGTGCCGCAGGCGGGGTCGTACAGGGTCTTGACGATGCCCGGCTTCGTGAGTACATCATCCTCGTCGTCGATGAAGAGCAGGTTCACCATTAGGTGGATGACCTCGCGCGGGGTGAAGTGCTCTCCGGCAGTCTCGTTCGACAGCTCGGAGAACTTACGGACCAGCTCCTCATAGAGGTAGCCCATCTCGATGTTCGAGACGGCCCGGGGATGCAGGTCGATCTCGGCGAACTTGCCGATGACCTTATAGAGCAGGTTAGCTTTACGCAACCGGTCGATATGAATGCCGAAATCGAACTTGTCGATAACGTCCTTGGCCGCCTCCGAGAAGCCGCCTATGTACAGGCGGAGCGAGTCGGCGATGGTAGCGGGGTCGTCTAGGAGCCTGGTGAACGTAAGCGGGCTGGTGTTGTAGAACTGCTGCCCGGCCACCGCCTGAAGGACGGGCTCGACGTTCTCGATCTTGCCGGCGAGCTGCTTATGCTTGGCGATGACGGCCTGTTTGGTGGGTTCGAGGACGCAATCGAGGCGTCGGATGACCGTCAGCGGAAGGATGACTCTGCCGTACTCAGACTGCTTGTAGTCGCCTCGGAGCAGGTCCGCCACCGACCAGATGAAGGCTGCGTGGTTACGGATGGTCTCGCTCTGCGGAGTCCCGGGCGGTCTGGTGGCGATCGGCATAGGCGGATTATCCCTGCCAAGCCCCGGCGACGGAGGTTGACGACGTCCCGGTCACTCGGGCACGGCTCGCACGAGCGCTGACTCGCCCGATTGCTATTAGCGTCGACAGACACACAGGAGCGTATATGATTCGACCGATAAAAGTCGAGGTTCGCGCCACGGGCCTAAAGGCAATGCGGGAGCCAGCGCGAACGGTCGACCGGTACGGCGGTAGACAAGCGATTTTGGTCGGTCGGCCTCGCCGCGTGCGGTGAGCCCGCTCAAACCGTTCCGATAGTCGCGGCCGTCGCTACCTGCTCCATGAGTCCGATGCCGACGGCTGCGCCTACGCCGGCGTCAATCATCGCGGGGGACTCCCTGGCTCCGATGACCTTCGAGCTAACGGACTTCGAGTTCCCTCCGGATTACATGAGGGGCCCGATAGCGATCACAACTACGCGTGGCAGCTTACGAACGGCAACCTCGGCGTGGTGTTCTTCGTTAACAAGTCCGACCTCCGGTCGAAGATCGCCATCGCCATGCAGCATGGGGCGCCAGCCCTGCCGGTCAACGCCGACGAAAAAGGGGAACTTCGTGCTTGTCTTCTCGAACCGGTCCTCCTACAGCCAGCCGCCGAGTCCCTCTCCGCCCAGGGCACTTCGGCGACCACGACTCCGTGTTCAGGGCAATGCATACTCGGCAAGGTGACCTTGTACGCTGCCCAGGTCCTGGGGCCCACGCGAACCGGCCGAGTGGTAAGGTTTGCTCCGACTCACCGGCGGATCTTGTGCCATGTTTCGTGGCATTTGAAACAAATGTGACAGTCTATGCTGGCCCGTATGCCTGCGGCCATGCCTATTCGCTTCGTCCGCATGGCTACGCGTAGGAGCACCGGTGAGTCGCTTTTATCCTGCCAGTCATGTCCAGACTTGCCAGCTTGAGGGCAGCGACGTCGCTAAGCGACGTGGCGAAGTTACTGGATTTCAAGCCGAGGGCCGTCTCGTACATCCTGTACAAGCTGCCAGCCGGCAAGAAGTACCACACCTTCCAGATCCCCAAGCGTAGCGGCCAGCCGCGAACGATCAAAGCGCCTGTCGATTCCCTAAAGCTCCTCCAGCGTCGGCTCTCGGACCTGCTGCAAGATTGCGTGGACGAGATCAACGCTGCCAGGCAGCTCAAGGATCGGACTACGCACGGCTTCAAGCGAAAACGGTCGATCATATCGAATGCTCGGCGACACCGTCACCGCCGCTGGGTGTTTAACGTCGACCTTGAGGAGTTCTTTCCTTCGATCAACTTCGGCCGTATCCGCGGTTTCTTCCTCAAGAATCGCGACTTCGAATTGAATCAAGACATCGCGACGGTGTTGGCGCAGATCGCCTGTCACGACAATTCACTGCCGCAAGGAAGTCCCTGCTCGCCGGTCATCTCCAATCTGGTCGCGCACATTCTCGACATGCGCCTGGTGAAGCTCGCATCCGATGCGGTTGCACGTACTCTCGATACGCGGATGACCTTACGTTCTCCACGAACAAGAGCGGCTTTCCCAAGGAGATCGCCCTGCCAAGCGCGACAGATGGTGTCGGCTCTCACTTGTGGTTACCGGGCGCAGCACTCAAAGCGCTGATTGAGAACACAGGCTTTCGAATCAATGCTCAGAAGACGCACCTCATGTACCGCACCTCGCGACAGAACGTGACCGGCCTCGTCGTGAACCAGAAGATCAATGTTCGATGGGAGTACCGGCACAACGTTCGGGCAATGGTCAACAGCCTCACGAAAACAGGTCAGTTCGAGCTTCTGGGTGCGACGCAGAAGGACGTTCATGCGGTTCTCGAGAAGCGGCCCGGCACGCTGAAGGAGCTTCACGGCATGCTCGGTTTTATCGATAGCATCGAGTACTACAACAAGACCATGGCTTCCGACTCTACAGCTGACCAAAAGTCATCGCGAGAGAAGGTCTACCGCGAGTTCCTGATTTACAGCACGTTCTATGCGGCGGACAGGCCCGTAATCATCTGCGAAGGAGAAACCGACGGCGTCTACCTCACTCATGCGATCAGAAGTCTTGCGGCGGACTTCCCAACCCTGGCCGAAATCATGCACGACGGCAAGATTCGCCTAAAGGTGAGGCTCTACAAGTATCCGCGCTCAAGTACCTCCCGCCTTCTGGACCTGAAGGACGGCGGTAGTAGCGCGCTCGCTGCATTCATAGCCGCGTACAAGAAAGAGACGATGCCTTTCACCGGACCTGGGCTGACGGAGCCGGTCGTCATCCTGTACGACAACGATGCTGGGGCCAAGAGCATTCGGAACGCGATACAAAATGCCTCTCATGTGATCGCAACCGGTACGGAGCCCTTTGTGCACGTCGTGAAGAACCTCTACGCCGTAACGACGCCACTGGCGGCAGGGACGACCTCGTCGAAGATCGAGGACTTCTTCGATGCCGCGACCAAGGCCACCGTGATCGACGGCAAGACGTTCAATGACAGCAACGGTTTCGATGTTGCGAAGTACTACGGCAAGAAGGTGTTCGCGCACCAGGTCGTTCGGCCGACGGCCGAAGCCATCGATTTCAGCGGCTTCCACCCACTCCTAACCAACCTCGTCGAGGCAATCAACAAGCACAAGCCCGCGATTGCACCCCTCGCGCCGGACCCATGAACGCGGCGGTCTCGAGCTGGCCCCTGTATAGCACCATCAGTCGACCGTTTGCCAAACCGACATCCGGCAAGATTGCCGTGACTAATACCAACCACCACGGCGACGAAGTCCTTAAGGCATTAGGTAACAAGACTAGAATTTTCCGCTCGACGTTTCAACTAGTCGGCAGAGGGCGCTTGCTAGTCGCATCTGGTCGGGGGTCCGGCAGCGAGCCTTCAGCAGTTCAGGACTGCACACCAATAGGACCAAGCCCTGAGCTCGAGAAGCAGCGACGTTTAGGCGGTTCAAGCTGAAGAGGAAGTCCATGCCGCGGGGAGCGTCGTCGACCGAGGATGTCGCCATCGAGTAGATGACGACAGGCGCCTCTTGACCCTGGAACTTGTCGACCGTGCCCACCCGGGCGCTATGAGGAAGCGTCTCGATCAGCCGGCGCACCTGCGCGTTATACGGCGCGACAACAAGGACGTCCTCCACGGCGAGTGGACGCGTTGTTCCTTCTCGATCGGTCCACGGCAGGCCCAGGAGTGCTCGGAAGGTTTGGTTAGCCCTGTCGACCTCTTCTGGTGAAAGTGTCCGATTGCCGCTGTGCTCGACAGGAAGATATCGCAACCCGAGCCCGCCGCTGCCGTTGCTTACCGCGAGATTCTGGCGTTTGGTCGACTCGTCGGGTTTCAACTTGCCGTCGTAAAAGGCTTTGGACACAAAACCGCAGACGGCGGGATGCAGCCGGTAGGTGGTCTCAAGGAAGAGTCCATAGGCAACTGGCATGGTGGGCTGGTCCTGGATAACGTGATCGAGCACCGATTGGTCGACGCCATCCGGATGGATCCCGTGAGAGGGCTGCCTTAGCTGGTTCGGATCGCCCAACAATATAAGGTTGTTGGCGGCGCCCGCGATTGCGAGAACGTTGGCAAGAGCCATCTGTCCGGCCTCGTCAACCACCAGGTAATCGAGCTTGGCCGGGAAACTGGCGCGAGCGAAGAGCCAGGGTGTACCGGCAATGACCTCGACCTCGTCCGCGGCTAACGCCGCTTCGACGGTGGACGAGCTATTGGTGCATTGAACCTCATGCGAGACGCATCGATCGCGCTCGTCGGCCTTCTGCATCGCCCGGACTACCTGCCCGCGGCGCTTGGCGTCCCCCATCGTCTTATCGAGCAGGTTGCCGATGACCTTGTGGCTGTTCGCCGTAATGCCAACCCGCTTGCCCTGTTTGATCAGGTCGAGGATCAGCTGAGCGCCGATCGTGGTCTTTCCAGAGCCCGGCGGCCCCTGTATGGCCAAATAGGTCTTGTTGAGCCGAGGTGCCAGCAGCTTCGCGATGTCCTTGGCTCGCTCACCGGCCTGAACCAGCGGGGCTCCCTCGATTACGCCGTCGATCCGAGGCGGCTCGAGGCAGAGCAGATCGCGGGCCGCCCGATACGGGCCAGCCCCACCAAAGCCATAATCAGCAGCGCGCTGGCCCAATCGCATTAGCGCATCGTGCTGCTCTCTCGTCGGTATGGGGCTGGCTGGGATCAGCGAGGTCGGATGTGGTGACTCTGATTTCACGCCACGACTCAGCTCGATCCAACCAGCGATGGGATCGATCGCAACCACTTCACCAGCGCCGGATTCTGTCCGCGGGTCGTGCGGCTGGTCGCCAACTCCCATCTTGTATTCCTGGTTCGGGTCGAACCAGTACCGAAAGACGTTGGAACGATTCTCCGGGCGCACCTCGCCGCGGAACTCGATCGCGCCAATCGCTTCGCGATCCTCGACTAGCTGTTCGTCGGTCAAGGAGCACTTCCGGTAGTACTCCCACCATTCCGACTTCCCCTCGCGACGGTGCCAGTTGAGGCTGTGCGCCAGCAGATAGCGGGCCTGCTGCTCCTTGGACCGATCCTCCGCCTCTTCGGGAACGCCCTTGAGCAGTCGATCGACAAGCACGGCGGTCCGCTCGTCGATGTCGCGAAGCGCGTCGCTCGGTTCAACTTCCTCGGGCCCGGGCCGCGGGATCTCGCCGAACTGCGCAACCGCCTCGAGCCGCCGCGCCTCAAGCCAGTCACGCAGTTGCCAAGTCGAGATGCAATCGTCCTCGTTGTAGCGGGCGATCTCGTCGAGTAGCCGCTGGTCGCGCGACTCAAGCCAGTCCTCGTAGGCGACGATGCTGCCGGCAGCATCCACGATCTCGGTCGACCGCTTGCCACGGTAGAGCGACTCGAGCTCCTTCAGCGAGTACGACTCGGTCCCTATCCGGACGGACTGCCGGATGACCCGATAGAGGTCAACGAGCACTCGCCCGCGGAGGAGCTGGTCAACTTCGGCCTCACGGGTTGCGTACGTGCTGGCCAGCCACTTGAGCGCGTTCGGCTCGTAGGGGGCGTAGTGATAGACGTGCAGATCGGGATTGTGGTTCAGCCGGTCGATAAGGAAGTCGACGACCTGCTCGAAGGCGCGCTTCTCTTCATCGGGATCGTGGCCCCAGAAGGTATGGTGCACCCCCACCCTGCCCTCCCCCTCAAGGGGGAGGGTACTTTGCGAGGTGAGTTCGAGAACTCCAAAGAGGTACTCGATGCCGTTGTCGCCGACGAAGGGATCGCCCTCCATGTCGAAGAAGAGGTCGTCCGGGGTTGGGGCTGGGAGTGCCTGGAACCCAAGGTGCTCGCCAAGCGGTGGCAGCACCTCAAACGGAAGAGTGTCGCTGTGTCGCTGCTCTACCTGAAGTCGAGCCTGCTGGCGAAGGCGGGTCAGCGCCATTTCGTTGATTCCATGGATCGGCTGGTCGATCGGACTGGCGCCGAGCTCGGTCACGGTCTTGATGCCAACCAGGTTCAGGCGGCGCGTCTGGTCGCGACGCATGCCAGCGACCAGGCAGAGGTGGTCGTCCTTGCGACGGCGCGCTTCGCAGACGTCGATCCAACGGCAGATGCGGCAGTGGTCGACCGGATCTGGGTAGGTCGCCCCACCCTTCCCCTCCCCAGAGGGGGACGGAAAAACGACTTGTTCGAACTGGCGCTTCACGCTCCGGTAGTAGGCCGCATAGTCCTTCAAGCGCAGCTCTTCCTCGGTGGCGTCGCCCAGGATCAGCGTGATGTGCTCCGGCTCAACACCTTGAACGGCGGCGACCTGCTCGGCGTAGACACAGCACTGGAGGACAGCCGCCGCCTTCGCCTTTCGGGCCAACTTGGCGTCGGCGACCTCGTAGCTGTAGGCGCCGAGCTTGCTGGGTCGGTCGACTCGCAGCAGGAAGTCGGGATGACACCGCCAGCGGCCGTCGAAGAAGGTGCCCTGGTAGATGATGTCGACACCCTCGCTCATGGCGGCGATGGTCTGGGCGTTCGCCTGGGTAAGGCCAGCAGTCGTACCGTCCGGGAAGGGGAAGTCGACCACTCGGCGATGGCCCGTTCGCAGAGAGGCCAGATGGCGAGCTTCGTGCTCGAGGCCTCGCCGGGTTAGTACCTCGAGTTCCGGGTCTTTCCGCTCCGGGCGCTCGATCTCACCACGGGCAGCCGCCAGCTCCTGCTGTGTCAGGTGCTCGCACTCCAGAAAGCCCGTCAAATCGGACGGGCTAACGATCAGCCGGCCATCGAGAAACTGCATCTTGCCCTTCTACCCCAATGGTCACTTTAGGGCTGATCTGTGACAGCTGTCTGTCGCAGCCCGCGAAAGCTCGGGAGAGGTGAGCCGGGCTGGGCAAGTCCATGCACCCTCTCGGCGCTATCTTGGGGACGGCTTATGCGAGCCGACGCGCCTGAGAACATTTTGAGCAAGTCGGGTCGTTCGGAGTTCCTTCAGCTGGTGGCCCATTCTTGTTCCGGCCTTGATTTCTTTTGCAGCGAGCACACCGAGCAGAAGCACCTCGCGTAGGCCGCCCCCGGTCCGATGCCAACGCAGGCGGTTACACCGGGTACATGCCGGAAGGCAGTTCTCGGCGCTTTTAATCCCGCCCTTGTGTCGCTGTATAACGTGGTCCACTTCCCAGTGACCGCGAGGCTTAGCAGTCCAGCCTCGGTTCTCGAAGACGATCGGGTCGCCACAGAAGTGGCAGTGGCCTGTCGTCTTGTCAAAAATGCGTCGCAGGGCAGACTCTGTCATCCGTTAATGATGGCTCAAGCGCGACCAAAGTGGATCGGAATGTCGACCCATGCCGGGGCTTCTCGCTAGGCGGCGCGACGAAGCCGCTGCGTGGCTGAGGGCGGCCGACCGGCGGTGACGTCGACCTGGTCGACGCAGTGCTGGAAACTCCTTCCCTTTCGCGGGGCGTGCCACATCCCTGGGAGGACGTTGACCTCTGTCAGTTCGCTGACGCGAAGGCAACGCCAGTTCTCCGGAGAACCGTCGGGCACGAGCTTCTTGTGACTCGTTCCACCGAATTGATAAGCGAGAACGTGTGGATCGCCTACTTTAGTTCCGAGAACGAAAGGACTGAGGAGCCGCAGGTGGCCCTGGTACCAAGCGCTGACACTGCATCTTCCAAGCACTGCGTTCCGGATCAGATCGTAATTGGGATCAGTTGGCACCGCGTGCAAGCGCCTCGAGGCTGCTCGCAGGTTTCTAGCGGTCCGAGGCTTGGCGCGACCCACTAAGACTGAATCCGCTGGCAGATGCGGCAGCACGCTGCTGGCCATGAGTCCCGTCTTGTCGACAATCGCCAGGAGCCGATTGCCGAGGTCCTTCGGCGCCAGGCGGAATGGAGACCAACGGTCATGGCTCGTCGGGGCCAGGCTCGCGGTCATGCTGAACCAGACCTTGCCCTTGCTGACACCGCGCCGGGCCATCCTATGAAAGACGGTAGATGGAATCAAGAAGACCGGGCCCTGGAATCGCAGTTCCTTCGGATCGTAGAAGGCAAAGAAATACCAAAGACGCGGGTCGGCATGGAGGTGCTTTTTTGCGATGTCGAATCGAATCGTCAGATAAGGGCCACGGGCTCGGCCCTCCTTGATCGCAAAGAAGCTGACTTTTATTTGGATGCCGATCCCGGGTGAGGATTTCAGATGGCGCCGGATCTCGGCATCGCGGCCCTCGTTATCAGCGGAAGGGGTGTAGGCCTCGACTTGGCCGCTTCCGGTGATCATGGCGGTCGCTAGGAAGGCGAACTGACCGATTGCACCTTTCTGGACAGATGACAGTGGCATAGGTCTAAACCGCCGGCGGATTGTAACGCAGATTTCTCGGGATTGCTTGAATTGCCACCGTCCGTAACGCTGGCGCCTCGGTAGTCGGCCGTGTAGGCTTCGAACGTGGTTGTGGACGGAGGGTGTTCGCGGTGTTCGGCCGCGGTACCGGCGGGAGCACGCTTCTGCCCGGCTTGCGGCGCCGCGGTCGGCGAACGGGCAATGGAGGAGCGGAAGCTTGTCACCGTCCTCTTCGCGGACATCACCGGGTCGACGACGCTGGGCGAGCGGTTCGATCCCGAGCGCTGGCGGGTCCTCCTGCAACGGTTTTTCTCGGTCATGACGTCGACGATCGAGGCATGGGGCGGGACCGTCCAGAAGTTCATGGGCGACTCGGTCATGGCCACCTTCGGCGTCCCGATCGTTCATGAGGACGATGCCGAGCGCGCCCTGCGTGCCGCCTGCCAGATGCTCGAGCGGCTGACGGAGCTGAATACGGAGTTCATCGCGCAGCACGGCGTCAGCCTCGCCATTCGGGTCGGAGTCAATACCGGCGAGGTAATGGCCGCTTCCGACCAGAACGTCGTAACTGGCGACGCCGTCAATGTTGCCGCTCGACTGGAGCAGATGGCCGTGCCGGGAACGGTCCTCGCCGGCGAGCGAACCTACGCGGCCGCCCGCGACGCATTCGTCTTCGGCGAGCCGGAGGCTCGCGAGGTCCGTGGCAAGTCGGCGCCCGTGACGGTGCGGCGGGTCATCCGCCCGCTGACCGACGCGCTCGACCGGCGCAAAGGCATGCAGGTCGCCATGGTCGGCCGCGAACAGGAGGTCGAGTCGCTCGCCAGCCTCTTCCACGAGGCGATGGATGCGAACAGCCCACGCCTGGCGCTGATCTCCGGGCCTGCGGGCATCGGCAAGAGTCGCCTGGTGCGGGAGTTCCTCAACCTGGCGTCGGCTCGCCACCCTCAGACGACGATCCTGCAGGGACGTTGTCCGTCTACCGGTGACGGCCTGACGTACTGGGCACTCAGCGAACTGCTTCGGCGCGAATGCCAGATCTCGCTCGATGAGCCCGCGGCGTCGGCGGGCCACCGGCTGCGCCAGAAAGTCGAGGCCGCGCTTCAGCGGGTAG
>WNGJ01004430.1_pt1 | contig 18010 bp, 13 predicted proteins | sample 5400611 | NCBI WGS metagenome assembly WNGJ01 (sample SAMN13153375, study PRJNA577476) | soil metagenome | isolation source: 40 cm soil or saprolite under Garry oak tree replicate 1 | place: USA:California | collected 2016-06-15 | reverse complement strand
TAATGAGTGCGAGTGCTGCCAGCGCGTTGAATTGAGGCATTGAATAGTCGCAAAGAATCACGTCCCACTGGTGCGTCTCCAGCGCTGCTTTCATCGCGGCGCGCGTATCTACACGATGAGATAAAAGCTCATAACCGGCGCGCAACAAATGACGCGCCACTAAGGCCGCATCTCTTTCGGAATCTTCGATATGCAAGACTCTTAACGTAGTCATGTTTGTAGTTCACTCACTTGGCGCGACCTGATTCACTAACAGCCAGTAGAGACCCAACTGCTTCGTCGCCTCCGCAAACTGTTCAGACTCAACCGGCTTGCGGACGTAACTGTTAGCGCCCAGGTCGTAGCTCTTGATCATGTCTTCTTCCTCGCTTGACGACGTGAAGATGACGACCGGAAGACGCCTGGTACGTTCGTTGGCGCGTATCTTTCGCAGTACCTCGAGACCGTCGACCTTCGGCAGTTTCAAGTCCAGCAGAACGAGCTGCGGCATGACCGGAGGCTCAGCCCCCGCATGTGGACCAGTGCCAAAGAAGTAGTCCAACGCCTCAACTCCATCGCGCGCTATCACCACGTCGTTGACAATATTGCTCTTTTTCAAAGCGCGTAATGTTAGTGCTTCGTCTCTTGGGTTGTCTTCAACCAGTAGAATCACTTTGTTATCCATCTCCTGTCTCCTTGAAATTCGGGAGTGTGAAATAAAAGGTCGCTCCTTCGTCCACCGCTCCTTCGGCCCAAACGCGGCCTCCATGTCGATGAACAATCCGCTGCACAGTCGCGAGCCCAATGCCAGTACCTTCGAATTCGCCCGCCGTATGGAGGCGCTGAAACGCGCCGAATAATTTCCCGACGTAGGCCATGTCAAAGCCCGCGCCGTTATCACGAACGAAATAAGAGGTCTCGCCATTATTCTGCTCGTGACCGAAGACGATCCGCGGCTCGGCCTCGTTGGAGGTGAATTTCCAGGCGTTTCCCAGCAAATTGTTGAGTATGATTCTTAAGAGACGCTTGTCGCCGTCGGTCGCTAATCCTTCCTCAATATTGACGTCAACGATGCGCTCCGGCTCCCTTCGTTCGAGCTCAGTCACTACTCCGCGAGCAATTTCACTCAGGTTTACAACTTCGCGGCGCATCTCGCTGCGGGTCACACGCGCAAGCTGCAACATGTCCTCAATCAATTGGGCCATCTCCTGACTGGCGCCGCGCACCTCTTGAAGATAGTTTTTGCCTGTTTCGTCAAGTTGGTCTGTGTAATCTTCCAGCAGTGCCTGGCTGAAGCCGTTGATGTGCCGCAGAGGGGCGCGCAGGTCATGGGAGACTGAATAGGAAAAAGCCTCAAGCTCTTTGTTTGCTGCCTGGAGTTGTGCGGTGCGATCGGCGACACGCTGTTCCAGTTCCTCGTTGAGCCGGCGAATCTCTTTTTCCGCTTGCTTGCGTTCGGTAATGTCGTTGTTTATCTCGAGGATGGCTTTTGGCTTGTCCTGCTCATCGCGATGCAAAACCCAATGACTGGCAACCACGATACTCGCGCCATCCTTTCTGGTGTGCACCAGCTCGCCTTCCCAATGATTGTGGGCGTAAAGTCTCGCTTTGATCTCCTCTAACGGTCGCGGAAACTCTGTTTGCAGAAGGGTGTGAATAAGTTTGTCCAGCGCCTCTGCAATCTTCCAGCCATACATTTGTTCAGCGCCGGCATTCCAGAAGATGATGCGTCCACTGAGATCGCGGATCACTACAGGGGCGAGATCAAGGATGCGGGCCTGCTCCTTTAACGCCTCATCCGCACGTTTGCGCTCGGTAATATCACGCAGGATTACGGTGTAAAGCTTGCGACCGTTAGCTTCAATCTGCGAGATCGAAGCTTCGATGGGAAACTCCTCGCCATCGGCGCGCAGTCCATAGAGAGCGCCCAATGTTCCCATCGAGCGTCTGGTGACGTGCGTGTTGCCAAAATCCTCTATGTGTCTCTGATGGGCAGCACGAAAACGTTTAGGTATGAAGCGCTCAAGGCATTGTCCAATTGCATCCTCGGCCGGAAACAGGAACATTCTTTCGGCCGCGGAATTAAAAAGGACGATACGCTGTTGGTCGTCAACGGTAATGATGGCGTCCATCGCAGAACCGATCACACCGGCAAGTTGTTCCTTGCTGCGTCGTAGTGCTTCTTCAGCTTGCTTGCGCTCAGTAATGTCAACGATCGTACCCAGGACCACTGTGCCTTGTTCAGTTTCCAGCGGATTCAAACCGATCTCGACGGGAAACTCGCTGCCGTCCTTGCGCAATCCATAAAGATCGCGTCCGGCGCCCATGGGTCGCGACGTGGGATTGTGAATGAAGCCGTCGCGGTAGGCCACGTGATGTGCATGAAAGCGTGCGGGGACCAGCATCTCAATAGGACGTCCTAGCAACTCTTCACGGCTGTAGCCGAATGATTTTTCTATCTGGGCGTTAACCAGGGCGATCTTGCCTGTCTGATCGACCATTACCATACCGTTGGGCGCGCCCTCGATGACTTGCCGGAATCTTTCTTCGGCTCGCTTGCGCTCGTTGATGTCGATGATGCTGGCGAGCACGAAATGACCTTCATCCGTGTGCACCGGATTAAGCCCGATCTCAATCGGCAATTCGCTGCCGTTCTTATGAAGGCCGTAGAGGTCACGGCCGGCGCCCATAGCCCGAACGGATGGACTTTGAAAGAAGCCCGTGCGATGGCCCGGGTGAGCGGCGCGGTAGCGCTCCGGCACCAGCATCTCAATGCTTTGACCCAACAATTCGGCCCGGCTATGGCCAAAGAGTTTTTCAGTTTGCGCGTTCACAAGTGTGATGCGGCCTTGCTTATCAACCATGATCATCGCGCTGGGTGAAGCTTCCACGACTAGACGAAAGCGTTCTTCGGCTCGCTTGCGCTCAGTGATGTCGATAATGCTGGCCAGCACAAAGACGCCTTCTTCTAAACTGATGGGATTGAGTCCAATCTCGATCGGCACTTCGCTGCCGTCCTTGCGCAGACCAAACAGATCGCGACCTGCACCCATCGCGCGTGTGGACGGATGCTGGAAAAAACCTACGCGAAGGTCGGGATGAGTTGTGCGATAGCGTGCGGGAATGAGTATCTCAACGGGCTGATCCAATAGCTGGGCTCGTTCGTAACCGAAGAGTCGTTCTGTCTGGGCATTCACAAACGTTATGCGACCCTGGTCATTGACCATGAGCATAGCGCTGGGCGCCGCTTCAACAACCAGTCGGGATCTTTCTTCCGCCAACTTCCACTCTGTTTTCTTTTCCTTCAACTGCTGATTACTTGCCTGCAGACGTCTAGTCTGCCGGCGGGCAAGGATCGCGAAAGGAATGGCTGTCAACGACAGAATCACGAGGAAAAGCACCAACACCAGCGCCACTGTCCCACCCTTAAGTTCGAGGTGGATTTTCTTTCCGAAAAGATTGAAGTTTAACTCGCGAGTGCGTGGCCCAGAAGGAGATGGCTGGTTGCTTTGCACGACTGCTGCACTGGAGGGGGCAGGGGTTTTCATTTGAGGGCTAACTGGCACACAGAATAAGGACGCCAGTATCAGGGCGATCTTGAATAGTTCTGAAAATCCGCTTTGAACGATCTTACGTGTTCGCATACAAGCGTGACTTAGTTCGCTCCTTGCTTGTTCATAGACAGAGGGGAGTTGCGGCCCCCTATGTTGGCTGCGTTCCCGTTGAGGTCGATAAGCGCGCCGTTGTTAGATCTCTTTTCGTTCACAACCTCCACCAGCTCATTGGTAGCGAGGTGATCTCCTGAGCTTCGCTATCAACAGGTCGTCTTGAGTCGAAGAAGGACGCCGCTTTCGCCCCAAGGCAGCGTCCTTCTTCGTGCGCGTGTCCTTAATAGGAAAGGATCACGCGAGTTGAAAATCCCGGCTGTCGCGCTCTAGTTTGCGCCGCGCGCCTTCGCTTTGAATGCGGCGGGCGCAAACAATCTCTCGACAGCCTCGTGGTCTAATCCCGCCAAGTTGAATTCAGTTAAGCAAATCTGGGCCAGGTCGCCAGACAATCTTAGTAGTTCTGCGGTTGGCGGAATGACATCGACATTCAACAAATGATATTTGATGGCTGCTCAGTTTCTGCCGGGCGTAGTCGGTAGCCATGATTGGCCTCCTTAAGATTAGTAGTTCGAGCAACCGCGCGTATCCAGTTCTTTTTGCGCGGACCTCGCCGGATGGGCAATCGCGTCTCATGGTCGGCCTTTCGGTTTCTAATGTTTGGAAAGGGACGCCGCCCTCGCCCAGGGTGGCATCCCTCTCCATTCGCGCCCACCTTCCTCAGCCAGGGGGCATGCGATCTGAAATTGCGTTTTCCACACGACGATTCTCCTCAGTCAAACAGCTGCGGCAGCATGGATCTTGCTAAAGCGTCCTCTCACCAGGTTTAAGACGTCCTGGGCCAGGAAAGGCTTATAGAGCACCGGGAAGTCCCGCTCTTCGCAGATAGCCTGTAGCTCATCCGAAAAACCGCCGCCGGTCATCAGCATAATGTGGGTTAGCGGAGCTTGTAGTTGAAACTCTAAACCAAGCTGCAAACCATCGTCTTCACCAAGCATATAGTCGAGCAACACGACATCCGGCCGGCGCTGGTAAAACGCGAGGCGAGCTTGTGGACCATCTTCTGCGATCAGAACTTCCCAGCCTTCTTCTTTCAGCTCGGCGGCAAGAAAGAACAGTAGGTCGTGGTTATCGTCTACGATAAGAATGGTCGGCGTCTGTCGCGGTACCGGCTGTTGACCACCACTGCAGGTAATGGCAAGACTCTCGCTGCCGTCGTTCACCGAAACCCTCACCTCAGCTCCCGGCTTAATCTCACCGCGAGCTACCATCGTTGCCAGGGGCTGCGTAAGTTGGCGGTGAATCGTGCGTTTGAGTTCCCTGGCGCCGTATTCCTGGCTTACTCCCCTGCGAAGCAAAAACTGTTTCGCGTCCGGGGTAATGTCAATGGAGAAATATCGGTCCCCGAGCCGTAAGTTGACATGTTCCTGCAATGCACGGAGGTCATGATCGAGAATTATTTCTATCGCTTCGGCGTCTAGAGGGTTATAAGTAACTACCGCATCGATACGATTGACAAACTCCGGAGAAAAGCGCTTTCTCACTGCGCCCAAGGCGATACTTTCGAGTCTGGTCGTGAGATCTGTTTGCGGTTTAGCCGCCGCGCTCTGGAACCCAATATTGGGATTGATCTCTTTCATCATCTCCCGGGCGCCGAGATTACTCGTGAAAAAGATCAGACTCTTTTCGAAATCAACCGTAGTGTTATCACCCAGGCGTAAGGTTCCCTTATCGAGAATGCCGAGCAACAGTTTGGTAATGGAATGCGCGGCTTTCTCTATTTCGTCGAATAGCACCAGGGCCAGGTCGCAGCCCGGGCTGGTAACGTCAGTCAACTGCTGCTGGGTCAGCATCGGAGTCGTTTCGCGGTGGCCGAGATAACCGGGAGGCGCACCTACAAGCTTGGCTGTTTCATGCTCCATCTGAAATTCGCCGCAATCGATTTTCACAATCTTCTTCTCGTCACCATGCAACAGCTCAGCAATGGCCTCGACGGTTTTCGTTTTGCCCGTCCCGGTTGGTCCGAGCAACAGAAAAACACCCGCTGGTCTGCCTGCTGGAGCCAGACCCGATTGATACATGTAGACATAAGGCACAATGGCTTTTGTGGCAGCCGATTGGCCCACGACTTTTTGCGATAACAAAGTCACCAGATCAGACGGCGGTCTGGTTGGTTGTGATAACAATGGATCTTGACGAATATAGTTTTCCATCGATCTACCTAATGTGAATGCCGCGTAACTAGACTGCGTCAATAGAAACTGATGCGAGGGAAGCGGCTATTGGGAAGTCGGTTTATTGACTCTTCGTCGGCTGGTCCTACCCGTTGCGAAGAGATTTTCAGCAATGGCACGAAAACAATATAAAGTTTTAAGAACTCCAGTGATCGTTAGTGCGGGAAGAAAAAGGGTTCTCCCTGGATGGCCGAGTACTTGAGTCGCGCGTTTGGGGTCGGAACGCCGGGGGACAAATAAAGGGGTAATCCGTGCAGCGTACAGTAAGGCCACATGGCCTTTTGCACAATCGGGAATTACCTGAGATCAGGAGAGGAAAAGCCCTAGAAAGTTAGGCAGTAAATCAGGCGACAAAATAATCAGAGTACCGAGCGGTAAAATAAAATTCGTGCCACCCTTCATCTTCTTTACCGGAGCACGTTGTTCAATTGAAACCAGTCCCATTTTGATCGCATATCTAACCAGGCTGGCAACGTCGTGAATATTCAGACGGTCCATTAATTGAGCGCGATGTGTCTCGACCGTCTTCACGCTGATGTTTAAATTTTGGGCTATGTCCTTGGTGGAATGGCCTTCAGCGATCAGGGTTAAAACTTCCAGCTGGCGCGGCGTCAATTCCGCGGGGACCGGCTCACCTTCACGCTGGTGTTGATCAGATTTGGATGCGGCCTTTTGCTCGATGCTTGGAGACAGATATTTTCTTCCCCCAATCACATGCTCTATTGCCAGGCTCAACTCAGCACTGGCAGCACTCTTTGGGAGGTAACCTGCTGCGCCCGACCGGAGCGCATGAAATGCATATTCTTCCTCTTCGTGAACCGTGAGAACGATCGTGCGGACTTCTGGAAACTTTTCACTGGTTGTTTTCAGGACCTCGAAGCCGCTTAAGCCCGGCATCGTCAGGTCCAACAACATGACGTCCGGCCGGAGTTTCTCGATCAACTCCAGGGCTTGAGGCCCATCTCCAGCCTCGCCGACGACTTCTATCCGCTCAACTTTTTCGAGCAGAGCACGAATTCCCGCTCGAATAAGAGCGTGGTCATCTGCCAACAACACACGAATTTTTTTCACCGTGGGTTCGTAACTTGCCCGTGAGGAGCAAAGTGTCCCGGCTCGCCGGGAATCTCATTTTGGACTCAGCCCTTCTCCTGGGGGTACCTAGTCTCCCTGATTCTCGCCCTGGAATGCCGACATCTTTGGCTGCCCTGATCTTGGGAAAGACATCGCGGACTATCCCAGAAACATTCTGCCTGAGCAATCAGGGAATCCCTTACAGGAAGCTGGCGATTTCCCTAGGGCCGCGACACATCGTCAAGCGTCACTACTCCGAGTCTCAGAGCATGCCTTACGAGGCTCGCAACGTCCCTCGCATCAAGACGCTTCATCAATTGCATGCGATGCGCTTCGACGGTCTTGACGCTGATCTTCAGTAACAACGCAATCTGTTTGGTAGCCTTGCCTTCCGCTACCAGTTGCAGAATTTCGCTTTGGCGAGGAGTTAGGTGCGCCGTCGTTCCACGTTCTCCCGCAGTACGTCGAATATACCCGCTAATGACATACTTAGATACTTCCGGACTAAGATAAGTTCCACCGCCGGCGACGGAAGTAACCGCCAGATTAAGTTCGACAAGTGATCCGCCCTTGACGAGATAACCGGCAGCACCGGCCTGTAAAGCACGCCACACATACTCTTCATCCGCATGCATCGATAAGAAAATGCTGTGCGTGTTGGGAAATTCCTTTGCCAATTCTCGTACGGCATCCAGTCCATTAAGCCCCGGCATAGATATATCCATGAGCACCACGTCGGGCTGGAGTTGCCGTACAAATGCAATAGCCTCACGTCCGTTGCTGGCTTCCCCAATCACTTCCATGTTTGGCTGTCTTTCAAGCAACGCGCGGATCCCTGCTCTTACCAGCGCATGATCGTCAGCAATCAATATGCGTATTTGTTTCAATGCGCTTCTTTTCTTTTGCTTCCGTTCGGGAATTGAACTTTGATTTCGGTACCCTTACTTGCGGCTGACTTGATTTCAAGTCTGCCCCCGAGTCCATGGGCGCGTTCTTCCATGCCTCGCAATCCAAGACTATTGAGCCAGCTCCCATTTGTCTGAAGAGGCAAATTGAAACCAATGCCATCGTCTTTGATCGACAGGGAAACGACCCCATTCATAGTTCTGAAGTCGATAAGAACATTTCTTGCTTGCGCATGCCGGGCCACGTTTGTCAATGCTTCCTGAACAATGCGAAAACATGCAGTCTCGAGCTCACGTGGTAAACGAATTTGGCTCTCAGGAGATATCAACGTTTGGGTGTGAATCCCCGTACGCTCCGCGTATCGGTCGGCGTACCAACGCAAAGCGGCGGTTAGACCAAGGTCATCCAGCAGAGAAGGTCGCAATTCGAAAGAAAGATCACGAACTTGCTGAATGGCCTCGTCAACTATGGTAACACTCTCGTCGATTAAAGCGCTTGAATCAGCCCGGCTTGATGAGTCGCGAATGGTCTCCAGGTTGATCCGGATCGCAGTCAATACCTGGCCAATCTGATCGTGAAGTTCCCGAGCGATGCTCTGGCGTTCCGCCTCCTGGGCGCGGATGAGTTGTCTGGAGTAACCGCGGAGGGCTTCTTCGGCGCGTTTGCGTTCGACAACATTGCGAGCCGTGCCCTGCACGGCAACCGGCACACCCTCTTCATAGATCAGACGGCTGCTAACCTCCACCGGCACGCGATGACCACCCTTCGTGATGACTTCGACTTCATAAGTTGTTTCGCCTTCCTGACGCAGCTTCCTACACAAGTTCTCACGCATGTATTCTGCGTATTCAGGAGCAACAAAATTACTAAAGTGCTTTCCGAGAATCTCCTCACGCGGGTAGCCACTAAGCTGCTCAGCGGCGCGATTCAATGACGTATAAATGCCAGTCAGATCGTGTACATAGATTGCATCTTTTGCGTTTTCGAAGAGTTCCCGATACTTCTGCTCGGCTTGACGAAGTGCCAACTCAGAACGCTTGCGGGCGGTTACATCCGTACCGATACCAATAGTCGTTCCATCGGAGAGTTTAATTCTGGCCCAAGTGGTATCAATCACATTGCCATCTCTAGTCCGAGTCTTGAAATCCACCCACTTGCCGGTTGCCGTAGCGATAAAATCCAACACCTCCTGACGATAGTCGGGGTCCGGATAACATTCGGCAAGTACGTCGATATCCTGACTTAGCAGATCGTCGGATGACCAGCCCAGCGTCTTCTGCCATTCCCGGTTGACCAGTTTCAATCGTCCGTCGGCGTCGGTGAAATTGATCATGACCGGAATATGATCGACAATTTTTTGCAGAATTTCCTTTTGCTTGATTAACTCATCTTCGGCCTGTCGACGATCGGTGACGTCTTGTGAGATGCCTTCGTAGTAGGTAATCACGCCATGCTCATTACGCACCGCCCGAGCGTTCAATGATACCCAGAATTTACTGCCGTCTTTCCGATAGGCCTGATATTCAAAGTCGCGCACGACGCCGTTTTGCTCCAGCAGATCCTTGAATTCCTGACGACGGGCCGAGTCGACATAGGTTCGCGAAATGTCATCACCGCTGCGAATTATTTCTTGCTGAGAATCGAAGCCATACATCAGGGCCAACGCCGGATTGGCGGCTATTAACTTGCCGTCCGGAGTTGACTGAAAGATACCTTCACTCGCATTTTCGAAAATGCGGCGATACTTCTGCTCGGCCTGGCGCAGCGCTTCCTCAGCCAATTTACGTTCAGTTATATCTCGAACAACTGCCAGCCTGTAGTCTCTTTCCAGCCGGACTGTCTTGAGATTTACTTCTACCGGGAAAGTTGACCCATCCTTTCGCCGGTGAATGCTCTCAAAGATCACAAAACCAGATCGGTCCATCTCCTCAACAAGCTTCAGGAGCATTTTCTCGTCAACGTTGGGGTCGATATCCGAGACGCCAAGCGATAGAAACTCTTCCCGACTGTAGCCAAGGTCGCGATAAGCACTCTCGTTGCAGTCAAGGAAACGAAGACTGTCGGGATCGATTACTTCGATCGCGTCGCTGGATCGATCGATCAAAGCGCGAAACAATTTTAACGATTGGTTGGCACGTCGCTGCTCGGTGACGTCGCGCGCCATGCCGCGGACTATAGGCTCGGAGACGCCCTGTGTACGCAGTGTGTTATGGTATTCCCAGATTCGCTTCTCGCCTGTTCGAGTCTTCACCAACATCAAACCATTGGCGACGCCCTCAGTCCGGACTCTGTTCAAATAGTCATCAAACTGATCACGGACCTCGGGGACTAAAATGTCGCGCAAGTTTGTTCTGACTAAGTGACTATCCGAACCGTAACCCATGAGCTCCATGGCGGCGCGATTCGCCGAAAGGATCAAGCCATTCAAATCATGTGTGCATATCAGGTCGAGGCTGTTCTCAACCAGATCGCGGTAGCGTTCTTCACTTTCACGCAGCGCTTCCTCGGCTCGCTTGCGTCCGGTGATGTCCTGGGTCGTTCCTTCGTAGTAGGCGACTATTCCGTCCTGATCGCGAACCGCGCGAACATTTTCCGACAACCAGATCTTGCTTTTGTCCTTACGATAGGCCTCGAATTCGAAGTCAAATACAAATCCATCTTCCTCCATCGATTGCTTAAATGCTTCCCGGCTTTGCTGATCAACGTAATGTTCCCGGGCGATGTCCGTTCGGGCACTCATCAACTCTTCCGGCGAATCGAATCCAAGCATGCGCGCCAACGCAGGGTTAGCGGCAACGAATCTTCCGTCGGGGGTCGTTTGAAAGATGCCTTCGACGGCGTTCTCGAAAATACTGCGATACTTTTTCTCAGTTTCCTGCAGCGCCTTCTCGGCGCGCTTGCGTTCGGTGACGTCAACGCCCGCGCCGCCTACCATTACCAGGGTTCCTGTGGTGTCAAAAATTGGAAACTTGTTAACCAGAACCCAAAGAAGCCGGCCTTCGAAGTGACATGGTTCTATTGTCTCCAGAGTCTTCTGATCGGTCATAACTTTTAGATCGTTTTCACGAAACGTGACCGCGATTTCGCTGGGCCAAATCTCGAAATCTGTCTTGCCAATACATCCATTTTGATAGGGCGCCAAACGCTTCACGCGTTCGTTTACATAAACATAACGTCCATCGAGATCCTTCATCCAGACAAAGCCGGGAATTTGATCCATGAATGATGAAAAAAGCCGTTCGGGAGGAAGAACTATAGAGGCGGGTGCGCGCGATGAGAGGGAAAGCACCGAAGAAAAAGGTCGGCCCCTAACCCTTCTGGCGGCAGAACCGAATATTTGTCTGGACTTTCGCCATGGGGTTGGACTGGTCGGCAACATGTCGTCGCGGTAACGACCCATATCTATGAACTGCCCTTCCGATTTCCACGAGCCGCCGGGACAACTGCCGTCACAAGCGACGCGAGCAAACCCGTTTGACTTCAACGGGAGAGTTAAGCGAGGGCCGTGAGAAGTTTGAAAGCCGCAACTTCTTTCAAACTTTTCTTAATTACGGTTAATGACACCAGACTACATTAAGCCAAATTGTAGATTCGTCGTGGTGAAGTTGCAATTGCATTTTATTGTGTATTCTTCGCTACCAATAAACCTTGCAAGCTTGGCCACTGAATCATAAATATTCCTGAGCGCGATGTTGGACCACAAGCCTTTCTTAAACATGAAGCTAAGAACGCACCGGGCAGATCGCCAGTCGCAATCGCTTTTTTAAAAATATTCAAGCCATTTAAACAACGCCAGGACAGCCAAAGTGCCTAAAGCTGCAAAGGCCAATAGATGCGCAAGTGTCAGCGTAAAGCGATCACAGCGCGGGCATTTGATCGTCCGGCTGTCCAGTATCTGCTCGCAGTTTGCGCAAATCCGTCGATGACGATGTCGTCGCCTCTTATAGGTCCTCAAGTCAGACTGCACCCGGTTACTCTCCTTATCAGGTTTAAGGAAAATGCGTGGGCGAGCTGATTGTTTGCTTGCCTTGAAGCTGGAGGTCAGCAAGCGGCGGCAATAATACATCCAGCATTCGCCTTTGCCAAGTGGTCCAGTGAATTAGCAACTAGCGAAGTAGCGAAGGTGCGGGGGTTGTTTCGATGCGATTGTTCAAAACTTCAAGCCTGACATCGAGTGCAGAAGGCAGCGAATGTTCATCAGGTCTTAAGCTGGCATTAAACACGGAATTGGCCAACTGCTTCTTGCTGCGTTTGTGATCATACATAGCCTTGTCCGCTTTGCTAACCAGTTGGTCGATACTCAGATCGCTGTCGTGAGCAATCCATACGGCGCCGACACTCAGCGTTAGGAGATAACCGCGGTTGGCTTGTGCATTTTCGGCGCGAAGATTTTCATCTAAGCGGGCCATGAGATTATCCGCTTCATCCCGCGGAACATTTTGCGCGAGAACGGCAAACTCATCGCCGCCAAGTCGGGAAACAATGTCAGAATTTCGAAATGTCCGACCCAGAACCTCGGCTGTTCTGGCAATTGCCAGTGACCCTTCGCTATGTCCGAAGGTGTCGTTGATCTCTTTGAGACCATCCAGGTCGGCATAAATCAATAACGAACTCTGACGTGCGCGGTGAGCTGTTTTCAGGTGGTGTACCGCCAGGTTAAAAAAGCCACGATGGTTATAAAGGCCGGTTAGATCATCGGTTAGCGTGAGATTGCGCAAGGCGTCTTCAGCTCGTTTGCGCTCAACAATAGCGGCTTCGAGCTCCTGCACACGTTGGGCGAGACTGCCCTGCAGGCTGACGATCCGCGCGCCTGCCTGTACGCGCACGCGAAGTTCATGACGATCGAAGGGCTTGGTGAGATAGTCGTCGGCGCCAGCCTCAAGCCCGGCGACCATTTGTTCTTTGTGCCGCAGGGCAGTCAACAAAATGAGGTAAATCGGCGCGGTCTTACTACTCCCGCGAACCCTGCGACAAACTTCGGGACCTTCGATGCCGGGCATCATCCAATCCAGAATGGCCAGACGAGGAGTATCATCCTGCTGCAACACAGCCCATGCCTCGAGTCCGTTATTGGTCGTAACCACATCGTGTCCCCACTTGGTCAGAGTGGTGGCGAGAACGCGACTGGAGACTGGATCGTCTTCGGCAATCAGGATTCTCATTGCAATCGCCTCTCCCGTTCGGCGAGAAAAACGTGATTGACTCGTTCGAGCTCCTGTTCCAGACAGCCTAGCAGAACTTCGATGCTCGAAGACAAATCGGCAAACTTCATTCCTTCGATCTCATCGCAAATTAGCGCCGTTTGCAGAGCGCCAAGATTGCCACTACTTCCACGCAGAGTGTGAGCTTCCCGTTTCAGCGATGCCCAATTACTCTCAGCCAGCGACTCCCACATCACGGCAACGCGTCGCTGAGCGTCGTGAAGATATAAATCAATTAACTCAACGATCAGGTTTGGCTCTCCATCGAGCTGTAGTTTTTCATAGTTGGAGAGCACCGTCAGATCCACGCCAGGCCTCAAGCTCGGCGGCGTGCCTGGATGAACAGCATCAACGTTGACCTTCGCGATCGATAACATGACTATTGTGTGGAAATTTTTCCTGCGACGTTCTTGTTCGTAAGCAGGATTCTCAACGTGCTTTCGAATTGGTCGGTGGTGAAAGGCTTTGTGAGGAAGACGGTGGCGCCGGCTGCGAAACTCCTGGCCATCAGTTGTAAGTCGCTCTCGGCGCTAATCATCATCACTGGTATGCGACGCAGCCGTTTCTCTGTACTCATGTAACGAATGATGTCCAGGCCTTCGAGGTGCGGCATGGTCATATCGAAGATTCCGGCTCTAAAATCGGCATCGGATTGCAAAATGCGATACGCCTCGCGACCATCATCGACCACCACGGCGTCGTAGCCTTCTTTCCTGACTATGGAGGTAAGAAGATGTCTCATTACCGGATCGTCGTCGGCGATCAGGATTCGCTTCGAATACTGACTAATCTGGGATGTCATATCTTTGCGACCTCTTATTTGATCCGGGACTTACGCTGGACTGACTGGAGAAAAACTTCACTGGCAGGTAGGACGTTTTTAAGTTTCGATTGCAAGCAGTTTATTCGGCCGGGAACCGCCCGACCTGGAGCTGGTACTCAACCAGGGCAAAAGAGTCATTGTGGAACAAGGCAGTAGCAAGAAACCTCAGCGGACACCTAATGCGTTCGCATTCAAGGTGTCAGAAGTTACGTAGCATGCTTTGTGCCATCGGTAGTGAGAAAGTTTAAAGTCCAGAATCTGATCATACGTAAGGTTAACCCTTTATCCTAAACTGCGACTGAAGTCACATGGTCATTCAGAAAAACCTTCACTCGTTCAAACTCGCTCACCAACATTCGGCCCAACTCTTCTGCGCCGGCGAGAGATCCTGTTAGCCCCATTTGCTCTAACTCGCGCAGTGGCTCTAATGCTGCCACCATGCCACAGTTCGCGCTCGTGCCGGCGCAGCTGTGGGCCAGGAAATTTATTTCTGCGGCATTCCCGTCCTGGATTGCCGGCCTTAGTTTTTCGAGATTCGCGGACATTTGCGAAAGATAGACTTCCAATATTTCGAGCAACTCATCTCCCATGGCATCGTGCAAGCGGGCCAGGTCTACTGGCGGGTTGACGTCCTCAGGTGCGAGATTCGCGGCCTTTACCGTGTCGGTCGAATCGATGAAGATTCGTTGCGCGACGATTATCGTATGTTTCGCTTCGCTCTCACGACGACGGATTTCTCTTGTTGCCTCATAGCCATCCATTTCGGGCATTTGGCAATCCATCAGTATTACGTCGTAAGCAATTCTTTCCAGGGCTTCGACAGCTTCGCGTCCGTTGGCCACGGCGTCCGCACGGAAACCAAGTCTTTGTAACTGACGGACCGCTACTTTCTGGTTCACGATGTTGTCTTCGGCAAGCAGGATGAGCTTGTTTGGAGTCATGATTCTTTCTTTCAGACCGTGGCGTTTGATCAAGTCTACCGGTTTAAGTAAAGAAGGAGCCTGTTGTCCGCGTGTGGCGTGGCTAATCACATCTGTCAGGCAGTCGAACAACTGAGACTGGCGAATGGGCTTTGTAAGGTAGCCGGCAATACCCGCTTCGCGCGCGGCCGTGCTGTCTCCACGTTGTCCATGCGACGTCAGTAGTACCAGATGGGTGCGGGCAATAGTTGGATCACTCTTGATTCTACGTGCCAATTCAAACCCGTCCATTCCAGGCATCATCAGATCGAGTATTGCCAAGTCGTAAGGATTGCCTTGAGCGGCCGCTGAGCGTAACCATTCAAGAGCGCGCGCACCTGAGCCCACGTCTTGGTGAGTCATGCCCCATGAGCTAACCTGGTGAGACAAGATCTTCCGATTGGTTGCATTGTCATCGACGATAAGTACATGCAAGTCGTTAAGATTTGCTGTGCCGACCGAAACTTTCGGCGCCTCACAGGATTGTTTGGCGAATCTCGCGGTAAACCAGAATGAGGAACCCTTTCCCGCTACACTATCGACGCCAATTTCTCCGCCCATCAGTTCCACAAGTTGCTTTGAGATCGCTAAACCCAAACCGGTACCACCATATTTTCGCGTAGTAGAACCATCGGCCTGCGTGAACGCCTGGAAGAGCCTCTCTTGTGCGCTTTGATCGATCCCGATCCCGGTGTCGCTTACAGTGAAGCGAATAACAATATCGCGATCGGTTTCGCTGTCTTTCTCCGCCCGGACGATTACTTCACCATGTTCGGTGAATTTGACGGCATTACCCAGAAGATTAGTAAGCACCTGGCGAAGACGTCCCGGATCACCTTTCAGTTGAGTGGTCACATCGCTATGGATCAGGGAAGCCAACTCGATCTTCTTGTCCCTCGCTCGCTCCGCCAGCAGTTCTACTGCGCCCTCAACTGCATTCCCTAAGTTGAAATCGAGCGTCTCAAACTGAAGTTTGCCCGCCTCAATCTTAGAGAAATCTAGAATATCGTTGATGATAGTCAGGAGTGCGTCTCCACTGGACTGAATGGTTTGCGCAAACTCACGCTGCTCACTATCAAGTTCAGTGTCGAGCAAAAGGCCAGTCATGCCGATTACACCATTCATTGGGGTGCGGATCTCATGGCTCATATTCGCTAGAAACTCAGATTTCAATCGAGCTGATTCGAGCGCAGCGTTGCGCGCGTTCTCTAGTTCCTCTTCCATCCGCACGCGTTCAGTAATGTCCTGGACCAGCGAGCCGACGCCGATTACTCTGCCTTCATTTTCCAACACCGTGTTGTGCCAATCGCAAGTAATAGTCCGCCCATCCCTGGTCAAGTGCGCACTGGTGTTGGGCCAACCTCCCTGGTTGGAGATAAGCTTCTGCCATGTCTGATCGACAGGCTCGCCGGCGGAATCGGGCACTATCACTTCAGAGATCAAGTGCCCAATGACTTCTTCCCGGCGATAGCCAAAGATTGTCTCGGCCGCGGGATTCCACTCCATAATTTCCCCGGCAGGATTCATCTCGATCGCTCCCAATGGAGTTTTCTGGATGTGCAGTGCCAACTTCCGCTCTGATTCATGGAGCGCTTCCTCGGCGCGTTTGCGTTCGGTGATATCGTGGGAAATACCTAACAGGCCGGCAACGTTTCCATGCTCATCGTGGAAGACGCTCTTGGTTACCAGAAAATCACGGACACGCTCGCCCGCTGTTGCCGTTCCCTCAAAGATCTGCGTTTCCCCGGCAGCGACCACTTTGCGATCAGCCTCGATGAACTGAAGGGCCGTTTCGCGTGGATACAGCTCGAGGTCGGTCTTGTTGATGATTTCAACGACAGGTTTGTTGACAAACGCAGCGCCTGCCGGATTGATCATCAAGTATCGACCTCGCAAGTCTTTGACAAAGATCGAGTCACTGGTTCCTTCAATCACCGCATTCAAGATGCTGTTGCTTTCGCGCAGCGCTTCCTCGGCCCTTTTACGCTCCAAAGCCAACGCAAGCTGGCCGCCCACTGAGGTCAGGAATTCGAGATCTCGATTCGAGTAGGCGTCAACATTTGTGTAGTGCTGTACGACGAGCACCCCAATTACGCCCGAAGGCGTCGCCAGGGGTACTCCCAACCATGATGCTGGTGGTGTCCCGACGGTTTCGACTTCGCCTTCCTTGACCAATCGCTGAAAGATTTCCTCAGTCATGACCATCGAATGACCAGTACGAAAGATATAAGCGGTGCGGCTCCGGGCAAGCTTTTGCGGCGGTGGCTTCAGATCATACTGGTCCACGAAAAACTCCATTCTGAAGGACTCAGCCTTATTGTCGAAAAGAGCAACGAAGCAGTTTCGCGCATCAACGACTCTGCTAAGTGATCGATGAACATTCTCGAAGACGGAGCTAAGATTAGAAGTCTGGCTCACGCTCTCGATAATTTCTGAAATCGCAAGACGCTCTTTTTCCGCGCGTCGTCGCTCGGAAACGTCGCGAGCAATACCTTGCACACCGATAGGCTTCCCGTGGTGAAAGGTCAGTCGTGTATTTATTTCCAGCGTCACTCTATGTCCGTCCTTGGCGATGATTTCCAGTTCGCATGTGGAAGCCGATTTGTTATTGCCTCTGCTTGCGAACATTTCCATCACCGGTCCAAGAAATTCGGGGGCGATTACTTGTCGCACGTTCATTCGCAACGACTCGGCGGCGGTGTAGCCCGTAACCTTCTCGCAGACCTTGTTCACTGACGTGTAATTACCTGCAAGATCGTGCGTATAGACGATATCGTTGGCATTTTCAAATAGGTCGCGGTGCCTTCCTTCACTTTCCCGCAGCGCTGCCTCGACTTCTTTACGTTCGATTATTTCCGCCTGTAATTCTTCCAGAAAGCCTTCTTTTTCACGCGCTCTGGATTCAATCTGGCTCTTGATCTTGTGACCATATAACACTGCACCACAAACCATCAGAAGAATGAATGGGGCGAGTAGATATTCAAACTTGCTAAGAGAATCAGCCGACTCTATCTCTCGCTTGAAGAGTTTTTCCTGGATTTCGCTAATATGTTCACGCAACCGGGCGAAGGATTCGGATACAACTTGAAACTTCCGATCCATTGTCGCCATACGCTTTCCGGCGATCTCCGGTTGATGCTCTTGAAAGCCGGAGAATATGAGTTGGGCTTCACTGGTCATTTCCGCCATGGCAATCTTGATTGCTGCTACATCTCTGGGAAGTCTTTCCGAA
>WNGJ01005834.1_pt1 | contig 18014 bp, 7 predicted proteins | sample 5400611 | NCBI WGS metagenome assembly WNGJ01 (sample SAMN13153375, study PRJNA577476) | soil metagenome | isolation source: 40 cm soil or saprolite under Garry oak tree replicate 1 | place: USA:California | collected 2016-06-15 | reverse complement strand
GGCAGCTTGCCCGATTACCTGGGATTGGTGAGTGGCAGCGAACACAAGCCGGTGATTGGCGACCCGCCCAGCGACTGCACGCCCGCCTGGGGAACGAGCCGGCCGAGCTGCGCCATTCAAGACCCCTGGCCGTCGAACATCGCCGACAGCATCGAGGGGTCCGGCCGCACCTGGCGGGCTTATGCGCAGAGCATGGGGTGGCCGTGTCGCTGGCAATCGAACACCGCGACCTACGACGTGACGCACAATCCCTTCGTCTACTTCAAGACCGTCCAGGGTGGGGCCTCGGTCAGCAGCCCGCGCTGCCAGCAACACGACGTCGACCTGGCGGCTGACAACCGCCACTCGCTGGCCGCCGACCTGCGCACGGAGGCGACCACACCGAACTTCGTCTTCATCGCGCCGGACAACGCGCACAACATGCACGACGGGAACGTCGCGCAGGCGGACCGCTTCCTGCAGGATCTGTTCACCGGCAGCAACGCGAGCGGGGCGAACGGCGGCGACCCGGTGAACATCTTCGGCTCGCCGGCGTGGACCAACAGCCGGTCGATCGCCTACGTCGTCTGGGACGAGGATTCCGGCACCTTCTGGAACCAGGTGGCGGCGGTGGCAGTGGGCCCATGGGTCAACGGCCCCGGACGGGACGGTGCGCATTTCACGCACTACTCGCTGCTGCGCACCTGGGAGGCTGCCTGGGGTCTTAAGCCGGTCGGACCCGGCGATCGGGCGGCGGCGCCCATGCTGGGCGCCTTCAACCTGCGGCCCGACGCCGCCTCCGCCGGCAGGACGGTACGGCTGCCGAGCGCACACCCGGAGGTCTACGCGCGGGTGGAGGTCAAGATCCCCTCCGCGGGGGCACCCGGCCGCCTGCTCTTCATGGGTGGCTCGGATGGGGCGGAATTCAGCGTCGTGATCGACGGCGCGGGTCGCCTCGCCTTCGAAAACCGAGCGGGACCGCTGCCGCTGATCACGAGCAGCGACCAGCGGGTCGGGCCGGGCTGGCACACGGTCGAGCTGCATGTCTGGGTGCGAGGTGCGAGCGGGACCTGCGAGGTCCTCTATGACGGACATCCGGTGGCGGCGCTCGGCGAACTGGCGAACTGTCCCACCGGGTCGGCGTGGATCCAGACCTACGCCTTCGGTGACGGCGTGATGCCGACCCGAAATCAGGCGCTCGCCACCAGCCCGCTATGAGACGGTCGATCGCCGCCCTGATCGCAATGGCGGCACTGCTCGCCGCCTCCTGCACCCCGCCCCCCAATCCCGACGCGGGCTCGCTCGTCAGCGGCCACGCCCTCAATTCATGGTCGGCCCTGCTCGAGGTCACGCCTGGCCATGGATCGGTCCAGATGGAGATTCTCAGGGACGCACGGCCGATCGACCTCTTCGCCGTGACCGGCGGGCAGCCGATCACCTATACCGACTACCTGTTGTGGCCGGAGCGGACCTTCGACTACGAGATCCGTGGCTATGACGCGAACGGCCGGATGATCGACACGCGGCACGTTGCCGTGGAAACTCCCGAACAGTTTGGCGATATCCCCCCTTTGTACGGCGCGGCGAGTTTCTGGAATCAGCCGATCGCTGCCGGCGCCGCCGTGGATCCAGGGTCGGTCGCCATGGTGGCCAAAGCGCTGGTGCCCTACAAATCCTCCGCGAACTTCTGGGCGGGCTCCAACACCTGGGCGAAGCCGCTCGCCTACGCGAACCCGGTCAGCGACTCCTACAAGGTGGGCTGCACCAAATACGACTGTCACACCGACGTCGCCTTCCGTATTCCGCTCTACGCCACGCCCAGCGCGGGCTCGGATCACCACCTCGTCGTGATCGACAGCGGGACCGGCCAGGAGCTCGACATGTGGCTGGCCTCGTACGACCCGGCGACGCACAGCTGGTCGGCGGGGGCACGCTACCTTAATGACCCGAACGGGTGGGGCGCCACCTGCCCGGAGAAGCAGCACTGTGGCGGCGCCGTGGCGGCGGGCTTCGCCGCCTTCGGCGGCATCGTGCGGCCGGAGGAGATCGCCCAGGGTCACATCGATCACGCCCTGTTCTTCACCACCCCCTACACGCGCCGCGACTACATCGCCTGTCCCGCGACGCACACAGATGGTAAGACGGATGATGCGGCCGCCATCCCCCAGGGCGCGCGCATCCAGCTCGATCCCGCGTTCCCGGTCGACGCGCAGCCCTGGCCACGCTGGGAAAAAGTGATCGCGCACGCCTTGCAGAAATACGGCGCCTTCCTGGGCGACACGGGAGACTCGCTCTCCTTCGCCGCCGAGGCCACGCTCGACCGGGGCTACGATGCCTGGTCGATCGTCGGGGTGCCGGCCTTCGCCTCCATCGGCAACCTGCCCTGGAGCAAATTCCGCGTCCTCGCGCTCAAGCGCTGCTAGCCATATCACCTCGACGAGGCCATTTGGAGTCGAGCGCGCTGCGACCGTCCTGCTCGGTCTCCAATTTCAATGGGATCGACCTTTTCCTGCCTGATCGTCGATGCCGGCCCCCAGACGTCTCCGGCGACCCGCAGCAGAATTCCTACGTCGAGCGCTTCAACGGAACCGGGCGCGAACCGCCTATTGGCGCAGGCTTAGTGCGTCACCGGCGATCGGCTGTGGTCAATGAGCCTACGGACCAGTGCTGTAAGAAGGGCTGGGCGGACCAAGGTAGACCCACATACGAGCGGCGACATAGCGGTTATGGACACCCCATCTTCGAAAGAGCTTCTCCATATGACTTCGAACTGTCCGCGTCGACATTCCCAAACGAACGGCGATTTCCTTATCCCCCAGCCCGTCATGTACTAGGGCCATGATTTGTCCTTCACGAAGACTGAGGGTCATTCCTCGCCTTCCATGCCGAGACCGAACCATGGCTCCTAGATCCAATGGCCCAGCCCCCGCGCCGATCGGTTGATCGGATCGCAATTCGGCCCCCGACCGGATGATATCGCTCTTACACTTCCGCGGCAAGCAATCCAGGAATTTTTAGGCGAACCCTTGGCGCATCAGCACCGCTAGTGATCCAACGGATGCGGATGCGCCCTCTGGTGACTCGAATATCGAGGCTTGAAAGCCAGATGACACTAAGGGCCACAACGATGCCTACATGCATCAGCGGCACATCAGCGATCGGAAACATTTCCGAATTGACCACGTCTCAAAGTGCGCGTAGGCTCGCCCGATACAGCCCTTGGGAAGGGCTGCGGGTCGGCTTTGGGAGGGCAAGCGATGTCCCGTCGCTTTCTGCTTGTACTGGTTGGCGCTTTTGCGCTCACCTCGGGAAATCTTCCGGCGACCGCTGCGTCCAGCCCTCCTTCAGGGCAGACGGCGCACCAGCTGGCTCAGGCACCCCTTCCGGTTGGCGAATTGCCGGAGCGACGGTCCAGCATTTCGCGGACCTCACGAAATGCAAACGGCACCTATACAACAACGATCTATGGAACCCCTGTCAACTATCGAGATTCTCACGGAAAGTGGCAACCGATCGACTCGACGTTGGTCACGGCGGCACGACCCGGATACGCATGGCAAAACAAGGCGAATGGGTTCGGCGTCAGCTTCAAGAAGGTTCTCGGTCCCGACTACCTAATAGTCAACGCAAACGGCAAAGCGTTTTCGCTGAGCCTAGAAGGTGCGAGTGCGACATCCGCGGCGGCGGCGCAAGCGTCACGGATTTCCTATCAGGGGGTCTTTCCCGGCGTCGACCTTAAATATGTTGTTGATTCGGGCGCCGTTAAGGAGACCCTGGTGCTCGCGGATGCAAACGTGCCCGACCATTACCGCTTCATCCTGACACCGCCTGAGAAGACTTCGATGCAGGCGCAAAGAGCCCGCGATGGGTCCTGGCAATTCGTTAGCCCACCGCAAGACGAACCGATCTTGATTCTCCAAGCACCGTCCGCCTCCGATTTCCGCAAGGATGGCCGGGCGGTTTCCGATAGTGAGCACAACGCGTCGATTCAAGTCACACGGGAACAGGGCAAGTTTGCGATCGATCTTGCGATCGATTCGAAATGGCTGCACAGCTCGCAGCGCTCATTTCCCGTCCAACTCGACCCCACGATCAGTATCCAGCCGGATTCACAGGACGCCTATTTCCACGGGAACGTTCCAACCGATCCCGGATTTCATGACACTAGTGGCTACATCCACATCGGCGACAGCGACAGCCACTATGACTGGAGCGCGTTTCAGTTTAGTTTGAGCTCCATACCCGCCAATGCCAGCATCTCGAGCGCCAGCCTTGGCTTGTATTACGAGGGGCACTGCATTGCCACCACAAACCCATGCGGAGGAAGTACGCATACGATCGAAGCCCATCGGATGACCGGCGGGTGGTCGCCGGCGTCGCAGACTCAGCAGCTCGGCTATGACGCGACGGTGCTATCGAGCTTGACCATGACGCTAGACGCGAACTTCCGCTGGTTGAACTGGGACGTGACCGGCACGGCCAAGAACTGGTACTCGGGAGTGCAGCCCAACTACGGATTGCTCCTGAAGCGGAACGCTGAGGTCCTCGGAATTAGCGGCCCGGCCTTGCCCTCGAACCAATACACGGTGGATTCGAACCTCGGTCCGAAGCTGGACGTCACGTACGCGGCCGACGCCGTCAATCTGAACCAACCCACCACATTGCACTCGAACGGCGCCGACCTCAGCTGGACAACGTACTCCGGTATTAGTGGTCCCTTCCAGAAATACGAAGTTCATCGATCCGCGGTTGCGAATTTCACGCCATCGACTTCGACGCTGCTGACGACCATCGCGGATCAGTCCGTCACCTCCTTCCGAGACACGAGCGCTCGGCCGAGTGCCACCTTCTACTACAACGTGGTCGCCAACACGTCGCCATCCAACTACATCACGGTGACCCTGCCGGCAGACGGCCAGGCGACCAAGGTCCTGCAGCCGGGACCTGAAGGCAAGGACACCTATAACTACTACCTTGTTGGCTCAACGGTTTGCTCGACCTACGGTACGAGCGACCACATGACAATCGGAACCAACTCAAATCGCATTTCCCGCGCCTTTCTCAACTATCCGCTCAATGACATTCCCACTGGTGCCACAATCCAGAGCGCCACGCTGTCCTTGTGGCACTACCAGACGCTGCCGGCGGCGGACACCATTCACGCGTTTAGGCTCACCCACGACTGGGCCGAAGGGTCGAGCAATTCTGCGATCGGCGCTTGCACCGGGGACGGCGTCACGTGGTATGAGGCCAACGGCGGCGTCGCGTGGACGAACCAGGGCGGCGATTTCGCTACCGGATCCTCGGATCAATCGGCTCCGGTCAGCGTGGCCGCCAATGAGCCGCCCACCTGGAACATCTTCAACATCACGCCCATCGTTCAGCAATGGGTGAACGGGACCGCGCCGGACTACGGTGTCGCCATCAAGCTGGACAATGAGGCGCTCGTCGCCGGCAATCTAATCCGGTATTACACTGGCGACTACACCGGCTCGTCTTCGTTGCGGCCCAAGCTGACGCTGACCTATTCAGACGGCAGCCATGCCATTGCGCCAACTGTTGCCGTTTCAGCACCGGCGGCCAACGCCGTCGTCCGAGGCAGCTCCGTGGTGTTGTCGGCCGCGGCGTCGGACGATCGCCGCGTCGATAAGGTCGAGTTCTATGTGGACGGTTCCCTCGTCGGTAGCTCGACGATTGCCCCGTTCAGCTATACCTGGAACTCCGCACTGGTGGCCAACGGGAACCATACGGTCACTGCCAAGGCGTATGACGACGCGGGGAACACGACGACTTCATCAGGCGTTGGCATCACCGTCTCAAACTATCCGAGCCCGACCACCGGCATCACGGCACCGGTAGCCAACAGCAGTGTCAGTGGGACCGTCAATGTCAGCGGCACGGCCAGCGTGGCATCCGGCCTAACGGTGAGCAAGCTTGAGTTCTACTTTGACAACACCTTGTTTGCCACCGTCACCGCGCCGGCAAGCGGTGCGACCTCGACGGTTTCCTGGAATACGCTCGATTCGACGCAGCCCGCCTTCGATGGAACTCACAGTCTGACGAGCAAGGTCTATGACAGCAGCGGGCTGATCGTCACCTCGTCCGCGGTGAGCGTAGGCGTCACCAACACGACGAACACCGAATACAAGGGCACGATTACTCCTGCGACGAACGTCCCGCAGGCCGTAGTCTACGACCCGTCCCTCGGATCCAATCAGACCACCTACCCGGTCAATATCAACTTGACCAACACGAGTGCCTTCACCTGGACCAACACGAACACGTTCCTCCGATACCGGTGGTTCAGCCCCGACTCGCCGTCGGTAACTACGGACGCCGCAAATGTGTCTCTGCCGGCCAGCGTGCCTGCAGGAGGAACGACCTCAAACATCCAGGTCAACGTCGCGCCGCCGACTCTTGACTACGGGGTTAACTCTGCACTCTATACGTTGCGCGTTGATCTCTACGACGGTGCCACAGGATCTTGGTTCTCCATCAAAGGCAACCAGCCATCCGACAATCCGGTCATCGTGACCAAGGCGCTGCGCATGGCGCTGGGACTCGAGAAGTACTACCAGTACGTCGCTCAGGGTGTCGGCAGTGGAATGCAATCGTTGCTCAACGTTGCCAATGGCAATTCGATCCTGCACTGGACGCCATTTAACTCGCCCGGCCGGGGCCTGGCGACGGTCGTCGGCCTCACCTACAACAGCCTGGAGAACCATTCGGACTCGCCGGCGGGAAACAACTGGTCGCTCTCGATTTCGAGCCTTAGCCGCTTCGGCGACCCGATCGACATCCACCCCAACAACGCGGACACGATCGCGGGGCGCTCGAACCGATGGATTCAGTTCATCGACGGCGACGGCACGCCCCATCGGTTCGCCGGCCTCCAGGATTCGAACGGGATCGTCTATTGGCTCGAGCCCCCGGGGGTCCATCTCTACTTGCGCCAGTACTCAACGACCGATACCAGCAGGTGGTGGGCCTTCACCAGACCGGATCGGGTGACGTTTTTCTACAACCAGTCGGGATACCCAACATACGTGACCGATCGCTACGGAAACACGATCTCCTTTACATTAACGGCGGTCCAGCCGGGTGATGATCCTGGGGGGCCGAAGTTCCACATTACATCCGTGACCGATGCGGCTGGTCAGGGTGCTTCACCAGCTCCATACCGCTCTTTTGGCGTGACCTACTACGTGAAAGCGGATTCCGTCAAATCTCGGGTCAGGGGAAAAGTCAAGTCGATCAGCGATCACCGCGGCCATGAGGTTGATTTTTACTACTACGACGATGGCAATCTCCTGCGCTTGGTCGAGCGCGGAGGTACGAATGCTGATAGTACCTTCCTCCCCGACCGTAGCTGGGTGTTGACCTACACCACCTCCAGCGGCGGCGCGCCAAGTTGCACGACCGCTATCTGTGATGCCCCGGCGATTCCAGCTGTTGCCGACCGGATTAATCCCGATCCGAAGACATCGAATGAATCGACCCGTATATATAGCGTGCGCGATCCGAACGGGGTGGCCGACACAACACGCAATGAGACCAGATTCGACTACTACGGGCCTACGAGCAGCAACCTCGACCGGTGGAAGCTGGGCACGCTGATCGACCGGGCGGGCAATGGCACCTCGTTTGCGTGGGACAACACGGCCCAAATCGCCACCGTGACACCGCCGGCGCCGGGTGGTCAGTCCCGAGTGACCAAATATACGTATGACACCGACGGCAAGGTGACAACGATCACGAACGCCCTGAACCAGAACACAGGGCTCACCTGGAACGGTGATTTCGCATTGACCAAGGTCCAGGAGACCGGCGGCACGAGTTATGTCACGACGTACGCTGATAACGAGAACGGCTACCTGACGGATAAGACCGACCAGCTTATCAACACCACACATCTCGGCTACAACAACTTCGGCATTGACAGTAACGACATCGCGAGTCACTGGTGCACGAGTGCGATCGCGGCAGGTACGCCCTGCTACGCGCGTTCGATTGGACACGCAAGCCTGCTGACCTCGAAGACGGACCCACTTGGCATGCCCTCGGCGACCACGTACACGTGGCAATTCATCTATGACCCGACCAATACCTTTCTCAACCAGGTAAAGGACCCGTTGAACGATCCGACTTCGTATACGTACAACTCCGACGGTACAATCGCAACCGTCACCGACGCTCGGAATGACCCGCCGTCCAGATACAGCTATGACGCGAATGGGCTCGTCACCCAGGTGATCGATGCGCTAGGCGGCACGACGAAGCGTGCATTCGATGACGACGGGCGGATCCAGTGGATCCAGGATCCGAATCATTCGAGTTCTACGGGGCCAGCCGACAGCCAGTATCGCACCAAGTTCGCCTACGACAGCTTCCACCGGCTAGGTCGAGTCACGCAACCGAAGTTCCCAAGCTTCAACGTGCCCGGCGCCGTTGTGATGATAGAAACCCTAATTACTACTGATATTGGATACGACGCCAATAACAACGTAACCTCTCAAACGACGCCGTACTACACCAGTGCGGACCGCTTCGTAGCGACGACGACTTACGACGTCATGGACAGGCAATCACTGGTCACCAACCCCGACAGGGTGGCGGATACCTCCGGCGAGAGAACCAAGTATCAATACGACATCGCCGGGCGGCTCACCCAGCTGACGTTACCCATCGGCGTGCAGAATCCCGACGCCAACAATACTCACAACATCTTCTACGGCTATGACGCCCTGGACCGCGTGGCCAGCCAAACCCGCTACCACCTGCAGAATGGCACGGTCCAGACTCTGGTGACCGTTGGCTGCTACAACACTGCGGGCGATCTGACCTCCGTGACTCAGCCGCTTGCCGGTCTGACCGCTGCCACAATCAATTGTGCATCCAGCACGCTCAACTACACGACGTACTACCAATACGACTTGGATCACCGTCTGACCATCACTACTGATCCGGAGGGGCACCAGCGATCGCTGATCTACGACGCAGATAGCAACGTAACAACATCGAAAGACGCCAACACGAATCCGACGAAGTTCTCGTACGACCAGCTCAATCGCCTGACCCGGACTGATGAGCCATTCGTTGCGACTATTCCGGGCAGTCCGACCCGATTCGTAACCACCGAGATCACCTATGACGCGGTCGGGAATCGCAGCCAATTGATTCCCCCCCGGGCCTTCGACGCCGCCGGCGGCATCGCACCCTTCACCAATTTCGTCACGTCCTATCAGTACGACCAGGACAACCGCCTGGTTCGGACGGACTTGCCCGTTGATAGCACGAGCACGAATCCGAACTTCAATACCCATTACTACGTCCATCAGCAGTACGACCCCAATGGCAACATCCTGTGGACCGCGCTTCCGGATACCAATACCGACCCCAGTCTCGTGCCGGCGGCCAAGAAGACCACGATGCAGTACTACGACACCGGTGACATTTACTCGAGCCAGGACGGAACAGGCCCCAAGACTTATTTCGACTTCACGGCAGCCGGTCAGCAAGATCTGAAAGTCCCATCCGACCCCTCCGGCAATCTGGATACAGCTCACCGCATGCAGTGGGTCTACCTGCCTGACGGCCAATTGCAGCAGCGACTAGATCGCGGCAATCAATCCATCACGTACACCTACGACGCTGACAACGTGCTCAAGACGGCCAAGAACGCCGCTGGGGCCAGTGACGCGAGCGAGCTGGACACGACAGCAACCGCCGATGACATGGACCGGACCGCTCAGGTCCAGAATCAAACGCCGATCAAAACCACAAACAGCACCTACAGCTACGACCTGAACGGCAACATCACGGACAGCGTCCAGGATGCGGTCGCAGCACCGGTCGCCAAGCCTGGGCGCAACCTCCATTACGACTACGACCGTGCCAACTGGCTAAAGGACCAGTGCGCCCTGGCAACTCCGCCCACGCCTGCGAGCTGCGCCAATCCAACCGCCGCTGGCGACCAGCGGGTAGTGAACATCTTCACCGCCACCGGACTGACTCAGTCGCGGGAGCTCGACCAGGGCGGCTCTCCAACCTGGACCGCCAAGCAGACCACGACCTGGGACTACTTCGCCAACGGAAAGCTCAACCATCTCAACACCTACAACGGCAGCACATCGGCGACGAAGGTTGAATCGCATACCGTGAACTACACGTTGGATCCGACCAACACAGCCACCGCATACCTCGATGGCAATCGCACGCAGGACAGCTTCTTCGTCCTTGGCGCCAATACCTCGCTCTGCCGGACGGCATCACCGCTCTGTAACGACAACTACAAGTACGATCCGCGGGACCGCCTCGTGCAGGAGTCCAAGGACGACCACACCAACACGAGTTACTACAATCCGGCGGGCTCCTCCAACTTGGGCCTCGACCCGGCTGGGAACATCACCCAGGAACAGGTCGTAGCCGGAGGCGTCACGACGACCAAGAACTACACATACAGCGGTAGTCAGCTGCAGAAGGTCACCACGAATGGGGTCGATTCGCTGTATTGGTACAACGACGACAGCGATCTCTGGTGCGTGACAAACAGCTCCGGGACGAAGGCTAACTGCCCCATCTCCGCCCAGACGACGCCGCCATCCACGGTTCAGCAGGCGTACGCCTACGACTATCTGTTCCGTCTGCAGAACTACCGCGCCTTCAGTAACGGCCAGTTGACCGACTGCGCGAATTACAAGTATGACCCGCTGGATCGTCTGGTCTCGGAAGGAGAGACCCACGGCTCGGGCATCGCCTGCACCGATACCAAGACCACCCAGTTCACATTCGCCGGCCTGACTAACCAGATGACCGAGGAGCAGCAGAGTTCCGGCGGAAGCCTGCAGACGACCAAAGACTACGCATATGACATCTATGGTCATCGGACGACTGAATCTGTGACACCCGCCGGACAGGGCGGCACGACCTACTCGTTCGCCTATAACGTGCACGACAGCGTTTCAATGCTGCTTGATCCGAGCGGCAACACCAAGGCCTCGTACGGCTATCGCCCCTATGGTGACCTGGACACCGCCCTAACCGGTGGAGAACCGGACAAGAACAACCCATTCAATCCCTATCGCTACGCAGCGAAGCGCTTTGACAGCGGCAGTCAGACCATCGACATGGGAGCCCGTCGGTTCGCGACGGATACCTCCAAATTCCTGCAGCCGGATCAATTCAACGGCGCCCTGGCTAACCTGTCACTCGGTGCTGATGCCCTCAGCCAGAACCGCTACAGCCTCGCCGGCGGCAACCCGCTGAGTTCCATCGAGTGGGATGGGCATCGCCCGATACCCGACGGTGGCGGCATGTCCGACTCCGGTCCTGCTCCGGACTACTCCTCGATCGACCTCCACGCGCATCGAGACGATGGCCTTAGTACCGGCACAGTCAGTTTCCAAACGAGCAGCAGCAACCAGGCCCAGAGCTGCGACTTCCAATGTTGGCTCCAGCGGGGTCGCGACGCCCTCGGCTGGGTAGGGCGCCAGGGCAGTGGGGCGCTTCAGGGGGCGAAGGAAGGCTCGATCGAGCTAGGTGAGGGGGTCTTGGCACTAGAGATTGCTCACGGCCCTGCAGATCTGCGGAACGACTTAGACAGGCTCCACCAGCTGCAGAAGGCTGTGTCCAAAATACTTCCTTCTGGTGGAATCGGCTTCAACATCGGCGGGCAAATCGAGATCGGTATCCCGCTGCCCATCGGAGGGAAATGGGCAATGGGCGCCTGGCAAGGGCAAATAAGCTTTGGGGTTTTCAACAACCAGAAAAAAGGCGAGTTGACCCCGGGAGCAGTGACAACGTCGGGAGGCTTCGCTAGAGTTACGGGAACCAACTTTGATATTGGTTTCCCCGATACAGCAGGTGTACCGTGGGGCAAAACCAGGACCGCCGTCGGCGGCTACGGCGGGCTCGGTTCCTCACTCTTCGTGACGAATGCTGCTCGCTCATCTGATTTAGCCGGCCCATTCCGGTACGCGGGCGCCTCGGGCGGCATCGGGGAACGACTCATCCAAGCCTCAGATGCCTGGGACAATACCGGGACCTGGATATTTTCCGGAGCGTTTCTGGGTCCGCCAGGCGTGGGGTATGGCGCGGCTGCCGCAAGTTATCCGACCTACACCCGTGACGGACTATATTGATAGGTGATCGGTTGCAGGCCCGAAAATAAATCAAGTCGGTTTCGCCGAGTCAAATTTGCAAGCCTCCAACTCGTTGGGCTTGCAAGCCTGAGTCTTCTACAACTCGGCTGCGGCGTTTCCGCCCAGGTTACAACAGGAGATGCCGCCCTCGAGCAACAATACAAGATCATCTGGCATCGTGACGTGCTGCGAGTCAGACAGGCGGCTGCACCGTTGGCGGCTTCGGGGACGTCGCCAGGGGTTTGTAACGTCGGAGGAAGCAAGCAAGCATGCTATGAAACTTCCGAGAAGGTCGCGTCTGATCTGCAGGCGCTCCTCAACGATCTGGACGATCTGCCGGTGCCGCCTCGGTACCGGCGTGCCGACCAAATACTCCGTATAGGGCTGAGCTTGGATGTGTCAGGATTTCGGTTGCGGAACAATGGAATAGCAAGCGGTAAGGACGCTGATTTCCAGCAGGGGAATCTCATGATTTCTCAGGGTGTCTCAAAGCTCCAGGAGGCGTACTCGGCATATCCTGCCGACTCCAGGCCGGACCCAGCGCCAGCATGACGGCGAACCTATCCGTCACGTATTCCCGGCCACGGGCAGAACAGGCGGCCGATCCGTTTCATGTTAAATGAGAAGCCGCGACAGCAGTGACGGATGCAATCGCCCTGTTCACTTCCGGGGGAGCGCTGCCACCTTGGCCGACAGGGTAGATCGGTTCCTGTCACGGTGGCCGGCGTGGTTTCGCGACGACAGGGGATCGTACGAGCGCACCGCGATTCGTTGGTGGGGCCTTACGTTGCTCGCCGCCGGTGCCTTGCCTATAATGAGCGTGCTTGCTGGTTTGGCCGATAAAGGACGAGCCGGCCAGGCTCACGCATTGCTGCTTCTGCCGCTTGCGGCACTTGGTGCGGTGATGTTTGCGATCGGCCGACTGAGCGCTCGGTATCGGAGAAAACAGACCACCGTGCAGGCGCCATTGACATCCGTGCTGGTGTCCTTCGTCAGCTTTGCCGTGGTCTTGTTGGCAATGATCCTGACCCGGCGCCTGGGGTACTAACTAAAGGACCATGCGTAACCTCGCACCCGTAATCGTCCTTGTGCTGCTGTGGTCCGCCCTCTTCGCCGTTGAGGTCATCAACCCGGGTGGGATCAGAAATCGCTTGGTGCCTGACCACGACAGGTTTCTGCAGCGACTACCGCCGCCAGTGCGCTTAGTGTGGTTCCTAGTTCTGTCCTGTCTTTGACGTTTGCAATTTTTCAGGCCGACATGCTCCCATTTCTCGAAACACCGCTGGGACAGCTGATGGGCACCTGGCTCTTGGCTGGGCTGATTCTTGTATTTGTAACCGGCTTTACTCGCAGGAAGCATTGACGAAATGCCTATCGCAATCCGCTCAGAAGCCTAGCGGTCAGGCCCTTTCGTTTCTTGAATCGCCTGGGTTTGCTGGCGCCGCGGAGCGGTAGCAATCACAGAAGGGCCTCCGGCGCATCGCCTCCAACTGGCAGCCCGCCTTCGCCGATCTAGATTGCCGTGACTAATGGTCAAGAGGGATGAGAAGGCATATTTTTCCCTCACTTGCCGAGTCGTCCACTGTCGGCCTTTCCGCTTGGCCCAAAAGCGAGGCGCGGGATATCACCGTCTTTCAGCCGAAGACCGGTAAGCCTCACCTCATCGGAAGAGCGAAGGGCCGGACGCAGGCAGGCACAGGCCCGCTGCGCCCCTAACGACGGGAATGCGCCCCATGTGACACTACACTCAACACAACGAAACGCTTTGAGTTGCCTGGCCGTTGGGCGGCGGCAAATGGTGTCGCGGGGGCCATCTGGTACTACATTGCGCCCCGGCTCAGCACGACCCCCGACACCAATGGCGCTAAGTCGGTCCTTACGATCCAGGCTTTCGTCGTCTTCGGTGTCCTTTTCGGTCTGGCCCAGTGGTTGGTGTTGCGTCGCTACTGGCGAGTAGGGCTCGCCTGGCTCCTAATCGCGCCTTTTGCTGGGCTGGCAGCCCTGATCGTGGGCTTCTCCATCGGTTTCGTCTTTTTCTTTGCGGGGCCTGTATTGGTTTCTGGGCAAGGCGGCTGGTTCTTCGCCCTGCTAATCCTTGCGGGGTGCGGAGCAGGAGCGGTGGTCGGCAGCTTTCAGGCGACGTTCTTGCGAAACTGGCTGGAGGAGCCACTCTGGCTAGTTGTCGGGAACGCCGTGGGAGGCAGCGCAGCAGCTCTCTTGCTTGGGACGCCTTTCGCGGGCGTCATCTACGGGTTAGCGACAGGGCCGATCCTCCAGTGGCAGCGGCGTAGAGCGTAGATCATTGGACTGCCCCTGCTTGAATTTGGGCGACCTCTGGGTGCTGAAGCTGTCCCGGAATGCTTGTAGTACGTACCAGACGGCAAGCGCCGTAGGATGTGTCTGCCGGAATGCCGCTGGCTCGCCTTCACGGAACATAGTTACCAGCCGCTGACGGAACTGCTGGTCTTCATATTTCCGTGCGGCTTGACGTCTCCACCAGGTCACCCGCCAGCCCTGGGGATCGAATCCGGCATCGATGATGACCTGAATCGCCCTTGGACTGGTGGAGGGTCAGGGGTAACCGACGCCTACCGTAAGCGTCAAGATCATTAGTTAAATATGCGGTTAGGACAAGGGGAGCCCGAGCCGGCGGCCGGCTGGTGTCTCGGCCAGTCTTGGGCGGTCTTCACCATGTGTACGCTCGCGCCGCTTGAATTGGGAATGAGTATTGCCGCCTTTCAGGACTGCACCGCGTCTATGCGACGGCTGCTTGAACTTGAATGGGGGTTTGCCGCCCTTCAGCAGATATCCCTATCGATCAAAATGGTCGCCGACACTCTTCCGTGGACATCGGCCACGTCGCCCATACTCGTCTGGCTCAGAGGCGTCCCTTGACGATAGCCTCAAAAGCCGCCAAATATTTCGCCGCACGAGTTGAGATGTGTTCGTCTTTCAGGCGCTCATCACTTAGCATGCCCTCGACCTCCAACGTAGCGGACGCAAACCGGAACCGCTTGCCTTGCATTCCGACGAAACGATTGCATGCGTAGGCATAACCCACCAAGCGCAGCCAGAAAATCGGGTTCTCGAACAAGGTCTCTTTGCAGCGCCCGAAGATCGACGCGAGAGGTCGAATCACCGGGTCGGTCATCGGATCCGGGACCGCGCGTTCGAACTGAGCGTAGTCCATTACTCGATAAACCCCGGTGTCCGTGGCGATAATCAACGTTGCGGCTGCTGTGTTGAGGTTGTGATGGAAGAGGTGCTGCGACTGGGCGGCGGACCAGTCAGCGCCGGGGTGCTCGAGCAGCACGTCGCCACCGGTAAGCATTTCGGCGACCGCGGCGTTGAATCGAAGTAGCTCGAGCGCGTCCGCGTCGATCGAGAGGTCGACAGTACCAATTTCTTTCTCGATGATCTGACCAATAGCGATGGGCCGCAGGAGGCGGTAGATCGAACTTTTAACATAGTGGTCCGACGGCCGCATGTCCCAACTCTTCGCCTTGGGATGTCGCCTTATCCGTCTCACCACGTCTCGAGCGGCTAAAAGGAGTTGCAGCCGGAGTACCCCGATGGCCTCGTAAAGTCGCTTTCGCGCAGCAAACTCGTAGTCAAGCTGCGCCTTTCGCTTGAGCAGCCACCGCTGGCTGAGAAGCGTTATGAGGCCCCCGACGAACGCTGCCACCACGGCTGAGGAGCCCAGCACTGCCGGAATCTCCATGGCTACTTGGATGATCGCACAGAGAGGTCGACGTGCATAGGCACGATTGTCACCCGCTGGCGACGCCTATGACGACGCCCTCGCGGGCACCGACAACGTGAAGGGCGGCAAAAGTCCATCCAATTAGTTGGCGCCTTGCAAGCGCTTGCTATCCTGACCCATGCTCGTCGTGCTGCTCCTCATCGCTCGTAGTCTCCTAGCTGGCCTCGGCTCGCGGCGCGAGTTGCTGCTGGAGAACCTGGTGCTTCGACATCAGCTTCAGGTTGCGTTACGGACCAACCCGCATCCTCGACTCCAGCCTCCAGATCGCGTCCTGTGGGTATGGCTGTACGCGGTCTGGCGCGATGGCTGGCGGCAGCACCTTCACCTGGTCCGGCCGGAGACGGTCCTCCGCTGGCACCGCCAGGGCTGGCGCCTCTATTGGACCTGGAAGTCACGCACCAAGCTGGGCCGGCCTCACCTGAGTGCCGAGGTGAGGACGCTGATCGCCCGATTTCCCCAGAAAATCCGCTCTGGGGCAGCGAGCGCATCCGTGGCGAACTGCTGAAGCTCGGCATCGTCGTCAGCAGCCGCTCCATCCGGCGCTACCGGTGGCGACGAGTCCGGCCAAGTGACCACCAGCGCTGGCGGACCTTCTTGGACAAGCAACTGCGCGGCAGCTGGGCCGCCGATCTCTTCGTGGTCCAGACGGTGAGCTACCGCATCCTCTATGTATTCTTCGTGCTCCGCCATGATCGACGGGAATGGCTGCAGGATCTGGCGCCAAAGTGATGGAGGCGACGCCCCTCGGGCGCCAGCCCATGTTTCTCATCCACGACCGGGATGCCGATTTACGGCGGCGACTTTGACGAGCGGCTGGCCATCTGGGGATCACGGGAATCCGAACGCCGCCACGGGCGCCGAGGGCGACCGCCATCGGCGAGCGGATCGTGCGGACCATTCGAAGTGAGTGTCTGGACCACGTGATCGTTGCCAATGAGCGCCACCTACAGGCCGTGCTTGCCGAATTTGCCGACTACTACAACTGCGATCGTCCACACCGCAGCCTCGGTCTGCAGAGCCCGGTTTGTCTGCTGCCCGATCCAAAGGGCTAGTAATGTCAGGGGCCGATCTGCACCATTTCTACGAGCGAGCGGCTTGAACGCATGTCGACCAGACCTTTGCCGCCCTTGCGGGCTGTCGGTTTGAATAATCGTGTCATTATTCATGGGGCTTCCAGCATCTTCTCTTTACAAGCCTGCCTGGCGGCGAAAGGATCGGCGAAATGAGACCGCTGATTCTGGAATTAGCCCGACTTTGTACCCGAGATGCCGACGGCGATCCCTCCCCAACTCACGAATGACGCAAGTCGTTGAACATCAGCCGCCTCTCCCCTTAAGGCAGGCCGGTCGTCCTCAGCCGGCCATCGTAACCGTGTGAACGTCGAAGACGTCTAGCTCCGTTTGTGGGGGCCAGGTACCCTTGCCGTTGTCCCATAGCCCGATCAATTGACGGCTGTCTGGAGACCACTCGACCTCCGTCATCGTTCGATCTGAGACGCGAACAAAATTTCCGGTTGAAACGGAAAGTAGCCACGTCCCGGCGCCATGACCCGGGACGTCACTTGCCGAAAAAGCGAGCCAGTGACCGTCGCGTGACCAACTAACACCGGCCGGAGCACGTAGATTCTGGACCAGCGCCTTCACGCTGAGCGTGGCCGCATCCATCTGATAGATTGTTCCCGGAACCTCGAGACGGGCTGGGCCGCTGACGCCGATCGCCTGCGGGAAGCCGATGAATGCGATCTGCCGCCCATCCGGCGACAAATCAGGGCCGTCAGCACGGCCGATCGAGCTGCAGTCATCGCCCGTACGGCGTTGGAAGTAATCATCGAGCCGCCACTGTCGCTGTCCGTCCGTGACGGTCGCGGAGATGGGTTCGACCCCGTTGCGAGTCAGGTAGGCGATAGTTCCGCAAATGCTTGCGCCCTGTGCCGTCAAAGCGCGGTCATCACTAGGATTGAAGCGTAGACCGCTTGGATGGATCTTGGTCTCAACGGGGAACAGTTGCTCGACCGCACCGGAATTGGGGTCGTAGGCGACGGCCCCATAACCGGCTGACGGTGTTGCCCCGACCGGCAAGTCGCATATCTTCACGATTGCTAAGCGGCCATCATGGAGCGCACCGAAGCCCTG
>WNGJ01003435.1_pt1 | contig 18014 bp, 18 predicted proteins | sample 5400611 | NCBI WGS metagenome assembly WNGJ01 (sample SAMN13153375, study PRJNA577476) | soil metagenome | isolation source: 40 cm soil or saprolite under Garry oak tree replicate 1 | place: USA:California | collected 2016-06-15 | reverse complement strand
TGCTTCTCCACCAGCAACGACTCGATGCCGTGCAAAGAGAGCAGGTTGGATGCGCACAGTCCCGCAGGCCCCGCGCCGACGATCAGGACAGGAACGTCGATCGCATGCCCGGAGCTCATACCGAAACCTCCTTGCGCGGTCGCGGCACTCCACCCATCGGCCGCAGCATCTCCTGGCGGCTTGGCGCGTGGTAGGGCCTGGCCTCGCCTCGGAGCTCGGCCTCACGCTTCCAGTCCAGGTAGTGCATGTAACAGACCGGGTCCGACATCGCGAACGTTTCGAGCGCCGCACGCATAAGTGACTTCCACATCTCGCTGACTCCTCCAGTCTCTGCAAATTGACGATGAGCTCACTGTGCCTTTCGGCCGCGTGACTGCCATCGGGAGGAGTACGGAGGCTGTACTGAAACCTTGGTACTGAAAAATCGAAGGGGTCTACCGGGCCGTATGTCTCCCGGCCACCCAGGCCGCCACCTGCGATCTCGAATTGAAGCCCAGCTTGTCGCAAGCGTTCTTGACGTGGCTCTCGACGGTCCGCTCGGACAGGTGGAGGCGCGCGGCAATGGCGCGATTGGACAGTCCTTCCGCGACCAGCGCCGCCACCTCCATCTCGCGCGCTGTCAGGGGTTCGACCCCGTCGCAATAACATTTCTGCAAAAGCGATCTGGCTCCGCACGACAAGCGGTGGTGCGCCCATGCGTCGCTCAAAATCAAGGCCTCTGTCGTAGTGCTCACCCGCTTCGTCCCATCGCTCCAGCGTCCCGGCCAGCATGCCGAGATATCGCGAGACCGACCCGTAGAGACCGGCGCTGCCGGCGGCGATATTCAGCCGCGCATACGGCAGAAGCCGCACATAGACGCTTTCGGCCATGTCCCTTTCGTCAACCGCGGTGATGGCCTCCGTGAGAAGGGCCATTCCCGGCAGCCACGCCATGGGAGGCCCAATTGTGTCGAGCCCGGCGGCAGCAACCTGACGCAGCGCCAAACGGGCGTCGTCCAAGCGCCCCATCAGCGCCAGCGGGCCCGCTGCGAAAGCGGCTGCGTCCGGCCCTGGGCCGGCAAGCATCCCCATGAATCTCCCCATCTCCTGGTACGCAGCCTCCATCCCGCCGATGTAGGTCGCTTTGCCAAGGACATGAGTTAGGTGCGTGAACTCCGCCGGCGCATGATGGCCTTTCCGCCCCAGCTCTCGGGCCCCTTCCGCCAATTCTCCGGCCTCATCGAATCTTCCTCGCAGCAGCGCCAGCCAGGACCGGATCTGGAGCGTGCGCCAGCGGGCGAGCGGCTCTCGCAGCTGATCGGCGTGGCTCGCCTGCACAGCAACCGCGACCTCGGCCTGATCGATCTGACCCAGCTGGATGAGGGCATCGATCCGCCATGCGTGACCCCACTGCGCGATCGACGAGCGGCCTGTTTCGTCCGCCAGACGGAGGGTCAGGTCCGCCAGCTGCAGCCTCTCGTCAACGCCATCCGGACCGGATGTGGCCATCTGGCGCGCATGGATTCCGGCGAAAACCACATCCGGGTCGACTGCGCCTTGAGAGAGCCGCACCGCCTCGCGACTGGACTCCTTGGCAGCTCGTTCATCGGCGGCATCACCTGTCTGCATCAGCGCCACCGTCAATTGGCTGAGAACCTGGACCCTCAGGGCTGCGTCCTGCGTGGGCCGCCGCATCGCGTTCGTGCACAGGCGCTTGATCTCGAGGCGAGGGAACTTTGGCGAGAGCGAGATCGAGTACGCGAACGGCCTCCTCATACGCCAGCTCAGACAATGCGCGCCTGCCCGCCGCACGTGCGTATTCAAGGGCCCTGCCACGCAGTGACCTGTCCACCACCGAAGCCTCGACGAAGTGATACGCAAGCTGCGCCACAGGCGGATCTGTCCAGCCCGTGGTCAACTCCTCCAGAACACGTCCGATGCGGGCATGGAGCTTGCTTCGACGAGCGGTCGGCAGACTGCGGTAGACGGTGTCGCGAACGAGGCCATGCGCGAAGGCGTAGCCACCGTCGACGCGGGTCGCAACCCCTTTGGTGATCGCTTCATCGAAAAGGCCGAGGATTCTCGCGCGTACGGTTCCGGTGGCGGCCTCGAGCAGGTCCAACTGCAATTCCTGGCCGGCAACGGCCGCACATCGAGAATCCGGCGGCAATCGTCCGATAAACCTTCGACACTGCGCCGCAGCACGGCGTCGACTCCGCTCGGGATGCTGTCCGTGGAATCTGATGCGGTCCAGCGCGTCGAATCCAGGTCTTCCGTTGCGAACGCCTTGGCCAACTCGCTGAGGAAGAACGGATTGCCGGCAGTTTGCGAAAGCAGCCGATGCACCATGTTCGCGTCGAGATCGAATCTAGTGAGGGCGCGGAACAGCTGCACGACATCGGCGCGATTCAAACCCGTGATCGCGATCTGAGTCGATTCTCCAGCTCGAACGAAATCGGCCAGCTGAGCGCGCAGCGGGTTGTCGGCCGGAAGCTCGCGATCGCGATACGTGGCGATCACCATTACCGATGATTGGGCGAGGGAACCTGCGAGGAGCTTGAGCACAAGGAGCGTTGGAACGTCTGCCCAATGCATGTCGTCGAGGACGAGGACGATGGGCCGCTTGGTGGCCGCGTCCAAAAGCACTCGAGTCACCGAGTCGTAGATACGGAAACGCGCCTGCTCATCGTCCACGGACGCGGAAGGGGCATCCGGAAAGTGGCCGCGGAGCTCAGGGACGACCTGCAGGATCTGGACCAACGCAGGTCCGGCGAGGCGGCCGAACTCCTCCTCGCCGACATCGCGTATGAGCGAACGCAGGATCTGTACCCAGGGCCAATAAGGTGGGGCGCCTTCTGCCTGGGTGGACCGCCCGGAGAAGACAGCCGCGCCGCGCCGGAGCGCTTCGACCGTCAGGGCTTCAGCCAGGCGTGTCTTCCCAATCCCGGGTTCACCGCTCAACAGGAACATTCCGCCTGTGCGTTCGAAAGCGCGGTCCAGGCCGGCAAGCAGCAGCTTGAGCTCTGCCTGGCGGCCGACGAACACCGCCGGGGTCAGGTCTCGTGCCCGGAGCTCTCCCATCCCAGAACTCTCTTTTGGGCTCATGGTAGGTGCGCCAAGGCGCGCAGGCACGGCTCCCTCATGCCCGTAGGTAGGTGAGCACAGCCAGGACACGCCGATGGTCGTCTTCGGCCGGCTCCAACTGAAGCTTCATGAAGATGTTGCGGATATGCGCTTCGACGGTCTTGGGACTCAGGTGCAACCGGGAGCCGATCGCCGAGTTGGTGCGGCCTTGAGCCATGAGATGAAGCACCTCACGTTCCCGCTCGGTGAGCTCGTCGATCACCTCCCTGTGGCGCCGTCGTCCCACGAGCTCGGCGACCACATCCGGATCGATCACCGAACCCCCGGCGGCAATCCGCCGGACTGCATCCCCGAATTCGGCAATGTCACCGACATGGTCCTTCAACAAGTAGCCGACACCGCCTCCGCTCGCGATGAGCTCCATCACGTGATGGGTGTCGACATACTGAGAAAGGACGAGCACGCCGATTGAAGGGAATGCCACACGCATCTCTCGTGCTGCGATGAGGCCCTCTGTCGTGAACGTGGGCGGCATCCGTATGTCGAGGACGGCGACGTCGGGTGGGTCCGCGCTTATGAGCTCCACGAGCGACTGGGCATCGCCGGCCTGGCCGATGACATCAAACCCAAGGTCGCGCGCAACGCGAACCAGACCCTCGCGAAAGAGGGTCGAGTCGTCGACGATCGTCAGTCGCAAGGGATTTCGGCCAGAAGACGCGTGCCGGCGCCGACAGGACTCTTGATGGAGATCCTGCCCCCGATCGCGGCGGTCCGGTCCTCGAGGCCCTGGAGTCCGCCGCCCGGAGCCGGCTCCGCTCCCCCGATTCCGTTGTCGCTCACCTCGATCAGCAACCAGCTCTCCTTCGCGGTCACGGACACACGGGCGGACGAAGCGTGCGCGTGCTTGGCGACGTTTGTCAGCGCCTCAGAGACTATGTAGTAAGCGGCAGCCTCGGCCGGCTCGGGCGGTCGCCCTGGCAGAGAGACGTCCATCTCAACGGGTACTGGAGATCGGTCGGCGAGAGACCGCAGCGCAGGCTCCAGCCCGCCGGTCACGAGGATCGTCGGATGAATGCCCTGGGCAAGCTCTCGCAACTCGCCCAGTGCAGTGCGGAGCTCGCCGTCCGCGGCTGCGAGGACGTCGTCGGGATTTGAGCTGGATCCATCGCCCGCGGCGCGTGCGCGTCCAAGCGCCAAGGACAGAGCGACCAGCCGCTGTTGCGCTCCGTCGTGGAGATTGCGCTCGACCCGGCGGCGTTCCTCGTCCTGCGCCCGCACGATTCGCTCACGCGAAGAGCGGAGCTCCTCGACCAGCCTCAAATTGCGGAGCACGAGCGCCGTCTGGGAGGCCAGGTCGTCGAGCAGCTTGGTCTCAACAGGCGTAACTCGGTCTCCACGACGTTTGGTGATCGCGAGCGCTCCTAGCAATGTTTGCCCGTCACGTACCGGCACGCTGTGGTCCGTGTCCGGGAGCCGGGGGAGACGTTCATCTCTCACGGAGATGACCGGGATCGGTACCTTCACGGGGTCTGCCGCCTCGCGCCTGAGCTCGGCGCCGACGCGAAGCCAGACTTCGGCCCGCTCAGCCCCGGTCGCTTCTCGGAGCAGCCTGGCGAGTCGCGGCAGCACTTCGACTGTGGAGTAGGCCATGGCAGCCTGGCCGGCGAAGCGGGCCAGCACGTCATAGGGCGTACGCCGATCGCCGTACACAAGCCTGTTCGCTAGCCGGCTCATGCCTTCGCGCACGGGCTGGAACGCAACCGCGACGATCGCCGTCGCCAACAGTGCGAGTATCGGGTTGAGGCCGGCGCCGGCCCCAATCAAGGATCCGAGCCCGAAAACGATCCCGACGTAGGCGAGCGTGATGAAGGTGGCAAGCCCGCCAAACAAGATGGCCCGGCTGATTACGAGGTCGATGTCAAAGAGCCTGTACTTGAAGATCGCGACAGCAATCGCGGCCGGGACCACGAACGTGATCGTGAGGTTTGACCCGAGCTGGCCCCAGCGGGCGATGACCTGGGCGCCGGGATCAAAAGCCCACGGCGAAACGCTGACGTCATCTATGTTCCCCACCATCCAGAACACCGCGGTGATCGCAAGGGCGAACGCAAGCCAGCGGAGTTGGAACCGCTCGTCGCCCTGCGCCCGGCGTGTCCGCAACAGCACGAGACCGGCAGCGGCGGGGGCGACAAGAAGCCTGGCCCAACCGAGCACAGTCTGTGGATCGCCGGCCAACGCGAAGCCATAGGCCCAAAGCGAGGGTGGCATCGTTACCGGCAATGAGCCGTCGCGCCCAGGAAGGCGCAGGGGCCATGGGTCGCCGAGGGAGCTGACTATCAAGCCCCCCGTCAACAGCGCGGCCAGGCCCGCCACCGTCCACCAGGCGGGGCCGGGCAGCCGGCCGTCCGGGAATAGAAGGATGGCGAGGACCTGCGGGAAGATCGCGAGGCCGGTCCAGGTGCCGATCCAGGCTGCCACCTCGGCTGCGGGCAGCGAGCCCGGAGCTGCCACGAGGGCTCGCACCGCGTACTCCTGGCTAAGCATCGTCAAGGCGACGAGGAGGGCGATCGCGGCGAAGGCCCAGCCCAGCGGGCTGGCAGGACGCCGCGAGAGGATGAAGCCGGCCAACACCGAAAGGATCAACACAGCGAAGATCGGACCGATCACATCGACGAGAGCGGTTACCCAGATCGGTTCGATGCGGCCAGGCTTGAAGGTGGGCCAGTCGATCACCAACAGAGGCACGCTGGCAAGCGCCATCGACAATGCCAGCAGCGCCACGCCCCAGGGCCACACAACGCGAACCGGGGCGCGGAGTGACGGCATCATCCGGGTCGCCATTGGGGTTCGAGCTCGATGCTCGAATCGTCGATCAGCCGGGTCAGCCCCGAGCCGTCCGGGCGAACCGCATAGAGGTGCCAGGGACCGTTGCGACGGCCCACGAAAGCAATCCAGCGCCCATCCGGGGACCAGGTGGGCGAAAGGCCATCACCGCCTACGAGGCGCCGCTGGTGTGTTCCGTCTGCGTTCATCACGTAGATCGAGGATTCGTAGCCGCCGGGGAAGTCCCGCTCGCTGTGAAAGGCGATGCGGGCGCTGTCCGGCGACCAGCTCGGGCTCGCGTTTAGCGAAGGCCCAACGGTGAGCCGCCGCACGTCGCTCCCGTCTGCCGCCATCACCCAGATCTCGCCTGGCCCTCCTCGGTCGGAGAAGAAAGCGATCCTTGTCCCGTCCGGGGACCATTCGGGATCGACGTTCAAGCCACCTCCCGAGGTAAGCCGCCGCGCGGCGCTGCCATCAGAACGCGCCACGTAGATGTCGCCTGGCGCGTGGATGATGCCCAACGGGCCTGTGATGCCTGCCTCGCTGCTGGCGTAGGCGATCCGTGTGCCATCCGGCGACCAGTCGACACCGCCTTTGAACCCGCGCGAACGCGTGACCTGCACGACGCCGGTGCCGTCGGCGTTCATGATGTAAAGCTGCTCCACTCCGCTTCGCGTGCTCATGAACGCGATGCGTGTGCCGTCGGGCGACCACCTAGGGTCGCGGTTGCCACCCTCGCCATGCGTGAGCATGTGGGCCCGCTCGCCCAGGCGCACGGCCAGTATGTCGCCGTGGTAGAGGCTGCTCGGTTCCAGATCGCACACGAAGGCGATTTCGGCCGACTGGCCCGGTAGGGCTTCAGTCCTCTCCAGCCCGCACCCGTGCGCGGTCTTGTCAGCCAGGCCGCACGCTGCCAGCACCAGCACGGCAACCAGCCCCAGGGCCACACCGCGACGCGGCGTCATAACGGCCAGCATGTTGCCACCCCGGGAACCGCGTCGTCGACAGGGCCAACCCTTAAGAAATTCGAGCGCCTACCCTGATGTCCGCTGCCCCAGACCTGAATACCGTGTTGGCCATGGACCACGTGAGGGCTGGGCAGGTGTCGAAGATGATGGCCTGGACGATCCGGGCGCTGCTGATCCCCGTGCTTGCAGTCCTGATGTTCTGGGCGTTTAGCTCGATGGCAATCTGGGCCACCGGGGGCGCGCCGCGGGCAGTGCACGCCGCGCCTGTCGTGGTCCCAAGTCCGGAGCGGCCGGGCGTCCCACCCGATTCGACGCCATGAGCATCAAACCGGCGTCAGGACGACAGACGCTCTTGACTCGCTGGTTGGAGAAGCATATTGATGAGCGCGTCCCCCAGCCATTCCTCATAGCGGGATGGCGTCCAGCCTCTTTCGAAGACCAGTTGGGTGTACTGATCGGGACCGGTCAAGGCCCATATCACGGCCACCCCCTCTGATGGAGACATTCCGGCGCGGAGCCGAGCGCTTCGCTCCAACATCGCAGGCAGGCCGAACCGATTCATGTCCATTAATCGTTGCTCCTCCCTCTCCCTATAGTGCGCAAGCAGGTCTGGATCGCCGGACTCACGCATGAAGCGGAGGAGGTCCGCGCAAATTTCATATATGAGGCGGGAAACGCGGGCGCCAGTACGAAGCCCGAGCTCGGGGTCGTCCGATTGTCGCAACGAATCGAACAGCCTCACAGCGTCCGCTACATGAGGGAATCCCACGTCTATGAGGTCCTGCGCCAGCCGCAGCTTGGTACCGAAAATCGCATATAGCGTCTGGTAAGCGACGCCGGCTTCTTCGGCGATGTTCTCCATCGTGACGCTGCTGTAGGTCCCGTTGACCAGGAGCCTTCTTGCCGCATCGAGGATGCGGGCCCGAGTCATCTGCGCCTGCTCCCGGCGCAATGCCCCGTTGTAGGTGCGGCTCGTCTTGACAGGCTTGCCCAAGATGAATATAGTAACAGACTATCGATATTAGGTTATCTCTAGTGAATAGAGACCTCCACTAAATCGATGGGGTGGCTGGCGTGAGCAGATTGGGCGAGATACGGGACTGGCTTCTGCCGGCGCTGATCCATCTGGACCCGATGGTGGCGATGGCGTACTACCACTCAGTCGCCGTGGATCGGGGTTCAACCAAAGCAGCCATCTCCACCCCACCCCGCAACCCGCTCAGGGGTGTGGCTGGTTTTGACGTGATTGAGGTTTCTTGGCGTCACCCGATGACAGGAGATGTCATATGACCGGTGGCGCGGTTGTCGTCGGGGGCGGGTTCGCCGCTCTCGAGATCGCCCTGGCGCTGAGGAGACAGAGCCCGACGATCCCGGTCACGGTCATCAGCCGCGAAACGCAGTTGACCTACCGGCCGTGGCTGATCCGCGTCCCGGCCGGTGGCGCGCCGCCGCCCATGATCCCCTTCGCTCGTCTCCTCACATCGGCGGGGGTCGACCTGATTGCAAGCTCAGCCGCCGGCGCTGACATCCAGGCCCGTCGCGTCGTCCTCGAATCGGGCGCAGAGATCGAATATCGCCAGCTGGTGGTTGCCACCGGGGCAGTCGCCGACCGCGGCCGCATCCCAGGCGCCGGTGACCATGCGCTCTTTCCTTGCGACGTCGCCGACGCGGCGGAGTTCGCGGCCCGGGTGCGATCGTCAAACATCCATGTCGCCGTCGTCTTCGGCTGGGAACGGCCGGGACCAGGGCTCGAATACGCGGCCTGGATAGCGGCCTACCGTCCCGGCGTCAAAGTGACCGCGGTCGATGGCGATGGCAGCATGGCACACCGCTTCGGTGACCGGGCCACAGCTCACGTCAGAAGCTTGTTCGAGCGGCGTGGAGCCCAGCTCATCACAGAAGGGGCAGTTCAGCGGATCGGGGAAGGAACCGTTGAAGTTGGAGGGCGAGTGATCGCTGCCGATCTGATCGCCGTGGCCGCGCCCCTTCGCGGTTCGACGGCTTGGCTGTCACCCGCCCTTGTCGACCAGCGCGCAATGTTGTGTATTGACAACACCATGGCCGCCACCGCGGGCGTTTTTGGCATCGGCGACGTGGTCTCGGTACCGGGAGGCTATCGCCTTCCCCCCGCATTGCGGTCGATTCAAGCTACTGCCGGCGCGGTAGCCCGCAACGTTGCAGCTGCTTTCAGAGGCGACGCCCCAAAGCCGGTTCTCCGGCAAGGTAGGCCGGACGTCATGCTTCCTGACCTCGCAGGCACCGCGGTGCTCGTTCGTGAGCGGCGGCTGCTAATCAGCGGGCGCCTGCCGCTTCTCATGCGATCGTCTGGTGAACGTCGCTATCTGCGCTCGCGGAAGGCAGGGTGATGGACTGTCAGTTGAATGACGGGAAGATCTAGCGCCATCGAGCGTTAGCAACGACGCCACCCAGGATGAGGCCGACCAGATGGCAGTGGCCAACCGGGGGCCAGTGCTCAAGGGCCTCAAAGAAAAAGCCGAGCGTCAACCCCGGAATTGCACGGTCATGAAGCCGGCGCTGGTCGATACTGTGCGACGACCGCCGGACGATCACGGCCGGCTTCGAGTTAAGGGGGTAGCGAGATGATCAGCCCTTACACCGCGGTCGGACTCATACCTACCGTCAGGGGCATCCGCCGGCGGGAGGACATCAAGATCAACATCGAGCACCTGGCGCACCTGATCAAGGCCGCCTCATGGCTGTCGAGCCTCGACCTCCCGGTCCGCCTGATCGCGATCCCGGAAGGTGGCCTGCAAGGGTTCACCGACGAGGTTCTGGACCTCGACCACGTCGAGTTCGCTCGCAGCTGCGCAATCGATATCCCGGGCGAAGAGACCGAGGCGTTGGGCAAGCTGGCACGCCAGTACGACGCCTTCGTGATTGCGCAAGCCAAGGCCCGTCACCCTGAGGTGAAGGACCGCTTCTTCAACGTCGGCTTCATCATCAACCCGTCTGGCGAGGTAATCCTTCAGCACTACAAGGTCTCACCCTTGTTCCCCGTCGAGCACTCGGTCTGTCCGCACGACATCTACGACTGGTGGATAGAGAGATACGGACGCAATCTGGATGCGTTCTGGCCCGTGGTGGACACCGAGATCGGCCGGCTTGGGATCATGATGGCCAACGAGGGGTCATATCCCGAAAACGCGCGTGCCCTAGCAATGAACGGAGCCGAGGTCGTCTACCGCGCCTCCTATCCACATCCAGCCACCGGCAATGAGATGTTCGAGATCCAGAGTCGGGCGCGGGCGCTGGATAACAACATGTACGTGGTCGCCCCCAACATGGGGACCTACTACCTTTTTCCCGACGAGGCGACGCCAATCGACACTTTCGGCGGCCGCTCGTTCGTATTCGATTACAAGGGCAGGATCGTGGGCAAGCAGGAGTACGGCGCCGGTTCCACCTACGTGTCGGGCGTGATCGACATCGAAGCGCTCCGCGACCATCGCGCTCGGGCCCAATGGGACAACTGGCTGAAGGACCTGCGCACAGAGCTCTACCAGCTCCTTTACGACCAGCCGATCTATCCCAAGAACCTGTACCTGCACCGGGAGCCGATGAAACACGCCGAGTACAAGGAAAAGGTGATCGACTCTCAGATCAAGCTGCTGCAGGATCGCGGTGTCTGGGTCAAGCCGGGCCGCTGAAGGCGCAGCTCGTCAGCGACCCGCTTGTCCCGGTCGTTTCGGGTGTCCGACTGCGTGGAGGGCGGCCCACACCCGCTCCGGCGTGAGAGGCATGTCGATGTGCCGGACGCCAAGGTGGGAGAGTGCGTCCACGACGGCGTTCTGGATCGCCGGGGTCGAACCGATGGTGCCGGACTCGCCGATCCCCTTCGCGCCCAACGGATTGTTCGGGCTAAGGGTCTCGGTCGTGGCAGTGACCACCTCGGGGATCTCGCCAATGCTCGGGATCAGGTAGTCGAGCAGCGAGGCAGTGCGGGGGCTGCCCTGGTCATCGAAGACGACTTCCTCGAGCATTGCCTGACCGATGCCTTGCGCGATGCCCCCATGCACCTGCCCCTCGGCGAGCAGCGGGTTGATGATCCGGCCGCAATCATCAACCGCGAAGAACCGCACCAGGCGCGCATCCCCGGTCTCGACATCGACCTCGACCACGGCGCAATGGGCCCCGAACGGATAGCTGCCGTCTCCGGCGAAGTCGGCATCCGCAGCGAGGCCCGGCTCCATTCCCTCAGGCAGGCTCTTGCGGTCGCCGGCGGCTGCGGCCAGTGCAGCCCACGAGAGCGCGCGCTCGGGGACGCCGGCCACGCCCACGGCCCCGCCCACAAAGACGATGTCCTCGGGACTGGCCTCGAGCAGGTGCGAAGCCAGGTCGCGCGCCTTATGACGCACCTCCCGAGCTGCTTGGTGCACAGCCGACCCGCCGTGCTGCATCGAGCGTGAGCCCACCGTGCCTGTGCCGCGCTCGACAGCATCGGTATCGGAATGGATGACGCGTACCGAGTCGAGCGGGAGGCCGAGCTGCTCAGCCGCGATCTGGGCCAGCGACGTCTCATGACCCTGACCGAAGGAAGTGGTCCCGCAGCGCACCGTTGCAGTCCCGTCGGTCTCGATCCGGACTGCTCCCCATTCCGGGCCTATGCCGACTGCGGTGACCTCCACGTAGACCGAAAGGCCGATCCCGAGCTGCAGGCGGTCGGCGCGCTCGCGACGCCGAGCCTGCTCGGCGCGCAGCCCTCGATAGTCGGAGACCTCGAGCACCTTGTCGAGTGCCCTCTCGTACTCGCCTGAGTCGTAGGTCGCCCCGCCGGCGGTCGTGTACGGAAAGCGATCGGGCGCGATCAGGTTGCGGCGTCTCAGGTCGGCAGGGTCGATGCCCAACTCCACGGCCAGCATGTCCATCGCTCGCTCCACCATCGCAGCCGCCTCGGGCCGGCCGGCGCCGCGGTAAGCCCCGAGCGGTGTTGTGTTGGTGACAACGCAGTGAGCCTCGTAGTCGATGGCGGGGATCGCGTACACGCCTGACGCCATCTGGCCGGTGAGGAACGGGAGCAGCGTCGCGATTCCCGGGTAGGCGCCGATGTCGGCTACGACCCGGGCGCGCAGGCCCACCAGGCGGCCGTCCCGCGTGGCCCCCAGCTCTACCTCCTGCACCTGTCCACGTCCGTGCGTCATACCGATCAGGTTCTCGGATCGGGTTTCGATCCACTTCACCGGCCGTCCCAGCTTTCGCGCGGCCGCGGCCACGACGATCAGCTCGGGACGGGCTCCGGCCTTCGCCCCGAACCCGCCGCCCATATCGCCGACGACCACGCGTATCTCACCAGAGGCCATGCCGAGCGACGACGCCAGCTCGGCGCGCAGCCCGAAGGGGGTCTGGCTGGTCGCCCAAACCAGGAGTCGCCCAGCCTCCGGCACCACGAGGATCGCCTCCGACTCCATCGGCACTGGCGCCAGCCGCTGGTTGACGAAGCGGCCTCGGATCGTCACCTCGGCCCCCGCCAGGACGTCATTGTCGCCGCGGGGAGCGATGTGGTTGGCTACGTTTGAGCCGTGGGCGGGAAACAGCAGGACCGAGCCCGCGTGTCGGGCGGCCTCCGACTCGACAACGACCTCGAGCGGGTCGAGGTCGAGCCTGACCAGCTGGGCTGCGTCCACCGCCGCCCCTTGACTCTCCGCGACCACGAGCGCTACCGGCTCGCCCACGAAACGGACGCGCCCAACGGCGAGCGGCGGCCGCGCGAAGACCTCCGGCACCATCTGAAAACCAACGCGAGCCGGAAGGCCCAGCTCGGCAGCGGTAAGCACGGCTACGACGCCTGGCGCCGCGGTCGCAGCCGCAACATCCACGGCGCGAATCGTCGCGTGGGCTAACGTCGATCTCACAAAGGCCACGTGGAGACACCGGTCCGGCTGGATGTCGTCGACGTAGCGGCCCGTTCCGGTGATGAGGCGGGGGTCCTCGCGCCGGCGCACGGCATGACCGAGAATCGAGCCTGGAGTCAATGTCTGCATCGCCAACCAGAGGTTAGCCTGTCCTGGGGCGGAGCAGCAGCGTCCACCACCCGCTGCACTGAGCCCGGAATACCGCCGCAGTTTGGTCGGCTCGCGGCGCTGGAGCCGACCAAACGCTTCGGATCCCAGGACTTTTCTCTAATCGTGAGATTGTTCGTGCTCGACGGCCATCACAAACTTCTTGCCGCGGCGAACGAGGGTTGTGCGATACAGATTCTTACGTTCTTCCCCCGCTCAATCAAAGGTCTCGCCGATCCCAGCGACGTTGATCACGCCATTGAGTTGCTGTCTCTGCGGGAGTCGTAACTAGCGGAGCAACCAGCAAATGCGATCAACGGCCTAGCGCGTCTGACGACCCTTAGCGCCGACCTGACGCCGCTCATCTGCTGAAAGGCGGTGGACCGAGAATCTCGATGCCTCCGTTCCGAGCCGCTGATGCACGCACGCGGTCGAAGTCGATCGGAGCGCTCGCCTCAAGACTCGGCGTCAGCGGCTCGCTCGCGCCGCGGTAGAAGGCCTCGCTGGAGCCTGGAGTCTCCAGAAACAGAATGCGTGCCCTCTGTGACGTGACCAAGAACGCGTGCGGAACGCCTCGTGGGACCATTGCCACGCCGCCGCTTCCGAGCGTCTGCTCGCGGCCGTCGATGTGGACGAGAATCTCGCCGTCCAGGACATACAGGGTCTCGTCCACTTCGGGGTGCGAGTGCAGCGGTGTGGTCTTGCCCCTGGTCATGATGTCGTCAAAGAGCAGAAACACACCTCCTGTCTCCGAACCGGTTGCGAGCCAGGTGTGTACACCACCGCCGTAGAACCACAGCTTTTCGCCCTCACCCTCGCCACGTACGACCGGAACAAGCTTGCTCATAGCCATCGCGAACCTCCTCGAATGCTTCATGGGACTTGAGTACCATGACGAGACTAGGGTACCCTGACGTGGATGTCAATCCCATATGAGCTGAGTGGGCGAACGCGCCAGAAGCTGCGGACACGCGGCGCTCTAGTCACGGCCGCCCGTGAGCTGGTAGCACAGGGACAGACGCCTACGGTCGACGAGGCCGCGACTAAGGCCTCCGTTTCACGGACGACGGCTTACCGGTACTTTCCTAACCAACGGGCGTTGCTGGTGGCCGCCCACCCGGAGATCGGGGCGCGGTCCCTACTTCCCGAGACGGCCCCAATCGATGCTTCTGCTCGACTAGATGCTGTCATTACGTCATTCCTGCACCTCATCGTCGACACGGAATCGCAACAGCGCACGATGCTGCGCCTTTCACTCGATCCCGACCCAAGCCATCGGGGCGACCTCCCGCTGCGCAAGGGCCGTGCGATCGGATGGATTGGGGAGGCTCTGGCCCCGCTCCACGGCCAGTTGACGGAACGCGATCTGCGGCGGCTCATTCTCGCGATCAGAAGCGCCGCGGGGATCGAGGCGCTGGTGTGGCTGACCGATATCGCAGGCCTCTCACGGAGAGAGGCAGTCCGGCTCATGCGCTGGTCGGCGAGCGCGCTCCTACGGTCTGCATTGGCCGAGAGCGGCACAGCCGGGCGCACAATCAAGCGTCGAAGACCGATTGAAGGGAGCGCGCGACGCAGGGGCTCCTCGGGGAAGGCAAGTTTGGCGCTGAACCTGCGGCGACGCGCCTGACTAACAGGTGTTGGCTGGGGAGGAAGGATTCGAACCTCCAACCTTCTGATCCAGAGCAATCCGCGTTATCGGCGGCGTACAAATTGAACTTAACCACCGCGTCTGATTGGTGAATTGCGCGCCAGCGCCGCGTCTGATGATCGGGCGCCAAAACGGCGCGAAGACGGCGTAAAGCGGGCGTTACAGCATCCGGCCGATATCGCGCCGTCTGAGTCCGCCCAGTCCGGCCAGGGTGAAGCCGGCAGCGACGGCGGAGATCACGACAAGCGGCAGAAGGGTCAGGCTTGCCGCAGGCAGCTGGGGCACCCGCTGGAACGGCGAGAGGTCCTGGACCCAACCAGGGATGTGGAGGGTCGTACCTAGAAACCCCACGACCACGAAGGCCGCCAGGATCGCCCATGACACGCCGGCCCAACGCGGCAGCAGCCCGACGAGGGCGATGGCCAGTCCGACCATGAGCCACATGGGTGGCGCGTAGACGAGAGCGCTGCCGACCAGGCGAGGAACGCTCTGAATGCTGCCGCCCGCGACGCCATAGGTCAGGCCGGTGGCGAGACCGGCGACGGCGAGCAGGATGACGCTGCCCGTGAAAGCCACCGTGAGGTGACTCGCCGCGAACCCCCAGCGCGAGACGGGCGTCGCCAGGACCGACTCGGCGCGCATGGACGTTTCCTCACTCCGCACACGAAGGGCAGATTGCAGAGCGAAGCCTGTCGCGAGGAGCGCCATGATGCGGAATGAAGCGGCGAAATAGGAATCCGTCAGACTCCCACCTCCGGCGCCGGCCAACACATCGGCGAGCGCTTTGTTCTGGCCGATGAAGGCATCGACTGTGGGGCCGATCCAGCCGTACGCAATGCCGGTGACCAGGATGCCGGCGCCCCACCCGAGAAGCGACGCGCGCTGCAGGCGGACGGCCAGGCCGAGGGGGTGCCCGAGACTCGGCGCAGCTGACGGCCGGCCTGGCCTGGACGCTACGAGCCCCGCGCCGAGGTCGCGCCGGGCGGCCAGGGCGGCGGCCGCGGCGACCAGGAGCAACGTCACCGCGACCAACATCAGGAAAGGCCACCATCGCTCACCTGCGAACGGCCGCGTCTTTTGCGCGACACCAATCGGCGAGAACCATGACGCGATTCCGTCGCCGATGTCTCCAAGGGCGCGCAGCACGAACGCCGCCCCGAGCCCCGCCCCGGTGACGCCGTAGACAACGCGGGTGTTCTCCGTGACTTGGGCCACCATAAGGGCTACGCCTGCGAAGAAGAGCCCGACCAGCGTGAACGACAGCCCGAATATCACCGACCCAGCGGCAGGTAGGCCCTGGACGATCAGGAAGGCGGTGGTGAGCGAGCCTACTGCCACGTTCATCGCCGCCACCGTGAGCGCGGCGGCGAGGGTGTTCGCGTGTATGCCGACCGGAAGGGAGCGCACCAGCTCGAGCCGGCCGGCCTCCTCCTCGCCCCGCGTGAGTCGGCCGACCATGAAGAAGCTCATCAGGGCTACCAGCACCATGCCCCCTGCGCCGAACTGGAAGGCCACCTGGCCGCCGACGGAGTTCAGGCCCTGCGCGGGGCCATTAAAAGCGATGGCTGCTGAGTTGTGTTGGGTAGCGGCGGCCGTTTGATCAAGGGCGGCCTGGGTTGGAAACAGACCCTTGATGCCTGCCACGGTCAGTGCCGCCAGCACCACGATCGAACCGATCCAGATCAGGATCCGGATGCGGTCGCGGCGCAGGATGAAGCGGGTCAGTGCAAGGGTGCCGGTGAACGCAGTCATGCGCGAGGCAGCGGTGTCGCGCCGCGCTGGACGTCTATACGTTCGGGCTCCTTAGCCAGCGCGTCGCCGTAGTGCCTCAAGAACAGCTCCTCTAGCGTGGGCGGATGGCTGACTAGGCTGCGGACCCCGAGCTCGGCGAGCCGGCGCACGGCAGCGCCCAAGTGGTCGGTGTCGACCTCGAACCGAACATGGGTGCGGTCGATCTCGAGGTCATGAACACCGGCCAGGTCAGCCAGGCCATCCGCTGGACGCTCTAACTGAGCCGTGATCGACGTACGGGTGAGGTGCCTCAACTCGTCGAGCGTGCCTTTCTCCACCACCCTCCCCAACCTGATGATGCTCAGCCGGTCGCATAACGCCTCGACCTCGGCCAGGATATGGCTGGAAAGCAGCACCGTTCGCCCTTCTGTCTTCACTTCGCGGATGCAGTCCTGGAATACCGCCTCCATAAGAGGGTCTAGTCCCGACGTCGGTTCGTCGAGGAGGAGCAGCTCGGCGTCGGACGCCAATGCCGCCACCAATCCGACTTTCTGCCGGTTCCCTTTTGAGTAGGATCGGGTCTTCTTGGTCGGGTCGAGCTGAAAACGTTCGAGAAGCTCGTCGCGGCGCCGCGGATTCAGGTCGCCCCGCAGGTGGCCAAACAGATCGATCACCTCCCCGCCGGTCAGGTTCGGCCACAAACTGACCTCGCCGGGCACGTACGCCAACCGGCGATGCAAATCGACGGCGTCGCGCCACGGATCGCCTCCCAGCAATGCAACCTGGCCGGCATCGGCCCGCAATAGCCCGAGCAACACACGAATGGTCGTGGTCTTGCCCGAGCCGTTCGGCCCTAGAAACCCGTGGACCTCGCCGGGCTCGACCGACAGGTCGAGACCGTCGAGAGCGCGCGTCGACCCGAAGATCTTTACAAGGCCTGAAATTGAGATCGCGGCCGACACGCGCCCATCATCGCATCGGCCCTCGGACGGACTGCGTCGGAGTCCAAGAGCACGTCCGATTCATGGTCGCCCAATGGTTGCGAGGGCCATAGGTACTCGGCTAGGAGTTTGGGGCCACACAGAGATGGCTGGGGTGGTGGCTGGGGAGGAAGGATTCGAACCTTCAACCTTCTGATCCAGAGTCAGTCCGACTTCTCCGGTTGGCCGTAACCACAATGTTGATCTCACAGCGAGCGGGTTTGTCAGATCAGTCGCTCTCAACTGAGAAATCAGCCCTTGGTAGCGTACGCGGTTCACCTCCTCTTTCCGTACCGCTGCCGTCAGACTCACGGCTGGCACGCTACCACAGCGATGTTTGCGGATCAAGCGATTATCCGCCCTAATTCGCTGAGTCGTGGGCGTCAAGCGCCCGGTTGGCAACCCACGTTGACTCTGCGACAATCCCCGGCGACCGCGAGGGTGGAAGACGCAAGCCCTCACCTGGTCAGAGGGGATCGGGAAGTTTGGGTGGTGGCCGTGTCCTCGGTCAGAGAGAGCTTGCGCGCCTAGAAGCAGCCGCCCGAGATGAACGAGACCGGCTTGTCGTTCGCCTTCTAGCTGAGGGCGGCGTCAAGGTCAGCGAGCTCCTGCGAGTTACAGCGCGTGATTTCCACACCGAGCGGGGTTATTGGGTGCGGGTTACTGGGCGGAGTGGAAAGCGAGACATGCCCCTGTCCGAGAAGACGTTTCGGCGGCTGGCGCAATACAGAGATGTGGAGCGGCTCGGCCCCAACCAGAGACTCTTTGTCGGTCGGCGGCGCAC
>WNGJ01008309.1_pt1 | contig 18016 bp, 12 predicted proteins | sample 5400611 | NCBI WGS metagenome assembly WNGJ01 (sample SAMN13153375, study PRJNA577476) | soil metagenome | isolation source: 40 cm soil or saprolite under Garry oak tree replicate 1 | place: USA:California | collected 2016-06-15 | reverse complement strand
CACCCAGGTTCAACTTGATTTGAGTCGGGGGAGAGGTGTTCAAATCAGGGAAAGCGTAAGTGCGCCGGTCATCTCGTCTCGTTACCCTTGTAGGCATGCCTGCATTTTGTGTGCCTGATCTATAACTGCCTGCAGTTCGCGCACGTTGCTTCTCATCCTGCGTCATACCTGAAGTATCCAGTAAATATTCGGCCCGCTGCACATCATAATTTCTACGTGAGGCCGGATCACTCAAAGTTTGGTAAGCGATCAGCAAGTCACGCATTCGCTCCTGGGCATCCGGTCCATTGTAAACGTCGGGATGGTATTTCAGTGCGAGCTTCTTAAAGGCGGCTTTGATGGTACTGGCGGATGCGTGTGAATCAACGCCTAGCACTGTATAATAGTCAGTAAATGTATCCATTAGCAAACTAGTAATTTTTCACGAAAACAGCTATTGTATTAATAATTAGACGTACAAGCTAGCGAATTGTTGCATGTATCACAAATTCATTGACATCCACTTTAAACACAGTACGATTGATATCATAACATAATCCTGGGAGGAAGGCTTTGCAAGAGCATCAAGATGAAAGCCTACATGTACATGGAACCCATGCTCATGATCATGAAGAGCACGTTCACGACCATGGTCACGGTGAACCTGATCATAATGAACAAGGTCATGGACATGAGCATGGTAAAGTGGATGCAGACCTTTATGGTAACCGTGCAGGGCTACGCGCTGTGCAAATTTCAACGGCGGGTATGTTACTCGTTTCAGCGATTCAATTTGCGATTGCATTGATAGGGGGCAGTGCCGGACTTTTCGCTGATGCTTTGCACAACTTTGGAGATGTTTTTACTACTATTGCTCTCTGGATAGCTTTCGTGATCTCCAATCGAGCCGCAAATCAACGTTATACCTATGGTTACTATCGTTCTGAGGACCTGGCAGGAATCTTTATCGTGCTGGTAATCATTGCCAGTGCAACTGCTAGCGCTGTGGAGTCAATACAGAAGTTAACAAGTGGTAATATCCCTACACAGATCTATTTGAGTATGGCAGCGGCATTAGTCGGAGTTGCTGGCAATGAGCTACTGGCACAGTACAAGATATCGGTGGGCAAGCGAATTAATAGCGTTTCACTCATTGCAGACGGACATCATTCACGCATTGATGGCCTCACTTCCCTGGCGGCATTTATCGGACTGGTTGGTGTACAAATTGGATTTCCAAAAGCCGACCCGATCGCGGGTATTGTAATCACAATTGTGATTGTTACCGTCGTTTTTTCAACTGCACGCAGTGTTCTGCAACGCTTGCTTGATGCAGTCGATCCACACGTCGTTCCCTCGATAATCGCAATCGCAAGTGCAGTCCCTGGTGTGGAACAAGTTACAGATGTGCGTGCTCGCTGGGTAGGGCATACCCTGCATGTTGTCATGAATATAGAAGTGGATGCAGAATTAACCTTATCAAAAGCCCATGCTATAGCAGAAGAAGTGCGCCACCAACTTTTCCATGATATCAAAGGTATTTCAGAGGTGCTTATACATACCGATCCTAGCAGCGCAAGTGGTGATTTTCACGCGGAATTGGCGCATCATATCCAGGAGGCGCAACGACCAATCGTTGAACGTTGATGATCAGTTATTCCTTCCTCTGCAGCGATTCCAGGACGGCTGCAATTTCGCGACGGACGTTGTCATTATTTGCAACTTGTCCCTGAATTTTTTCCCATCCATGCATAACTGTTGTGTGATCACGCCCACCGAGTTCCATACCAATTTGAAGCAAAGAAGCTGAGGTTTCCTGGCGCATTAAATACATAGCAATCTGGCGAGGCCAAACGATTTCACGATCGCGCTGTTTACCACGAATACGTTCAATATCAACATTGTAATAGCGGCAAACGCCTTCCAAAACTTCTGTCGGCGTCAGATTTGAGGGAATTCTGCTCTCGCTATAGATATGTTCAAGCGCCTGGGCGGCCAGACTCACCGAGAGAGCAGCGTCGTGCAATGTGGCATAGGCGATCACACGGTTTAGAGCGCCTTCAAGCTCTCGCACACTACTGCATTCAGGACGAGCTACAAATTCGATAACCGAAGCTGGTACTGCAAAGCGTAAGGACTCAGCTTTGGAACGCAGAATAGCCAGGCGGTGTTCATACTCAGGCGGCTGGATATCAGCTAGAAGTCCCCATTCAAAACGTGATCTCAGACGATCCTGTAGACTATGAATCGCCTTAGGAGGTCGATCACTCGAGACAACAATCTGTTTATTGGCGTCATGCAATGTATTAAAGGTGTGAAAAAATTCTTCTTCGGTCGACTCTTTTCCAGCAATAAACTGTATATCATCAACAAGCAGAATATCTATCTGCCGGTACTTTGCACGGAATTCTTCAGTTTGCTGAAATCGAATTGCATTAATAATTTCGTTTGTAAACTTTTCAGATGTTACATATAGTACGTTCAGCCCAGCAGATTCACCGACATGCCCGATAGCATGCAGCAAATGGGTTTTGCCAAGGCCAACACCACCATAAAAAAAGAGCGGATTATAGACGCTGCCAGGATTCTCGGCAACTGCAAGGGAAGCAGCATGGGCTAACTGATTTGATTTGCCCATGATGAATGTGCTGAAGGTATAGCGAGGATTTAATAAGCCCTCTCCACCTAGTGGCAGCAATCCAGGCTGTGCATTCCTGGTAACGTTGGATGGTTTTCTCTTATCGGCGTAGCGATCGTATTCTCCTAATGAGGATTCATTGATTTCGATACGTCGACGCGCAGCAGAATGAGGTGTGACGGAGACACTTGAATTGGTTGATGCCAGCGTGGCATCTAACCTGGATTTTTCACGTTGCAAAGGTGTCAGTCGACTTTTTGGAAGACGGTATCCTCGCTTAGGCGAAGCAAGGGGCGCTTCTCCAGAAGGATCGCTCTCCTGGTCAGGATTCTCCCTGGCTACGACAAAACGCACCTCCACTGGCCTCGCTGTAACTTCTGACAAGATTGAGCAAATCAAATCAATAAAACGTCCTTCCAGATGAGCCTTAGCAAAGGTCGTTGGGACACGTACAACGAAGACGCCGTCTTGAAAGGAGATAGCTGCAGTACCTTGAAACCAGGTTGTAAAGACGGCTGGCGAAACTCTTGATTGCACTTTTTCTATTGTTGTTTGCCAGATTTGCTTTGCATTCAAATGCTATTACCTCTCAGGTAACGTTCATATCTATAAATATCGATAAGTTCAAGTGTTTTAAAGAAAAGGATATTGGGCACCGTACTCTTTAAGACGGATATCATACACAAAAATAGGTATAATAGACTAATTTCTTATACTGATTAATACTGAACGGACTGGCCATCCGTTTAAATTTCAATGATGTAGTGGGTAATAGTAGCATTAAATCAAAACGCTGTAAAGTCCTTTTTTGGTTGAAAAGTGAGAGCTATTTCATTGGAAAATCTTTTCATTTGCTATATACTAAGCGAAAAGAGCATTCGAGTATACAGCTTTCTAGGAGTCTCGATTTGTTCGTGTTATTCGCAAACTCCCAGATAGATTAACTGGAATATTAGGAGATTATATGATTGTAACTCGGATATTGTCTTATTTAAAACACTCGCCAGGTAGATTAACGTGCTTACTTCTAGCTACTTTTCTTTTACTATCAAATTTATTTCTGGCTGCATGTACAACTTCATTTTCATTTGGTGGCAGCCAAGGCTCTTCTACAGCGACGGCAACTCCATCTGAACTGGCGATCGCGCAACTTCATTGGTGTGGGAAGCCATCAATGCTGTTTCGCGACGAAGGGGCTGTAACAGTGGCAGTGACTTCTAGCGCCACTCCAGGAATAACCTCAACAGCCACATCGACAACTACTATAACTCCGGGCATAACTGCTACAACAGCGGTGGGGGGTACTGTAACTCCAACAGCAACTGTAGCTCCAGGAACACCCAGGACAATAACAGATTGGTCTGAGGTCGAAGCAGGTCTTGGCTTTACCGTCTACTTGCCTTCAACACTTCCAAAAGAAACCTGTCTCGTCAATGCCCAGGCGACTATTCATGATCCTATCATCGGGGGGAGTTTTACAATTGGCTATTTGCTACCTGATCATAGCGCGCTCTCGCTTTCCGAAGCGCCATTAATCTCACAAAATACGGCATTTCAGTGTAACCCATCGAATGGTGCAACGCCTCAAGCGAACAATACGCCTAAAGCTGGAATACCCATAGTCTCTCCCAGCGCAACACAGGAGGAAGCCTTTCTATTATGTTCCGGAGCAAAAGACACGACGAATGTTGTCATGTCTGCACGAGGTAGTTCAGATCGCTTGCAGCAGTTCTTTCATAATTTACAGCCGAATGTATCCTGGATACCCGCCTCTTAATTGTGAGGCTGAGGGATGAATGTATTAGTAGGAGGTACTTTAGTACTTATGGGTTCAAGGTGGCTCAAATTCTATGTTCATGAAGCGTTTTCCTGGACATAGCCCTGTTGTCACCTGAAAACATGGTTCTTTCATGAATACATATGTAGTTTTGTACGTTATATTGTTGTTCGTTCGATGTGATTCACTCGACGCTTAACATCTGGTTCTGATATAATGGCATAAGTTTGCGAGTAGTACGCATTTCAATTTAACATGCCAGCAAAGGGAGGAATATCAATTATGGATAAATGCCCCTACTGTAGCGCTGAGACTCGGCCTGGAGATAACTTTTGCTTGAACTGTGGCAACCGTCTAGTTCCATCAACTCCCTCGCCGCAGCAGGCTCAACCAGTCGTTGGAGACGCTACGCTTCCAGCTTCTGAGGATTGGTTACCACCAGGCCCAGAGGCTTCACCATCTCATCAGGATAGTGAGTGGAAAGAAGATGAAAATCTATTGACCATCGCCAATACAAGCATGGAACCGGCTGCAGCACCTGTAGATACTTCAGCCGCTTCCGCTTCAGTTGCTCCCGTAGCACAGGCCATCTTGGATAAAGTTGAACACCCAGCACTTCTGATCTTACGAACTGACACAGGTGAGGTTCTGAAGGAGTATCCCCTTGAGAAGCTCGAAACCAGCATTGGCCGTGCTCCCACCAGCGACATATTACTCTCTAAAGACAAACTTACATCGCGTCGTCATGCGACTGTTAGTTACGAAAATGGTAATTACGTTATTGTTGATGAGCGTAGCGCCAATGGAACGTTTGTGAATGGACAGCAGCTTGAGGAGATGACACCTCGTACTCTTCAGGATGGGGATCATATAGGCATCGGTGAGCATGAACTGGTTTTTCAGGCTTACAAGTCTTCATCACCTGGCGTAGATATAGAAAGTATGCCAACTATAACGGTTGGTCCCTCTGCTATGGCCGATATCACATATCGGACGCGTGAAGATGAGTTATTAACTGCTTCCCCTATTGATGATTTTAGCACACGCTCCATGAATGGCGGTGATTCAACCAGCAGTTCTGATGTTTTACCAGAACCTGTAACTCCGTCGACTTCGAACGATATTGCACCAGCAAGTGTTACTAAAGTGGAAGAATCTATAGAACCAGTAGAACCAGTAGTTTCGGATACAAGTACGGGAGTTACTTTCAGGCGTCTCACAAATCTGCCTCAACCTACACTTCCAGATGTAGCTCCATTGATAGCTGCTCTCGCAACGTTGGATGGACAGGTATCATCTCTGCAAGAGCAATTGAATGCTACGCAAGAAGCCGTGCGCAATCACGAAGCAGACATTGCTCAAACTAGCAATCAGCTTCGTGCGGGAGTGAGACGAGTATCAGAACGCATGGATAGCACCATCGCCGATGTAGCACGAAATCGTGAGCAATTGGCGTGGACTGAATTGATACAATTAATGGAAGATGTCATGAATAACCCTCGTGATATCGAGTATGTTACCAAACTTGCTCGTAAAGCTCGAGAGTTAAACAAAGTATTCCAGATTCATCAGAATGTACTGAACACTCTGGCAGAATGCACAAGTCTCTTGCGCAGTCTACTCGGAGAGGATAAATAACTTGTGGGTCACCACTACAAATCCCCGTCTCTTGCAGGGATATCCCTTGAGATTACCCTGCAAGGGTTACACCGGACAATTGCATGCATGAACAACACTTTGATGTGATCATCATTGGGGCAGGGTTGGGAGGTCTGCTTAGCGCAGCACAGTTATTACAGCGTGGCAAGCGGGTAGCAATTGTAGAGCGACTACCACATAGTGGTGGGCGATTCACAGCAAAAACATTTCAGGGTGCCCAAATTAGCACGGGCGCTGTACACATGGTCCCTTTCGGAAGTAGCGGTGTTCTAGCACGCATGCTACGTCTTCTGCGCGTCCCACACCGCTTTTTTGATGCCGATGTGTTCGGTTCATTCCATGTCCATGGTAAGCAGATTCGCTCGCGCGGCTTGCTGGGGCTTTGCAAAGTTTTTGGCCCTCGCCAGTTCTTCTGGTTCACCCGCATTGGCTATTTCATGTTCTTTCGCCATCTTCCGAAAGAGCAACGTAGCTTACCTTTTGACCAATGGCTGGAGCGCCACATTGATGTAAAACGAAATCGTGAACTCGCTGCTTTCTTCGCATGTATCTCTCGCTTTGCCTTGAGTTTGGAACTTCGTCAGGTGAGTACAGAAGAAGTCATTAAAACAACGAAGAACATGTTGCGTTTTGGCGCTCCCGCTATAGTAGAGGGTGGTTGTGGCGCTCTGACGAAAGAATTAGAGCATTGTGTTCTTGAATGCGGAGGTGATCTACGTCTGCATTACGATGTATTGCAAATTTTACAAGAAGACAACCAGGTGATTGGCGTGCGTGCCCGTGATAAGGCGAAGAACGAGGAATCGCTGTTTCTCGCGCCACTTGTAGTCAGCGACATTGGTCCGCGCTCCACATTTGCTTTGCTCAACAATCGGCAGATAACACAGTCCGAGGTGTTGAATAAACAAGGAAAGCACTCGATTGATTCAAAATCTGCTCATGAAGCAATTGGACTTAAAGTACACGTGCTATGTGATGTCTCTCTAATTCCCCATAAAGGCATTATGTATTGCCTGGATACACAGCGTATTGCTGGTATAGTGCAGCCAACAAACTTTGATCCGAGCCTGGCTCCGGCTGGAAAGCATTTACTTATCAGCCACCAGGTCATTCAGAGCGAAAACATCGAAGAGGAGAAGCGCCTGGCGCTCGCCGACTTACGGATGATGTTTGGAGAAACATTTGAGAAGCGTTGTCGTATTCTTACCATGAGTGCCTATCGCGGAGAATGGCCAGTCAATCGTATAGCACAGGGCGCTGATGTGCCTTCTAATACACCAGTACAAGGTCTTTATTTGGTAGGGGATGCTGTGAAACCCTCTGGCTATCTTATGGTGGAAGGTGTTGCACAAAGCGTTAATCATTTTCTTGACCTGCTCGATATAACCGAGAATGTAGGGACCAGATTTCTCGCGCCCCAATATATTGCACCCAACAATGTTATTTCGCCGCCCTCGCGCCTGAATGCGCTGCGTTGGTTATGGGAGGCGCCCGGAAATGCTAGAAACTCCTAAGGATATTCATGAATACATCTGCTCCTTATTATTTAATTGAGGGTGGTACCCCTCTCTTTGGGCAAGTTCGTATTAGCGGTGCTAAAAACGCTGTTACCAAATTGATTATTTCAACACTTCTGACCGATGATCCCTGTGTCTTGCGTAATGTGCCTCTACTTGGTGATATGCATTTGACCCTGGCGCTCTGTCTTGATATCGGTTCGCGGGTGAAACTGGTAGATCATACACTCTCCATAAGCACTCCTGCAGTTCATTGTCCTATCGTCTCACCAGAGGTAGGTGGCTTGAATCGTATGGCGATCATTTCAGTAGGACCACTTTTACATCGTTGTGGTGAGGCTGATATTCCTATGCCTGGTGGTGATCGTATTGGTGCAAGGCCAATCGATTTTCACATCAACGGTCTGAAGTTGATGGGGGCAAAAGTCGAAGAGCAGGAAGGACGTTACCTCTTTAGCTCGCCTGCTGGTTTGCACGGGGCAACAATTCATCTACCATTCCCTAGCGTTATGGCTACTGAGAATTTTCTGATCACTGCCTCCCTGGCCAAAGGTGTCACAATTATTGAAAATGCGGCGTTGGAGCCGGAAATCATCGACTTAATCAAATTCCTGCAAAAAATGGGCGCCATCATCGAAATTAAAGTTGATCGGAAAATCGTAATTGAAGGTGTTGATCGCTTACATGGAGCTATTCATACACTCTTGAGCGACCGTAATGAGGCTGTTTCCTTAGCGATTGCAGCTTATTTGACGAAAGGCAATGTGTATCTTGAGGGGGCTCAACAAGAAACATTGCTGACATTCTTGAATACATTGTCAAAGATGCAACTACGGTTCGACATAGACGATGAGGGTATCCGTTTTATTGGGGATGACCGTCCTCCTCCCCCTTTAGCGCTGGAAACCGATGTTCATCCAGGCTTTATGACTGACTGGCAACAGCCTTTTACAGTGTTATTAACACAAGCAGACGGCTTATCAGTCATACATGAAACAATTTATGAGGATCGCTTTGGTTACACAACAGCGCTTGCAGAGATGGGGGCGCACCTTGAGCAGTATACCAAGTGTTTGGGCGAAGTATCCTGTCGCTTCCGTGAGAAGCAGTACTATCATAGCTGCTTAGTTCGAGGCCCAACTCCCCTGAGCGCCACAGAATTGGACATTCCTGACATTCGAGCTGGATGTTCCTACATTCTGGCTGCGCTCAGTGCTAATGGTACTTCGCAAGTGTATGGCATCGAACATATCGAGCGTGGTTACGAGGGTCTTCATCTTAAATTGCAAGATCTAGGAGCAAAAATTGAACGGATAGCTGGTGATGCAGACTGATCTACATTCTCAGCCTATCCAACTTGCACGCACCTCACGTAGCTGTTCGGGTGTGAGGATGCGGAAGAGTACCAGCAGACTCTCCAGATCATATTCCAATCCAATGGAGTGCAGTTCCTGTCGGATTCGACCAAGAGCACTGATCTGTGCTGTGGAGATTAAACCATAGCTAACGAGACTTGCAGCTAACAATTGATCAGGGGTTAGAAGCTTAAACATAAGTAAGATTTCACCAAGCTGATAATTCATATCTACTCCACGTAACATACGCTGAACGTGCTGTGCAACCTCCAGGCGGTGTTGTGGGACAAGATGGCCCTCAAGTAATACACTGCCTAATGAACGAGTAGCTCGTCCGCTAAGCACAGGTGTACCAGGTTGAGTTTGTGGTGTTGGCAAAGAGGACATGGGAGGAAGACTTTGTACAATATTTAGCAGAGTATCATCAGATGTGGCGTCTGCTGATGGTGACTGGTTTTGTGCTTTCTTTGGACTCAATCCAGGTATTTCAGCAAGGGCACTTGCAATAGCATCTTCCTCTCTAGCCTTAGTAATGTAATCTCCTTCCTCGCCATTCTGCAAATCAGTCATACCTGGCGACATTTCTTCTTGTGGTGTAGCAATCGTTCTTGGCGCTGTAAGCGAAACAGGCGACGAAGGAGAAACTGTTGAAGCTCCTGACACTACATTTTCTGGTTGGAGTGATTGCTTTCCAACATATGTGTTTCGATACTCTTGCTCTCGTTCGATAGGTATGTCCTCAATAGGTGAGGCGCGTAAGGGAAGCGCACTTATAGAAGTGGCATCGGTCAGTCGAGTTTGCTGCAGCATCGCATTTTGTGTATTTGCATTGACTTCATTGTTGTGAATTTGATCTATCTGGGATTGAGCTTGTTGCTCTACTGGTTCAGCAAGTGGAGAGGTGGGACGCTTTGGAATGTTCAAATCAGTGGAATCATCAGTTTCAGTGAAAAGACTCTCGTGTACCATTCGTGATAATTGAGCCAATCCTGACTCTTGCTCTTGTTGTGCTGTCGTTCTTGAAGTATCCTCAGGTGTAGGAGGTATATTCTGAGGGGATTGCCTTTGTGTTCCTACCTCATTATTGAGCAATGGTGAGGCATTTTCTCTAGAACTTTGCATTTCCTGCGGTCTGATCGGCTTACTCTGGGTAACAATAGCCTGTTGAGTCGAAACCGGATTCTGGGGATTATTCGATACTCGGTTTGTTTCAGGAGTTGGTGAAAAATTTCTACTGCTCGGATAAATGACAGCTCGGATTTTGTCTGTAAAACTGGATGCAGGATTACCTGTCCTATTCGTCTCGGCGGGTTTAACGGTTCCCAATGAAGTTGAATTCGAAGCAGAAGGTGTCGCTAAAGAGGGATTGGTTGACCGCATTGAAAAAGATGCTGTAGCCTGGGACGTAGCCTGTGTTGTCCTGGATGGCTCCATTCCCCCAGTCAGTTTATTTTGTGTTGACGTGTCATGTGCACTTGCTCCAGCGGCAGCAGCTATTTGCGAGAATGAGCCTGTTATTGGTCCTGGGATGCGCGATCGTACTGCATCAACCAGGTTTATAATTCCCACCATGCCATCTACTTCGATATCGGTGAGTACTATACGGGAGGTGTCTTCAGAATCATCGGAACCATATCCGGCAATATTCATACTACGGAATGTTAGTACTTGTACTCCGCGACCTCTTCTCTGAGTATCCAGTGCCACCCAGAACTCACGCCGGCTTGCTGCTGGCTGCGCTAAATTTACCAGTACTAACCGTATAGGATTGCGCGCGATTGCATCGAAAACTTCGACTGCCGTACGCGCTGGATGACAATCGTAGCCAGCAAGCTGAAACTCACTGGCGAGTAATGTTGTAAGTTGTTGATCTCGTTCGAAAAGGAGAATATGAGGTCCGCCACTAAATTACTACAGTTGACATTTTCGCTAGTATAGCACACAAATGTATCAAGGCATAGCAAATAAGACTATTTGATACATAATGAGACTCGTAAGTCTCATTGAGAAAGGTAGTATAAATGTAGTATGACTCAACAAAATTTCTCCAATTCGCGTCCAGTTATCGCTCTTATGACCGACTTTGGCATTGGCGATGGAGATGTAGGTGTAATGAAAGCCGTCATAGCAGGTATTACTCCTTATGCACACATCATTGATATAACACATAATGTAGCACCACAAAACGTCTCATCAGGAGCATGGATATTGGCTGCCAGTTACCATTACTTTCCCAAAAACACAGTGTTTATCTGTGTCATTGACCCGGGTGTTGGCAGTACTCGCGAGGCCTTAGCATTGCATGCCGGAGATTGGTATTTTGTTGGACCTGACAATGGGCTTTTCAGTTATATCCTGTCGGAGCAGCCTATACACGCAGCTGTTCTTCTTACAAACTCATCGTATCATCTTTCAACTGTTAGTTCTACCTTTCATGGGCGCGATATTTTCGCGCCGGTAGGCGCCTATCTTGCACGTGGTTTGACTGACATTTTCTACGAACTTGGACCATCTGTAGATCCAGATCTACTGAGACGTCTCGAAGTTGGGGGAGCTGTTCGTGATGGAACTACTATCAATGCTCACATCGTTCATGTTGATAACTTTGGAAACCTGATCACTAGTATTCCACTCACCTTAGTGCCTGAACTTTATACCGTTTCACAGGTACAAATCATTTTCAAGAATATTGGTATAACTGTGGAAAAGCTTCGGCAATATTTTGCAGAAGGGCCCGATGACGGACAGGCGTTTATCTATGGCGATAGTTCTGGCTATGTTGGAATTGCAGTGCGCAACGGCAATGCTGCCAAAGCACTCGGGGTAGGATTTAGCGCACCTATTGCTTTGATCACATCAGAAAGGTAAGCCATTTTAGAACTAATTTCCTCTTCATTCGTATACATATTAAAGCGCATATACCAGCATTTCAGGCCTTGATTGCTCTTGACACAGAACTATCTGTGCTGTATGCTACGATTACCAGCACGTTTTATGTATATACTTGTAGGTTTCGCCTCTCGTCTAGATTGAGGAATGGGACCGAAATTGAAACAAAAAAAACGCCAGGGAGTTCATCTCCTGTGCGGTGTTGTTAAAAAAAGGGCTGGTTCACAACCTCGATTCGTCGAGAAGTTCACCTCCCGTTTGGAAATAAATGGTAAGGGCTGGTTTTCCGCCTCGCTTGTCGAGCAAGAAACCAGCCCTTTTGATCAATGCATCTTCGCGTTCGAGAGAACCATGCATAGTCGTCTTTTTTATCTACTCATCATTTCAAGTGTATTATCCCAGCAGTTAGCAAAATCAGTCTAACGGCATAGAACAGAGAGGGTGACCCATGGATCTGGTAAAGCGGTTAGAGGAATATAGAGATCGGGAACGTGAATTACAATGGGAAGGTACTTTCGCCCAGTATTTTGAAATTGCCACCAAAAAGCCAGAAGTAATTCGTCTTGCCCATGAGCGCATTTATCGTATGATTATGGATGCAGGCGTTGGGACAAGTCGAACGGGCGAACCGCTTTTTAACTTTTTCAGTGATGAAATTTTTGGCATCGAGAGGCCTCTGCAACAGATTGTCGAGTATTTCCACTCCGCTGCTCAGCGTCTGGAAGTGCGTAAACGCATACTGTTGCTTATGGGACCCGTCGGCGGCGGTAAGTCAACCATTGTGTACTTGATCAAACGCGGATTGGAAACATATAGCCGCATTAATGAGGGTGCACTTTACGCCATCAGAGATTGTCCCATGCATGAAGAGCCACTTCACCTGATCCCGAATGATTTGCGCGCGGATGTCGAGAAAGAGTTCGGTCTGTATATTGAAGGTGATCTCTGTCCACATTGTCGCTATATGGTGGACACTCAATTCACTGGACATATAGAAGATGTACCTGTTAAACGACTGGCTTTCAGCGAGAAATATCGTGTTGGCGTTGGTACCTTTACTCCGTCAGACCCCAAAAGTCAGGATATCAGCGAACTTGTGGGCGGTATAGATCTCTCTACCATCGGTGAAGTTGGGGTTGAAAGCGATCCGCGAGCCTATCGCTTTGATGGGGAGCTTAATATCGCAAATCGAGGCATCATGGAATTTGTAGAAATGCTGAAAACCGATGAGAAGTTCCTCTATGTGTTGCTAACACTCAGCCAGGAACAGAATATCAAAACCGGCCGTTTTAGTATGATCTACGCCGATGAAGTTGTTGTCAGCCACACAAATGAACATGAGTACCAGTCGTTCGTTGGCAATAAAAAATCGGAAGCTTTGCAAGACCGCATCATTCTTGTCAAAGTACCCTATAACCTGCGTGCCTCCGACGAGGTGAAAATCTATGAGAAACTACTCAAGCAGAGCGCATTACAGAACGTGCATATTGCCCCTTATACACTACGCATAGCAAGCATTTTTGCTATTCTTACACGCCTCGAACCATCAAAGAAGGCGGGTATGAGCCCGATGAAGAAGCTGAAGCTATATGATGGAGAAGATATCGAAGACTTCAAGCAGAAAGATATCAAAGAATTGCAGGAGGAAGCAATACGCGAAGGCATGGATGGCATTTCTCCACGTTATGTCATCAATCGCCTATCAAGTGCGCTCGTCAAGCAGAATACGACCTGCATCAATCCGATAGATGCACTCCGTGCATTGCGTGATGGACTCGATCAACACACCAGTATCACGCGTGAAGAACGCGAACGCTATCTGAACTTCATCCAGGAAGCGCGTAAAGAATACGATGAGATGGCAAAGAAAGAGGTTCAACGTGCCTTTGTCTACTCATACGAAGAGTCAGCGCGCACATTGCTGAACAATTATCTGGATAATGTTGAAGCCTACTGTAATAAAACAAAGTTGCGTGACCCCATAACTGACGAAGAGATGGAACCTGACGAGCAATTAATGCGTTCGATCGAAGAGCAAATTGGCATCACCGAAAATGCTAAGAAATCTTTTCGCGAGGAAATTCTGATTCGCATCTCATCGCTGGCACGTAGAGGGCAGACCTTTGAGTACACCAGTCACGAGCGCCTCAAGGAAGCAATCGAGAAAAAGCTCTTCGCCGACCTGCGCGACGTTGTAAAAATCACTACTTCAGCTCGCACTCCTGACAAAGAGCAACTTCGTAAGATAAACGACGTTGTGAACCGCTTAATGGCGGAACATGGATATTGCCATGTTTGTGCAAACGAGATCTTACGCTATACAGGTAGCTTGTTGAATCGATAATGGTTGGAGTGCAATGTACTGCCTCTCTCGTTGGCCTCATGGTATGTCTAGACTGATGGAAATAACGAGCGGGCGCCATGGTCGCAACGGATAGTGTTCCAGCCATTTCTCAACTAGAAGGAGGTTGTTCCATGTCGGTCTCCCAACATGACTGGTCATTGCATCGCAAAGGCCAGGTCGATCAAGAGCGCCATAAAGAAAAAATTCGCGAAGCCATAAAGAAAAATTTAGGTGATATTGTCAGCGAGGAAAGCATTATACTCTCCGATGGTAAGAAGGTAGTCAAGGTGCCAATTCGTTCCCTTGATGAGTATCGTTTCCGCTATGATCCTGGTCGCCAGGAGCATGCCGGTGAAGGCAATGGGAAGAGTAAAGTCGGAGATGTAATAGCTCAGGAACCCAGACCTGGTAGAGGCAAAAAGGGCGATGCGGGTAAAGAAGCGGGCTACGACTACTATGAAGCAGAAATCACTATGGAGGAACTCGCAGAACTGATCTTTGAAGATCTTGGTCTCCCAAATCTTGAAGAGAAACGCCAGCAAGAACTCCAGACTGATTCAGTGCGCTTCACCGATGTGCGCAAAAAAGGACCCCTGACAAACCTTGACAAAAAACGCACTATTATGGAAAACATGAAGCGAAATGCATCCAAAGGCGAGGCAAAGTTCAAAAACATCAAGTCAGATGACCTGCGCTTTAAGGTTTGGGAACCCACCATACGTTATCAGTCAAATGCGGTTGTCATCGCTATGATGGACGTCAGCGGCAGTATGGGCGAATTCGAGAAGTATATCGCACGCAGCTTCTACTTCTGGATGGTGCGTTTTCTGCGAACAAAATACAACAACGTGCAGATTGTCTTTATCAGTCACCACACAGAAGCTAAAGAGGTTACTGAAGAAGAGTTCTTCCATAAAGGTGAAAGCGGGGGCACACAGGTCTCCTCAGCTTACGAACTTGCTCTGGAGATTATCAGAGAGCGATATAACCCTGATGATTGGAACATCTATCCTTTCCACTTTTCCGATGGAGATAATTTGCCCTGGGACAATGATCGCTGCGTACAATTAGTTACCAGACTCATGGAGCTTTGTAACATCTTTGGCTATGGCGAAATTCGCGAGGGGCATTATCGTTCGCCCAGCACGTTAATGTCAGCTTATAATAAAATTTCCGACAGAAAATTTACTGCTGTGACTATCTCAGATAAGAAAGAAGTCTATCCTGCCCTGCGGAAATTTTTCGCTGAACGCGATCCTATTTCCGCGATGTAACTGTCTAGATAGAGGGAGCTTCCTGATGGCAGATAGTGATATTGAACGTTTACGTGATGCGATTGATCATGCCTGGGACGAAGCGCTAAATTTTGGCCTGGATCCATTCCCTACACACTTCGAGTTAGTGCCTGCTGCCATAATGTACGAATTCGCTTCGTATAGCCTTCCCGGCCGCTTTAGCCACTGGACTCATGGAAAAGCATATCATCGTCAGAAGATGCAATATGACTTTGGGTTGAGCAAAATCTATGAAATGGTCGTTAACACCAATCCTAGTTATGCCTTCCTGATGGAAATGAATGATTTGCTACAAAATACATTTGTAGCAGCGCACGTCTTCGGACATACCGACTTTTTCAAGAACAATGCCTACTTCCAACATACTTCGCGACGCATGATCGACAAGGTCAGTATTCATGCCGAGCGTATAGCCAAGTACGAGTTCGATCATGGCAAAGCAGAAGTTGAGCGTTTCCTGGATGCTGTCCTTTCGATTCAAGAGCATGTAGACTATAACCTGTTTATTCGTGATGAACCTGACGAGAAGGAAGAAAAATCTGTTGCGCAGGTTACAAGCGAGTATGATGATCTCTGGGGGCTGGAAAGGAAAGCGAAAAAGGCAGAAGAGGAACGCGAGAAACGATTGCGCAAACCACCCAAATTTCCGGAGAAGCCAGAAAAAGATATCTTACAGTTTTTGATGCTCCATGCTCCACATCTTGAACCCTGGCAGCGTGACATCATCGAAATCGTCCATACGGAGATGCTTTACTTCGTGCCTCAGATGCAGACTAAAGTGATGAACGAGGGGTGGGCCAGCCTATGGCACTCTAGAATCATGCGAAGGTTAGGTGATGCTGAAGTAATCTCCGACTCTGAAACCGTCGAGTTCGCCCAACTGCACTCAAGCGTACTCTCCCCCTCACCCACCTCACTTAACCCATACTACCTGGGCTTCAAGATGTTCGAAGACATTGAGAAACGCTGGAATAATCCAACGAAAGAGGAGCAGGAGCGATTAGGTCGTCGACCGGACATGGGACGTCAGAAGATCTTCGAAATACGCGAGCTAGATAATGATGTCTCCTTCTTGCGTAATTACCTGACCGAAGACCTTGTGAAAGAACTTGACCTCTACCTCTATAGAAAAGAAGGGGATGAATGGGTTATCGTGGAAAAAGATTGGGAAAAGGTGCGTGATGGGATTGTAGCCAGCCTGACCAATTTCGGTTATCCATACCTGGTTATTGACAACGGCGACTATCGTGGGAACAGTGAGCTGTATATCAAGCATCTCTTCGAGGGTCAGGAACTCGATCTGGTCTACGCCGAGAAGACGCTTCAGTATGTGTACCAGTTGTGGGGTCGCCCCGTTCATCTAGAGACAGTCTACGAGGATAAGCGTATTCTCGTCAGCTACGATGGTGAGCGGAATTCGAAAAGCACCTTGGAAAAATGACCAAAAAGTGATTCAGAACAAAACATAGGCAGAGCCTCAACATGAGTATGTGTTGAAACTCTGCCTATAAATCAATGCTTTGAAAAGTTATTCTGCCTGTGATGGTTCTATAGGCGGGATCTGGCTTGTAGGTGCCTCCGTACTAACTACTGGTGGCGCATTGCTCAATGCATTTTCACTATTTTCGATCAACCTCTTGGCAGCATCACGTCCTCCGAGTCCGAACGCAAGTCCGAATGCCAGCGCAGCACCGAAGACAATGGCCCCAAAGAGTTCGACGACTAGCGCTGTTGCAATATCAAGCTGTGTCAACGCCATCAAAGTCGCAAAAAGGATAATCGCCCAACGAGAAATCTCAGCAAACACATTTGGATTACCAATGCCAGCAGTAGCTATTGCGCCACGTACGATATCAGCGACAACAGTCGCAAGCAATGTGCCCAGGAAAAGGATAAGAATTGCCACGAACACATTGGGAATGTACGAGATAAGTTCGTTTAAGATAAGTGTAATTGAGGTGAGACCGAGAGATTCCAATGCGGGCACCAGGAAAACAAGAATGATAAACCAGAACACGATTCGGCCCAGGAAATCAGCCGGATCCAACCGGATACCCATACGCTGTTCAAAACGTGTGAGTCCAATTCGATTTGAAAAATTATCAAATCCAATCTTGCGCAGCAGGAATGTGACAGCTTTACCAAGGGCCTTTGCAACGAGCCAGCCAACCAGTATAATGACGAGGAAACTAATCAACTTCGGAATGAACGCGAAGACGAGTGCAAGCGCGGAAGTAAAAGAGGTAAGGAGTGCTTGACCCCAGTCAGTAATAGGTTGCATAACAGGTTCCTTTCTACCATAGTATCTGGCTTAGTCTTGTACGACTGAAGCCTCTATACACAGAAAAATAGCTAGAATTGCCAGACGCAATTCTACAAATCAGTATATATGTATGTATGCTTGAAAAGCAAGAACAACACAAAATTGCGAAGAATATTTCAAAATTCAAAATAGCTACCGCTCTCGTTCCTTTTACAATGCAAGCTCTTGACGAGCACGTTACCATTAGAAGCAGAAGAGTTGCTGTTTCCGTTATTATCCGATTTCATAAATCAGGAGAGA
>WNGJ01003444.1_pt1 | contig 18020 bp, 20 predicted proteins | sample 5400611 | NCBI WGS metagenome assembly WNGJ01 (sample SAMN13153375, study PRJNA577476) | soil metagenome | isolation source: 40 cm soil or saprolite under Garry oak tree replicate 1 | place: USA:California | collected 2016-06-15 | reverse complement strand
GCGGGCATGTGGCTGCTGATCCGCGAGGCGTCGATGGCCAGGAACCTGGAGGCGCTGCTCCCCCTGGTCGAGGAGTACGGAACTTCGCGAATCGCCTTCTGTACCGACGACAAAGACCCCGACGACATCGCCGAGAACGGGCACATCAACGGCATGGTCCGAGACGCCGTCGCGGGCGGGATCCCGCCCGAAGACGCGCTCGTGCTCGGGTCGCTGAATCCGGCGCTCTGGCACGGGCTCGACCACCTGGGTGCGCTTGCGCCCAGCTATCAGGCCGACGTGCTGCTCCTGCCGGACCTCGAGAGCTTCCAGCCCGAGCTGGTGCTGAAGAGAGGCCGCCCGGTCGAGGAGATCGCGCGCTCCGAAGTCCCCGAGTGGGTCAAGCACACGGTGCGGATCGGCCCGGTCGCCGCGGAGCGCTTCCGGATCGAATGGCGCGACAAGGCAAAGGCGCGCGTGATCGGGCTCGTCCCCGACCAGGTCGTCACCGAGTCGCTCGTCGAAACGCCGGCCATTCGGGACGGCGAGGCCCTCGCCGACCCCGAACGCGACCTGGCGAAGATCGCAGTCCTCGAGCGCCACCTCGGCACGGGCCGGATCGGCCTCGGCTTCGTGCGCGGCTTCGGTCTCGAGCGAGGGGCACTGGGGTCCACGGTCGCCCACGACGCCCACAACCTCGTCGTCGTCGGCATGAACGACGCAGACATGGCGCGCGTAGTCGAGCGTCTGGCCGAGCTCGGCGGCGGCATCGTCGCGGTCGAGGACGGCGAGGTGCTCGCCGAGCTGCCGCTGCCTGTCGGCGGCCTGCTCTCCGACCTGCCGCTGGCCGAGGTCGTCGAGCGCAGCCGCGCGTGCACCGAGGCGGCAGAGCGACTCGGCTGCAGGGGCTCGACGCCGTTCCTGACGATGGCGTTCCTCGCGCTCTCGGTGATCCCGAGCCTGAAGATCACCGACCAGGGCCTGGTCGACGTCGACCGCTTCCAGCTCGTGCCGCTCGAAGCAACTGATCTAGATCACTAGGCCGGATGACGGTCCTTGCCAACGCCCACGTCGTCACCATGGACGACGCGGGAACGGAGCTCGCCGCCGGCTGGATCCGGATCGAGAACGGTTTCGTGGCGGAGATCGGCTCGGGCACGCCGCCCGAGCCCGGGGAGGACCTCGCCGGCGCCGTCGTCACGCCTGCGCTGATCAACACGCACCACCATCTGTTTCAGACGCTGACGCGCGCACGGGCGCAGGAGGCCGACCTCTTCACCTGGCTGAGGGAGCTCTATCCGCTGTGGGCGCGACTCGACGCCGAGGCCGAGTACGCCGCGGCCCGCACCGGGCTCGCGGAGCTCGCGCTCTCGGGCTGCGGCACCGTCTTCGACCACCACTACGTCTTCCCGGACGCCGAGAACGGCCTGATCGAGGCGGAGGTCGAGGCCGCCCGCGAGCTCGGCGTCAGGATCGTCGCCTCGCGAGGCTCGATGGATCTCGCCGAGTCGGACGGCGGCCTGCCGCCGGAGGGGCTCGTCGAAGAGCTCGACGCCGTGCTTGCGGACACGGAGCGGCTGGCCGGGCTCCACGAGCCAGGCCCCGGCGCGCGTGTCCAGCTCGCCGTCGCGCCGTGCTCGCCCTTCTCGGTCACCGGCCGGCTGATGGAGGAATCGGCGGAGTTGGCGCGCCGGCTCGAGCTGCCCCTCCACACGCACCTCGCGGAAACGGCCGAGGAAGAGGCCTACTGCCCGGCCGGTCGAGTACCTCGAGCAACTCGGCTGGCTCGCGGGCGATGTCTGGTGCGCGCACTGCGTCCACCTCGACGACGGCGACATCGGCAAGCTCGCCGCCACCGGCACCGGGGTCGCGCATTGCCCGACCTCGAACCTGCGCCTCGGCGCCGGCGTCGCGCCCGTGCGACCCCTGCTCGACGCGGGCGGCCGCGTCGGCCTCGGCGTCGACGGCTCGGCCTCGAACGAGCGCGGCGACCTACTGTTTGAGGTCAAGCAGGCGCTGCTCGTCGCTCGTGGCCGGGACGGGCCCGCCGCCCTGACTGTGCGCGAGGCGCTCCGGCTGGCCACGCGCGGCGGCGCCGCCCTCCTCGGCCGCGGCGACCTGGGTGCGATCGAGACCGGCCGCTGCGCCGACCTCGCGGTTTGGCGAACGGACATGCTCGAGCTGGCCGGGGCCTGGGACCCGGTCGCGGGGCTTGTCCTTTCGGCTCCGCACCGGGTGGACCGGCTGCTCGTCGGCGGCGAGGACGTCGTCCGCGACGGCGAGCTTGTGCGCGCCTCCGAGCAGGAGATCGCGCAGGAGCACCGCCGCCAGGCGGAGAAGTTCAACCCGTGATCTCGACCCACGTCCTCGACACGGAGCAGGGAAGGCCGGCAGCCGGCCTCAAGGTCGGCCTCTACCGCGGCAACGAGCAGCTCTCCCTGCAGGAGACCGACGAGGACGGCCGGATTGCCGAGCTCTCGCCGGCCGAGCTCGAGCCGGGCGTCTACCGCATCGTCTTCTACGCCGACAGCGGCTTCTTCGAGAAGATCGAGGTCAGCATTGCGATCGCCGACCCGAACGAGCACTTCCACGTGCCGCTGCTGCTCGCCCCCTACTCGTGCGTGATCTACCGCGGCAGCTGACGGCCGAGGAGCTCGCGGAGCTCTTCGAGGGCAGCACGAGGCTGGTCGAGCTGCTCGCCGAACGCGAAGACCCGCTCGGGACGGCCGAAAAGGTCTTCGCCGAGCTGACCGAGCAAGAGCAGCGGCAGGCCCTGAACGCGCATCCCGCGATCGGGGCCCGCACCCTCTCCGAGCGCTCGGCCACCGAGCAGGGCAGCGGGGGCGATCCGGCAGTGCTGACCGAGCTCGCCTACCTGAACCAGGTCTACGAGGAGAAGTTCGGCTTCCGCTTCGTCGTCTTCGTCGACGGCCGCCCGAAGTCCGAGCTCCTGGAGATCCTGCAGCAGCGCCTCGAGCGGACGCGCGAAGAGGAGCTCCAGACGGGCCTGCGCGAGCTGGTCGCGATCGCCCGCGACCGCTGGCAGAACCAACCGCAACGCTGATGGACCCCTACGCGAACGAGTGGCTCGACCTGCTCGTTCGCTGGCTCCACGTGATCGCCGCGATCGCGTGGATCGGCTCCTCGTTCTACTTCATCGCGCTCGATAACCACCTGCGGCCGCCCGAGGACGAGGCCGACTCCGAGCGGGGAGTCGGCGGCGAAGCCTGGGAGATCCACGGCGGCGGCTTCTACCAGGTGCAGAAGTACCGGGTCGCGCCGAAGACGCTGCCGGAGCCGTTGCACTGGTTCAAGTGGGAGGCCTACACGACCTGGCTCTCCGGCTTCGCGCTGCTGATCGTCCTCTACTACGTCAACGCCAACACGTACCTGATCGACAGGTCGGTCGCCGATCTGCGCCCGTGGCAGGCGATCGCGATCAGCGTCGCCCTGCTCGTCGCGGCCTGGCTCGTCTACGACTGGCTCTGCCGCCTGATCCCGAACGACGTCGTGCTCGCCGCCGTGCTGCTCGTGCTGGTGACGCTCGCAGCCTGGAGCGTCAGCCACCTGTTCTCAGGCCGGGCCGAGTACATCCAGATCGGGGCAATGCTCGGGACGATGATGGCCGGCAACGTCTTCTTCGTGATCATCCCGGCCCACTGGGAGCTGATCCGGGCCAAGCAGGCGGGCCGCGAGCCGAGCGCCGCGGACGGCCTCCGCGCCAAGCAGCGCTCGGTCCACAACAACTACCTGACCCTGCCGGTCGTGTTCACGATGATCAGCAACCACTTCCCGATCACCTACGGCCACTCGTACTCATGGCTGATCCTCGTCGCGCTGCTCGTGATCGGCGCCTGGGTGCGGCATTTCTTCAACCTCCGCCACACCGGCCGCACCGCCTGGTGGATCCCGGTCACGGCGGCGCTGGCGATCGCGGCCGTCGCCGTCGCAATCCGGCCGCACGGCTCCTCGGGCGGGACGGCGGTGCCGTTCACGCGCGCGCAGGCGATCGTCCAGGAACGGTGCGTCCCCTGTCATTCGGCACGCCCGACGAAGGTCGACTCCGCGCCGATGGGGATCGTCTTCGACACACCGAAGCAGATTCACGCGCAGGCGAGCCTGATCGAGCAGGTCGCCGTCCAGACGAAGGTGATGCCGCTCGGGAACCAGACCGGGATGACCCAGGCCGAACGGGACACTCTCGGCGCCTGGATCGACCAGGGCGCGAAGACGCGGTAGGTTCCGCGGATGCTCGAGATCGAGGTCGGCGACGCGCGCTTCGAGGCGCGGTTCGAGGAGGGGGCGGCGCCGCAGACGGTCGCGGCCTTCCGGCGGCTCCTGCCACTCGAGAGCAAGCTGATCCATGCCCGCTGGAGCGGCGAGGCCTGCTGGATCCCGTTCGGTGAGCTCGATGTCGGGATCGGGCCGGAGAACGCAACCGCCTACCCGGGGCCGGGCGAGCTGCTGCTCTACCCGGGCGGCGTCAGCGAGATGGAGCTGCTCTTCCCGTACGGGCCGACGCAGTTCGCGAGCAAGGCCGGGGTGCTGGCGGGGAATCACTTCGCGACGATCGTCAAAGGGGCCGAGCAGCTCCGCGAGCTAGGGCCGCTCGTCCTCTGGCAGGGCGCTCAGTCGATTCGCTTCGACGAGCGCTAGCGCTTCGGTCAGCGCTTCGACTGCAAGCGCGATGTCCTCCGCGCTCGAGAGCTCGTCCGGGGAGTGGCTGGCGCCGCCCTTCAGCGAGCGGACGAACAGCATCGCGGTCGGCACGCCGGCGGCGGCGAGCACCATCGCGTCGTGACCGCCGCCGGAGACGAGCTCCGGAGCGCCGGGAAGCACGGCTCGGAGAGCCTCGAGCGGCGGCCCGCTCATCGCGACGGGGTCCGAGCTCCAGGTCGGCTCGAAGCCGATCGCCTCGATCAACGTCGCGAGACCCTCGGCGGTCGGTGCCCGCGCGTCGACGGCGACCGTCACCCGCTCGGGGACGACGTTCGTCGCCCCGGGCTCGACCTCGACCACGCCAACCGTCGCAAGTGCGCCGTCCCGCGCGCTCTCGCGAACGTGGAGGATGAACTTCGCGGCCTCGACGAGCGCGTCTGCCCGCTCTTCGATCGGCGTCGTCCCGGCGTGTGCTGCGCGACCTTTGAAGGTGACCGCGCCGCGAGCCTGTGCGCTCACCGCGGTGACGATCCCGAGCGGCTCGCCCAGCCCTGCGAGCACCGGCCCCTGCTCGATGTGAACTTCGATGAAGGCATCCGGAAGCTCCTTCAGCCGCCGGCTGCCCATCGGCCCCGTCTCCTCGGCGCGAAACACAACGACTGCGAGCTCGACGTCCGGAAGCCGCTCAGCCGCCTCGATGCCGGCGACCACGCCGAGGGCGCCGTCGAACTTGCCGCCGTTCGGCACCGAGTCGAGGTGCGAGCCCGTCCACACGCGCGCGGCCCCCCGCTGGCCGATCAGATTGCCGGCCTCGTCGGCGGACGGTTGGAGCCCCGCCGCGCGCATCCAGTCCGCGGCGAGCTCGTGGGCCGCGTCCTCCTCCGCCGAGTAGCCGGCTCTGGTGGCGCCGATCGAATAGATCTCGTCGAGCCGCTCAAGCACCCTCACGGCGGCATGATCGCTCACGGCGCGGAGCGGATCGTCGGGCTGGCGAGCGCAACCGCCGCGGCCGCGAGCTCGGCCGGCGTGTCTACAGCCCGAACGGGTTGAACGGTTTCGCGCTCGTCGAGACGAGGACGCTCTTCGTCTCCAGGTAGAGCTCGAGTGTGTCGAGGCCCAGCTCGCGGCCGAAGCCCGATTGCTTGTAGCCGCCGAAGGGGATTCCAGGGAAGGCGGTGTAAGGCATGTTGATCCCGACGGTGCCGGCTTTGATCCGCCGGGCGAGCCGGTGCCCGCGCGCGGGATCCCCGGTCCAGACCGTGGCCATCAGGCCGTACTTGACATCGTTGGCGAGGCGCGCGGCGTCCTTCTCGTCCTCGAACGGAGTGATCGTGACGACAGGCCCGAAGATCTCCTCCTGGGCGACCGCCATCCGGTTGTCGACGTTCGCGAGCACGGTCGGCGGATAGAACGCGCCCTTGCCCTCGAGCGGCTCGCCGCCCGCGACGACCTCGGCGCCTTCCTCGCGGCCGCGCTCGACGAAGCCGTGCACCTTGTCGCGGTGCTCGGTGGAGATCAGCGAACCGACCTGCGTCTCGGCCTCGAGCGGGTCGCCGACCTTCAGCCGCTTCGCGGCGTCGCTGAAGCTACTGACGAACTCGTCGTAGAGCGACGCCTCGACCAGGATGCGGGAGCGCGCCTCGCAGCTCTGGCCCGCCGAGTAGTAGATCGACCAGACCGAGCTCGGGATCGCGTCCTCCAGGTTCGCGTCCGCGAAGACGATGTTGGGGCTCTTGCCGCCTAGCTCGAGCGTCAGCCGTTTGATCGTGTCTGCCGCGAGCCGCATGATCTCCGAGCCCGTCGCCGTCGAGCCGGTGAACGCGATCTTGTCGACGCCCGCGTGACGGACGAGGTGCGCGCCGACCGTCGTTCCCGGTCCCGGCACCACGTTGAGCGTTCCGGGCGGGAAACCGACCTCGGCGGCGAGCTCGGCCATGCGCAGCGCCGTCAGAGGGGTCGCGGAGTCGGGTTTGAGGACGATGGTGCACCCGGCCGCGAGCGCCGGGGCCAGCTTCCACGTCGTCATCATCAGCGGGTAGTTCCAGGGGACAATCTGGCCCGCGACCCCGACCGGCTCCTTCAGCGAGTAGAAGAGCAGCGAGCCGCCAATCGGGTTCGAACGGCCCGCGATCGACGCGATCGCCGAGGCGTAGAAGCGGAAGTTCTCGACCCCCTGCGCGAGTTCCGCCTTGACCGAGGAGATCGCTTTCCCGACATTGCGGGCCTCGAGCTCGGCGAGCTCCTTGCGGTTCGCATGAATCGCGTCCGCGAGCGCGTGCAGCAAGCGGGAGCGCTCGGTCGGCGGCGTCTTGCCCCAGTCGCCGGCCAGGGCGGCCTGCGCGGCCTCGACGGCCCGGTCGACGTCCTCCTCTGCGGCCGACGCGACACGGGCGAGCGGCTCTCCGGTCGCAGGCTCGCTCAGCTCGCGGACCTCGCCTGAAGACGGCTCGGCGCTTTCCCCGTTGATGAAGAGCCCGTACTCGCGCTCGGTGACGACCGCCATCGCCGCGGACGATATCGACTACCACCCAGAACGCGCGGGGCGTCTCCGGCCGCTCGTCGCCGGCCGGAGACGCCTCATCCCAGCGGGGGCTAGCCTGCCGTGATCGAGCCGAATAGCCCGTCGTTCTCGTCGTTCGGCCCAGCGGTGAAGAAGAGCGTGTCCGGTGAGCCGTTTGCGCCTGCGTTCCCGAACTCGAGCGCCCAGAGACCATCGATCTCGATGGGCTTGCCGTCCTCGCCGCGGAGCTCTCCACGTGGCTCGAACGTGCCGTTCGGCTGCTCCTCGTACGCGTTGATCCGTCCGCTGCCGAAGTTGCCGACGAGCAGGTCGCCCGCGAATGGTCCGAAGCTCGCGGGAGCGAGCGCGAGGCCCCACGGTGCGTTCAGATGGTGGTGCATCGCCACACGCCCGAGCAAGGTGCCCGCCGTGTCGTAGACGTCGACGATCCCAAGGCCTTCAGCATGCCGCTCGTCCTCAGCCCCCTTGCCCTGCTTCGCGTAGGTGACGAAGATGCGCGTCCCGATCGCCTGAATTCCGAACGGAGCGTACTGAGCCGGAAGCTTCGGGTCGACAAAGGCGCCAGGAGTGTTGATCGGAGCCCAGTTTCCACCATAGACGTCGACCTTCGCGTTGTGGAAGTCGGTGGCGTAGAGCTCCGGTCCGTCGGGCCCTGTCGCGATCGCGAGCCCCTTGTAGATCGCGTGCTCCGGGGAGTTGTCGACAGCAACCAGGGCCGTCGTTGCCGACGATGTCGGGTTCCAGCCTCGAATAATCCCGTCCTCACTAGCCCAGATGAAGAGGGCTGGACGGGCGGTGGCCCCGTTGCCGACGACGAACGATGTCGTCAGGTTCGCGACCATACCCGTGGGGCCGCCGGCGACCGAGACGGCGAGGGCCTGCTTGGCGCCGGTGCTGTCGTAAAGCGTCGAAAGGTTGGTTCCGTTGTCGGCAACCCACCACGGCGACGTCGGTCGGGCCGCGAGGCCCCACCCGTTCTTCAACTGCGTGTCGGTATGTGCCGCCGGAACTGCACCGTCCGAAACGAGCGGGTGGACGACGTACGGCTGACTCTCCCCGGCGCCGGCCGAGATCGGAACGGCGACGAGGGCGACCGCGAGCAATGCGAATGCCCAGGCAAGCCGCCTGGGGATGTTTTTGCGCATGGCTTGTTCCTCCTTTCCCTCCAAGCAACCTACGGTCGGGACGGCGACTTGGTTTTCCTGCGCGGAGGAGTGGGAAGACGAGAGCGATGGCCGAGAGCGTCCAGGTCGAAGCCGCGCGAATTCCTGACCGCGACCGCCTCCTGCAGGAGCTACGCGAGGCCGGGCTCGACGCGCGCCCGGTCAACGAGGTCTCGATCGAGGTTCCGTGCGGCGACGCGGAGGAGACAGCCGACAAGCTGCTCGCGATTGCCGAAGACGCGATCATGAGCATCGGCGCCCCGTTCGTACCGATCAAGCACGAGGGCACGATCTACATCAGGCCGCCGCTGTCGTAACACGGGGCGGCTGTCGTAGCCGAGCTTCGCGCTCGTCGCTCCCTAAATGTTCACGCGCGCCCGCCTCATGGGGGGTGCACGAACGCCCCTACCGAAACGCTATCGAGTGAAAGCGCGCGAGTCTGTGCCGCGAGTGTGCCGGCTTTGCCGGCGCGGCCGCTAAACCCGCTCCTTGGAAGAGCGCCGCCTGCCCCTGGCCGACGCCAACGCCCACGGCGTTGCTTGCAATGCCGATCAAAGGCCGTGCCGGCTTTGCCGGTGCGGCCGCTTAACCCGGTCCTTGGAAGAGCGCCGCCTGCCCCTGACCAACCCCGACGCACATCGTCGCCAGCCCGTAGCGCCCGCCCCGCCTGCGCAGCTCGTGCAAGAGCGTCACGACGAGGCGCGCGCCGGTCATCCCGAGCGGGTGGCCGAGTGCGATCGCGCCGCCGTTGACGTTCACCTTTTCCGGATCCAGGCCCAGCTCGCGGATGACCACGAGGCTCTGCGAGGCGAAGGCCTCGTTCAACTCGACGAGGTCGAGATCCGAGACCTCCACGCCGCCGCGCGCAAGGGCTTTGCGAACGGCCGGGATCGGCCCGATCCCCATCACGCGCGGGTCGACACCGGCAACCGCCGCACTCACGAACGATCCGAGCGGCTGGCCGCCTAGCGCCCGCGCCTTCTCCTTCGAGGCGATGACGACCGCCGCAGCGCCGTCGTTGATGCCCGCCGCGTTGCCCGCCGTGACCGTTCCGTCCTGGCGAAAAGCAGGCTTCAACGCGGCCAGCTTCGACTCGCTCGTGTCCGGTCGCGGATGCTCGTCTCGCTCGGCCTCGCCGACCGGGACGAGCTCGTCGGCGAAACGCCCGGCCTCGTCGGCCGCAGCCCAGCGCCGCTGCGACTGCAGGCCGAAGGCATCCTGCTCCTCGCGCGAAACCCCGTAGCGCTCCGCCACGTTCTCGCCCGTCTCGCCCATCGACTCGAGCGGGAACAGCTCCTCCAAGCGCGGGTTCGGGAAGCGCCACCCGAGTGTCGTGTCATAGACGGTTCGGTCTCCACGAGGAAATCCGTGCTCCGGCTTGCCGAAGACGAACGGCGCGCGGCTCATCGACTCGACTCCGCCCGCGACGTAGAGGTCGCCCTCACCGGCCACTATGGCGTGACAGGCGGAGACAATCGCTGAGAGCCCCGAGGCGCAGAGCCTGTTGACGGTCACACCCGGAACCGAGTCGGGCAGCCCCGCCAGCAGCGAGGCCATCCGGGCGACGTTGCGGTTGTCCTCGCCCGCCTGGTTCGCACAGCCGAAGTAGACGTCCTCGATCTCGGCGGCGTCCACGCCGGCCCGCTCGACGGCCTCGCGGATCACGAGCGCCGCCAGATCGTCGGGCCGCACGCCCGACAGGACGCCGCCGTAGCGCCCCACCGCCGTGCGGACGCCGCTCAGAATCACTGCCTCGCTCACGAGTCCGAGGCTAGCTCACGGGCGCGTAGCGCCTGTCCGCGCAGCGGACCAGGGGCGTAACCAGCGCGGAGCGAGTGTGGAGGTTCCCCAAGGAGCTAGGCGACGAAGTCAAGGTGAACCGGAGCTTCAAAGGCGCCGAGCTCCTCGCCGCGGCGCAGCAGCTCGGCTACAGCCTGCCGGCCCTCCTCGCCGTAGTCGCACGTGTACTCGTTCACATACATGCCGACGAAGCGATCGGCGAGCTCGGTGTCGAGCCCACGCCCGAACCCGAGCGCGTACTCCATCGCCTCCGCCCGGTGGTCGAGACCGGCCTGGATCGACTCGTGCAGCACCTCGGAAAGCTCGTGCAGGACATCTGGACCAAGGTCACGCCTGGCGACGTTGATCCCGAGCGGCAACGGCAGACCGGTCTCGAGCAGCCACCACTCGCCGAGGTCGACGGCCTTCCGCAGGCCTTCCGCCTCATACGTGAGCTGACCTTCGTGGATCAGGAGCCCGGCGTCCGCGCGTCCCGACTTGACCTCATCGAGGATCTGGTCGAACGGCACCTCGCGGAAGCGGAAGTCGCCGAGGTAGAGCCTCAGGACGAGGAACGCCGTCGTCATCCGCCCGGGCACCGCGATCTCGAGCAACTGCAGCTGCTCGCGCTTGAACTCCTCACGAGCGACCACCACAGGTCCGTAGCCCGATCCCATGCTCGCCCCGTGGGGCAGCACCGCGTAGCGATCCTGGACATACGGGTATGCGTGCAGCGAGATCGCGGTCGTCTCGAGCTTGCCGTCGACCGCCCACTCGTTCAGCGTCTGGATGTCGCGCAGCACGTGCTCGAACTCGAACCCGCGCGTGTCGATCTGGTTCGCGGCGAGCGCCCAGAACATGAACGCGTCGTCGGGATCAGGGCTGTGTCCGAGCCGGATCAGCACGCGGCCACGCTAACAGGCTCGATCCAGACGAAGACGCAGCTCGGTCTCGCACTCTTTTCGCGGAGCCGGGTCGAGCGGCCGCGCCGCGCAGGTCGGCGCGGCCTCTTAGGCGGGCATCGCAAGCGACGTCGTGCAACGAGCGACAGGCGCAGCTCGGTCTCGCGCTCGCTTCGCGGAGCCGGGACGAGCGGCCGCGCCGCGCAGGTCGGCGCGGCCTCTTAGGCGGGCATCGCAAGCGACGCCCTAGTATGGAACCGGTGGCCGGTCCAGCGCTCACCGACTCGATCCAGGACTACCTGAAGGCGATCTACAAGCTCCAGGAGGGCGAAGCGCGCGTCTCGGTCACCGCGCTCGCCCGCGAGCAGGGCGTCGCGGCAGGCTCGGCGAGCGAGATGGTCAAGAAGCTGGCGGCGCTCGAGCTCGTCGACCATGCGCCCTACAAAGGCGTTCGCCTCACGGCTGCAGGCGAGCGCGTCGCGGTCGAGGTGATCCGCCACCACCGGCTGCTCGAGCTCTACCTCGCCAAAACACTCGGCCTTGACGTCGACGATGTCCACGACGAGGCCGACCGGCTCGAGCACGTGCTCTCAGAGGAGCTGGAGGCGAGAATCGACCGTGCGCTCGGCTTTCCGACACACGATCCACACGGGGACCCAATCCCCAACGCGGCACTCGAGTGGCCCAAATCTCAGACCGCGTAATAACCCGTCCAGAAAGGGTCACCGGTACCGGCTTTGCCACCCGGGATTGGACGGACGTCCGGGCCAAGCCCGGACGTCCTCCAGATCGGCGTCGCGAGCGAGCGCCTTAGCGGCCGAAGAACCAGCGCTCGAGGGGCTTGAGGAGCTCCTCTCGCGCGAACCTCTCGATGTCCGCGGCTCGGCCGTCCTGGGCCGAGACGCGGGAATCGTCGTCGAGGGCCGCGTTCGCGCATTCGAGCGCGTCCTCGAGCTCGTACCCCTCGAAGACGTAGTCGTCGGGGCGCGCCTGCTCTGTGGGCCGGTGCTGCGGATTGATCGCGCGGCCGACCGCCCAGATCGCACCGGGCTTTCGCTCGATCCAGATCACCACGCGCTCCGAGACACCCGCGTCGTCGACACCTTCGAGCACGCGCTGGGCAAAGACGGCGCTCGACTCCTGGCGCTTCACGCCTTGGACCCTAGCGCGCCGCTCCATATGGTCTCGTGCTCAAGCCGGCAATTTCCGTGAAACCGCATTAGAACGGCCGCGGCGGCAAGGCCGCCCCGGCCTCCAAGCGGCATCGCAAGCGACGCCTCGGCCTGCCCATAGAATCGCGTCATGGCCAGGCTCCGAAGCTTCGTCCGGAATCCGTTCTCGTTCCTCTTCGCCGGCTCGTCGAAGGAGGAGCGGATCGCGGCCTACATCATCCGTGAGCACAACCGGGGACGGCGCCTCACCGAGATCCTCGACGACCCGTACGTCCGCAACCGCGTCACGGAGAGGGAGGTCGCCCGGCTGCTCGAGCGACCCGAGGTGATCGAGGCGCTCGGGCGGGCAACCGTGAGCGAGGCAGAGAACGAGCTCGGCTAGAGCCGCTTCCCGACCTTCTTCTTCCGAGCCTTCTCCAGCGCGACCGCGCCGATGGCGACGTCCCAAGCGGCGAGCCCGTTCGACTTGAAGACGACGATGTCGTCGGCGGCCTGACGACCCTCGAGCTCGCCGGCGACCACCTCCTGCAGCTCGTGCACCTCGAGCCAGTCCAGGACTCCCGCCTCGACCGGTTCGATCAGATCGCCCGACTCGATCCGCGCCTGCGCGCGCGAATCGCAGCAGACGAACGCCGCTCGCTCGAGGACGACATTGTCCAGCTCTCGCGAGCGCGAATCGTTGGCGCCCACCGCGCAAACGAGGGCGCCGGGCTGCAGCCACTCGCCCCGAAGCACCGGGTCCCTCGAGGTCGTGACCGTGACGACCACGTCGCACCTGGCCGGGTCCCGGTGAGACTCGCCGGGCTCGGCGCCCGTCTCCTTGCAGAACTCGGCGAGACTCTCAGGCGTCCGGCAGTACGCGACGACGCGCTCGATCCCAGGCAGCGCCTCGCGGATGCAGGCGACCTGGCTCCGGGCCTGCCAGCCGCACCCGAGCACGCCGAGGCTGGCAGCGCCTTCGCGGGCGAGAAACTTCGCCGCGACGCCGCTGGCAGCGCCGGTGCGGAGCTGACCCAGCTTGTCCGCTTCGATTACGCCGGCGAGCTCAGCCCGACCGATGTCGAAGAGGACGACGACGAACGGCGTCCCGCCGGGCAGCCACGCGTAGGTCTTGACTCCGGCCAGCCGAAGCTCGCGGTCGACCGCCGCCATCACCGCGAAGACGCCGTCCTCGAGCCGCAGCCGTTCGCGCGGCCGGTTCTCGATCTCGCCTGCGGCGAGCCGCCGGAAGCAGCCCTCCACGGCCTCGAGCGCGTCTGCCGGGGTCAGCAGCGAGCCCACGTTCGCTTCAGTCAGATAGAGCGGCAAGCCGAAGGCAGTCTAGGAGTCGGGGATTGGCGAGCCGGCCACGCACTTTTGGTAGGCCGGTCAGCCTCGGCCCGGGCGATGACTAGTCGCGACCCGTCGCCCGTAGTACGTTCGGCGTGTGCAGGCGAGCATCGCGGCACCTGGCGAGACCGGGCCGACTTTCCAGGCACGCCTCGGCGCCCGCGTTCGCGCAGCCGCGCTGATTCCGATCGTCATGGATCTGCCCGGCCTTGCCGGCGCGGCGCGCGCCTTGACGTCCGATCCAAGAATCGAGCAGTTCGAGATCGACGGGGTCCCGGTCACGGTCACGCGGCCGGCGGCCGAGGGGCCATTTCCGGCATGGGTGTTCGTGACAGGCGCGCACCCGCTGCGGCGAAGGGAGCCTGTCGTGCAGCGGCTTGCCGAAGGCCTCGCACGCTCGGGCTATGTCACGCTCGTTCCCGACCTCCCCGGCCTCGGCGACGGCCAGCTCACGCGCCGGACGCTCGACGCCGCCGTGGCCGTAATCGAAGCGGCCGTCGCGAGGCCCGACGTCCGCGGCCGGACGGCTCTCGTCGGCGCGTCCGCCGGCGCGAGCATCGCGCTCCTCGCGGGCGCGCGGCCCGAGCTAGCCGATCGCATCTCCGTCGTCGCCGCGATCGCCCCGTTCGCCGATCTGCGCAAGATCCTCTGCCTCGCAACGACCCGTCGCTACGAGCACCAGGGAGAGTTCGCCGAGTACGAGGTACCGACGCTGCTTCGCCGCGCGGTCGGCCGCTCGCTCGTGGCCGCGCTTTCCGACTCCCCCGAGCGCGAAGCGCTTCTGACCCGGCTGGGCACGATCGAAGACGTTGACCACGATCCGTTCGATGCCCTCCGCCTCGAGGATGGGACCGCCGGAGTGACCGCGCCCCTGATCGAGCTGTTCGCGAATCGCGACCCGGCGCGTTTCGACGAGCTCTTCAACGCCCTACCTGTTGAGGTTTGCTCCGCGATCGAAGAGCTCTCGCCGCTAGCCGCGGCAGGGCAGGTCAGAGCGCCGGTCGAGCTCGCCGTCCCGCCGGAGGATCCGTACTTCCCCTCCGGCGAGGCTCGCGCGCTCGCCGACTCGCTGCCGAACGTCCGCCTCACCGTCACGGCGACCCTCGACCACACCCGCCCGATGGCCTCGCTCCGGCGTCTCGGCGGTCTACAGAAGTTCGAGGCGTTCGTCGTCAGAGGCCTGGCCGCGGCGGCCGGCTAGCGATGGCCACCGCGGCGGCAGGCCGCGCGCCTCAGCTCACGAAGGCGCTGCTGATCACGATCGTTGCCGCGACCGTCGCCGGGGTCGTCGGCTTCACACAGGCGCGCCAGAGCTCAGCGATCGACCCACAGCTCGCGGCGGGCTACCTCTGGTTTTACTCGGGCCTCTTTCTCGTCCGCGTGGCCGGTCAACTCCTGGTCAGAGCGCGGCGGCCGGCGTGGCTGCCGCCGGACGAGGAGTGGAATCTGACGCCCTACCGTTTCCTGCTCCCCGTTCAGCTCACGATCCTCGGCCTGATGGCCTGGATCGACGCGGACCTTTCGCGCGGCGGATTCTGGGCGACCCCGAAGCCGAACTTCGGCCAAGCCGTGCTCTGGTTTGCGTACGCCTACGCGGCCGCGATGCTGGTTCGATATCTCCTCCGCATGCGGCGCCGCGCGGAGCAGCGCTGGTTCGGCGGGTCGATCCCGATCGTCTTCCACTGGGTGCTCGCGTCGTACCTCTATGTGCTGGGAAGCTTCCATGCCTCCTACTGAGACACGGGTGGCGATCGTCGGCGCCGGCGCCGCGGGCCTCTCGGCGGGTGCCGCGCTGAAACAGGTCGGGCTGAACGCTGTCCTGTTCGACAAGGACGAGCAGGTCGGTGGCACCTGGGTGCGCCGGTACGAGCGTCTGCACCTGCATACGGTCCGCCGCTTCTCCGGGCTCGCGCACTATCCGATCCCGCGAACGTATCCCGGCTACGTGCCGAAGGACATGTTCGCCGCTTACCTCCAGGAGTACGTGGACCACTTCGACCTTGACGTGCGGCTCGGTCGCCTGGTCTCGGCGGTGCGGCCGGAGAACGGCCGTTGGCTGATCGAGACCGACGGCGGCGACTGGCTCGCGAACGTGGTCGTGATTGCGACCGGCCGTTACAACGAACCGCGGATTCCAGACTGGGAGGGGCTCGAAACCTTCGGCCGCCGAGTCGTCCACTCCATCGATTACCGCTCGGGTGACGACTTCCGCGGCGAGCGTGTTCTCGTCATCGGGATCGGGAACAGCGGTGCGGAGATCGCGGCGGACCTGGCTGAGCAGGGCGCGTCCTTCGTCGCCGTCTCGGTCCGGACGCCACCGCCGATCATCCCGCGCGACCTGTTCGGTGTGGTGCCCGTTCAGCTGCTCGGGCTCGCGTTCACACCTGTCCCGGCGCCGCGGCTGCTTGATCGCGTCGGCGCGGGGCTCCGGCGAATCGGGACCGGCGACCTGCGCAAATACGGCCTCGCCAAGGCCGAGTGGGGGCCGTTCACGTCGCGACGGCCGGCCGTGATCGACGTCGGCTTCCTGCGCGAGCTGAAGGGCGGACGGGTTCATGTCCGTCCGAACGTCCGGCGGTTCACGGAGAACAGCGTCGTGTTCGTGGACGGTCGCGAGGAAGAGTTCGATGCGGTCGTCGCGGCGACCGGGTTTTCGTCGAAGCTGGCCGAGCTGCTCGACGTTCCCGGCGCCGTCTCCGAAAGCGGGCGCCCGCGTTTCCGCTCCGGGCGGCCGACCGACTTCGCCGGCCTCTACTTCGCCGGCTTCGACGAGACGACTCGGGGCGTGCTATACGAGGCGAACCGTGACTCGCGCCGCCTCGCGCCGGCGATCGCCGAGTACTTGAAGCGGACTCCGTGAGGGTTGGGCAGCCGATCAAGTTCCTGATCGTCGGTATCGGCGGGTACGTCGCAAACCTCGGCGTCTTTGCCCTCGTCTACGGGCTCGGAGTGCAGTACATCCCGGGGTCGATCCTCTCCTACTTCATCGCCAACGCCCTCATGTACTTCGGCAACCGCTACTTCACCTTCGGCCTCGGACACGAGGGCTTCTGGTCTGCGTACCTGCGCTACATGATCGTCGGCGCCGTCGTGGTTGCGCTCAACGCCGGCATCCTCGCCGCGCTCGTCCAGGGGACCGGGATCGATCCGCGCCTCGGCCAGGCGATCTCGCTGCTGCTGATCACCCCGGTCGCGTTCGTGCTCTTCAAGCGTTGGACGTTCCGGATCAGGCCGGCGTAGCCGTCTCGCCGAGGGCGTCCGCGAACATCGCCCGGTAGTGGCGGTACCACTCGCTCTGAAACCGCTCGTCCGGGTCGAACCGCCGCTTCAGCCGTAGAAACTCGGCGAACTGCGGATAGCAGGTCTCGACCTGCTCCCTGGTCGCCCAGCGGTGGTAGGTGAGGTAGTACTTGCCGCCCCGCTCGATGCCGCGGTCGATCAGCCGCCTGAACGCCTCGGCCGAGCTCTCGATCCCGGCCGGCGTATGCGTCGTGCAGATGTTGAAGATGATGCAGGCCCAGCGGTCGGTCGCCCAGGCGAGAAAGGTCTCGTCGTCTCGCTCGACGAGCCTGATCGTCCCGTAGACGACGTTCGTCCCGTGCTCGCGGAAGTCGTCGGCCACGGCCGCCATGAAATCGGCCAGACGGTCGCGCGGGACGTAGATCTCCGTGATCATCTCCGTGGCGGCGTCGGTGGCGCCGAGCCGCACGTCGAGGGCCCCGTGATAGCCGTCGGAGTAGTCGGCGAACTGGTGCGCGTCCGAGTAGTAGAGCTGGCCCGAGGTCGCGAGGTAATGGGTCGAGTACACCTCCCAGGCGCGCGCCTTGTCGGTGTGGGCGAGGTAGATCAGGTTCTGCCAGTCGTCCGTGGAGAGCCCTCGCTGCCCGGCCGGCGGCGCGTCGGCGCCCTCGACCGGCCGGTAGCACGAGAAGACACCCCGTCGCAGGAAGTCGTCGCTCGCCGGGTCGATCGCGAACTGGAAGTCGCCGTAGAGGAAACCGTCGGCGATCCGCCGGGCGAAGAGCGGCATCAACTCGTCGAGCGACGCGATCTCGACCACCCGCTCCAGGACTCGGCGCGGGACGAGCCTCAGCCTCGTCGAGTAGATGCAGCCGAAGAGGCCGTAGCCGCCGACGACCAGGCGGAGGAGCTCGGGGTTTTCCTCGCGGCTGCATGTCACCGCATCGCCGTCGGCGTCGACGAGCACGAGCGACTCGACGTCAGCCACGATCGGCTTGAGCCTCAGCCCGCGGCCGTGGACATTTGCCGAGACCGCTCCGCCGAGCGAGAGCCGGTCCGCACCGGTTTGCTTCTGGGCAATCCCCCACTGATGCTCGCCGGCCTGCTGCTCGGCCCTCAGCCACTCGATCAATCCCGGCCACTGGAGCCCGGCCTCGACCTCGATGACTCCTCGCTCACGGTCGAAGTCGAGCACCCTGTCGAGGCCGCGCGTGTCGAGGAGGCGCCCGCCGGCGCAGAACTGCTGGCCTCCCATCGCGTGACGGCCGCCGGCGAT
>WNGJ01002728.1_pt1 | contig 18021 bp, 15 predicted proteins | sample 5400611 | NCBI WGS metagenome assembly WNGJ01 (sample SAMN13153375, study PRJNA577476) | soil metagenome | isolation source: 40 cm soil or saprolite under Garry oak tree replicate 1 | place: USA:California | collected 2016-06-15 | reverse complement strand
AATCCCGGTACCGTGACGAACGTGATCCTGCAAGCCGTCCGGGCGACCTCCTAACCTAGGCCTTCGCCTCAGGCAGCAACTGGCACGGCCGACAGAGGATGCCTGCCGCGGGGATCCGCGCGGCAGGCATCACCCGTCGGCGGCATCCCTTCACAGCAATCACACGACCAGGCAGGTGCCACCTGACGAGGCCAGCCGCCAAGGATGATCTTGCTATCGGCAAGACTGGCGTGCGAGCGTTTCGGCGTGGCGTTCCGGAAATGCCGGTGGCGGCTGCTAGTGTAGAACAAAGAATCCAAACAAGATCATCACCTGGATGACCTTGACGTCCCGGCGGAAGACCGGGGCGCGCCGCGGAAGGGAGCGCCATCGGGGAACCGTCTTGATCATGAGCCGCGCCGGCCCGGGGAGGTGAGGGAGATGAGCCTCGTTCCGCCGCCTGTGAGCACGACCCAGGCGCTGGGGATGCTGGAGTCCGCGATGGGGTACCTGTCCGCGGCCGACGCGACGGCGATGGCGGCGGAGAACCAGGCGCAGTGCCTGATGGCGCTGGAGCGGGTCAGTTCGATGGGCACCGCGGCGCGGGCCTCGATCCTAGCCGCGTTCACCGCCGGGCAGGGGTACAGCGCGGACGCGGATTACAGCCCGCGGGCCTGGCTGATCCACAAGACGAAGGTGACCAAGGGCGCGGCGGTCGGGTACACGGCGTGGGCCCGGCGGACGACCGCGCATCCGCAGGTGGTCGCGGCGCTGGCCGACGGGGCGATGTCGGAGTCGTTCGGCCGGACGATCTGCCAGTGGACCGACCGGCTCCCGGAAGACTGCCGGCTGGCCGCGGACACCATCTTGGTCACCGCCGCCAGGGCCGGGATGGACCTGCGGGACCTGGGTGCGCTGGCCGCGGAGATCTACCAGCGGTCCCGGCCCGGTACTCCGGATGAGGACCCGGACCGGGCGTTTGAGGACCGCGCGGTGCGGCTGGTGACGACGTTCGGCGGCGCGGGCGTCCTGGGCGGTGACCTGACGCCGGAGTGCGCGGCGGTGGTGGGTGCGGTGCTGGACGCGCTGGCGGCCCCGGCCGGGGCGCAGGACACCCGCACCCACGAGCAGCGGTATCACGACGCGCTTCAGGAGGCGATGCGCAGGCTCCTCGCTGCGGACCTGCTGCCGGAGCGGGCCGGGCAGCCGGTCAAGGCCCTGGTGCACGTCTCCCTGGCCGACCTGATGGTGCTGGACGGCAGCTCCGCGCTGCTGCAGGAGTGGACCGCCGGGGTACGCGCGCAGTGGGCCGCGCACCGCGCCGCCGCCTCGATGGGCGGCAGCGACGGCGGCGCGTGGCTGGACGGGGACGCCGCCGCCGCGATGACCTGCGACGCCTCCGCGATGCCGGTAGTGACCGGGGACGTGAACCCGGCGGCGCTGGAGGAGCTGGTCCGGCTGTGCGTCCAGCTAGACAGGCTCCGCCGCCACTCCGGCGCGGCTGGCGACGGCGGCCCGGGTGCGCCCGCGCCGGACACCACCCGCGCGTGGGAGGCGCTGGAGCAGGCGGTCATCGGCCAGGCCGTGGACCTCCTGTCCGGGCCGGGCGGGCTGGCGTCGTTCCTGCGGCGCCGGCAGCTCGGCGTACGGCTTGGCGGCCCCAGCCTCCCGCTGGACGTCGGGGTCAGCCGCGACATCCCGGCCGCGATCCGCCGCGCGGTCATCCTGCGGGACCAGCACTGCCGGTTCCCCGGCGGCTGCGACCAGCCCGCCGCGGCGTGTGAAGTGCACCACCTGACCCACAAGGCCGACGGCGGCAAGACCAGCGTGAAGGACTGCGCGTTGTTCTGCACCTTCCACCACCAGGTTGTGATTCACCAGCAGGGCTGGACCGTGGTGCTGAACCCGGACGGGACCACCACCGCGTGGAACAAGGACAAAACGAAGATCCTGCACAGTCACAGCCCGCCCGCCAGGCCCGGGTGACACCCCGGCCAGCCAGGGCACGCAGCACCAGATGAACACCTGCCTCAGATTCAGGGCCACGGTGTCATCTGGTGCTGTTCTGTGACGTTAGGGTGAGCGCATGGCGGATGCGGGCGGCCCTCGGCACGTCGCCTGGGTGACCGGGGCCAGCCGCGGCGTCGGCCGCGGGGTCGCGGTGGCCCTCGGGCGGGCCGGCTGGGTGGTGTACGTGACCGCCCGGTCCTCGGCGGCGGGGCGGACCGGGCACCTGCCCGGAACGGTCGAACAGGCCGCGGACGCGGTGACCGCGGCCGGCGGACATGGCGTCGCGGTGCCGTGCGATCACCGGGACGACGCGGCGGTCAAGGCGGTCGCTGCCCGGATCGCGGCGGATCACGGCCGCCTGGATCTGCTCGTCAACAACGCGTGGGCGGGTTACGAACGGCTCAACGCCGGCGCGTGGGAAGAATGGAACGCGCCGCTCTGGCAGCAGCCGCTCGAGCTGTTCGACGCGATGTTCGGCGGCGGGGTGCGGACCCACTACGTCGCGACCGCGGTGTGCGCGCCCCTGCTCATCGCGACCCCGCACAGCCTGGTGGTGACCGTCTCGGTGGCGGTGCCCGAGACCGAGCAGCATGCGTACGGCGCCGCCTACGCGATGGCCAAGACCGCGGATGACCGCCTCGCGCTGGCCGCCGCGATCCAGCTCGGCGAGCACGGGGTGGCCTCGATGGCCGTGCACCCGGACTGGGTGCGCACCGAGGGCGTCATGCAGTTCGCGGACCAGGTGGACCTGTCCGCGTCGCAATCCCCGGAGGGAGTGGGACGGGCCATCGCCGCGCTGGCCGGGGACCCGGAGGTGCTGAGCCTGACCGGCCAGGCACTGGGCATCAGGGCGCTCGCGGCGCGCTACGGCGTCGACGTGTCCAGCTGAGGAGGGTAGAGGGTCGAGGTCCAGATGTGCAGGAGGGTGCTGATCAGGGTGTCCTGGTCGTCGAAGGGCGGGGTGCCCGTCGCCGCGAGGTAGTAGAGGCGCTCGCCGAGCCAGGTCAGCGCGGCGGCGACGGCGGGGATGTCCTGGCCGGCCAGCCGCTGCCGGGCGCGCGGGTCGGCGTTGATCTGAGCCACCGTGGCGTCGGTGAAGGTCTGCATCTGCTCCATCCACAGCGCCTCCAGGCGCGGGTCGGTGCGCCAGTTCTCCACGATGGCGCGCAAGACGGGCGCGCTCGCCTGCCACAGCTCGGCCCCGGCGGTGATCCCGGTGCGCAGCGCGGCCGCCGGGTCGGCCGGGCCGGCCAGCCACGGCGCCGCAGCGGCGTGTCCGCGGGCGACGGCACGCCAGACGAGTTCGGCCAGGACGTCCTGCTTGCTGTCGAAGTAGAAGTAGAAGCTGCCGCGGGAGACCCCGGCCGCGGCGAGGATGTCGCTGACGGCCAGCTCGCCGAACGGGCGATCGGCGAGCAGCCTGGCGGTGGCGGCCAGGATGGCCTCGCGCAGGTCTGCTGGGCGCGGAGGAAACCAGCCGGATCACCCTGCCCGGCGGTCAGGTGCTGACCATCGAGCTGCGCTTCGGCGACAGCACGCTGGCGATCTCGGACGAGTTCCCGGACATGGGCGTGGTCTCGCCGCTGACGCTCGGCGGCACCTACGGGGCGCTGCACCTGGCCGTCGAGGACGCCGACGCGGTGTGGCAGCGGGCGCTGCAGGCGGGAGGATGCGAGTTCGAGCCCCTGCACGACGCGTTCTGGGGGGTGAGGACTGGGCAGTTCATCGACCCGTTCGGCCATCGCTGGGCGATCGACCAGCACATCAAGGATGTGCCGCACGAGGAGGTCGTGCGCCTCGCCGCGGCGGCGTTCGGCGGGGATCCGGGCTGACAGCCACGCCGTTCGGCCCTACCTGACCGGTCCCGGGTCCTACTGGAGGAAGTCGCGGAGCGCGGCGGTTACCAGGTCCGGCGCTTCTTCCGGCAGGAAGTGACCGGTGGGCAGGGCCTCGCCGCAGACGTCGCCGGCGTACTCCCGCCAGATGCTGAGCGGCTCGTATTCGCGGCCGACGAAACCCTGCGCCCCCCACAGCACCAGGACCGGGCATTCGAGCTTCTGCCCGGCGGCAAAGCTCTCGTCGTCGTGGACGAGATCGATGCTCGCCGCCGAACGGTAGTCGGCGCACGAGCCCGCGATCGTCCCGGGGTCGCTGAAGCAGCGGATGTAGTCCGCCATCGCGGCGACGTCGATGCTCGCGCCTTGGCCGAGGAGCGGGCCGACGATGGAACGGATCCAGTAGCCGGGGTCCGCGCCGATCAGGTGCTCGGGGATGCCACGCCCGACCGGGAGGAAGAACCAGTGGTAATACGCCGTGGCCATGGTCCGCGTCACGTTACGCAGGACATGCCGGGGTCGGCGCGATGTCCAGGACGGCGAGCCGGGTGACGGCTCCGGGGTAGTCCAGCGCCAGCCGGTGCGAGACGCGCGCCCCGCGGTCGTGGCCGACCAGCTGGAACGGCCCGAAGCCGAGCTGGCGCATGAGCCCCACCTGGTCGCGGGCCATGGACCGCTTGGAGTAGGCGTCCCCGGCGGTGTCCGGGGCGGGCTTGCCCGAGTCGCCGTAGCCGCGCACGTCGGCGAGAACGACCGCGTGGTCCTCGGCGAGGGCGGGGGCGACGTGCCGCCACATGACGTGGTTCTGGGGATAGCCGTGGAGCAGCAGCACGGGCGGACCCGACCCCGCGATGGCGCAGTTGACCGTGACGCCTGCCACGTCCACGCGCCGGTACTCGAACTCGGGAGGCAGCAAGGACGGTGTGGTCATGAGGTCCCCCAGGGGCGGCCCGCGAAAACCGCGAGATGGAGCGACACGAGCGTGTCCTCGAGGTCCGGCAGGGTGTCGGTCCGGCCCGCGTAGACCGCGGACCGCACCAGCTCGGCCGTGGCGCCGGCCAGCGCGAGGTAAGCCTCCGGTGGGACGGCCGGCCATTCCGGGTGGCGCTCCCGCGCGCGCTGGTGCCACCGCCGGTTCAGGTCGGCGAACAGGCGTGGCCCGGCGTCGAGCCGGCTGGCCGCCGCCGGACCGGCCGCCGGCATGTGGATGTAGAAGACCTGGGCGAAGGCCGGCTCGTCGGCGAGGAAGGTGAGAAACCCCCGGTACGAGGCGCGGAGCAGGTCCTCATCGCCGGCCCCGTCGGGCAGCGCCCGGGTCGCGGACACGACGCGGGCGATCATAAGCTCCCGGCCCTCGCCGGTCGCGGCCAGGAAGCACTCCTCCTTGTTCGCGAAGTGGGCGTAGAAAGCGGCCCGGGACACCCTGGCCCGCCGCACGATGTCGGCGACGGTGACGGCCGGGTAGCCGGACTCGGACACCGCGGCGATCACCGAGTGCAGCAGCCGTTCCCGCTGCGACGCGCGGACGGCCCGCAGCGGCAGGCGGCTGCGGCCGCGGGGAAGACCCGGCTTGCCCTCGTGCGTCCGGGCGAGTGTCCCCCCTTGCCTGGTTTCGGCCACAGGATTACAGTAACCGGCATGACCCTAAAGTACGGATTCGTACTTTAGCTGATGACTATTATCAGCGAATCTGCGAGGCTGACGGAACTGGCGGCCGAGTTCCCCGGCTACGACTTCGGCACGCAGCGGACCTGGCAGGGGGTCTCCCTCACCGCCATCCGCCAGGACGGTTCGGCCCGGTCCGGCTTGTACGCCGTCATCACCGCCGACCTCGACGAGATGCGCCGCGCCCTGCTTGAGGATGCGGGGCTCGAGGAGGTGAGCGCGGTGCAGATCGTGGTCGATGACCTGACCGGCCCGCAGATAGCCAGGTTCCTCGACGAGCACGTCTGCCAGATGCTGTCGGTCACGCCGCCGGAGAGCAAGCACGCGCTGGATCTCGACGCACTCCGCGGACCAGGGATCACGTTCTGGTCGGTCATGGACGGCGGCACCGTGATCGGTTGCGGGGCGCTCAAACGGCTGGACGCGAACCACGGCGAGGTGAAGTCGATGCGCACCGCGCCGGCCCGCAAGCGCAGCGGGATCGCGTCCATGATGCTCGAGCACATCATCACCGAGGCCAGGCGGATGGGCTTCAGCCGGCTGAGCCTGGAGACAGGTTCGGCTGAGTTCTTCCGGCCCGCCCGGAAGTTGTACGAGAAGTTCGGGTTCGAAGCCTGCGAGCCATTCGCGGACTACCGGCCCGACCCGCTCAGCGTGTTCCTGACCAGAAGGCTCTAGGGGCGTGGTAACCGGCTCACGCGGGGGAGCTCGGGGACCAGGCCTCGTCCGATCCGCATGAGCGCCTCCGCCTGGTCCGCTTCCACCGGCATGGCCAGCAGGTAGCCCTGCCCGAACTGGCAGCCCATCGAGACCAGCAGGTCTCGCTGCACCTCGGTTTCGATTCCTTCGGCGATGACGTTGAGGTGCAGTGTCCCGGCGATCCTGATGATGCCCTCCACCAGGGCCAGCCGCTGCTGCGAGGTGCCGATCCCGTCGACGAAGGACTTGTCGATCTTGAGCACGTCTATCGGCAGTTCGCGCAGGTAGCTGAGCGAGGAGTACCCGGTACCGAAGTCGTCGATCGCCAGCTTCACGCCGATGAGCTTCAGCTCCATGAGGTCGGCGTAGACCCGTTCGTCCCGGCGGAGCAGCACGCTCTCGGTGAGCTCGAGGATCAGCGCCGACGGCGCCAGGCCCGTCTCGGCCAGGACCCGCCGCACGCCGTCGACGAAGCCGGGATCACGGAACTGGCGGGCCGAGACGTTGACGCTGACGTACAGCGGTGCCTGGCGCGGCGCCCGGCGCATCCACTTGACGATGTCCGCCACCGCCTGCCCGAGCACCCAGGAGCCGAGGGGGACAATGTGACCTGTCTCTTCGGCCAGTTCGATGAACTGGCCGGGCTGCATCATGCCCCACTCGGGATGCGGCCACCGCACCAGGGCCTCGAAGCCGGCGATCTCGCCGTCGGTCAGCGAGACGATGGGCTGGTAGGCCAGGGTGAACGCGGAGTTCTTCACCGCGTCCTCCAGGGCGGCCTGCACCTCCCGCCGCCGGACCATGCCTGCGCCGAGAACGGCCTGGTAACGACGCCACTGCCGCTTGCCGGCCGCCTTCGCCGCGTACAGGGCCAGATCCGCATGGCGGAGCAGTTCGTCGACGTCAGCACTGTCTTGCGTGGTGGCCACGCCGACGGTGGCCGTCGAGACCACTGACCCGTCGGCGAGAGCGAAGGGCTCACCGAACGCCTGGACAATGCGCTCAGCGAACGCATCCACCGTCTCGGCATCGGCAGCATTCTCGATGAGCAGCGCGAACTCGTCGCCGCCCAGCCGCGCCACCGTGTCAGAGTCCCGCACGACGGCCGAGAGCCGTGTCCCGGCCGCCACCAGCAGTTCGTCGCCGACGCTGTGGCCCATCGTGTCGTTCACGACCTTGAAGTCGTCCAGGTCCACGAAGAGCACGCCGGCCGTCGTCCCGTCCCGCTGCGTCTGGACCAGGCCGTCGGCGGCCCGGTCCTGGAACAGCAGGCGGTTGGGCAGGCCGGTCAGTGCGTCGTGGAAAGCCCTGTGCTTCAGCTCAGCCTCGAGCTGGCGCTGCGCGGTCACGTCCCGCAGGGTGAGCACCAGGCCGCCGACCGTGCTATCGCGGCGCAGGTCGCTGTACCTGACCTGGACTTGAACGGCGACATCGTCACGGCGGGTGATCCGCATGTCCTCGTAGTAAGAGGCGCGGCCCGCGTGTTCCCGCATGCGCGCCAGCGCGCGGACGACCTCGTCGCGCTCTTGGACCAGGTCCCACAGGTAGGCGCCCTCCACGCCGATGTCGCCGAAGATGCTCGTGGCCGAGGGAGTCGCGTACCGGACCTTCCCGTCGTCGCCGATGATCAAGATGGCGTCCGAGGTGTCCTGCACCAGGGTGCGGAAGTAGGCCTCGCTCCCCCGGCGGATCACCTCCTGGCTGAGCATGGCGCGCTCGACGGCGAGGGCGGCCTGCTGCGCCAGGATTTCGAGCGTCGCAGACATGTCGGCCAGAGTCCGCTGCTCACCGAACACCGCCAGGACCCCGATGAGCGGATCTCCGGACGGACGCTCCTTGAGCGTGATCGGGCACAGCAGGATCCCGTCACAGCCGGGAAGTAGTTCCGTGGCCCGCTCACCGAGCGCAGTCGCGGCCAGGAATAGCGGCTGCGATCCGTCAAGGCGAGGCAGGTAGGTCTCGGTGAACTCCGCCAGCTGATTCATCCGCGACGAATCGTCGTCGGTGGTGGCCACGGCGCGGACCTTGCCGCCGTCGCGCATCACGAGCAGCGCCTCGCCCGGCGAGCGCGGGTCGAGCAGGGCGATCGCCGCACCTCTGACCGTGGTCGCGGCCTCCTGCACGGTGACCGCCGAAGCCAGGGACGCGCCAGCCAGCCTTACCGCACGCTCACGGCCCAGGGCGCGGCGGTGCGAAGCCGCCACGTCCCACAGCCGTGAGAGCACAAGCAGGTAGAGGAGGGCGGAGAACACCGCGATCACGCTGTCGTCGCGGTTCTGGTCGGCTAGCGACTGGATGAACAAGACGGCCGGGGCGATCAGCGACGCCAGCATGAGCACGGTCAGCCGGACGGGCGACGTCTCGGCGTGCTGCTGTGACACCGGCCGGGTCAGCTCAGACATGCTCGGCTGGAGGGCCGCGGCCCCCCACGCGACGTAGAAGACCGCCCAGCCCAGGTCGACGATGGTGCCGCTGTGAAACGACCCGTAGAGCTGGAGCAGGCCGAACAACGCGTCGGACACCAGCATCCCGACGGTACCGAGGGTAAGCAGGTAGACGGACGTGGTACGCCCGGTCCCAGCCACGAGCAGGCGGGCGATCATCGCCAGGACGAGCACATCGCCGAGCGGATAGGCGATCGCGACGCTTTTCTGGAGCCAGGTCAGCCCGGGGTTGTGCACATAGGGAAGGATCAGGTAGATCCACGACAGCAGGGCGAGCCCGATGGTCAGGATCAGGGCATCGATCAGGCTGCGCCGGTCCCGGTCCGGGGTGCGCCACCAGATGAAAATCAGCAACCCGACGGCATACAGCGGGTACGTCACCAGGTACAGGACGTCGGTGAACGAGGGAAACGGAACCTTCACCCGCATGATCTGCGTCAGCACGAGGAAGCTGACCTGACCAGCGGTGAAGCTCAGGTTCGCGCCGGCTAGCAGCAGCCATGGCGCCTTGCGGGCCGGGCGGTTGATGACCACGCCCGCCACGATGGCGACCACGCCGCTCAGGCCGATCAGGCCCCACGCCTCGACGTGCAGGCTGGGCAGCCAGTAGTACGTCGCGACGAGCAATGTCACCCAGATGAAATAGCCCGCCAGCACATGCCGTCGCGATGTCACGGCATCCCCTCCAGCTCGCCGTTCCGCCTTTGCGCGCTACCGTCGGCAGCGCACTTCCCGCGCTTAACCCCATCCTTCCCCAAGAACATCACCACAAGCACGTAGCGTCACCGCCCCCCAATAATCCCAGTAGCCCGATAGGTCGTTTATATTACGTTTTTACTCCGGCCTGCCATGAAGACCACGTCGCTTTCCTGGTCTCCACAGAACAGAAGTGAATAGGCCATAGGGCGTGTCAGCTGTGTCCTCAGCGGGCAGGAATGACCCGACCTGACAGGATCGCCTACACGACGAAACGGCTTGGTCGCGTCCAGCGAACGATAAGCGGGTGCACGCAAGCGGACCATGACTAATACGGATAAACCGTACATCACGCCAACTCGAGAGACAGCAGAATCGCCGGACGAGAGCACCTACATCGTCGCTGTCAACGACCAGGGCCAGCACGCGGTCTGGCCAGCGGAGCTGGCCCTTCCGGCCGGCTGGCGGCGGCAGTCGGCCGCTATGCCCAGACGGGCCTGCCTGGCTGCCATTGCCGCCGCATGGCCGGACATTGCTGTGCTCAGCGTCAGGGAAGCCGGGCAGGACGCGTCGGGGCGCGGGGCATCGGCGCGCGGCTCAATTCCGCCGGAGCATAATGCGCGGTACGTTCATGACCTATTCGGTGAACAGGCAACTGGCCGGCCCCGCTCGGCCGCGGTCGTCGCGGCGGGAAGCCGGCTGACATATCGTCAGCTGGACCAGTCGGCCAATCAGCTGGCGCACCATCTGCAGGGAATGGGCGTCGGCCCGGAGACCTTGGTCGGAGCCTGCCTCGAGCGCGGCACCGAGGCGATCCGCTGCCTGCTCGCGATCTTGAAGGCGGGCGGTGCGTACCTGCCGCTGGATCCGGCGCTGCCAGCCGCGCGTCTCAGCCAGATGTGCGCGGAAGCCCGCCCCAAGGTCATCATGGTGAGCCGCGCGGAGGCCGGGGCGTTCGCGGAAACTGACGCACGGCTGCTCCTGATCGACGAGTGGGTCCCGGGTGACCAGCCGGTCATGGCTCCGGACGTCAGCCTGCACGGGGATAACATCGCGTACGCCATCTACACGTCGGGCTCCACCGGCCAGCCCAAGGCGGTCGCCGTCAGCCACGCCTCCCTGGCCTGCGTCATCGGGGAACTATCCCGCGAATACCAGATCTCGCCCGCCGACCGGGTCCTGCAGCTGGCTTCCCTCGGCTTCGACACGTCGATCGAGCAGGTACTGGTGACCCTGATCAGCGGAGCGACCCTGATGCTGCCGGCCGCGGGGACGGTCGCGCCCACCGATCTGCTCCGCTACCTGGCCGAGCAGCAGGTCACCGTCGTCGACCTGACCCCCGCTTACTGGCACCAGATGCTCGCCGTCACCGAACCAGACGACGAGCGGCTGCGCAGCGTCCGCCTCATGATCACCGGCGGCGACCGGGCGAACCCCGCGGACTGCCGTGCGGCCCTGCGGGCGGCGCGCGGAGGCAGGTTGCTCAACGCCTACGGACTCACCGAGACCACGATCACCTCGACCCTCTCCGACGTCGGTGAGGAACACCTCACCTCGCAGGTCCCGGTGGGCAGGCCGATCCGGCACGCGCACGTGCTCGTTCTGGACGAGAACCTGAACCCGGTACCGGCAGGCGGGCTGGGCGAGATCTACATCGGCGGCTGCGGCATCGCCCGCGGGTATCTTGGCCGGCCAGAACTGACGGCAGAACTTTTCCTCCCGAACGGGCACGGCGTCCTGCCCGGCAGCAGGATGTATCGCACCGGAGACCTCGGGCGCTGGCGTGCGGACCACCAGCTGGAGGTCATCGGGCGGGTGGACCACCAGGTGAAGATCCGCGGCTTCCGGGTCGAGCCCGCTGAGATCGAGGGCGCCCTGGTCAGCCATCCCGGCATCGCGGGGGCGCTGGTCGTCGCGCACGATTTCGGCCCGGGTAACAGGCAGCTCGTGGCGTATTGCGTACCGCGCCGCGCCGAGGGACCGTCTGACGCGAGCCTGCGGGCCCTTCTTTCCGCTCGCGTGCCCGGCTTCATGATCCCGGCCGTGTTCATCGCGCTAGACCATCTGCCGCTGACGCCGGACGGGAAAGTCGACCGGCGGGCCCTGCCGCCTCCCGCGGCCGCGGGAGGCGGCAGCCTCGACGGAGGCTACACGCCGGTACAGGCAGGAATGTCACATCTGTGGTCCGGGATACTCAAGACCGGGCGGGTAAGCCTCGACGACGACTTCTTCCAGCTAGGCGGCAACTCGCTGCTGGCCGCGGAGATGCTGGCGCGCGTGCGCGTCATGTTCGGAATCGGCGCGAGCTACGTCCGTCCGCTCACCCGCTGCCTGCTGCGCGACGCAACCCTGCGGGGCTTTTCTGACGCCGCCCATGACGCCCGCGCGGGACGGCTCGGGGCGGGTCCGCGGGTGGACTTCACCCGCGAGGCCGAACTGGCTGATCCTGTCCGCCTCCGCCGCGACGCCGGACCGCCACCGGACTGGAGGCGGCCGCGAGAGATCCTCCTCACCGGGTCGACCGGCTTTCTCGGAGTTCACCTGCTGCGCGAACTGCTGACCGCCACCACCGCACGGGTCCACTGCGTGGTCCGCGCGCGCGACGCCGCACACGCGCTGCGGCGCATCGCACACGCGGCCGAACGCTACGAGGTCGGCGGCCTGGCCCTGGACCGCGTCGTGCCATTGGCCGGCGATCTCGCCGAGCCGGATCTGGGCCTGTCCCCCGCCGTCTTCAGCGAGCTGGCGCGAACCATCGACGTCATCCATCATGCCGGCGCGATCGTAAACTTCATCTACCCGTACGAGGACCTGCGGGCGGCTAATGTGACCGGCACCCGGGAACTAATACGCCTCGCCGGTCTTTACCGCGGAATACCTATTCACTATGTATCCACCACTACCGTGCTCGCTGGCTTCGGCGCCATGGGGGTGCGCGAAGTAACCGAGGACACGCCGCTGGCTTATGCCGATCACCTTTGCATGGGCTACATAGAGACTAAGTTCGTGGCCGAGGAACTTCTCAGGAACGCCGGGCGCGCGGGCTTGCCGGTGGCCATCTACCGGCCCCTTGACATTGTCGGAGATCACCGCACCGGCGTCTGGAACACCGCCACGGAAATGTGCGCGCTGATAAGGTTTATCACGGATACGGGCGTCGCGCCGGATATCGACCTGCCGCTCGATTTCGTCCCCGCCGATATATGCGCGGCATCCATCAGGCATATTTCTGCGCATGTCGAAGCATCCGGGCACACCTATCATCTCGCCAGCCCGAAATATGCGCTCCTCGGGTCCCTGGTTGACCGGCTACGCGGCCACGGATTCGCCATTACGTCCATACCTTACCACGAATGGGTCGACGAGCTGCTGAAATATGCCGCGCAAAACCCGGCCCACCCGATGACTCCCTTCGTCCCGCTCTTCGTCGACCTCTGCGAGGAAACCGGGCTCACGGTGGCGGAGATGTACCTCGAGCACATCTTCCCGTCCTACGACCGGTCACGTACGGAGCAGGCGCTCAGCGGCAGCGGAATAGCTTTCCCGCCGGTCGACGAGAAACTTCTCGATCTCCACATCGACCGGCTGATGGCAACGGGTTACCTGAAGAGCCCGGATTAGGGCCATGCCGGTTAGCCGCCATCCGGACTGGGAGTCATTCAAGATCACGCCGAATGTAGAGGGCGGCCCGGTCGCCTTCTGCGCGGACCTGAGCCCGGCCAGTGTGCTGAGCGCCTGCCAACATGGGATTTTCCCGTTTCCGGCGCCTGATGAATACGCCCGCGACATCAACGAATTCCAGTATGAGGATCAGGTTGCTGACGGCGTGATCGGCATCGTCGGCAGCACGCACGATGATCCTTACTGGGTGGGGTGGTGGTCGCCTGACCCCAGGCCAGTGATTAAGGTCTCCAATATTCACCTCGGCCGCAATGTCTGGCGGCAACTGCGGCGTGGCCACGAGCGGACGACCGCCAACGACTCATTCCTGCGGGTGGCCGAGGAATGCCGCGCGGGCCGCGAGCCGCGCTGGCTCACCGACACGCTGCTGGAAAGCATGGTCAGCTTGCACCAGGCAGGCTGGGCCCACAGCATCGAGGTGTGGCAGGACAGCGACCTGATCGGGGGTGCCATCGGCATCGGCGTGGGCCTGGTCCTCAGCGGGGATTCGATGTTCAGCCGACGTCCCGAAGCGGCGAGAATCGCGGTCGCGGATATGGCCGCACGATTCGCTCAGGCGGGCGGCGCGCTGATCGACGCACAGTGGGACAGTCCGTTCCTGCGGTCACTTGGCGCCGAACTCATGCCGCGAGACCATTACCTGTCCTTGCTGGCTGGTTCAGCGGAGCGCACGGTTCTTCCGCATCAGCCGCTCCTCGCGCGGCGACTCCTAGGAGGGGCCGCGCGGTAGGGGCGGTCAGGCCTGGGCCGCGGCCGGGATCCCTGGCGTCACTACGTCGGCCACGATGCAGGTGATGTTGTCCGGACCGCCGCCGTCGATGGCCAGCGCAATGAGGTCCTTGGCGGCCTGGTCGGGATCGCTGACTGTGAGCAGGACCTGTGCGATGGATTCGGCGGCTACGACGGCGTGCAGGCCATCGGAGCACAGCAGGTAGCGGTCCCCAGGCAGAGTCTGGCGCAGCTGGAGGTCGGGCTCGGAGCCGCGGTCCCCGGTAAGCGCCCGCAGCAGCAGCATCCGCTGCGGGTGCGACGCGGCTTCTCCCGCCGTGATCTTGCCGTCATCCAGCAGCGACTGCACCATCGTGTGGTCATGGGTTATCTGGAACACCTCGCCGTCGCGGACCAGGTAGGCCCGCGAATCACCGATGTGCACCAGCCCCAGCTGGGAGCCCGACCAGAGCAGGGCCGTCAGCGTCGTGCCCATGCCGTGCAGCGACGGGTCAACCTGGGCCATCTCGCGTAGCGCGCTGTTAGCTCGGCGCACCGCCCGAGCTCGTCATACAGGCGAAGCGCCTTGCGCGACAGCCCAGACGCACGGGCGAACGCCCCGCTGGTCATCAGCTCCACCTGCGTCCTCCTCATGCCGGGCAGGCTGCCCGGCGAAATCAGGGTCGGGCCTGCCCCAGGGGCGAGGTCAAACCGCATGTATCAGGGGTCACCGTCGGCCCCTCCGGATATAGGGGGTGAGGCATGAGCAGCGCTCGCTCGCCGGTTCAAAGGGCTGGCAGGCCGCCGGTATTTCCTGCCACGAACTGCATGCGGCGCGTCGTCGCCCGGTAGCACGTGACGTCGGCTATAGCATCCCCGGGAAAGACGGCAGCCGTCAAGGACGGCTAGGGCAGTGATATCTCACGCACTCTGGAGAAAACATGGCAAGCGGATCAGCTTATCCCGTCATATACATCCGGGGATTCGCGGGAAGTACGTCCAGCATAGATACCGTCACCGACGACCCGTTCTACGGATTCAACGACGGCGCGACGCACGTGCGGGTAAATGGACATGGCAATCCGCAGTTCTACCAGTTCGAGGGCCCCCTGGTCCGGCTCATGGAGGATGAGGACTACCGCGTCCCCATGCACGGCGGACAGCAGGCCTACCTCAGCAGATCCGGCGACGGCTCGCAGCCGCGGACATCGGTGTGGATCTACCGGTTCTACGACCCGGCTGCCGATACATTCGGCGCGCCCGCCGTGCCCTACGATCTGCCGGACGCCGCGCGCAACCTTCTCGCCTTCGTCGAGCTCGTCTTGGCCAAGACCGATTTCACTGATCAGGAGAATGGCGGCTCGCCTGCGGAGAAGAAGGTGTGGCTCGTCGCCCATTCGATGGGCGGCCTGATCTGCCGCAGCATGATCCAGAAAGTATGTCCGGATTCCGGCATAGCGGCCAGCGACATAGTCGACAAGGTCTTCACCTACGCGACCCCGCACAACGGCATCGTCTTCGGCGCCCTCGGCCTGAACATCCCGGTGCCGCAGATCGCGCCGTTCGATGCCCAGATCTTCAACCGGAAGGTCATGTACAAGTACCTGACCCCCGCGGCGGGACTCGAAAGCGCGCCTGGGATGCCAGACGGCTGGGATGCCCACGAGATCACGGGCTTCGATCCCTCCCGGGTGTTCTGCCTGATCGGGACCAACGCCGCCGATTACGGGATCGTTTCTCAGGCGGTGGGTCCCAAGAGCGACGGACTGGTTCAGATCGACAACGCGTACGTCCGGGGAGCCAACCGGACTTTCGTGCACCGTTCGCACTCTGGCCGGTACGGGGAAGTGAACTCCGAAGAGGGCTACCAGAGCCTGCGCCGCTTCCTGTTCGGAACCCGCAAGGCCACCGTCAGGCTGGTGGACGCGACTCTGCCCCCATCGACATCTCCCGACGTACTCGACGTATGGCAGGCCGAGGTCTGCGTCAGCGTCCGCGGGCTGCCCGTGCTGCTGGACGACCAGACAGCAGCTCACTACTGTCCGGTCGAACTGGGCACGGTCGCCGGCGCCCACGTGCCGGGCGGCGCGCCGGCTCCCTCGGACGACGTGGTGACCCCGGGGTCGGGCCCGGCCGCCGGGCCCGGCTCTGGCCCGCCCTTGACCACGGTTTTCCTCCTCGACCCAGCGCGGGCCAGGCAGATGCAGCGGGAAGACCTGCAGCCAGGAACATTCTCCCCGCGCTGCCGCTACTCCCTGCAGATCAAGGTGCTCCACCTGGAGGAGCAGCACGGCCTGTTCTTCTGGCATGACCACCTTGAAGGGATGGCCGAATGGCAAGACACCCTGGTCGTCGATGTCGGCCCCAGCGACGACGACGGGACCGAGCACGTGTGGGCCGCGTGGCAGGTCGACACAGACCAGGTCACCTCTGTTCCCGACCCCATCACGAATACTCCGCTAACCCCCAGTGCCCCCGGCAGGCTCTCCTTCACCATCGGACTGCCGCCAGCCGGCCAGCAGGTGCTCGGCGACCACGCTGCAATTGCCCTCGACCTGGAAATCCTGGCCTGACCTGCCGACCGCGGCTCCGAGCTGCGGCGGTTTCAGCAGTGCCTCACGCAGCCAGCTGAACGCGTAGGCCTGCAATAGGGGACGGCACGGCCACCACCGGTCATATGGCTCCAGCACCCACATGCCCTCAGCGGTGGCCGTCCCTTGCCTATGACGCGACGGACGCTGCTTCTAGGAAGGCCGCATTCTGGCGCTCGAGCTCCTTGGCCGCACCGCTGCGCCAGCTCCCGGCGATGGACTGTGACATGGGATCGGGGAAGATGTCCTCCTCCCCGTTTTCGACTCCGTCGAAGATGGCCCGCGCGACGGACTCCGGCGAGGCCTTCGGTATGTCGAAGCCTCGGGTCATATCGGTGTCTGTGGGGCCGGTCAGGACCGCGTGGACCTGCACGCCCCGTCCGGCCAGAAGAGCGCGCAGCGATTGCGTCAGGTTGAACGCCGCCGCTTTCGAGATCGCGTAGGCCGGAGTGAGCGGCAAGGGGGCGAGGGCCATCGTCGACACGTTGTTGACGATGGCTCCCCGGGAAACAGTCAGCAACGGCAGGAAGGCCTGGGTCACGCCGTAGGTGCCGAAGAGGTTGACGGCGAGGTGCTGTTCGAGTGCGGCACGATCGCTGAGATCATCGTAGAGCGCCAGGCCAGCGTTGTTGATGAGGATATCGAGAGACTCGACTTGCCCGACAGCGGCCTGAATCTGCGCCGCATTGGTCACGTCCAGGGTCAGCGGCGTGACGCGCCCATCCGGGTGGGCCAGGGGCTGGCGCGTGCCGGCATACACCCGCTTCGCGCCTCTCCGCAAGGCTTCCTCGACCAGCGCCTGCCCGATGCCGCGATTGGCCCCGGTCACCAGAACTGCCCTGTCTGCGATTGTCATACGCCCTGTGCTCATCGTTACCCTTCCTTGCATCTGCCTAGGTGGTGCGCGGCGAGCCCAGTCGCCGCTTCTGGAGGTGGTGATCCGGCGAAAGGCCGCAATCCATCGCTCGCCACGAAAGGGGCCGGGCTCGCCTCGGGGCTGCTTAACCTCCCAGCAGCGATGGATTCTGGGCAAAGCCCGGATCACAAGTAAGGTGAGCATGCATATGTCCAGTCCCAGGCCCGTCGTTCACCTGGAGCTCCACACCGGTGATCAGGCACGGGCGAGTGCGTTCTACGCGAAACTCCTGTGCTGGCGCCGGCAGCTGATCGAGGCCGGGTCCGGCTCCTACCTCGCCCTCGAACTGGGAAGGGGTTTCGGCGGCGGCATCGTCGAATGCGGCATCGCGCGCCCGCTCTGGCTGCCCTATGTCGAGGTCGACCAGATCGAGGAGTCCACCGAACACGCGCGCCAGCTCGGCGCCTCGGTGCTGCTGGCGCCGCGTGAAGGGCCGGCCGGATGGCGCAGTGTCATCTCGGCACCGCAGTGCGGCGAACTTGCTATCTGGCAGCCAAAACGATGACGACCGGGCCTGAACGCGAGACGGAAGCGGCTCGCACGGTGCTGACCGCGAGCGAGCGCGAGCTGCTCGAGGCCGCCCAGCGAGGCGACGACGATGCCTTCGGCCGACTCGCCGGAGCGTACCGCGGCGAACTGTACGCCCACTGCTACCGAATGCTCGGCTCGGCCGCGGACGCAGAAGATGCGCTGCAGGAGACGCTGCTGCGCGGCTGGCGCGCACTGCCGCGGTTCGAGGGCCGAAGCTCGGTCCGCTCCTGGCTCTACAAGATCGCGACAAACGCCTGCCTCAGGGC
>WNGJ01002727.1_pt1 | contig 18026 bp, 20 predicted proteins | sample 5400611 | NCBI WGS metagenome assembly WNGJ01 (sample SAMN13153375, study PRJNA577476) | soil metagenome | isolation source: 40 cm soil or saprolite under Garry oak tree replicate 1 | place: USA:California | collected 2016-06-15 | reverse complement strand
TAGATCCGATCACGATCCCGGAGCATGTAGCGCGGAGCCTCGTTCCAGGGGAATGCTTCCGTTATTTGACGCGCAACCCATTCGGCGTTCGGATTTGTTGTGACGTTGATCCAGACAAGGTCTCTGCGGTTTAGCCGAAAGGTTTATCAGGGAGCACCTCACGGCATTGTCCTAACTCACCGCGATCGTTTCACTCAGGATCTGCTAAGCTTCGTGCGGAGCTGAAGACCAGCCACGGGAGAGTGGCCGGTAAGGCTCGTACTGTCTGAGCATCAGGTTGGTTTCCGTCATCCGTGAAGCCGCCGGGGCGATGCGGCGTGGCCCGAGAACGACGAGAGAATTTGCAACACGTCAGAGCTGCGCACGCGCATTGCTTAGATCTACTGGACGACGTTCCATTGCTTCGCCACGCTGTCGAGGTCGGTCTGCACTGCAGTGCGGATCGCCGATGGCGTGCGCAACCGCGGCGCGGGCGCCGGCTGCATGAGGCCGTCATGCTCGACAAGAACGCCGCGCGCGGCCATGTGCGGGTGCTTCGGCACTTCCGACAGTGCCAGAACCGGCGCGAAGCAGACGTCGGCGCCCTCCATTATCGTGCACCATTCGGCCCGGGTCTTTCTCTTGAACACCTCGGCCATCTTCGCCTTCATCGCCGGCCAGTTCTTCGCGTCCATCTGGCCGGCATAGATCAGGTCGGTCAGCTCGGCGAGGCGGCACGACTCGGCATAGAATTGCGGCTCGATCGAGCCCAGCGCGATGAATTCGCGGTCGGCGCACTCATAGGTGCCGTAGAAATGAGCGCCGCCGTCGAGCAAGTTGCTTTCGCGGCCGTCCCTCCAGCGGCCGATCGCCGTCAACTCGCAGAACAGCGTCATTAGAGCATGTTGTTTTTAGACGGCAACATATCCTGAGTTCTTGAGGTAGTTGAAGCACTGCTCAGCCAACTGTGTAGTTCGGACATGTTTCATCTCTCCTTACGAGAAGAGTCGCGGCGACAATGATTGCGGAACTTGTGTATCAAATGGCCTACACGGCCTCGCGTGCGCCTGAAATTGACAAGTCAAGCGCGTCTTATCGTCCGCTGAGTCATCGAACGCTCGTTGACGCGCACAGGTCGAGAGCCTGATCGATGATAGTCTTGATGGTGCGGGCGCATCGGCCGCACTCGGCGCTGCAGCCTAGGCAGCCGTAGACCTGCTTGGCATTGCGTGGCAGAGCTTCCGATGCGCGGACAGCACTGCGGACGTCATGATCGCTAAGGATATTGCAGGAACAGACAATCATGAAGGCCGATCTTTGTGGCTCTTAGTTTGTTCTCCTAATCGCCAAGACATCAACAACCACAAGGTGATGAGACGCCCGCGTGATGCCGGCATCCAGGTTCTCAAAAGCCCTAATGACGTGGTCGCCCCTAACTCCTGCCGTACCGGTCTTGATCGTAGGCCTGCAGGATGCGGACAAAATCGGCCATGCTGGATCGATCCTGGTTTTCGGCCATAGCCGCAACCTGAATATTGGACGCGGGCTGGCTTCTTTGCCAAACCCGCAGTAGGAGATCGGCGATGCTTTTCATGGCGTACTCTCCAGCCAACTGTGGCGGTGGACACTAATTACTGGCGCGGCAACGCGCCGCTCGATCAAGAGAAAGGTCGGCGGGCGCTACGCCGCCGACCTTGTCCTGCAACTGCCGGCTCGCGGGGCCGGTTCCGTTGCTTTGCACTCCGCATTCATAGGTAGCACCGAGCACTTGGTTGACGCCATTGCATGCGGGTATGAAGTGACCGTACTGAGGTAGGCTCGGACTAGTGAATCGGGATAAGTCGACTAAGCGTTGGTTTAATCACAGTTCAGCTGTCCGAGGAGTCGCGGGCAGGGAACTAGCGGCGGAGCGGGGCAGCCCATCAGCGGGCGCAAGCGCGGCCGGCAGTCACTCTGCGCTGTCCGCGTGGGCCGGCAACGCAAGGGTTTCGATTGGAAACATTTGCCGGGTACTACGAAAGGCAAAACTGCACAGCGCCACGTATATGAACCTCTCATTTATCCAACCGAGACCCGACCCTAACTGGCCCTCGGCACGAAAGATCAATCCAATTTCTTCTTCTTAGGACCGATGCGGATAGGCGAGGCACCGTCGCGACCGGTCGTTGCAAACCTCGGCAAGTCATCGAGCACCTCGAACCAAGGTAGCTGTTCATTAACGAAGACGTGGCAGCTCGGCGACGCATAATTCGCATCGAGCAGCGACACCGCATATATGTGAATTTCTCCCTCTATCCGTTCATTCTCATATGTGAGGGGTGACCCACAATTCTTACAGAAACCACGCCGAACGCCTGGCGAAGAATGGAAATAGCGGGGCGCGCCCTTCGTGAACGCGAACGCGCTGCGTGGGACTGAAATCCATGTCGTTATTGGGGAAGAGGTTGCTCGTCGACAACTCTCGCAATGGCAATGCAACGTCCAGTTCGGTTCCCCGGTGTATTGGAAGACAATCGAGCCGCACAAACATTTGCCAGACACTGAAGTGGCATCCATTGCCGCACCTTGTTCCTGTAGAGGACTGTTCGATTGTGCCGATTGACCATCGTGTGTCAACGATGTCACCTACTGGCCCTTCGCGTCTATCTGGGAAGCTGGCCGAGATTACCGCTATTGAGGCGTAAGCGGACCACCCCGCAACATCGGGGATCCACGACGCGTAGTGCTAAATGGCAGAACGTCGCAGAGTTGCCAATTGGAGCGAATCGCGGGCTGCAGCATCATAGGGGAATCGCGAGGGAGTAGTGCCCATCTTCATCGGCCGTGGCGCGCCATTGTACGATTTTGCACGACACCGTGCGATTTCGCCGCCGCAGCCCGCGCGAACATCGCCGGATCCTCGCCGCGTCGTGGACGTGTGAGCCCTGCGTGATCTCAAGCCCGAGACCGCCGCCTCTTGCTTGCCTGGCCCTGCACGTACTCGCGCAACGCCCGATTGATGCGTGTTTGATAGCCTTCATTGGATTTCGTGTGGCTCTTGAACCAGGCGACGACGTCGGCGTCGAGGCGAAGTGTCAGTTGCTGCTTGACGGGTCGATAGAACAGCCCGCGTTTCGCGCCGGACCAATCGAGGATTTCCGGCGCGTCCGACGTATCAATGGCGCTATCGGGCAGCGCCCCCAGCGACTTCAGTTCCGCCAATTGCTCACGCGTTAACCGCTTAGAAGTTTCCTTCTTCATAGGCTTTCCTTTCGCGGGCGGTGGCCTTCCGTGCGCTGATGATGCGGCCGACCGGCTCGCCTTCCTCGGATTCGGCCTCCGGCCAAGTGTGAATCACCAGCAGCAATACCGGCCCGACAAGTCCGATGGTGTGCCAGCGATCTCCATCCGGATGCGGGTCAGGTTTCGAGGCGTGGAGCGGATCGTCAAACACCAGCATCGCAGTTTCGAACGACAAGCCATGTTTGACGCGGTTTGCCGCCGCCTTATCCGGGTCCCACCTCCAGCGCACCGCCGCCCCAATTTGTAGCTACAAATATGGAGCTACAGTCATGTGGTGTCAAGGGTTGATGGAGCCAGCGACAATGCACAACCGGACCGTCCGGCCAGGATCGTCATCGCAGTATTTACGAGAACTCACGGCCCTGTCGGCGCGGCTTATCGTACGCCCGGACGGTTCATCATAGCGCCACGGCGAAGCAATAGTGCCCATCTTCATCGGCCGTGGCGCGCCAGGTTTTTCTTATTTTACAGCGCGATATGCGCGCTCGGACTGAAACTCCAACTATGCCTCGTTCGAGTGAGTAAGCAAAATCCGAAGAAAAATCGTCACCGAATGCAGATAGTTCGGCTACCGACGACGCCGGTTGGAAGCCCGCTTGCCTAAGAACAACTATCGTTTCCATAAGCGGCTCGATTGGCGCTCGCAGGCCGCTGCTCACGCCAAATCCGAGTTGAAAGCACGGCGACACAACAAGATTCGCATGTTCTTGAGTTCTAACGCGCGTGTTTTTGACCTTACGTGATCTTTAGCTGTCGTTCGATATGCACGCCTTCCGCGAGATCGGTGCGTCGCTGCGAGCGGGCGATTGTTTCCCGTCAAAGAATCTCGAGACGGCAAAAGGGGGGACGGCCGGCCTCGGGGGGAAGACCGGCCATCGTTGCGTACCCAGACGCAGCGCGGGAACTGCGGGTCGCATTGCGTCAACTGGCGTTCGCGAGGATTCCGACTGCTAGCTCCTTCGAAGCTCGACTTTGGTGAGAAAATGCGGATGCTTTAGCACCTTTCAGGTGCAAGCAATTTCAAATCCCAGGCTACCTAGAGCAGTGCTGGCAGCCTGACGGTCCTGTTTGTGGCTTCCGCCGGAAACGCCGATTCCGCCGATCAGCTTCCCGTCGTGGAACAACGGAAGGCCGCCACCAACGGCCATCAATTTTTGGATGTTTGCGAGCGGCGCGAGCTTGGGATCGGCGATGTAGCCGTTCCAGACATGGGTTGCTATTCCGCAGGAGGCCGCAGTCCAGGCCTTGTTGACGGCGACCTCTGCGGTGAAGAATGGCGCGCCGTCCGCACGCTGGAAAGCGCGCAGATTGCCGGTTGCATCCGTGACAGCGACTGCGGCATCGAAGCCCATGTCGCGAGTGGCCTTCATTGCCGCCTCGATCAGCGCATTGCGGCCTCACACGTCACCGACGCCATCGGAATGGCCTTGACGATCTGTTGCAAGATTTCGTCTCCAGCTATGCGGTAGCCGGAATCAGTCCATAACGCTTCATGATGCCGGCCATGACAGCGGGATTTGGCTTGCCGGTTGCTATCTCCGCGGCAAGTTCCTCAAAATATTCCGGGCCCAATACGCCGGGTGTCAAGACGCATAGACATTTCGCGACGGCGCCCGAGCCGGGCGGCACGGCCTTTGTGCCCCGCGGAGTGGAGGCGAACTGAATTCGGGAAAGGAGAAGTGCCGTCATATCCATCGCAATATCCAGTCCTAGAACGAGGGCTACGGTGAGCGATCCTGGTCAACTTGACGCGCGCTCGCTGCCGTCAGGGCGTGACCTCGCCGAAGCAGATAAATCGAGATCACAAAGATCAAAATAAGCGCTCCCAAGACTCCCAGCTCTACAATCGAGGAACGGAACAACGTCTCGCCATCAATTGGTCCGTGGCCCTCTGAGGTAACCCCCGACGACTTCAGGGTGATGACGAGTACGTTTCGGATCGAAGCGATGAGCCCTATGATCAAGAATGGCTCGGGAGTCAACGCACCTGAACGGACGGAACCTCGGACGGTATGTAGGATCTCAATCAGCATAAGTACAAACATCAACCAGTCGGCGATGAGAAATATCGCGCTGGTGCCGCTCCAGTCACGCATCGCCTCCCACAAAAGGAGCGCTGCACTTCCGAGCGCTAGCAATGCGGTCACGGACAAGAGTATGCCGAGTGCAACATAGACGACGAGCTCGACGTGCAGGAACAGTTCGGTCGAAAGCCGGATTGCGCGATCTTTTTCAGAGGGTCCGCTGGCCATCCCTTTTTTCCTTCACACTCGCGGTCTTCGCACGATCCTAGGTCGCTGGCCGATTAAATAGGGCCGGCGGGCGAAGCGATATGCAGCAGACGCGCGACGGAAGTCGGAGGGCGCCATGTGGCTTTTCTGCAGAAGCCGCCCCTGTTCCGATTATTCCGGCATGACTTCGGGCTTGTCCTTGGGGAATTTTGCGACGGTGGCCTCGCTCACGTTCAGGTGCTGGGCAACCATCGCCGGCGGCGTACGGGCAATCCAGTCGGACAGGGAGACATCTGCGAAGTAGGAGCTCTTGAACACTTCGAGGAACTGCAGGTCGGTATCGCCTGTGTTCTTGATATAGTGTCCGAGGTTCTTCTTGACGTAGCCGACGTCGCCGGCGTTGAAGTCCATGGTGACGGCGTTCGGGCCGGTGTTGAAGACCGTCATTTGCCCTTTTGCCCTTGATCCAGTACTGCCATTCATCGGCATTGGGGTGCCAGTGCATCTCCCGCAAGCCGCCGGGACGTACCGTCACCAGCGCGGCGGCGACTGTCGTGGAAACGGTGAAGTTGCGGCTGTCAGCGATCCGCACCGAACCGCCCCTCGTCTCGCGCGCCGGGGCTCCCGATCCAAGCGAGAAGGTGAACGGGTGTAGCGGTGCGCCCCTTCCGCTCACCGCTTCGCGGTCCGCGGCGAGATCGCCAGGTAACTTGCCCTGGAAGATATAGAGGTCGCGCAGCGGAATATCCTGGAACGTCTCGACCGGAACACCGAAGTTTTGGGCGAGGATATCCGGCGGCGTATGCGTGAACCATTCGGACACCAGGAGGGTGGTGAACTCGGAGGCCTTGCCCTCATCGAAACAGATAAGGAATTCGCAGCCGTCCGGGCCGAGCCCCTGCAGCGAATGCGGCAGGCCGGCGGGGAAATACCAGAGGTCGCCTTCTTTCACGTCGGCGATATACGGCCGGCCCAATTCGTCCAGAGTGGTAATGCGGCAAGTGCCGTAGGTCATGTAGGCCCACTCTGCAAACTGGTGCCAGTGCATCTCCCTTATGCCGCCTGACGTCAGCCGCATGTTGACTCCGGAGATGGTATCCGCAACCGCGAAGGAGTCCTGTGTTACCTGACGTGCCCAGCCGCCGTTCTGAATGCGTCGTGGCGCGTTGTTGAATGACGCCCTGCTCAGCGGCATGCTGCCGACGTCGGTCGGCGGCGGAGAAAATGCCCCCGGAAACTGGTCCCTTATGGCCGGATTCTGCGGACCGGGATCGGTGATGCTCCTGGGATTCCTGGCGTTGATCGCACCCTGGGGCGGATCGTTCGGGTTGCCGAAGCTGATATCGCTCTTCGCCGGAGTGGCATCCGCTGTCGTCATTGTCGCCGCCGTCATCGCTCCACCGACAGCTGTCGCCGCCAGCATGTCACGCCTCGAGAACATTGTTTGTCGCTCCTGTTGCAAGAATGAAATTTCGGACATTTTGAGATAGTCGCGAGCTTTTGTTGCACCACTAAATTGAAGTTTAGACCGGAGGTCGGGGAAGTTATCGCTTCGCGCCAGTCGATTGATTTTTCAGTGCGGCGGTCTGGGCGAGACTCGCGCTTTACGTTCTTCGCCCAAGGACCATCTTCCGCGGTGCCGATCCGCAACACACTGCTGACGCTGAAACGGCTTGAGCGATGCGCAAGCCGGTGCCTCATCCGGCAATTCAGACGTAAGCTCCCTCCGCGATCGCACCATCGATCTTTGGAGCGTGCCTGGCCTGTGTTGTGTGGACCTGGGGAAAGGCCGGCCCAATGCATGACTTTATAGTTGAAGCCGCGCGCGAGCGTGGGCTTCACAACCATGAAGTAGGGCGAAATATCGAAGTCGCGCGGCGCATAAAGTGACGGGTGACGGATCTCGGCGACTTCGCGCCGCGCCGGCCAGAATTGGGTACCGCACGGCGTCGAATGCTTGGGCAATCAGCGACGAACAGATGATGCGACTGGCATCCCCGGAGCCGAGCGCGATCGTTCGGTGCCGCCAACGATGCGCAAGCGGCCATGGGAATAGATAGTTCTTGAAACGGTAGCCGAGACCAATGCGCTCGCAGGCGTAACGACAGACCTTTTCGCAGTCCGCATCGCTCAGGCCCACCGGCCGGCAGATTCGGGTTTGGCAATGCCAGATATTTTGACAGCGGTGCCGACACCACACCTTCGTCGATAATGGCTTCGATCAGGACGTGGGGCTCGCTGTCTGTTGCGGCGCCGGCCATCGGTCCGACGTACAAGGCCGAATGCGACCATGTCGATTGAGTGAGATATTTGATGCTGCCCAAAATGCGACCTTTGCCCTCGACCAACAAAACGTCACCCGGTCGCAAGGCGTCACGTAACGCCATCGAATCGTTCGGAGTGAAAGGCTCACAGTTGTCGGCCGGCTTCTGCAACCGGGCAATCAAACGTCCGACATTGTCGAACGTCCAGCCCATGATTCGTTCCCAATTTTTTTACGTATGGCCGTTCCAGATACCCCGGCTACCCAAGTTACAGCCCCAAGCGTAATCATAGAGTGATGGATCAGACCATTGCACGGAGGTTGATCCGTTCGTTACATTCGGTTGAGAAGAGCATACCTACGTTTCGGATCGGCCATCTGGACCGTTGCGATTGAAGGGAGCATCGCATCTCGTCGGTGCTCGTTGTCCAGTAATGTCGCTAATGCTGATGACGCCGATCAAGCTATAATTGTCGATGACAGGCAAATGGCGCAAGTGGTTCTCGTTCATGAGATGACGAATGTGTTCGGTCGTATCGGTCAAACCGCAGCAGACTAGTTGCAGCGAAATCAACTTCGAAATCTTCAGATCGAGACCGGCCGAGCCGTGATCTGCAACTGCGCGGACCACGTCGCGTTCTGTAAACATACCGACCGCGGTATTGCATTCGGTCCGGACAACATCCTTAACCACAAGCGCGCCTATATTGTTAGCGCGCATCAATTGCGCGGCAATGGCGACGGTTTCGTTCATTCTAACCGTAACGACGCGAGAGGTTTTCTTGCGCAGGACGTCTCCGACTTGCATCACAACCTCCTTCAAATGGCGGGTCCCTTATTGCCTGATGGTTGACCGGCAATCTGGCGCAACGCCGTTCAGAACGCACTCTTGAATCGCGCGACGTAGCGAGGGCTCCCGTAGATCCACATGGGCTCGTCGCATTGGCCTGGGCCGTGGTCCGTCATACAGGCGGCGCTCCAAGGCGGAGCCGCGATCTCTCGTCCCATCCCAACTCGGCTCTCGTGCGCTCGCGCCGGAACCGCAACCGGAATAGCAAGTAGAGGTACGACCAGCAGCGTTGCCGGAAGGTATTTCGTCTTCATCATTCGGCTCCTCTTTGACGGGAGCCTCGTATGAGCTCCGTCGCAGCACTCGAATCATCGAGGACGCGAGCGCTAATCAGAAAATAAGAGAGGTGCGCCGAAGGGCGATTAAATTTGTTTTTAGGACTTTAAATTCGGATTGAACCGCGAGGCGAGCTCGAACCCATAGAAGCATGACTAAGAGCCCCATCCTAGCGGTGCCACGGCGGCTTATTGGGTCGAGGAAATCGCCCTGAACCCAGGATGCGCCACCATCGAGGCTGACACAAATCTCGGTGACATCGGTATACCCAGGCCGGCTGTTGCCAGCGCATTCCAGTGTGGCGACGCTACTTGTCCGCGCCGACGAGGTGGCACCGGCTGCATCGAGCATCACCCCCACCGATCGGTGCATAGTCAAGTTGACACGAATGACCTGAAGCTGACTCTCACCGGCGGTCGCCCCACAACAACTGTCGCCGCCGGACGCGTCGCAGACGCGTTGCATAGCGCGGGCCAAGCCGTGCTGGCCGACTTCTATCAGTACTTCGCGCAGATCCGTGCGGATCGCCGCGCCAATCCCCGCGACGATCTGGCGACCGTCATTGCAACCAGCCAGGTCGATGGACGCCCAATCTCGGAATTCGAGGCGATGAGCTACTACGTCATCGTCGCCACCGCCGGGCACGATACGACCTCGTCGACCACAGCCGGGGGCGATGCGGACGTTATGTGAGAACCCCGACCAGTTCGCCTATGTGAAGGAAGATCTCGCGCGGGTGCCGGGCCTCATCGACGAGGCCATTCGTTGGACGATGCCGGTCAAGACCTTCATGCGGTCGGCCACGGCGGACGCAAGGTTGGCGGTCAGGCAATCGCCAAGGGTGATTGGCTGATGCTTTGCTATGCGTCCGGCAATCGCGACGGGGCGGTGTTTGATGAGCCGGATCGCTTCCGCGCGGACCGCAAACCGAACAAGCAGCTTGCGTTCGGCTATGGCGCGCATCTCTGCCTCGGGCAGCACCTCGCCAAGATGGAAATGCGCATACTCTACGAGGAGCTTCTGCCGCGGCTGCAATCGGTCGAACTCGCTGGCGAGCCGAGGATGTCGGAGGCCCTGTTCGTCAACGGGCTGAAGCGCCTGCCGATCAGGTTCAAATTCTCGTAGGCCCGGCGGGTTTCGATGCTGAAGCTGCCTCGGCTGGCCTTGGCGCCATGGCCGGGTGATGTCCAGCGCGAATCGCCGGACCTTCAACCGGCGAATGAAAAAGACCGGCAAAAGGGCCGGCTTCTCGGCGGAACAGGGAGGGAGGCGACAATGAATTCTCTGACTCCGGGCCGCTATTCAGAACTCTTCGAATTGCAAGCTGCTGGCTATCGATAGTTCCCTCCCTGCGTGCCCGATGCCAATTTGCTAACTGGAGCTAGAGGCCAAGGGTTGTTGTCATGCGTCGATCAGAGGTTATCTGCCTAAACTGTCCACGGTAAGTTCAAACCCCGCAGGCACAACCACCGATACCGACATTAGTTAATTGTGGAGATTTGAGTGGGATTGGTCCCTCGGCTCGGGCTGAGTGACTCAATGTTCGCCAGTCGACAGGCCGTAACCACGCCAGTACCAGGGCCCCTACTTCTGGAGCTCGGTCACTGCGCCGGCGACGTGGCTTGGGACGCAGCGACAATCCGCGCGGGTAGCAAGACAAATGCCACGAGCGCGCCGAGGCTCAAAGAGCGACAACACGGCGACGACGCCCTGTTCGCGTCAGGCTTAATGCGGAAGCTTCACCTTGAAGATCGTAAAGGGACCGGAGCGCGGCAGATTGTTCTTGAACGCAACTTCCCAAAGATGGGAATCGGCGATGTACAAGTAGTCACCGCCGATCGCGAAACCGTCCGCCCAGGAAAGCTTTGACGGATCGCCGACGAAGACTTTTGAGCGCAACTTGTTTCCTGGCGTCATGGTAAGCGAAACCACGGTGCGGTGCTCGAGATCGCCGCCATAAAGCGTGCCGCTTCCATCCATGATGAGCCCACCGCTCAGCACAGAACTACCGAGATACTCGACTTTGTCCGCAAGTTCAGCGTCGGAGAGCCTGGCATCGCGCAAGGCCGACGTCCGCACGCGCCAATAATTGTGGTCGGTCAGCGGTCGGTAATAGAGCCAGCGCGCATCCGGAGAAAGCGCAATGCCGTCGGCCTGTACAGCCGTCACCGAGCCGTCTGGCCGCAGCGCGATCTCCTCGCCGATCATCAGATGCTGATTGGGATCGGCGAAGGTCGAGCGGTCGCCGACCAGCACTTGTCTGGCATCACCCGTGTTCAGATCGAGCACCACCAGGCTGCCTTTGTTCCCTGCGTTGGTGAGGTAGGCGTAACCGTGGACGGTGTCGATCCGCACGTCGTTCAGGGAGTCTCTCGCCGAGACCACGCCTTTGAGATCAAATTGCCGGATCACCTGGTTGGTAGACAGATCGAACTCGACCAGCTTCGGCGGCAGGCGCTCCTGATCGACTTTCGGCAGTGACGAGTCCAGCGCCCAAAGATGATCCGCTTTGTCGACCCACAGTGCTTGAACGGAGATCCATTCCGACTTGCCATCCCCCTGCTCATTAAAACTGTTCCAGGCCGCATCGGGATAAGGCGTAACGGCGCCTGTTTTAGGATCGACCTCGACCATGCTGAAGCGCGAACGGACGACGGAGGATGGTGCCGTCGCGAACACCCTGCCCTCGGCCGAGACGCCAATACCGACGAGCCGGAAATCATTGCCGAACGCCTTTACGATTTCCAGCGGCGGACCGATTTTAGCGCCATTTTCAGCCGCTGCGGGAATTGCCGCAAGCACGCCCGCCGCGAGAAAAATGCTGCCGCACGCGCGGGCCATCCTGGTTCTCGTTGCCATGATCCCACGATCCCTTGTCAATTTAAATGCGCCTGTCCCAACCCTGAAAGGGAACGTGGCGTCCCATCCTCCGTGGAAGTAGTGCGAAAATGGAAACAGGAGTTCACAGTTGCGTTTGCGAACTGTGATCCGTCAATTTCTCTGCGCCGGTCGGCGCAATACGCGGAGTTCATCAACGGGCGCTTTCGCGCGACCGTTGGCTATTGCGTCCTCCGTACTGCAGATTAGCGACATGTCTCCAAGACGCCGGCGGCCGCTTGGACTTACGTTTATTCGCAGGAATGGCGCCGTCCATCATGGCCCATGTAAGTTCGGGACGCTGGATCGTATGACCGATAGCGCTGGGCACAGTAGCGATCGTCCCGGCTCATGGCGTATGAGTTGTCGCCCTCGAGCGCACGGACGCCACCCCCGACTCCGCGCTCACCCCTCTGATTGTAACCGTTGTAGTAGCCGTCGTTGTAAGTAGGCTCGAATCCACCTGCGCTGCCCGGTCCGGTAGCTCCTCCCATCTCTTGCGCTAAGACGGGCGTAACGACGAGCAGCGCTACCGCAGCACTCAGAACCTTGAGTTTGCGCATTTGCATTCTCCTTAGTTGGATCCCCTTGAGCAAGTTGATGGTGGCAGCAGAACCGAAAATCCAGCGCGGCATTCTCTCCTGCTGTTCAAGATCATGTGAGACAGGAAGCGAGAGCTGCATGTAACGCGGAGCATTTGTCGTAGGCTACAAAGACTCTTATGAATCGCCGCGCTATAGCGGTTTCGATGATCGCTGTTCGGTGTTAGTGGTGGCATCGCCATGCTTAGACGTTGCTTCATTCTGCTGGACTTGGGGCGACAGTCCGCGGTAGCGAATGGTTTTGGGTTTGGCGAGGCCGCCCCATCAGCGCTGGCTGGAACAGAACCGCCGCCGCCATCGTGCACAGCAGCGCGAGCGCCACGGCGACCCCGACCGAGGGGTATGGACCGATCGAGAGCAGCTTCTCCTTGCGCTCGAACTCGTACCGCAGACGCCCCAACTTGCCGCCGGCGGGCGTGACGTAGACGTGCAGCCCACCACCATCGGTGAGTTTATATGGCTTATCTGCAGCCTTGGTTTTGCGGATCTGGGCGTCGGTCAGCATCAGCGCTCCCCCAAATACCCGGTCTGGGCCGGTAAGGTACCCGGATTAATACCGAATTTGACCGGGTATGGGCGAGCATCATCGGGAATGGGCGGGAAGCGTTCTGATCCGTAACCCACTGTATCGCATGCAGTTTGGTGCTTGCTCGGAACAGCTGGGAATGCTCGGTGGCGGAGGGAGAGGAACTGGGATCGAACCTTCTCCAAGTGTTCCGGCGCAGGAAGGTAACCTAGCGGACAAGGGCCCGTAACCGCGCGCCGCGAAGGGCCTGCCCGGACGGCGATCGCCTGCAAAGGACGCCAGCCGGCGCTTGCCGAGCCCGATGACCCACTTCCCTGGATCGACGAAAAATCTGTCGCGGACCCTCTTAACTCAGGAGGAAATTCGAATCGTGAAGGGTCCCGGTGTAGTTCGGCAGGTGGATCTCGATGTCGTGGGCATCCATCACGCCGTCGCCGTTGACGTCGATCTGAAGCGTCGCGTTACCGCCCGTCATGTCTACCCGCGCCTCCGGCGTTGCCGCCGTCCCATCAAACGCGGCCGTGTCCACGAAGTGAATGGGTCCCGTGAAGCCGTTCGGACCCGTCATGTTTGTGAACGTGAAGGTGTCCTGGTTGGCATTGAAGTTTAGGATCTGGTCGCCATTCCCGGTCTGGGACTCGGCGGCCGCGGTGAAGTTGAAGTTGACCGGCGTGGATCCGGCGGTGATGCTGTCCGCACCGAGCCCGCCGGTCACCGTGGTGGTCCCGGTCGTGTTCCCGATCGTGATGAAGTCGTTGCTGTCGCTGCCGTTCACGGTCTCGGCGTTGATCACGGTGGCGCCGAAGGCTTGGCCGGCGAAGTTGACGACGTCGTTACCGGCGCTCATGTCGAAAGTCGTGGTGAAGGACGGCTGCGACACGGTCAGGACGTCGTCGGATGCGCTGCCATTCACGAGATTGATGTTCACCAGGCTCTCCAGTGAATTGGTGCCGGCGGCGAGGTTCAGCGTGTTGTTGCCGTCGCCCAGGTTGACCGAGACGCCGGAGACGTCGTTGGCCAGGGTGAGCGTGTCGTCCGATGGCGCGCCGCCGAAATCGCTGCCGATGATGTTGTCGACGCCTGTCACCGAGACCGTGTTGGTGCCGTTGGCCAGGGCGAGATGGCTGTCGCCGCCGCCAAGGTTGAGCGACACCCCGTCGACGTCGTTGTTTAGCGTCAGCCAGTCGCCGGCGGCGGTGCCGTTGATGTGCTCGGTGTTGAGCGCGGTCAGCGACATGTTCTGTGCGCCGAAATTCAGCGTGTTGTCTCCGGCTCCCAGGTCGATGATCGGATTGCCGTCGGGAGTGAAAGCGCCGTCGGTCAGCGTCAGGACGTCGTTGGACGCTGTTCCGTTGACGTGCTGGACGTTGAAGATGTCGATGAACGAGTTTACCCCGTCGGCAAGATTCCACGTGTTGTTGCCCTGAGCCAAGTTTACAATCATTCCGGTGACGTCGGTCAGCGGCGTCACCGTGTCGTCGACTGCCGCGCCCGCGAAGTCGTTGGTATTGAGGTTTTTCACGTTGGACACGCTGAGTGAATTGACGCCGCTGGCGAGAGCGAGGTTGTTGACGCCAGCGCCGAGGTCGACAGTGAGCCCCGAGGCGTCGTTGACCAGGCTGACGGAGTCGTCACCGGCGGATCCGGTCACGTGTTCCACGCCCGCGAGGTTCAGGCTATAGAAGCCGGGGCCGACGAGGCTCACTGTGTCGTCGCCGGCGCCGAGGTTGATCTGGTGGCCGAAGATGTTGTTTCCGACTGCGACGAAGTCGTCGCTGGCCGTTCCGGTCAAGGCGTTGTTGTTGCCGAACAGGTTCAAGCCCGAGGTATCGACGGGACTTCCTGCCGTTCCCGAAGACAGCAACAGGAAGGCGTCGCTGAACTGCAGGACCTCAATATTGGTCAGGGTGTCCGTGCCGTCACCGTTTCCGTTGTTGTTCTGAACCACCGTCGCTCCGGGGGTCGTGATCGTGTAGTTGGATTGCGCCCCGGTGAAGACGGCCATGTTGGTGCCAGCTCCACCGTCGATGGTGTCGTTACCTCCCTGGCCGGTGATGGTGTCGCTGCCGCCTCCGCCGAAGAGCTGGTCGTTGCCGGAACTACCAGTGATTGTATCGGCGAAGTTCGATCCCTGGACGGAGTTGACGCCGCCGGTGATGGTGTCCGTCCCGACCGACGCGTCGCCGGTCACGATGCCGGTGGCGAGGTTGACGGTAACCCCGCCCGTCGCCTGCGTGTAGGCAACTCTGGTATTGCCGTTGCCCGTGATGGTGTCGTTGCCGCCGAGATCGCCAGTGGCCGAGGTGACCGACGTCTGGAACGCGGCCTGCCCCTGGTCGAGCGGATTCTGCAAAGTCGGCCTTGGTGAAATCCAACGTCCCATTTGCAATCATGCGCTGGCTAACAACTATCCTGTCTCGCTTCGTGAATGCGCCTGAGTGGCGCGATATCGCGACGGCTCCGTTTGACCGTGCGATCGAGCTTGCCGTCATTGACGGCAATGTCGGCGTGTTGAGCTTTCCCTGTTTGCGTCATGGCGACGCATGGTTCGACGCCGAAACATTGCAGCCGGTGTCGGTTGCCGCGACACATTGGCGCTACCGGCAGCCGGATATTCTTCCGGCTTGCTGCTGCTGAAGGATGTCGCCCACGCGACTTGGAGCCAAAAGCGAGTGCTGTCGATGAAAAAAATGGCGATGTTCTTCTTCGTGGAATCGCTGTTCGGCTCTCCGCGAAAACGGATCGACCCGTCTCTCGCGGTCGCCTGGGCAGGTATCGCTGTTGCGTTCTGGATACTGCTGGCTGTTCGATAATCCGGGCCATCGGGCCGAACGGCATCTTTCGCGAGCCGCGCCCGAGCCGTCATTTACTCGAAGGATTTTCGGCTGGCTCATCGTCGGCGATGGCCCGTCAGGCCGCGCCGTCGAGATCGTCATACTGGCCGCTCTTGAGCGACCAGAGAAAGCCCGTCAAGCCGATGGCTCCGAGCGTGAGCGCGAGCGGAACGAGAAACACGAGAACTTCCATCAGGCCGCTTCCCTCTTCTGACCTCGCGCCCGCAGCGCATTGAGCATGACCAGCAGCGAGGAGCCGGACATCGCGGCTGCGGCAATCAGCGGCGTCACCAGCCCGGCAACCGCGACCGGCACCGCGAGAGCGTTGTAGACCACGGCGAGCCAAATGTTCTGCCGCATCAGCCGCAGGGCTTGCCGCGAAATGCCGATCGCGGCGGCGACCGGCGCCAGCCGCTCTCCGAGGAATACGGCATCCGCAACAGCCTGGCTCATATGCGCGGCGCTCACCGGCGACATAGAGGCATGGGCGAGCGCGGGCGCGTCGTTCAGGCCGTCTCCGACCATCATCACCTTGAAGCCGTGACGCGTGAGGTCGTCGATCCGGGCGATCTTGTCGATCGGGGTCACCCCCGCGCGCCATTCGTGAATGCCGAGCGCCTGGGCGGCCATTCTCACGGCCGGCTCGCGATCGCCGGAAAGCACTTCGACAGTGATGCCATATCGATAAAGCTTCGCGATCGTCGCGGCAGGCGTTGCCTTACCGCGAAGACATGGCAGGTTTCACCGTGCCTGAACGCCACGACGGAGGCTTCCGGATCGCGGCTGAGGATTTCATCCGCAAGTCGATCGGCACCGCAATAAGACGGCCTGCCGAGACACGCACCGGGCGGAGCCTCGAGCTATCGCCGAAAGTTGGTGACGGCGGGAATCGGGAAGGCGGCATATCGTGGGAGTGCTTGACGTCTCCACTTCTCCACTGAAGGAGCGATATGCCGTGTCCAACGATAACGTCATCCATCTGATTCAGCCAGGAATCTTCGACGATCAACTCACAGAAGTCTTGCGTAACGGGGCGCGTGCCCTTCTGGCCAAGGCGGTCGAGGCCGAGGTCGCAGATTTTCTCGGCCAGCATGCCGATTTGAAGACCCAGGACGGCCGCCAGCGCGTCGTCCGCCACGGTCACCTGCCGGAGCGCGAGGTGATGACCGGTATCGGTCCGGTCGCCGTCCGCCAGCCGCGTGTACGCGATCGCGCGGCCGCCGCTGCCGATCCTGGCCGCATCCGGTTCGCGCCGTCGATCCTGCCGCCCTACATGCGCCGCTCGAAGTCGATCGAGACGCTGCTGCCGATCCTTTATCTGAAGGGAATTTCGACTGGCGACTTCTCCGAAGCGCTGGCGGCGCTGCTTGGCAAGGATGCTGCCGGGTTGTCGGCATCCGCCATCGGCCGACTGAAGGACGGCTGGCTCGACGAGCACGGCGCGTGGCAGAAGCGCGATCTGTCGGCCAAGCGCTACGTCTACATCTGGGCTGATGGCATCCATCTCGAAGCCCGCCTCGAAGACGAAAAGCAGTGCATCCTCGTGCTGATCGGCGCGACGCCGGAGGGCCGCAAGGAACTGGTCGGCTTCACCGATGGCGCCCGCGAGAGCGCGCACGACTGGCGCGATCTGCTGCTCGACCTGAAGCGGCGCGGGCTCGACGTGCCCCCGCAGCTCGTCATCGCCGATGGCGCACTCGGGTTCTGGAAGGCGGCCGGTGAGGTCTGGCCGAAAACGCGCGAGCAGCGCTGCTGGGTGCACAAGACCGCCAACGTACTTGCCAAGCTGCCGAAGAGCCAGCAGCCGAAAGCCAAACGCGCGTTGCAGGAGATATGGATGGCCGAAACCAAGGCCACAGCCGAGCTGGCGTTCGACGCCTTCATCGAGAGCTACGCGCTGAAATACGAGAAGGCCGCCGATTGCCTGCGCAAGGATCGAGACACGCTGCTGGCTTTCTACGACTTCCCGGCAGAGCATTGGAAACACCTGCGCACGACCAACCCCATCGAAAGCACCTTCGCCACCGTGCGTCATCGCACGATCCGATCGAAGGGCTGTCTATCCAACAAGACCGCGCTCGCGATGGTCTTCAAACTGGTCGAGGGCGCCCAGAAAAATTGGCGTCGTCTCGATGGCCACAACCAGTTGCCAAAACTCGTTCTCGGTGTGACATTCAACAACGGGATCGAGGTCATCGCTAAACCCGCTGACCGTCAGCCCATAACCGCCGCCGCCTGACCGGCCCGGCCGTCACCAAAATTTGGCGATAGCTCCACAGTAACTCAGGAGGACTGGCGTTGGAAGA